>Ga0302324_100024223_pt1 | contig 11709 bp, 9 predicted proteins | sample Palsa_T0_1_FD_201949 | JGI IMG/M metagenome (GOLD analysis project Ga0302324, IMG submission 201949) | Peat permafrost microbial communities from Stordalen Mire near Abisko, Sweden - Palsa_T0_1 | ecosystem: Environmental > Terrestrial > Soil > Palsa > Peat permafrost | place: Sweden: Abisko... | reverse complement strand
TTCTCCGTCAAGGTCACGACCGTTTCATCGCTCATACAACGCAAGGTATCCGACAATGCGGGGGGTGTCAAAAGCGAACCGTATGGCTGTTACGGTTGTTCCAAAAATCCCAAAATTCGTGTAGGAAGAGACTTCTGCCCAACATATTGTACTTCGCATCTCTTTCGAGCCCTAATATTATCTTTGGCTCTTAGGGAAATACAGTCACGCCGTGGAAGATCGCTTCTTCGCACTCGGTTGAAGGTTTTACGGGGGCGTCGGCCATAAGTTGACGGATATTCGATGAGGCGTCGAAAATGGCATGCTCAATTATGGAACACGGTCACGGCATACTGGGTAGGCTGGGAATGCTCATTTGTATCCTCGCTCTTTTGATGAAAATCTCCCCAGCCACAATGGGTCAACTTGAAAAAAAACCAAGCAAGGATGTGCCGCGAGTCTCCTTCGGCAACAGGAGAAGGTGAGGACGCTGCCGGGTCTATTAGCCTGTTACTGTTCGACATAGATGCGGCTTTAGCAACCGGCGCGGCGTTGGCTTTGATGTGAAAAGTCATGGAAATACCGATGGCTATAATCAGTCCGGCAACCGCTAACATCATTCTTTTCATAATAAACCTTTCGTTTTTATGTTGTCGTTTCAATTACTCATGCGTAATCCGAAGGCAAAAACGCTCACGCAACCAAAAAATTATTGGGGAAGGGTTTACAGGCGCGCTTCCGCCTCACCAAGTAAGATATAGCTAGCGTCGTTCGGAGTTCCGCGTTCACGCGGTTCTGAGGCGCCTAAAGCTTAAGGGGGAACTCCAAACTATAGGTTTTTCGCTGTTTTCGGTGGAATAAACCCAACTTTCGTGCGGGGTCGCGTCTCGCCCCTTTAATTAACTTGCGTGAGACCCACGCAACATATCAATTTGCGCAATTGACACTTCCGGCTCAACGGCTATCTTCTCGGACTCCGAACTGCGGAATCACCGCCGGAGAGGGTTGCCCCCAGGAACTGTTGGCAACGTAGTATTTGCTTAAAAGCTTAATAATGACATGAAACGCCAGTATCAACCATCGAAAATCCGGCGCAAACGCCAGCATGGCTTTTTGAACCGTAATTCCAGCAAGAGCGGCAAGGCCACTTTGCGTAACCGCCGCCGCGTCGGACGCCAGCGTTTGACCCCGGTTTGACCTGCATGGCTGGGATGCCTCGCTTGCTCTTTCCCCGCTCCAGCCGCCTGAAATTGCCGAGCGATTTCGTCCGCGCCAAGGCGCGCGGGCGGCGTCTGGTCTGTGGCTGCCTCATTGCCAACGTGCTTCCGCGCGCCACTGGCCAAGCCAGCCGCCTTGGAGTCGTGACCAGCAAGAAAATTGGCGGCGCGGTGATCCGTAATCGCGCCCGCCGCTTAATGCGGGAATGCTTTCGCCTGCACCAAGACAAATTGACGCGCCCGGTGGACCTGGTGCTGGTCGCCCGCCCTTCCATCGTGGGCAAACATTTGACGGAGATTGAGAATGACTTTATGCGAGTGCTAAGCCAGGCGCGCCTGGATATTCCGTGAACATCGTCCAATTCACTTTTATCTTTGTTATCCATCTTTATCAAAAGTTGGTCTCACCAATATTACTGGCGTTGTTGGGCTCGTCGGCCTGCTGTCGGTTTACGCCCAGTTGTTCCCAATATGCCCGCGAGGCCGTGGCCCTTCATGGGGCGATCATGGGCACCTATCTGGCTTTGCGCCGTCTCGGCCGTTGTCATCCTTGGGGTGATTGCGGAGAAGACCCCCCGCCCGCAGCTCCGCTGAAGTTTAAGCTGCCTTGGTTGAAACCGCGAAAATCAAGAATCTGTCATGGATCGTAAATCGATCACTATTTTAGCGGTCGCGATTGGCGTGTATTTGCTTCTGAACGTGGTCGTGGACCATTATTTTCCAGCCAAGCCCGCGCCCATCCCGCCGCCCACAGCAACCAACACGGAGGTGGCGGTGATTAACGGCCCCGCGCGCGTGGTGACAAAAGGCTCCCCCGCTCCGGCAGCGTCCCAAACGACTAATTTAGCGCCGGAACAAATTCTGACGGTTTCCAACGCGGACTTGATTTGGCATTTCACTTCGCGCGGCGGCGGGCTGAAGGAGGTCGATTTGGTCCATTATCCATCGGTGATTCCCCATCCTGGCCTTCCGCGCCCCGACACCAATACGCTGGCCAGCCTAAACCATAAGGCCCCGCTGCCGGTCTTGGCGCTGACAGGTTATGGCCTTGAGGGAGATGGCGATTTTGAACTGACTCGCGATGGCGACATCATTAGGGCGGAAAAAAACCTGGCCGAAGGTTTGCGGGTCGTTAAGGAATTCGAGATTGGAACCAATTACCTTTTCAAGGCCAGTGTGCGCGTGGAGAATACTTCCAGCCAACCCGTGCGCCTGCCCGACCGCGACTTAATCGTCGGCACCGCCGCCGCGATTGGGCCGTTGGACGATCCGACGACGATAGGCACAATCTGGTATAACGGCGTTAAGTCACAAAGCATCCAGCAAAAATGGTTTGCCAATCCCACCTTCGGCTGCTTTCCCGGAACGCCGCGCTGGCACTACGAGGAGGGAACGAGCAACGTGGTTTGGACCTCGATCCAGAACCAGTTCTTTGCCTTGGCGGCCATGCCCAGCAATCCCGCGCCGCAAATTGCCATTGACAAGATTTACGTGCCTCCACCTGACCTGACCGGGCCGACTAATTCCACCAGCGCATTTCTGACCAATGGCTATCAGACGTCGTTGAATTATGCCGCCACCGTGCTCGCGCCTCATCAGAAACTGGAGGTGGCTTTTCTGTTCTATGCCGGCCCCAAGGAGTACAAGCGCTTATCGGAAATCGGCCAGGCCATGGGCAACAATTTGGATTTGATCATGGACTTCGGCGTGTGGGGGTTCTTTTCCAAGCTGCTGCTGCTCTCGATGAATGGGCTGCATGCCTTGGGTCTGGCTTACGGCCTGACCATCATCGCCATCACGGTCATCATCAAAGTCGTGTTTTGGCCGTTGACTAACGCGAGCACCAAATCGCAAAAACGCATGCAGGCTCTCCAGCCGCAACTCAAAGCGATCAACGAGAAATACAAAGACGATGCGGGCAAGCGCAACGAGAAGACGATGGAGTTCTACAAGCAAAACAAGGTCAGCCCGCTGGGGAGTTGCCTGCCGACTTTGCTCCAATTGCCGGTCTTCTTCGGCTTCTACGGAATGTTGCGCGGGGCCATTGAATTACGCGGCGCGCATTTTCTCTGGGCCTTCGATCTTTCGCAAGCGGACACCATTGCGACCATCGCCGGCTTTCCCGTTAATCCGTTGCCGCTGATCATGGGGGCGACCCAGCTCTGGATGTCGCACATGATGCCGCCGACGCCCGGCATGGATCCCAGTCAGCAAAAGCTCATGCGCTGGATGCCGCTAATGATGATCGCTTTTTTTTACCGCATGTCCGCCGGGCTCACCCTTTATTGGACTGTGCAGAATCTGCTGAGCGTGGTGCAAATGAAGCTGACCAACGCGAACGCTCCCACCGTCCCGCTGCCAGGCATAGTGGAATATCCGGCCAAGCAGGTTGGGACTTCAAAGAAAAAGAAGTAGTTTCTCGTTGACAGCCTGCGCGTCAAAAGGGATTATTTGCAACTTATGCCAGAACAAGCCAAAGCCGTACTTGAGGAAATCCTGAAAACGTTGGGTTTCGAAGCCACCGTTGAGGAACATAATTTGGAAGACGGCGTTTTCCTGGATGTTAAGACGGAAGATTCGGGGCGATTGATCGGCCGCCAAGGCCAAACCCTGGCCGACCTGCAATACATCACCAATCGCATTCTTTTTCAGAAAGACCAGAACACGCCCAAGGTGTTGATCGATGTCGGCGGTTACCGCGCCAAAGCGCGGGAAACCCTGGTGCAAAAGGCGCAGGCCGCCGCGGAAAAAGTGCGGCGCTGGGGAGATATTGTGGAGATGGAGCCGATGAGCGCGTTCGACCGGCGCATCATTTACAACTCTTTGAAGGACGATCCGGGCATCGAAGCGGCCAGCGTGGAAGTCGATGGCACGGAAAAAAAGGCCATCTTGCTTCGGCCCAAGCACTGAAAAAAATAAGAGGTTTAGGAGTTTTGGCCCTTCGGTTGAGATAAGCCAGTTTACGTTTCTGGGTTTTCTTGACACTTCTTCAGAAAAGAACGCGCTTTTCTTCCATAATCTGTTGAGAATTAGGTTATTAGCTTTTAAACACTTAGGTGATTGTTTGGAGATTCTCGAAGAAGCTGTCGGATGGCTTTACAGACTTTGGTTTTCTGCAACAACGAGCCGCTGAGGATATAGTTTTCTAACCAATTGCATCACAGGATTTTACGATGTTACCCCATTCAGTGGTGCGTATGGGCACGGAGTATGCTTAATGAAACTGGAGATTTGAGCATGAAAATCAACCAAGTTTAATTAAGAGTTTTAATATGAAAAAAGAAATCATACTCGCGGCTTTTCTGGCCATGGCGGGTTCCCAGGCAAAAGCCCAAATTTCGGCGGTTAACAGCGCGGCCGCTCTGCCTGTAACTGATACGATTAATTGGGGCCAATTGGGGTCTACGTTTACTCAGCTTACTTCTCCCCAAACTGTAACTTCGGTCGGTGGGCTGTCTGCCTCCGTCAGTGACGCCGGCACACTTGAAAGACGCGACGAGGGCAACGGCTGGAACGGCAATTTCACACTTGGCGACCATTTACTTTGGAATCAGGTGGACTTAAATCCTATTACAATTACTTTTGCGACACCCGTGACTGGGGCGGGTGCCCTAATCCAATCTGACCAATTCGGAGCTTTCGTCGCGACTCTTTCCGCTTATAATTCCTTGGGCGTATTGCTGGGAACGGAAACCTTTAATGGCGATAGCACGAGCGCTGGTGATGGTTCGGCCATTTTCGCCGGTCTCGACAGCACTTCGGCGGATATTAGTAAAATATCTTTTTCGGCTAATAATCAAGGTGTCGATTTCGCCATTGACACGCTGGACCTCAATGCCGGCGGCAAAGTGGGGAACAGCGTTCCTGACGCTGGCTTTAGCAGCCTGATGCTGGGCGCGAGCCTGGCAGGCCTCGGTTTCTTGCGCCGGAAACTCCAGTAAGAAAATTTCCTTTTATTGCCAGCAGGAGAGCGATAGCTCTCCTGCTTTTTTTGCCCATGGAGAAGCCGAAGTTCTCTTTACTTCGGCGAACCGGCCAGCATAAATGCAGCGGTTGAAGACTTTTGCATCTATCACCGCATTCACAGGCAAGACCGGTCGATGGACTCTGATGGCGCTGGCCGTGGCGGTTCTCTTAGTCGTGGTCGTGCGAGTGCGCACGCTCCCCATTCCCCTGGAACGCGATGAAGGCGAATATGCCTACGCGGGTCAATTACTTCTGGAAGGCATTCCTCCCTACAAACTGGAGTATAACATGAAGCTGCCCGGTGCTTACGCCGGCTACGCTGCCATTATGGCCGTATTCGGACAAACGGCCTCCGGGATTCATTTAGGCTTTCTCCTGGTCAACTTAGCCACGTTGGCGTTGCTATTTTTCATTGCCCGCCGCTTGTTCGATACGGCCCATGCGGCTCTGGCTTGTGTTTGCTATGCACTGCTGGCGATGAGCCCGGCAGTCCTCGGTTTGGAGGGGCACGCGACTCACCTGGTCGTCCTGCCCGCCTTAGCCGGTTTGTTGCTTTTACTACACGCTCGCGAATCGGGAAAACTTTGGGTCTTCGGACTCAGCGGCTTAGGCTTCGGCGCATCGTTCGTTTGCAAACAACCCGGGCTGGTTTTCGGCATGTGCGCCGCCACGGTGTTACTGCGTGATCTTGTGAAGACGCCCGCCTCGGAAAGAATGCTATGGGCGAGGAAAATGGTTTGGTTTGTCGCCGGCTGGGCGTTGCCGTTTCTTGTAACGTGTTTGCTCATGTCGTGGGCGGGAACGTTCGACCACTTCTGGTTTTGGACCATCGACTACGCGCAGGTTCATGCCGGCTTGCTAAACTGGCACATCGGCCTGTTGGACCTTGAGGGGTTCTACCAAAGCGCCGGCGCGATGCGTTGGTCATGGTTGATTGCCTTGGCGGGGCTTGTTTGTCTGCTCCTGGATAAGAATCGGAGCGAGGCAAAATTCATTATCGTCAGTTGGCTGGCATTTTCGTTGGCTGCATTCACGGCCAGTTTCTACTTTACACGGCATTACTTTATCATGGTCTTGCCGGTCGTTTCAATATTGGTGGCGATTGCGGCGCGGCGCGCGGCGGCGCGGCTGGGCGAGGCCATTCCGGCCTGTTGTTTTGGACTGGCTTGCGCGGCCTTCGTTTTTGTCAACCGGGCCCTTTGGTTTCAACAAACGCCACAAACCGCCTCCCACGCCATGTATGGCGGAAATCCATTCCCGGAAGCCGTGGCCATAGCGGACTACATCGAAAAACATTCCACGCCCAAGGATTCCATTGCGATCATGGGGTCCGAACCGGAGATTTATTTTCTAGCGCACCGCCATTCCGCCAGCGGCTACATTTACATGTATGATTTGATGCAAACGCACGAATTTGCGCTTGGCATGCAAAAGGATATGATTCGGGAAGTCGAAGCGTCCAAGCCGCTGTTCATGATCACCGTCTATGTGGATAGCTCCTGGCTATTTTCCAAATCATCCGACCTCACCATGATGGATTGGATCAAAAATTACGCCTCGAAGTATTACGATCTGATCGGGATCACCTGGATCATGCCGGATCGCTCGGAGTACGTATGGGGGCCGGAGGTAAAGACGAAACGCTTCGACACGGATTTGCGCGTGGTGATTATGCAACGCAAGCCCGGAGTTTGACCGCTTGGAAAATCTTGCCACGAAGCCGCAGTAAGGTGTATACGCCTCTGGCATGCGTCCATCGTTCTCACGCGCGCGCACTTGGCTATGTTGGGCCTGCGTCCTGTTGCTCTGGCCCATGTGTCTGGCGGCGCAAATTGACCGACTCGGCCGGGAGCGCCCGCAACCGACCACGGACCTCATCGAAGAAACGAACCGTCCTCCAAAAAAATTGGACCCGGTCGTGCAAAAAATCGTCACGGAGATTTCCGAACAAAACGTCTCGGCTATTATGCGGAAATTAGGCGATTTTCAAACGCGCAATACCGTCTCCGATCCTGCCCAGGACCATCGCGGCGTCGGCGCGGCGCGACAGTGGATTTTTGATCAATTCAAAAGTTACAGCCCTCGGTTGGAGGTCAGTTTTGACGCCAGCACCATCGCCAAGACCAATCGAGTTTACCAGGAGACCGAACTGCGGAATGTCCTGGCCGTTCTGCCGGGAAAAGCGCCGGACGCCACCAATCGTTGGATTCTCATTTCCGGCCATTACGATTCGATCAATTTCAAAGATGCCTCGGGCCTGCCGCCGGCCGAGGCGGCCGAATTGCCCGCGCCCGGAGTGAGCGACGACGCCAGCGGCACCGCTTGCGCCATGGAATGCGCGCGCGTGCTGAGTCAATATGAGTTTCAAGCGACCCTCGTATTCGTCGCCTTTGTCGGCGAGGAACAAGGGCTTTATGGTTCCCAGGCCCTCGCCCGCCGGCTTCGCCGGGAGAATCAGGGCATCGAAGCCGTGCTCAACAACGACATCATTGGCACCGAGGTCGCAGGTAACGGAGAAAGCGATAAAAATCGGGTCCTGGTTTTTTCCGAGGATCCTGACGATTCGGCGTCGCGGCAAATTGCCCGGTTTGTCCACGCCGCCGCCGTCAAGTATTGCCCCGACATGGCGGTGGAGATGATTTTTCGCCACGATCGATTTGGGCGCGGTGGCGACCACACCTCCTTCAATCAACAAGGCTATGCGGGCGTCCGGTTCACCACGCCGAATGAAAATTTTTCCCAACAACATTCCAGTCTTGACACCTTTGCCAACTCCTCCCCCAGCTACGCGACGCGCGTCGTGCGCATTAACGCCGCCGCCGCCGCGCTCATGGCCATGGCTCCAGCGCCGCCTGTCACTTCTTCTGCGAGTCAAACATCCAGCGGCAACGTCTCGCCGTCCAAACGCCCAGGCTTGGGACGCGGCGCGGGCTACGACGCTGTCCTGCGCTGGAGCGAACCCGGGGCAGAAATGAATGTGGCGGGTTTTATGGTTGTGCTGCGTTCCACCACCGCGCCGGATTGGGAAAAAGAAATCTGGGCTGGCAACGTCTTTGAATTCACCTTGCGCGACATGCCCATTGACCAAGTCGTGCTTGGCGTCAAAGCGGTGGATGCCCAAGGCCATGAAAGCCCGGTCTCCGCCTACGTCAACCCGTCGCGGTAAATTGCCATTGAAATTGTTAGCGCCTTCAGCAACCAACCCTGCAACGATTTCTGAGAAGAATTTTCACCACAAAGGGCACGAAGAAAACCGGATGGAATTTAAGTGGCTTCGATTTGACGCGCACAAGGAAAGGCTTTGTCGTATTTCCTTTGCTTAATTAATACCAAGACTTAGGACTTCGGTCACGTTGACCGGTCATCCCGTGTCCGTCAAATCGAAGCAATCTCAGAATTACTCTCCTTCAAATCTTCGTGTCCTTCGTGCTCTTCGTGGTGAAAAATTGGCGTTGCCCCTCAATCGGTCGGATCAAGCGTCCACATTCCCTTGGGCGCGTTGGTCGTGCCGGAACCGACGGTTTGTTGCATCGTCAATATGGAGACGTGGCCATCGAAAAAGAGATAGTTGAAGTGGTTGCCTTGGATTTTATAAAGCGCCAATCCTTGATTGACGTAATCATTGGCATCCGTTTGATAACACTCGCCCCATCCTTGGGAATCGTCACTGAAATTCGCTGGAGCTATGGAGATGGCAGGCCAGACATTCCCGCACACGTTGTCGCCGGAAGGCTGCTCCACTAAATTGATGGTCCCGGCCGGGCTTATCACGACGGAGGTCCTGTAACCGGGCGCGCCGGGTTGAGTGGTGGGAATATTATTCCAATAAATGCCAACACCATCGACGGCCTTGGGCAGAGGATCACCCCAGGAGGCCGTGGCCATATCCATCGGGCCGACGGCGTTCATGGCATAAGTTCGCCGGCCAAGGTTGGGCGCGTTCGCCACCCAATAACTATCCGGGCCGATGTCATTAGGGCAGCGCAAGACTTTGGCCACAAGGCTTTGGTCCACTGCGCCGCTTTCCGCCACGGCCTGGCTTTGGTTATTAGCGCCGATGTAGGGGTGGATGGATGTGTCCCAGGTGTATTGGCTGTTGTCGGTGGCATCCAATGCGCCCGCCGGAAACGTTTCCCGGCTGTCGCTGGTGTAAAGAGAAAAACCGAGGCCAAGCTGCTTCATATTAGATTTGCACGCAGCGGTATTCGCGGCCGCTTTTGAGCGCGCCAACGCCGGCAGAAGGAGCGCGGCCAGAATCGCGATAATTGCGATCACAACCAACAATTCGATCAGCGTAAAGGCCGAGGATAACTTACCTTCGGCTGAATTTTGGAAGTTCCAGCGATTGTGCTGTGCGTCTGTTTTCATTGGGCTATGGTGACAAATATAACTTCACCGCTTCGCGGCGTCCAAAGAAAGAGCATTAAAGATAGGTGTAGAATGGGCTACGCCTTTGGAAATAGGCCAAGTTGAGGGGATCGCGACCGTCCCGGTCTCTCTGGCTGGCGTCTCGCCGGCCAGTCTTCTTCGAATTTAGCCCTGGCTCATGGCGGATCATTGGCGGGCCGCAAAGAGGTTTTCGGCGAGACGCCGAAAACGGCGGTCGGGACGACCGCGCTGCCCAAACCAACTGTATCGTGCGGCGGATCCCCTCGCAAATATATAGCTTGCCATCCCATTTAAATATGGTATTATGATTCACTGCCGCGCTTCGGCGCGCTCGCTCTTTGACAATTTGGGATAGCAGGTCAGTGGCAAGCGGTGAGAAATTAAAACCGCCTCCGGTTCTGTTTTGGTCGATCAGGATCGAGGGCCGTCTCACGCAAGTCGTTGATTTCCATGATAATTTCGGATAGTTCCGCATCGTTTTTGAAGAAAAGGACCGGCCTTCATTCCAGCCAATCCGCCAACTTCAAAAACAACGGAAACCGCTCCGAACAGCCGCCGGTGTGGTGTCTTCATCGCTAGTCCGCGTAGCTGGCGTGTTCAATCGCACCCAGTCAAACCAGTCGCACCCAGTCGCACCCAGTCGCACCAAGTCCAAGCCCGCCCTCCCGAAATTTGTCGCACAGCCGGACGAAGTCTTCGGACGAATCTGCTCTTGCCTGTCCGTGCGATTCGTCGTATCATCCGACATCGATGAACAATATGGAACGTAGTCGTGGAGAAATCATTTTATTTGCGGTCGCCATTTTTGGCATTTGGCTTTCGATTTGGGGCGTTATTTTGACCAGCAAGTGGCTCTTTACCACGGCGGCCATCACCATTTTAGTCTGCCTTCTGGGCTTCGCCTTGCGCGATTGCGACTCAGATTGACGGCCCCCGGCCGCTCCTTCATGCGCACCCTGGTCCTAGGCGTCGATAGCGGCACGCAATCCACTAAAGTTCTTGTTGTCAATGCTCGTGACGGGGCGGTCGCTGGCCAATCTTCGCGGTCTTACGGCTTGATCCCACGCCTGCCTCCCGGCGCCAAGGAACAGCACCCTCGCACCTGGCGCGACGCCGCCGCCCACGCTATTCAGGACGCCCTCAAACAGGCCAAGGCCTCCCCGGGCGAGGTCGCCGCCCTCGGCGTCAGCGGGCAGCAGCACGGCTTCGTCCCGCTGGATAAAGAGGGCCAGGTCATTCGCCCGGCCAAACTTTGGTGCGACACTTCCACGAACGCGGAATGCGAGCAAATTACCTCCAAGCTCGGGGGCGAAAAGGCGGTCATCGAGGAAATCGGCAATGCCATACTGCCAGGTTTTACCGCTTCGAAAATTCTTTGGCTCAAACGCAAGGAGCCAAAAAACTACGCGCGCCTGGCGACCGTCCTGTTACCGCATGATTATTTAAATTTCTGGTTGACGGGAAATAAAGTCATGGAATACGGCGACGCCAGCGGCACGGCTTTGCTCGACGTCAGGAAGCGCCGGTGGTCCAGCGCGGTCATCAAATCGATTGATGCGGAGCTTGAGCGCGCGCTGCCACCTTTGGCCGCCAGCGACAAACCGGCTGGTTTTTTGCAAGAGGCGACGGCGCAGGAATTGGGGTTGAGCGAAAAAGTATTGGTCAGCGCCGGTGGAGGCGACAACATGATGGGCGCCATCGGCACCGGCAACACGGTCGAAGGAGTGGTGAGCGCCAGCTTTGGCACCAGCGGCACGATTTACGCCTGCTCGGAAAGGCCGGTCATTGACGCCCAAGGCGAAATCGCCGCCTTTTGCGATTCCACCAATCGCTGGCTGCCCCTGCTTTGCACCATGAATGTGACCGTCGCCACCGAAATGGTGCGAAAGGATTTCGGCTTGACGCACGAAAAATTTGACCAGGAAGCGGCCAAGGCTCCCGCCGGGTGCGACGGGTTGGTGTTGCTGCCTTATTTGGAAGGCGAACGGACGCCGAACGTCCCAAACGGCACCGGCGTCTGGTTCGGCGCAAACCAAAAAACCTTCACCGCTGCCCATTTTGCCCGCGCTGCGATGGAAGGCGTGACGCTGGGCATGAATTATGGTTTGCGCCGGCTTCGTCAACTCGGCATCCGGCCCAGGCAAATTCGCGTCACGGG
>Ga0302324_100024219_pt1 | contig 11710 bp, 18 predicted proteins | sample Palsa_T0_1_FD_201949 | JGI IMG/M metagenome (GOLD analysis project Ga0302324, IMG submission 201949) | Peat permafrost microbial communities from Stordalen Mire near Abisko, Sweden - Palsa_T0_1 | ecosystem: Environmental > Terrestrial > Soil > Palsa > Peat permafrost | place: Sweden: Abisko... | reverse complement strand
GACGGGTACGCCGACTGGGAAGATCTTGTCAGCAAAGGTCTTGCCGTTAAGGCCCTCGGCGGTTCAAGTTGGTCCGGAGATTTCTTCTATCTGACCTTGAATGGAGCGCGGGAAGTGCTCTCTTCCAAAGAACACATCAGCCGAGAGGATGCCGAAAAGATGCGCGGCTTTGGAGGCGCAGAGCAAGGGGGTGCCTGTGAGTAAACTCCATCAATTCCTGGACTATATTTCAGAGCACAACTTCTACGAAGTCTCGGTGGTCTTCGACCGCCAGGGCGTTCCGCTCGCCCGCACCGTTTGCCTGCCGGCGGAATTCGCGCTCCAGGTCGTGAAGATCCGATTTCCGAATGCCGGCGAGACCTACCTCAAAGCCTGGGGAGATTGCACGCTAAACGAACGGGCTTTAGCGCTGCAAGACAATTGCCCGCTCCACGGATTGAAAACCGCCGCAACTCTGGTGAAGGACGGGGTACTGGATGCTTCTGTCTTTCTGTCACATAAGCCTTTTGGGGGCTCCGCGGTTTCTCCATCGCGCGATACGCGGGATGGCTCTTCGGCGCTTGCCGGTCGGTCATCTTCCGCTGGTAGAGAGGGGGTGCGCCATGGGTTTTGATGTCGTACTCAATGGCAGCGGACTTCCAGGTTTTCCCGTTCCTCGGGCCTGGGCCAAGGTCTCAATAATCTTGGCCCTCAACTATGCTCGCACCTCGTCGGAGAACGCCGGGGTCCACATGGGATGCCTGCATAGCAATCGTGGCTGCTCCTTCCTCAAGAGGCGTCGCGATATGGCCGAGCAGAATTACAAAATTGTCGAGGTTGAAGGAGAACTGCTGCACCTGTTGAGGTGGTGCCGCCATTGCACCCCGGCGACTAAGGGGCGCGAAGGCAGTGTCACCCTTGAGGGGCTGCCACTCATCTCTACCAGCGGAAGCGACATGACACCCCAAATCAACTCAGTCATGCCGTGCAACGTGGGAGCCGCAGCATCGCAAAGCTCACAAAAACAAGGAGGTGTTCAATGAGCGCAGAGCGTGGATTTAAGGGCATTGATGCCCTCCGGAAATTACGACCGGATATTTCTGCCGAAGCCATCAAGACGGCTACAAGGCTGTTGCTGATCACGCCGTTTGTGGTTCCCAGAAACAACGGTGGCATTCAACTCGAATGGCACGAGACCGCCTTCCAGTGCGAGGTCGTCATTAACCCGGATGGAACAGTACAGAAGTCTTTTGGGAGCCTCGATGTTTCGCAATCGCCTGCGGCGTCGGATGACTCTTCGGCGGTCGCCGGTCGGGCAGCTTCCGCTGGTAAAGAGGGGGGACAATGATCGAACCGTTGCATCTGGAAACAACGTATTGCGGCGCGATTCCGCGCTTGGCGGTTCATCGGCCTACTGGAGATGGGTTCGTAGCGTGGACTAATGAATACAGCCGCTTATTTGCTGCCGCGCCGGATCTTTTGAATGCCTGTCGTTACGCGCACAACTTCCTCGTGAGTAGGGGGCATCGGGGACTGGCGTGCGCGATCTTCGTAGAAAACGCTATCGCCAAAGCGGAGGGCCGTGTACCCACGACGCCCGCAAGAAAGCGCCTGACACCCCAAATTAACTCAGTCATGCCGTGCCATGCGGGAGCGGTAGAACCACAAAGCTCACAAAAACAAAAGGCTGGGGTGCTCAATGAACAGTAACCAAATCACTAAGTTCATGAATCACGTCGCGGTACTGAAATTCTCCTCATCCTGTGTGGTCTTCAACCGCTACGAAGTCCCCATTGCCCGAACCGAGCGCATGCCGCCGGAATTCGCGCTCCAAGTGGCCTCCCTGCGCTTCCCGGACGAAGAGGATGTCTTGCGCATCAAGCCCTGGAACGAATGCACCATGGATCAGCAGCGCGCGGCCAGTAAGCGTTCTATACCGTTGCTTGGGCTGCAAACCGCCTGTAGTCTGATCCGGCTGGGCGTTCTCGAAGTGCCGGAGCGGTATGTCTTACTTCGGTTGCATGGTTTGAAAGCGGAAACGATTAGCAGGCCCAACACGATTGGTAAGGAGGCTTGGAATAGGGCCGTTGCTCGCAGGGCTAAGGTGTCACATAAGCCTTTTGGGAGCTTCGATGTTTCTCAATCGCGCGATACACGGGATAGCTCTTCAACGATTGCCGGTCGGGCATCTTCCGCTGGTAGACGGGAGGACATATGAACATCCTCGAATTCGCCTGCTTACGTGGTGGTTTCACCCCTGCGGAGTTGGGTTTGCCCGATGACGTGCTCCAGAACGCCGGCGCCCGGCCGCTCGAAGGAATCATGGAGCGCCTCTCGGAGCCGCTGTATTGCGCAGTCTTTAGCGGTTCGTCGTTTGCTTGGGCGGAGAAACGGCTGCGGGATGGGGAGACGCGGGGACACGGAGACCGTCGACCCTCTCTGCCAGCGGAAGCCGACCGGGAGGGTAAAGCCGAAAAGAGCACCGCCGCCAGCCGGCGGCTACCGAGCTCGAAGCACCCAAAACAAAAGCATTTGGTGGTTCAAACTTCCGAGATCCAGCCCTCTGAATCTGCACAAGCCGGGGATTGGGAGCGTGTTCAGGTGCGCCTGGCGGAAGCCGCTGCTTTGCGGATGCGAGGTGCGCTATGAAAAAGCGAGCCGGAGAAGGGGTAACAGGCAAGCGGCGCCGGCTTCTTACGCCACAGCGCGAGCGCGAACTGCGGGCTTTCGTGAAGCTGTTGGTACACTCCTGTGCGAAGTACGGGTACTCGATCCGCGCCTCGAACGCTTCGCTTGACATGGAAATCTACGACGCTCGCAATGAATACCCGGAAGACTGGCCAGTCGCGGCATTCGTGTATGAGATCAACCGAAAGCGCGCCGTCAGTCTGAATATTGCGCGCTGGTATGAGCCGGAAGAAGCCGAAGCGGTGCGAGGTGCTAAATGAGCACAGCGCCCAAACGAAAACAGGCAGCGTCTGAAGGCGGCGCCGAATTCTCGCTTACGCAATTCGCGGCGGATTTGGGATCGAAAAAAGGTACCGACCCGATGGCGCCGGATCAATATCTACAGTTCCTCAATGTGGAGTCTGAAGTTCTACGGTTATGGGCCTGGATGTTGGCCCACACTATCGCCAGGGGCGCCCGCGAGAGCCATCAGCCGTTTACTCCTGTCATCGCGGTGGGGACTAAAGGCGAGCCGCTTACATTGAAGCACGCGGCCGCAGATCTGGATATGGAATTACCAAACGTCCATCGCGCCTGGAAGAAGTTGGAGAAAATGGGTTGCGTCAAGAAGAACGACGATGGCCACTTGGTACTTTGCGGGGAATTCAAGGTGCCAAAACAGAAGCACAAAAAAAAGCGACAAACCTGTACAGATAATTATTCTGCTAGATTACAAAGGGACTTAGCGAAACTACTGCCAAAACTGCGCGACGAATACCTGCACGATGATAAACACGACGTCGATGTCTTTAAATGCGGCTCCAGAATGGGCATGGGTGGCTGGCGCCACTGGTTGGAGCAACAACAGAACGCTAGAAATAAAGCCTTTGGCTTACCCGTACGTCGCCACGAGCGAACTGACCCCGCGGAACGCGCACGCAAGCGCCGGGAACTTGATCTGGTCTTGCCTGGCATTGAGAAACTTGTACAGATAATTCAGGACGGAATCCCGTACACTTCTCCATCCGAAGTTCTACAGATAACGAAAAATGGCCACCAATTCCCGGTATCCCCCGAAGCTAACGGGGGTTATCATTCGGCCCCTGACGTGCTTTCAGAGTCTTTTCCAGAGAAGACTATAGAGATTAGTAAGTCTGTAGGTCTGTCGGTAGCGCAACCGACCGACCGACCGACCCATATTCCCATCAACGGATCATCACCCGTCACCCCCAGACTGGCGCAACTTCGCGACATGCTGGAACGTAAGCTTGCGGCGAAGATCCAACAACCATTGCCGGTCAAACACCTGGCCGAGTCCTACAACAATTTGGGAGCCGCCCCCATCGACAATCTGGAGAAACGTATCAACATACGTTTTCCGGCGATCACGTCCTGGGCGCTGATTCCCATCCTGGCGCGCGAAGTCGGGGACTTGTGGCGCGCCGATCCAAAAGGGGCAAGTATACCCACAGAGGTATTGAGCCGCCAGGATCAGGAAGCCCGCGCGCAAGCCCGGCGCATCGTTGACCAAATGCACCGGGAGAAGGGGGACTGAAATCATGACGACCCAACAATTCCCCGCGCCTTGCGAACGCTGTTCCGATCACGATTGGGTGTACGCTGCCAACGGTGGCGTCGAGAGATGCAATTGTCCCCGAGGCCGCGCTTTTTCGGATGCTGATTTGAACCGCGGGCGCCCGCGTACCGAAACGACGCCCGGCATCTCTCCAGAACAGGCCGTTGCTGGCGTCCTGAAGCTCGCTGCGTTAATAAGCTTCGTTCCGGCGTCCGATATAGCCCGGCTGGCCATCGCAAGCCAACTGCAAGCATTTGTGTGCGACGCCGATGAACTCGAATGGCTCGTCCGGGAAGCCGCCCGTCATTTCCGAACCTGGCCCGCCATGATGGAGCTGCGCGCTCTCTATTGTTCGCGGTACGAACCGCGCGACGGACTATCCGCCGCGCTCGCCGAGGAAGAACTTCCGAAGATTCCGGAAGCGTATCCAAAAGTCGGGCTGCTCGGCGCGCCCAATCCGGCGGTGCAGGCCTTGGTCAGCGGAATTGCTGCTGAGCGGCTGAGCGGGCGAGCGGGCGAGCGGGCGATTACGGCCCCGCTGTGCGAACGATGCCGCGATCACGGGTGGGTACTATCGAGCAGCGGGCGCCGGTATGTGGCCTGTAATTGTGAATCCGGCCGCGCGCTGCCGGCGAATCTGTTGGACATGATGAACGGGGTGAAGCCGGCGCGACAGTTGCCGCCTCTAGCTATACCCATAACCCAAGCAGACGTTGAACGCGCAGTAGAGGAGCACCATGGCATAAAGAAGTCTTTTGGGTGCTCCGATGCGTCTCAATCGCGCGATACACGGCATGGCTTTTCGGCGGTTGCTGGTCGTGCGGATTCTGCTGGTAGAGAGGGGGAGCCGAGGTGAAGCAATACGGAATGCCCGCCGATTGCCGAGGCTGGAAACAGTTCCTTGTGGAGAGGTCATGTCCGGCAGACGTTGGACGGCCGACCAACCATTTCCCGATCGTGGTGTGGGTTGGCAAACCCGGAATTCCAGATCACGGCAAGCATACTTGCTGGAAGGTTCACCCGTCGTCAGTAGCAGAACTGCGCGGAATCGCGGTGCCGGCGGTGGGCAGTGATTCTGTTAGTTGGGTGGTTTGCGAGGAGCAGGGGCGCTTCATCGAATGATGTACCCGCCAACGCCAGCCAAAAACAACATGGCAGACCACGATAGCTCAGCCATCTCAAATAGAGGGGAGTCAGAACCTGCGGAGCCCCAACAACACGAAAGGCCTTCTGGGAGCTCCGATGCTTCCTAATCGCGCGATATGTGGCATGGCTCATCAATGGGAGCCGGTCGCGGGAGTTCCGCTGGTAGAGGCGGGCCGATGAAGCCGTATTACGAGCAGGACGGCACTAGAATCTACCATGCCCATTGGATAGAGGCGCTCGCCGGATTACCGCTGATGGATTGCTGTATCACCGATCCGCCATACGGCGAGACCTCACTTGACTGGGATAAGGCCGAGATTGCGTGGCTCTCCGGTATGGATCGCGTCATTTCCAGAACCGGCTCAATCTGGTCGTTTGGTTCCCTGAAATACCTGTCCTGGCTCTTGCGGTCAAACGGGATGGCGGCGTGGCGGCAGGCACAGGAAATAGTTTGGGAAAAACACAACGGGAGCAACTTTCACGCTGATCGCTTTAAGCGTGTGCATGAGTTAATCGTCCAGCTTTACAAGCGTTCGACGTCATGGGACGAAGTATACAAACAGCCCGTCTATACGAACGACGCCACGGCGCGGGCAGTGCGGCGCAAACGTCGTCCGACCCATACCGGGCATATTGAAGCTGCGTCGTACAGATCCGAGGATGGCGGCCCTCGGCTAATGACGAGCGTGCTGTTCGAGAAGAGTTGCCATGGATACGCCGAACATCCGACACAGAAACCGCTCGGAATCCTTCGGACGCTGATTGAATATTCCTGCCCTCCTGGCGGAACCGTCCTGGATTTATTCGCTGGGAGTGGGTCGACGTTGGTGGCCGCCGTCGCAAGTGGCCGTACTGGGATTGGTATCGAACTTGAGGAGCGGTATTGCGAGATCGCTGCCAGGCGCCTCAGTCAGAAAGCGCTTGACTTCGGTGAAGGCAATTGCGACAGCACTCCCGAAAAAACTGGCATAACACTCCATAGCGGATCAGCCATTCCAAGCACCAGCGAACCAGAACGCATCGAAGCCCCAAAGGAATAATGTGATGCATCCTGATAGTCTATTCAAACCAACTCTTAAAGAACGTTTGCAAGAACTGTTCAGTCCAAGACGGAAGCAAAACCGTCTAGACAGAGCCCGGCGGCATCTCAATTCACTGATCGAACGATACGACGGAGAGGAACCGGCACGGGAAAGGACAAACCGTTAAATGGGCGAAACAACTGAAATATCCTGGGCTGATGCAACATTCAACCCCTGGGCTGGCTGCTCAAAAGTGAGTCCGGCGTGTGATCACTGCTACGCGGAAATCGAGACGAAGCGATACGGCTATGCCGAATGGGGGCCAGAAGCCGAACGGCGCGTCACGTCAGATGCCTACTGGCTGAAACCGCACGTTTGGAACAAAGCGGCTGAGCGCGAAGGAGTGCGGCGTCGGGTATTCTGCGGGTCCTGGTGCGACGTGATGGAGGAGCGTGCTGGCGCTGAAGGCAAGAAGCTTAACGCGCAGCGATCGCGGCTCTGGTCGCTGATCCAGCAGACGCCCTGGCTCGATTGGCTGTTGACTACAAAGCGACCGCAGAACATCCGCCGATTGGTTCCGCCGGATTGGCTGAGGGTGCCCGAGCCGAACGTTTGGCTCATCACCACAATCGAGAGTGATCGATATTATTGGCGCTGGCAGGCCCTCAGTTCGATCAAGGCCGTAGTGAAGGGCATTAGCGCTGAGCCGCTACTGGGGCCGCTCAGTTTGGGGCAAATGACCGACGATTACGATTACCCGCTGCCGGATTGGATTATCTGCGGAGGGGAAAGCCAGCGTGGCGCGCGGCCGATGCATCCGGCTTGGGCTCGTTCATTGCGAAACGAATGTGTCGCGCTCGATATCCCGTTTCACTTCAAGCAATGGGGCGAGCACGACGCAAATATGGTGCAGATCGGCAAGAAAGCGGCGGGCCATTTGCTCGACGGGCAGGAATGGCGACAGATTCCAATGCACCCGCAGCCGCCCGCAAGAAACCGCATGACAGGAAATAGCCGCTCAGCCATCCCAAGCGCGTGAGCGCCTGAACACAGCGAAGCCCCAAAACACTTAGTAGTCGAGCCCATGCTCTTTATAAAGCTTCTGCACCTTCCCCAATAATTCCTTTTCCATAGTGCCATTTGAGAAAGCGACGCCATTCTTGCCTACGAATTTGAATGCGCTCGATATAGTGCAACTGTCGCCTCCGGAGGCTTGGGCGCCGTCGAAAGAAAGCGTGCTCGATACTAGGGAGCGTAGTGTAAACGCCAGCCCCTCGATACGCACACCCTTCGCCCGTCCATCGATGTATCGGACGACTTCCGCTTTCGACAGCACGGGACTGTCGATCACGCCGAACGTCAACGTCCCCAGCTCCGCTTCGTAATTGGGCATCCGGAAATGGGCGCCGGCGATGAACGCCTGCGTCAGCCATTTCGCTACCTGTGGACAGGATTCCGAGATCTGAATTCGTCCGCTGGTCGGATAGGAATCGGGCTGCTGGGCATAACAGGCAAGGGTATACAGCAACATAAACATCAATCGTTTCATAAGTTGTCCTGTTAGCTTTTTGTGAGCTTCGCGGCGTTCAGTTTCCTGCGCGCAGGATATGACTGAGTTGGTCCGGGGTGTCACGCTGTTTTTTACTGGCGTTGTGCATCACTAAGAACAGTAGGTCCCTGGCGCGCACCATCCCTTGCCCGGGATAGTCGATCAGCCCGAGTGAGCGCAGTCGGCCGCGTGGGTTATTGAAAGCGCCGCCGCCTGGGGTGTACCCGGCGGCGCGCGCGCATTCGTCGTACCCGATCGCATCCGGATATGCCTTGAGGATCACTTCGAGGATGCGGCGCTCCGGGCCCGGCAGCCTGTCGAGGACGCGCCGCTGCAGCTCGGCGCTATCCAGGACCTCGACGGGCCAATTAGCCAGGCGGCGCCCGGCAGCAGTCAGCCGGATGGCATCGCCGGCATATTCCACGAAACTCTTGGTGCGCAGCGCCCCCCGCGGATTGTTGAACGCTCCCCCGCCGAAAGTGTATCCAGCCAGGAAGGCGACCGCCGGCTGCTCCGGGGTATCCACGCCGATCGATTCGAGCCACGCGATCGCATCCAGGATGCGCTGCTCCGGCCCGGTGAGGCCGTCAGGGGACCGAGCAGGTGAGGCTCCTGAGCGGGCGAGCGGCTGAACGGGCGAGCGGGCGAGCAGTGGCCGTGGGTTTTCGGTTCGCTCTGCGGGCAAATCCACCGTGGGGAATGTTCCAGTGTTCGAAGCGCCGCGAACCGAGTGAGAATTGCCCGTGGCCTTGTTCGAGAGGCTCTCAGGCGGCAAAACCGCTTCCAGCTCGCCGACGAGATCGCGCAGGCCGTCGATGGCCTTGCGCATGGCCTTGCGCAGCGGCACGACGATCGTCCGGAACTCGCGGGCCATCTGCTCCGCCATCTGCGCGGCGCCGCGCACCGTGGCCTTCTCGATGGCGTCTTTCGCGGCAATCGGCTCCACTTTGCCCGGCAGAGGCGCCTGCATCTTCGCCGCCTTCTCGAGTTCCGCGATGCGCTTGCGCAGCTCGCGCGGATCGTCGGCCTTGGCGCGCGCGATGGTGGCGGCCATGCGCTCGCGCACTTTCTCGAGATCCACTTCAGCCAGCCGGCGCGGCTCTATAGTGCGCCGACCCACCTCTGGAGTGGCCGACGAATCCATGGTGTACAGCTTCCGGATGGACACCAGTTTGAAGAGATCGAGCCAGCCAGGGCTCCAGATCCACGCGGCCTCCTTCGGCAGCGAGGGAAGCGATTGCATCATGGTCTTCTGCTGCTCGGGGGTCCCATGCACCTCGACCCAGGCTTCGATTGCTTCGCGATCTTGCGGCGCGATGGTGCGTTTGGCGATCAGGACCTCGATCTGGGTCAACAGGTCTTTGTTAATCGAGGCGGAGCGCTGGGTAATCATCGTGATGCCCAGCCCGCGCGCGCGCCCGCGGCGGACCAGGTCCTCCATGGCGCCGAGGAGTCGGGGTGCCAGATTGCCTACCGGGCGCTGCGGCGCGAAGGCGTCGGCCTCGTCCACAAAAACGTGCAGGGCTTCCCGATTCAGCCGGTACAGAGTCTCCGCCCAGCCGATCATAAATACCGCCTGTTCGCCTTTGCGGAAGAGTGAGAGATCCACCACCACGGAAATCTTCTCTTCGATAATCAGCCGGGCCACCAGCTCGCCAGCCTTCTCGGTCGGTTCGATGGGGAGATCGCCGTATTCGCCGCCCATGACGGTGATGGGGAGTCCTGCTGATGTCCCATCGGCGCCCACGCGCAGCCCCCACCAGTTGCCGATCGGATCGACGCAGGCGATGTGGGCCTTGGCTCGGAGCATCTCTTCCGCGAGTACTTTTGCGGTATACGATTTTCCACCGCCGCGCTTGCCGAGTATGCCGAAGGTCTGGGTTACCGCGTCGAGCGGGAGGGCCAAGTCCTTGGCAATTTGTAATTTACGCCCGTTGTGCATCACTGCCCTGCTTCTGCGGGTATTTCCCTCTGACATCTGGGACAGACGCGGGCCTTGATGTGTATCCGGCTAAAGCAGTGCGGGCATTTCTTCCCCGAAGTGCACGCGGCCAGAATTCCGAATGGGCCGCCAATCAGCCCGAATAAAAAGAACCCGCCGGCATGTTCCCCGCGGCTGCTGGCGATGGACGCGGCGGCGCATCCGCAGAAACAGGCAGAGCCTACCACAATGACGAACAGGAAAAACAGCGCGTCCATTTATAACCCTTTTCTTTGGGAATTATATACATGAGTCCCGTGCTCCTAAAGCTTTTCTCGCCCGCTTGCTAATCGGGCGGACGAATCGCTCCTTCCCCGGAAGTTTCATTTCGAGGTAGCCGAGTGCTTCGATTTCGGCTTTCGTCTTTCCTGTTTTGCCGGAATGAAACGCGCGGCGCGCGAATGTCTTCCCCTCTGAATCCCGATACGTGCGAACCTCCTCGCTCTTGCCGTGGTAGATCCACGACGCGGCCCTAGATGGCTTGCGTCAATAGGTTTTTTTCGTGCCCGTCTGGTGCCCAAAGCCGCGCAAGCTCCCATACGTTCCCCGCCCATCCGAGAATGAAGGACGCAATGTTCTTATTTGCCGGAATCGACCACACAACGATGCAGTCTTTGAACGCCACATAGTGCGATTTGCCGCTTGGCACGCTATGCGTGTAGTGATTGCGCCGGATAACTTCGGCTGCGAAGTCGCGATCCTGCCCAAGAAGCACCGTCGCGCGGCCCGGAGTAGCAAATAGTCCGAAGTTGTTCATTTCACAATGTCACGGGACTCATGTATATAATTCCCTTTTCTTTGGGAATTATATAGATGATTGCCCATCTTGACATCACGCCTTCCTCTTCGGCTTGCGTTTCCGCTTTGGCTTCAAAGGCTTATTTGGCGGATGGTAAGCCAAGACTTTATCCGCGATCCGGTCAAGGATCTCCGGGGCCTTCACGCGATCACCTCTTTGTACGTGATGCGCTTGCCGACTACGCCGTCAATGAACGAGTCAAGCCGTTCGAACGTGTGGCGTTTTACGTTGCCCTCGTTCAGCCGGAACGTGAATTCGTCGATGTAGCGATGGAGGTGCTTCGGGCTTGCATGATGGTAAACGCCGTGCAGCCCGCGCTTCAGGACGGCCCAAACGGACTCGATAGAGTTTGTGTGCGCCGCGCCCCTTGCGTACTCACCAGCGCCGTGATTGACGGTATCGTGACGGAAGAACAGGCCGTCCAGGTCGCTGTATGCGCCATGCTCATCAGTGTAGAGTTGCGAGCCAACTTCCACCGCGCCGTGAATCTCGTTCTGAATCGTGCTCAGGTCAGTAGAGTCGATGACCTTCGCCACCGTGCGGCCACCGCGTTCGCGCATCCCGAGTACGGCAGTCTTGCCGACCGACCCGCGCCCCGCTTTCAGTTTTTTGTGTTCGTGCTTGTTGGCTTCTTTCCCGCCGACGAAGCACTCATCGATCTCGACCACACCCCGCAATTTGTCGATATCGGAATCGTTTCCGCACGCCTCGCGCAAGCGTTGCAGCATGAACCATGCCGACTTCTGAGTAACGCCGATCTCTTTCGCCAGTTGCATCGAACTGATGCCCTTGCGCGAGGTCACGAGGAGGTACATGGCGTACACCCACTTATGAAGTGGAATCTTGGAGCGACCGAAAATTGTTCCCGTCCGAATCGAGAAGGTGAACTTTTTGCAGCCGTTGCAGCGATAGAAGCCATTCGGGCGAACAATCACGCGCGTACCAGACTTGCACTGGGGACAGATGGCACCCAACGGCCAGAGCCGATCCT
>Ga0302324_100024215_pt1 | contig 11711 bp, 9 predicted proteins | sample Palsa_T0_1_FD_201949 | JGI IMG/M metagenome (GOLD analysis project Ga0302324, IMG submission 201949) | Peat permafrost microbial communities from Stordalen Mire near Abisko, Sweden - Palsa_T0_1 | ecosystem: Environmental > Terrestrial > Soil > Palsa > Peat permafrost | place: Sweden: Abisko... | reverse complement strand
CATTGAGTTTTAGCCCCTTTTTCATGGCCCGCCAAACATCCCATGCCGTCGCCCCCACCCCTTCGCAGAAGCCCAGGCCCCGCGACCCAGTGGCCTCGGGCGAACGCGACGCCGCCGTCAACCGCGCGGCCAGCCACAACTACTTTCTGCTCGACAAATTTGAAGCCGGGGTCGCCCTGCGCGGCAGCGAAGTCAAATCCATCCGCGAAGGCAAGGCGAATCTCAAGGACGCCTACGGCCTGCTCAAGGACGGCGAAGCATTCCTGTTGAACGCTCACATCGGACCCTACTCCCACGGCAACTCCCTAAATCATGATTCGCTGCGGACCCGGAAACTCTTGCTGCACAACACCGAAATTGAAAAGCTATTCGGACAGACGCAGTTGAAAGGCTATACGCTCATCCCCACCCGGCTGTATTTCCGCAACGGCCGGGTCAAATGCGAGCTGGCCGTCGCCAAAGGCAAACAGGACTGGGACAAGCGCGAAACCGAAAAGCGCCGCGAAGCCGACCGCGAGGCCCGTGCTGCTATCGCCCACAGCAAGGGCAAATACGCAAAGTGACCATCATCGGCCGGTTTCGACTGGCCACGTTAAGATGGTTAGGTTGGCTCAACTCTCTCAATCCGGCTGCTCAATAAAAAGAGGACCATGAAAACCGAACTGAAATTCAGCGATGCCGCTGGCGTCGAAACCGAACTGCTCGCCGTATTTGCCGTCGACCAATCCACCTCCGAAGAAAAAGACGCCAAACCAAAGCTCGCTCTGCTCACCACGGAAACTGCGCTGGTCACCGCCGCTCAATCCGTACTCGCCTCCGACGAATTTAAGGCAACCGCCAACGAGACCCTCCTGCTCCATGCCCCGGTTGGACTCGCCGCGAAACGCCTGCTGCTCATTGGCCTCGGCAAAGCGCAGAAGGTCACCGTCCATGACTTTCGCCGGGCCGCCGGCACCGCCGTCCGCTTCGCCAAGCCGCGAGTCATTCGCAATGTCGCCATCGTCATTGCAGAGTCGGAACTTCTACCGCCCGGACCATGCGTCCGCGCCGCCGTCGAAGGCGCAATCCTCGCCGACTTCGATCCCGACACCTACCGCTCGGACCGCAAAGACCAAAGCGTTTATAACTTGAGCGTCATCGCTCGCCTCCCCGACACATCCTCGGAAAAGGCCGTGCTGGAGTTGTCCTATCGCGAAGGCATCATCATGGGAGAGTCGCAGAACTTCACCCGATCGCTGGTCAACGAGCCCGGCAATATCCTGACCCCCACGGAGATGGGAAAACGGGCCGCCGCGATGGCCAAAGAAGTCGGCCTGAAGTGCGACGTCTACTCGACACAAAAGCTGCATGAACTCAAAATGGGGGCGTTCTGGGCTGTCTCGCAGGGTTCCGTCGAACCGCCCGCTCTCATCGTGCTCACCTACGAGCCGGAGGGCGCGGCCGCCGAACCCGTCCTCGGCCTAGTCGGCAAAGGGATCACCTTCGACACCGGCGGCATCTCGATCAAGCCCTCGGAAGGCATGGAAAAAATGAAATATGACATGGGCGGCGCAGGCGCAATGCTCGGCGCAATGCGCGCGATCGCACTGCTCAAGCCTAAGGTTAAAGTGATCTCCGTCGTTTGCTCGGCGGAAAATATGCCCTCCGGCAGTGCCTACAAACCCGGCGACGTCATCACCGCTATGTCTGGCAAGACCATCGAAGTCATGAACACCGACGCCGAAGGCCGCATGGTCCTGGCTGACGGGCTCCACTACGCACAGCAACTCGGCGCAACCCGCCTCATTGACGCCGCCACTCTCACCGGGGCCTGTGTCGTCGCACTGGGCATGGTGAATGCCGGTGTCTTCTCCAACAACGAAGAAGCCTACGCTCACTTCGTCGAAGCATTGAAGACCTCCGGCGACCGCTTTTGGAGACTGCCCGAGGAAGACGACTACCGCGAGCAAATCAAGTCGCAGATCGCCGACATCATGAACACTGGCGGAAGCCGTTGGGCTGGAGCCACGACCGCAGCCATGTTCCTGAAGGAATTTGTCGGCAAAACGCCCTGGATTCACCTCGACATCGCTGGAGTTGCGTGGCTGGAAGAGCAGAAACCATGGTTCGCTAAAGGCCCGACCGGGACCCCGGTCCGCAGCTTGGTGGAGTGGGTGCGCAGCTACGCGAGCGCCGACTAAGGCGGGTTCAGTGGAAAGGGGCGCGCCGCCCGGGTGAGCGCGCGCTCCTCCACTTCTCCTGTAAGCCTAGCTGGCGGCTCTCATGGGCGTGCTTCGGGAAAACTCCTCAAGAATCGTTTTATTGAATGCGGGAGTGTCATTGGGGTTACGGCTGGTGATCATCCCCCGGCATTGGATATGTCGGTCTTCAGTGAGGGCCACGCCTTGTCGATCTTGATTGCAGGGCCTGGATCGCCCTGGTTGACTCCTCTGATCTGACCGGTTTTGAGCGAAATCACATGAACCATGACGCCCGCATGCTCCAGCGCCTTCTTCGGTTCGATTAGCTCGACCGCTTCTACTCCATCGGTCGCGATGATTGCTACTTTCTTGCGGTTGAGGTTTGCCATCCACATCTCCTTGGTAGAGAAGAGCGGAACTCTTCTCGCCATCACCGGATGGCTTAAGCGATGCGGTCGAAAAACTGCAAGCCGGCGACTGGTCCGACAGCTGGCTCGAAGGATTTGCTCTGTTCTTTAGGAATCCTCAACTCCACGCCACGTTGCCGGGGCGGGGCGGGGCGGTCGTCAGAAATCGTGTGCTGATTGAAAATCCTGTGAATCCATGCCGCAGCAGACGTCTCTCTGCCATGATTGATTGAACTCAGGTTTTTGCAACATCTGGAGGGGGAGAATGTTTATTGGCAAGAATCGCAAACGATCGGTTCTGGATCTTGGCTTGGCACTTGGTGGCATGGCGCTCGCCCTAGGGATCTCTTCCTGCCATTCCGGCGGCGGTTCGGAAAATGTCAATCTCACTGGCGCGGGCAGTTCGTTTGTGTATCCGGTCATGCAGCGCTGGATTCAAAACTATTCGCAGACGCACACCAATGTGCAGATCAACTATCAATCGGTAGGTTCAGGCGCTGGAATTCAGCAAGTCAAATCAGGCACCGTCGACTTTGGCGCTTCTGACGCGCCGCTCACGGACGAACAACTCGCGGGGATGAAGCCGGTCATCCAGATTCCCGAGAGCGCTGGACCGGTGGTGATTACCTACAACCTGCCCGATTTGCAGCAGCCGGTGCAGATCTCAGGCGAAAACCTGGCGAATATCTTTCTCGGGAATATCAAGACCTGGCATGACCCGGCAATCGTGAAAGACAATCCCGGCGTCAACCTGCCCAATGCCAAGATCGTCATCGTACATCGCGCCGACAGCAGCGGCACGACGAATGCATTTACTGCCTATCTCGCCTCGGTGAGCCCGGAGTGGCTGAGCAAGGTTGGGAAAGGAACCCAGGTACCGTGGCCAGTCGGACTTGGCGGAAAAGGCAGCGAAGGAGTGACCGGGCAGGTGCGTCAGACCCCGGGCGCTATCGGCTATGTTGAGCTCACCTTTGCCGCCCAGAATAAGCTCCCCATCGCCTCGATTGGCAACCAGGCGCACAAATATGTGGTGCCGAACGCCGCAAGCACCACCGCCGCCATCGCCGCGTTTGCCGATCAACTCACCAAAGATCCGAGGGGAGCGATCGTCAACCCGCCAGCCTCGGCACCAGATGCCTATCCCATCTCGACGCTGACTTTCCTCATCATTCCCAAGGACGGCACCGATGCGGGCAAGCGCGCCGCGCTCAAAGGCTTCATCCAGTACGTCATCAGCGAAGGCCAGGCGGTCGCAGGCACGCTAGAATATGCGCCCCTACCCGACGCCGTCAAGCAGTACAACCAGACCGTGCTCGGTCAACTGACGACCAACGGCCAGCCGATCCAATAACGCCGCACCCTGGTTCATCTTGGCAGAGCTCTGGAAGGGCGCTTGGAGCGCAGGGATTGACAACCATTCAGCAGCCGGCCGGCGGCCGGCTGCTGAATACTATTGCTGCGGCGGACTCTGCGGAGGCGGCTGCGGCGCGGGCTCCGGCGCAGGCTTCTTGTCGTCGTTCTTCCCGACGCCAAAAATCTTGCTGAAGAAGCCCCGCTTTTTCTTCGTCTGGCCATAATCAGCAACAACCGGATTAGGGCTCTGGGACGAGGTTGGTGCGGCTTGTTGACCCTGCCCGTTCTGGCCCGCCAAGGCATCCTGTCCCACAACGGTGGGACGGCTGCCCGGCGGCAGATCCGGCATCGTGCTCTTCTCTCCCAGGCCAAAAAGCTTCTGGAAGATGCCGCGCTGATCGCCGTTACTGTGGTCGCAGGTATCGGTCGGCTCGGTGCCCGCAAGAAACGCCGCGCTGTAAGTCTTGCTCGGGCAGCTGGCATCGGCGAGCAGATTCGTCTCTTTATCCAGCTGAACCACCGTCACCCCTGACGGCGCCGCGAACTCATGGGTGTCGGAATATTGCGGCAGTTTGACCGCGGCCTTCATAAACTCCGCCCATATCGGCGAGGCGGCGATTGCCCCGGACAGTTTGATGTCGGTGTAGTCGTCGTTGCCCACCCAAACGATGCAAATCAGATTACTGGTGTAGCCGGCAAACCAGGCATCATGCGAAGTCCCGGTCTTGCCTGCAGCCGGAGCCATAAATCCACGCCGTCGCGCCTCGTAACCGTAGCCGAAGTTCATCACCCCTTCCATCATGCTGGTAGTCAGGTAAGCGACGCGCGGGTCGAGCACCGGCTTGGTCGTGGGGGTGTAATCGTTCAACACATCGCCGTTGGGCGACCGCACCGAAGCCACCATCCACGGGTCGACCCTGATTCCGCCGTCGGCGAAAACGGTGTAGGCCCCGGCCATATCCAGGGGCGAGGCGCTGTAGGTGCCGAGCGCGACCGAAGGCGTGCCCTGCGCCGTGCGAATACCCGCCGAGCGGGCCAGCGAGGCGACGTTGCCAAAGCCGACCATCTGCGCCAGCGAGATGGTCGCGTTGTTTAACGAATGCGCGAGCGCGTAGGTCGCCGTCACTTCCCCGTGGTATTCGTCCTTGTAGTTATGCGGGTTGTATTCCTGGTCATTGCCAAAGGTGAAGGTGGTCTCTTCGTCGTTGAGCATGGTCACCGGCGTAAACAAGGCGTCGGTGCCCTCATTGTCCAGTTTGGTTCCCGCCACCGCCGAGTTGAACGCGCTCGCATAGACAAACGGTTTGAAGATCGAACCGGTTGGCCTGGCGGAAACGGCGTGATTGAGCTGGCTGAGACCGTAGTTCCGCCCCCCTACCAACGCCAACACCTGGCCGGTGTGTGGATTTAACGCCACCAGAGCAATCTGCGGGTAGACTATCTCGCCGATGGTTGTCACTGTGCCGTCTTTGGCCTTGTGCGAATGCTGTTTCGACACCAGTTCATCGACCAGCTTGGCGCCAAAGTCGACCGCCTCGGTTGCAGCCCGTTGCAGGTCCGGGTCGAGCGAGGTGTAAATGCGAAGCCCTTCGCTGTTGAAGCTACCCTCGCCAAGCTTCTTGGTAAGCTGATCGCGGACCAGGTCGACGAAATACGGGGCCACGCCCGCATTTACGCTCGACGGGGTAAGCTTCAACGGCTCTGCCTTGGCCGCCTCTGCCTGGGCCTTGGTGATCGAACCGGTTTCGACCATTGTGTCGAGAACCAGGTTGCGCCGCGCCATCGCCCGGTCGGGATGCCGGTAAGGATTCAGCCGGCTGGGACTCTGGACCATCCCCGCCAGCAGCGCACACTCTGCCAGGTCAAGCTGCCGCACGTCCTTGCTGAAATAGGCCTGGGCAGCCTCGCCGAAGCCGTTGATGGCGAAACTCCCCTGCTGGCCAAGCGGGATCTCGTTGGCATACATCTGAAATATCTTCTGCTTGCTGAATCGGCTTTCGAGTTGGAAGGTGATCACAATCTCGATCAGCTTGCGTTTGATTCGCTTCTCCGGGGTCAGAAAGAAGCCTCGCGCCAACTGCATGGTCAGCGTGGAACCGCCTTCCATGTAGTTATGCCGGTGGGTCAAGTCGTTCTTCACCGCGCCCAACAGGCGGATATAGTCTACCCCGCCATGCTCGAAGAAACGCCGGTCTTCGATCGAGATCACCGCATGCACAAGGTCCTGTGGAAGCTCGTCAAAGGTCACCAGCCGCCGCTTGGTACGGCTTTTATCTTCAGAAAGCCCGGTGATCAGCAGCGGTTCCAGTTCGTAGGCGTTCAGGTTGACATTGCCGTCGCCGGTTATCTGCGAAACCTTGCCATTGTCAAAACTGATGGTGGCTCCATCCTCGGAGTGGTACGATTCCGGCCCGGGATGCACGCTGATTGAGTCGCCGGTTGCGGAGAAATGCCCCATGGGTGACGGCGAGCCGGCTCCATCTTCGTTGTACCCCGCGTCGCGCAGTTCCTGGGCCACCGAATGGGGGCTCAGTCGCTGTCCTGGCCGCACTTCTCGTGGCGCGGCGTAAATCTTCGCAGTGTTCTCAAACAGCGGCTGGGTCAGCCGCTCATCGACGATGTTCTTGTAGCGGTGCCAGTAAAAGCCGAATACCGACACCCCGGCCAGCAACACCACCGCAAAGCCCACCGCGACTGCTTTCAGAATGTCGCCTTGCAACTTGCTCGATCCGAGTTTTATCTTGACTGCCAATGAACTATTTCCACTCCAGATTTCATTCTGCGGCGAATGCGATCTTTATCCACGCGGGATCAAACCCGCCAAAACCGCACTCACTTCGCCGATCTCGACATCCTGGCTGGACGCCGTCGCCCGCGTCACCAACTCCACTTTGCCCTCGACCGCCTTCTTGCCCACATTCACTCGATATGAGATGCCGATCAGGTCGGCATCCTTGAATTTGACGCCTGCTCGTTCGTCCCGGTCATCGAGAATCACATCGAATCCTGCCGATTCAAGCTGCCTGGTAACCTCCTCGCCAACAGATACGAGATTTGCATCGGTGGTGTTCGTCACCGTCACGACCACTTCAAAAGGCGCGATCGCGGCCGGCAGCCAGAAGCCGTTTCTGTCATGATTCTGCTCGATCGACGCGGTCAGAATTCGCTCGATTCCAATGCCATAGCTGCCCATGATCGGCGTTATTTCATTGCCGTTTTCGTCGAGCACCCTCGCGCCCATTGACCGCGTGTATCTGTCGCCCAGTTTGAATATGTGGCCAACCTCGACCGCCTTCGCCACCTTCAGGGGGGTTCCACAGACCGGACAACCCTCACCCTCGGCGACATTGCGAAGATCGGCGACGAGCGTCCACTGGAAGTCGCGTTTCGGCGTGACGTTGCGAAAGTGGTAGTCGAGCTTGTTTGCCCCGCAGATCAAGTTCGAGCGATCTGCAAGTGCATGGTCCAGAACGACCACCATTCCCTCTGCTTGAACGTCTTTCGCTGGAGAGATTCCCACCGGTCCAAGATATCCTGCGGGCGCATGAAACCAGGTCTCAAGTTCTTCTGCAACCATGGGGCGCAGCTCGAGTGCCCCGACGAGCGCGCTCACCTTTGCTTCGTTCACAGTGTGGTCGCCGCGCAGAAAGGCAGTAAGCGGCAGCCACTTCCCCGCCCGGAGAAACATGTACGCCACGGACTTAATATCCTGTTTGGGCGAAACCTGCAGGTACTCCGCCACCTCGGCGATCGCGCCCTTACCCGGCGTGTAAACCAACTCCGGAAGGCCATCTCCGGTCGAAGCAAGATCCTCCGCGACGGGCAACTGCGAGCTCGCCTTCTCCAGGTTGGCCGCGTAATCCCCGGTCGGACAGCTGACAATCAGGTCTTCGCCGGCATCGGTGTAGACCATGAACTCCTGCGACTGCGAACCGCCCATCGCCCCTGAATCGGCCTCGACAGCGACATATTGCAGGCCGCAGCGATCGAAGATCCTGCGGTAAGCGGTGTCGTGCTGGTGATAGCTGCGGTCGAGTCCCGCGGCGTCGATATCGAAGCTGTAGCTGTCCTTCATGATGAACTGGCGGACGCGCAACAGCCCCGACTTCGGCCGCGGTTCGTCGCGGAACTTGGTCTGAATCTGATACCAGATCTGCGGCAATTGCTTGTAGCTGCGGAGCTCTTTGCGGGCGATATCGGTCATCACTTCTTCGTGGGTCATGCCCAGGCAAAGATCGGCGCCCTTGCGGTCTTTGAGGCGAAACATGTTCTCCCCCATGACCGTCCAGCGTCCGCTTTCCTTCCATAGGTCGCTGGGGTGGATGGTGGGCAGCAGGAACTCCTGCCCGATCCTGTCCATCTCCTCGCGAACGATGGCCACGATCTTGTTGACCGAACGTTGCCCGAGGAAGAGATAGGAATAGATCCCGGCACCCAGCTGGCGGATATAGCCGGCCCTCAGCAGAAATTTGTGGCTGGCGACTTCGGCGTCGGCCGGAGCCTCGCGAAGCGTGGGGACAAACAATTTCGACCAACGATGCATAGTTTGCAATGCTTGCTTTCTTGCCCTGGGGCCGCGATCGCGCCGCGCCCTCGTGCCTTCTCTTCAGTCAGAGTCCTTATTTTAGACGTTCCCGGCAGATTCACCGCTCCCCGGAACCAACCGCGACACCGGCATTGCCGGATTCACACGTCCTTCATGAAGAGATGTATGATCTCGCTTAGTCTTAAAATCGGCATGCAACAAGACCCTCTTTCCATTCAAATTACCCCGGGCAAGAACCCCGACACCCGCATCCTGACCTTTGAGGGTCCTCTGACTCTCAGCAACCTGTTCACTTTTCAGGCAGAATTGCGCAAAGAGACTGCGCCGCTGGTCATTCTCGACCTGACCGGAGTGCCCTACATCGATTCTGCCGGCATGGGCGCGGTGATCAACTATCACATCTCCTGCCAGAAAAACAAGCGCAAGCTGGTACTGGCGGGCGTGAATCAGCGGGTGCATGCGCTACTCGAACTCACCAACACCACCAAGTTGCTGACCCTGGTCCCTACCCCAGCCGACGCGGAGTAGCTTCAGGTCTATGTCCGGGCTATGAAATCAGCGACTTGCCTGAGGTTCCGAGAACCGCCGCCAACGATTAGAACGCTCCCGTTTGCCACAAATCGTGCAGGTGTACCATCCCCACCACACCACCAGCAGCATCGACAACCACCAGCGAAGTAATCTTCGCCTCCTCCATAATGCCCAGCGCCCGCACCGCCAGTTCTTCGGGAGCGATCGTCCGTGGAGAACCATGCATCGCCGCCCCTGCCGACTTAGTCAGCGCCGCGGCGCCTTCCCGCTCCAGCAGACGTCGCAAATCCCCATCGCTGATTAATCCGACCAGCTTGCCGTTTTCGGTGACGGTCGTGACGCCCAGCCGCTTGCGCGACATTTCGTAGATCACGTCCCGCATCGGGGTCTCCGGCGCAACCTGAGGAATCGCCTCCCCGGCGTGCATCAGCTCTTTTACCCGAGCCAGCTTCCGGCCCAGTTTGCCGCCCGGATGAAGGTCGGCAAAATCTTCCGCCTGAAAGCCTTTTCGCTGCGAAACCGCGATTGCCAGAGCATCCCCGAGCGCCAGCATAGCCGTGGTCGAGGCCGTCGGGGCCAGATCCAGACCGCAGGCCTCCCGGTCAACGCTGCAATCCAGCACCACATCGCTTGCCTTGGCAAGAGTCGATTGCGTATTACAGGACAGGCTGATCAGCGCATCGCCGATCCGCTTCAACATCACCAACAGACGCAGGATCTCCTCGGTTTCGCCACTCGCCGAGAGCGCAATGACAACATCGCCTTCAGCCAAGCCGCCGATGTCCCCATGTACCGCTTCGGCAGGATGGAGAAAAAGCGCAGGCGTCCCGGTCGAGCTCAACGTCGCCGCAATCTTTTGGGCGATGATTCCGCTTTTCCCCATTCCGGTCACTACTACCCGGCCTCGCGAACGCCCGCACTGCAGCAGCAGGTCGACAGCGCGCTCGAAATCGAGAGCCATGGGACCGTCCAAGCGCTCTGCCAGGGCCTCCAGGGCGGCGGCTTCGATGCGTACGAGCTGGGATGCGCTCAGTTCGGTCATGATCATGAAATCGAAATCGGCAAACCACACGATGCTACCAGAGCCGCGCGGAAACCTTCGCGAACTTATAGAATCGAACCTACATGACACGGAAAGCAATGGTTGCATTTGTGATGATCGCCGCGCTGGGGCTTATGCTCTGGTCGGGAGTCAAAGAGTACCAGCGCCGCCAGCAGCAAGCTGCGCTCCAGCACGCTCCGCAAGTCGTCCTGGTTCCCGAGGGCCAGGCGCCTCCGGCAGCAACCGCGGATGGCGCGGGAGCGGCGGAAGCCGACCCACAACCGCTCAAAGGAAAACCTGCGCCCGCCTTTACTCTGACCGACCTCAACGGGGAAAAAGTCTCGCTCGCCGATTACAAGGGCAAGGCCGTACTGCTGAATTTCTGGGCGACGTGGTGCGGCCCGTGCAAAGTGGAAATCCCATGGCTGGTCAAGCTTCGCGATCAATATAAGGCCCAGGGCTTCGAGGTCCTCGGCATTGAGTCAGACAATTACGACGACGACCCTAAAGGGCTCGCGGCGTACAAGGCGGGAGTCGTCAAATCCGCGACGGGTCTGGGCATCAACTATCCGGTGCTGCTCGGCGGCGACACCATCTCCAAGCCCTATGGCGGCCTTGACGGACTGCCCAACTCCTTTTACGTCGATCGCAATGGAGTCGTCACCTCCCAGATTGTCGGCCTGAGAGACCGTGACGAAATCGAAGCCAACATCAAGAAGGCCATCGCCGGCGGAGGCCAGTGAGCCATGCAAGCTAGCTTGGTCATCCGGAGAAGGTTCAATCGATGTGTCATCCTGAGCGACGCGCCACAGGCGCGGAGTCGAAGAACCTCCAGGGTCACCGGTCTCGACCCTCGCCGGAGCGGCTTCAAACTCCCAGCAGTGGCAGCCGCGCTCGTGTTGCTCCTTGCCACCGCCGCCAGCGCGCAGGACTTCTCCGGCGCCGACTCGACACAGTCTTCCACGGGCGCCAAGTCGATGGTGACCTTCCTGTTCCCGGAGCAGGTGACGATTCCGGCCGGGAAGTTGGCCGCTGTCGATCTCCACTTCCGGGTCGCCGACGGACTCCACATCAACTCCCATACTCCCCGCGAAAAGAGCCTGATTCCAACCAACCTCGCGGTCGTGGAGCAGGATGGATTTAAGGTCAGCGCCGTCGATTTTCCCCCCGGGGCCGACTACTCTTTTGCCTTTGATCCTACGCAGAAGCTCAGCGTCTACACCGGAGACTTCGTCCTCCGTGCCCATTTGACCGCTCCATCCGGCGAACACCTGCTTCAGGGGGTGTTGCGCTACCAGGCTTGCAACTCGAATTCTTGCTTTCCGCCCAAGACGATTCCCGTGGCTGTGGATGTGATCGGAAAGTAGGAATCTGCGGGCGAGCTGTACGGTTGAGCATGGCACAAGTCAAGCTCCAGGACTCTCCATGGCGAAGAGGACAACAGGCGGAGCGGTCGAGCCGGAATCCTAGGGCTAGGGTCGATCCCCTTCCTGGGTGCATGTTTGGTAGTCTGGGTTGTCTTCAGCTTAGCCCGACTTCCGCTATTCGCGGGTTCTAAGTATGCAAGTCCTTGATTTAATTAGGGTGGTCAATCGTAGGTCTTCACCACAAACGAAAAAGAAATCAGGCGCTTCTGTTCATGTCGCCGGTGG
>Ga0302324_100024213_pt1 | contig 11711 bp, 12 predicted proteins | sample Palsa_T0_1_FD_201949 | JGI IMG/M metagenome (GOLD analysis project Ga0302324, IMG submission 201949) | Peat permafrost microbial communities from Stordalen Mire near Abisko, Sweden - Palsa_T0_1 | ecosystem: Environmental > Terrestrial > Soil > Palsa > Peat permafrost | place: Sweden: Abisko... | reverse complement strand
TGCGGGTCGGTGAGCGTGCTCGATGCCACGTACTTGGGCCGCGTGTTCAAGGCATCTGCGATGGGGTGGCTGCCCGCTTCCATTGCTCCCCAGAAGCCGGCAAAGAGCTCGAAGGTCCAGCGGCCGAACAGGAACGCGTCGGCGCGCTGGTAGAGCTCGGCGATGAACGTCCTGACCTCGCTGTCGGGGTGCCGCATGCCCCATCCGCCGCGCTCAAATCCGCCCCGGCGGTCCTCATCTCCGCCGTTTCCCTGCATCACTCCATCGACGGAGACCTGCGTCGTGGTCGTCAGCTTCATGCGTTCGTCATTTCTTCCGGGGTGGTCTTTCCCTTTATGACCGCACCGAGGCGCGAATCTCATCGGTCGAGCGGACTAGCTGCGGAAGCGCTCGCCGATCCGCTCGGCCACGAGCTCCGGGCTCAGGTCGACCGCACCCTCCCAGTGCAGGCGCTCGAGGAAGGTCGAGTCGGAGCGATAGAAGGGCTTGAGGTTCGAGCGCGCCGCGAGGCGCAGGTTCAGGCGGTAGCCGGCGGTGCCCGGCGGCGCGCCGTAGAGCGCGAGGTTGAAGCTCTCGAAGCCCATCTCGGCGTAGGCGCCAAGCCCGAGCGAGATGCCGTGCGCGAGCTCGCGGGTCAACTCGTCGTCGAGCTCGGCCGGCGAGGCGATACCGGCGATGAACGCGCGCAGCTCGGCGGGGGCGATTGGCGCGAAGCTGGCGAGCCACTCGATCCGCCCGGTGTCACCGAGGTAGCGCTCGCCGGCGCTCCGCTCGGTTTCGAGGTAGGCCGCGAAGCGCTCGGCCGGAACCGCGGCGAGCAGCCGCTGGAGCGTCGTCGGATGGGCGTCGACGATCCCCTGCAGGTGGGGGTGAAAGAGCGAGCTGCCCGCTGGCAGCATGTGATTGGCGTTGATCGAGGCCCAACTGGCGTCGGGGTCGGCGGCCATGACGGCGTCCGCGAAGCTCACCTGGGTCGCCAGGTTGTCGGCGAGCAGTTGCTCGGTGATCGCGGCGAGCGGCAGGTAGTGCAGTCGCGGCGAGTAGACCGACACCGAGCTGTGCGATGCGTAGGCGTGGAGGTTCGGAAAGAGGATCGCCTCGCCGCGCGTGATGTGCCCGGCAGCGTGGATCGCCGGCGGCAAGCGCGGCGTCAGCTCGTCGATGCGCCCAGGGCAGAAAGGACAGTGGGTCTGGTTTTCGCGAGCGAAGGCCGCGAGATCGAAGTCGCCCGAGGGCATCAGACCGCGCTCCGGCAGGATGCGCGTGGTGTGCCCGGTCAGCGGATCGAACCGCACCTCGACGGGCGTGCGGATCAGCTCACCGCCACCCGGCGCCAGCATCTCAGCCGTCATGAGGTACCGCTCGAGCTCCATCACCGCACCGCGTCGTCCCGCATTTGGCGCACGCCTCCGCACTCCGGCGGCACAGGTGGCCGTCCTCTGGCGGTGCACGCAATCCGCCCTCTGGCGCCCGTGCCTCGAATCCGGGAGCGAGCCTAGCACCGCGCTGCGGGCCTCAGCACCCGAGCGGTGACGAGCGCGGCGCGTCAGAATGCGCGCCATGGACGTGCTTGGGCCAGTGCGCTCGTTTGACCGCTTCCAGCAGCGTCACCGAGTGCTCGCTATCGCGCTCGCCGTGCAGAAGAAGTTCTCCGACGACGGCGCCGGGAACCTCGCGGCGCTGATCGCCTACTACGCCTTTCTGTCGCTGTTTCCGCTGCTGCTGCTGGCCGTCGCGATCCTCGGCTTCGTGCTGCAGAGCGACCCCAGCGCGCGCACGACGATCCTCAACTCCGGCCTCAAGGAGATCCCGATCATCGGCACCTCCTTCGACCTCGGCCACCTCAAGGGCAGCACGGTCGGCCTCGTGGTCGGAGCAGTCGGCGCGCTGGCCGCGGGCCTCGGTGTGACCGTCGTCGTCCAGACGATGTTCAACCAGGTCCACGGCGTAGCCCACCGCTACCGCCCGAACTTCTTCACCGCGCGAGTCCGCGGCCTCGGCCTGCTCGCGATCCTCGGCGTCCTGCAGATCGTCTCGACCGTCGTGACCGGGTTGGTCTCCACAGGGACCGGCGGCGTCCTCCTTGTGATCGCCGGGATCCTGATCGCGCTGGCCTGCAACCTGCTGCTCTTCTTCGCCGCGTTCCGGCTGCTCACCAGTCGGCTGATCGCGACGCATGACCTGTGGCCGGGGATCATCCTTTCAAGCATCGGCTGGGAGATCCTCCAGAGCGTCGGCGGGCTCTACGTCAAGCACGTGCTGCACGGCGCGACTCAGACCTATGGCAGCTTCGCCACGGTGATCGGTCTGCTCGCGTGGCTCTTCCTCGGCGCTCGCCTCGTCGTCTACTCCGCCGAGCTCAACGTCGTGCTTGCGCGCGGTTACTGGCCGCGCAGCCTGATCGACCCGGCGACGCCTGCCGACGACGCCGCGCGTCGCGCGCTCGCCGAGATGGAGGTGCGCAGCCCGCGCGAAAAGATCAGCGTGACCTTTGAGGAGCCCGCGTCCGCGGCGGACGACCAGCCGCCGGCCGATCAGCCCTGACTATTGCGATTGTCAGCGCGCCCGAGGGGGTGGCGTGAGGCCAGTATCGTCTGCTCGGCTGCACGGGACCCTGGGAACCAACGCGAGGCTGAAGGGCGGTGGGTGGATGAGAATCGGACTGCCGGGGATCGTCTACCTGGTGATCGGCGCGTTCGTCGCGCAGGCACACCACTACTTCGCGCACGCCGACGCACTCAAGCAGGTGCTCGCGGCGGCGCTGGCGGTAGTGCTCTGGCCGTTCATCGTCGTGTTCGGCCTGCATTTCCACGTCACCTAGCGGCTGCTGGGTAGGCTGCGCTGACCGTGAGCGCGACTGGACCGAGCGACGCCGCTGAGCTCCGGCCGGAGGCGCAGGCGCGGCGCCTGCGCAACGGGATTGTCACGCTCGTCGTGCTCGTCGTGCTGGCCGTCAGCCTCTTGATCGCCGTGCCGGGTCTGCATGGCGTCGGGCATGTGCTGACGCGGATGACCCCGGGTTGGCTGCTCGCCGCGGTGGCGTTCGAGATCCTCTCCTGCCTCGGCTACGTGCTGATCTTCCTGACCGTCTTTGACCGCGCGCCGATCGTCTTCGGTGCCCGCGTGGCGCTGACCGAGATGGCCTTCGGTGCTGCCGTCTCACTCGGCGGCGCCGGCAGCATCGCCGTCGGTGCGTGGCTTTTGCGTGAGCGCGGCCTGCCGATCGGCCAGATCGCGCAACGCTCGGCGGTGCTCTTCCTGCTGACCAGCGCGATCAACGGAATCACGCTGATCCTGTTCGGTGCGCTGCTCGGCCTCGGCATCCTCCCCGGTCCCCAGAACCCGCTGCTGAGCCTGCTGCCGGCGGGTTTCAGCGTCCTCGTGTTCGCCGTCTTTCTCGTCCTGCCACGATTCACCGAGCGGCGAGCGCGGGCCCGCAAGAAGGGACGTCTTGCGACGCTCTTGTTCGGCACCGCGGAGACGATCCGCGCGACACGACGCCTGCTCACCTCACCGGACTGGCGGCTGCTCGGGGCGTTCGGCTACCTGTGGTTTGACATCGCCGTGCTGTGGGCGTGCTTTCGCGCGACTGGGCACGCGCCGCCGATCGCCGTCATCGTCCTCGCCTACCAGATCGGCTACCTGGCGAACGTGCTGCCGATCCCCGGGAACGTAGGCGTGCTCGAGGCGAGCTTCGTCGGGATGTTCGTGCTCTACGGCGCCAACGCCACGACAGCGACCGCGGCCTCGGTCGCCTACCACGCGATCGCGCTTTGGATCCCGGCGACCTGGGGGACGATCAGCTTCATCCGGCTGCGCCGCTCAGCTCACGAGCCTTTGATACCGCGCCTTTCGCGCGAGGAACGAGCGAAGGCGCGCGCCGAGAAGCGCTGATCGGCGCGGCGGTGGGGCGTGGCGGGCCTTTGCTTCGGCGCGGGCCGTCGCTTCAGGTGAGCTCGTAGAGCAGCCCGCGCTTGGTGTGGAGACCGAGCACGGGCGTGATGTCCCGGGCGTGCGCGCGGACCCAGATTGCGGCGCGTGAACAGGCCGGAAGGTTGGTGTCCTGTGCCGAGGGGCAGCCGCCGTGGATGAAGACGTAGCGAACCTCGCCGCGCGCGGCGTCGGCGCGCAGCTCGCCGAGGGTGACCAGCGGCTTGGAGTTGATCGAGGTCAGGAGCAGCACCGGGCGAAGGCCACGGATGATGAGCGGCGCGGCGAGCTCCGGCGCGCTGACCGCGACCTCGTAGCGGGCGCCGTCCTCGTGACTCAGCAGGTAGTTCGAGAGCGGGTCGACGAGCGTCGGTGACAGCGTCACCTCGGCGGCCTGGACGGTGCTGTTGTCGGCGATCGAGCGCACGTCGTCGTCGAGCAGCACGACGACGAGGAGCGCCGCGAGGAGCGCCGTGGCGAGGGCGCTCGGTGTGCACCACGCCGGTAGCCGCTTAGCGTGGCGGCCGCTGCGCGAGATGACGCTGACAGCGCCGACGCACACCGCTACGGCCAAGAGCGCCACGGCATAGATCCCGGCGCGCGTGATCGTGCCGGTTCCGGCTGCGGATTCGACGACGCACACCAGCAGTGCCAGCGCCAGGAGGTAGCGCTGGGCGGGCTCGCGCGAGCGCCGCGCGAGGACGACGAAGGAGGCCCCGAGCACGATCGCGATCGAGGGTGTGAACGCCTCGAGGTAGCGCGGATGGACGCGGCCCGCGAAGCTGAAGAGGGCGTAGCCGGTGATCAGCCAGATGGCTGCGGCGAGGATCGCAGCGCGTTCGATCACGGCCTGGCACGTCGAGTCGCGGCCGAGGTGAAGGCGAGTGCGAAGCGCCGGCGCGAGGGCGAGCGCGCCAAGCACCAACGCGGCGAACAGCGCCGTGCCGACGAGGCCGCCGTAGTCGATCGCGTTGTGCTCAAAGAGGCGGATCGGGCCGGGCGGCGAGGCGGTGGCAACGAGGGTTGGGCTGATCCGCGTCGGCGCCGTCGTCGTCGTCGCGATTGCGGCCGCCCTTGCGATCACGGTCGTCGAGAGGCCGGAGGGTTGCGCCGCGTGGCTGATGCGGTCGAGACCGTTGTAGACGAACACCGCGTTCCAGACGCTGCCGTTGGTCGAGCCGAGCGCGTAGGGGCGCTCGTGGGCCGGCGTCAGCGAGACGAACACGAGCCACGAGCAGGCGACCGCCGCGAAGACGGTGCTCGCGGCGGCGAGGCGGGCGAGGCGCACACGGAGCGCGGGGTCGCGCCAGCACAGCCAGAGGAACGCCAGGAACGCCGGAACGGGGACCAGCGCTTCGAACAGCTTGACGTTGAAGTCGAGGCCGAGCAGGACCGCGGCGGCGATCAGCCAGCGCTGCTGTCCGCGCTGCACGCCCGCCAAGAGCAGCCACGCCGTGGCGATGAGCAGCGCCATCATCACCGCGTCCATCGTGTCGCTCCGCGCGGCGACGACGCTCAGCGGCAACAGCGCCAGCACGGTCGCGCTCGCGAGCGCCGGGAGGCGGCCCGCGACGCGACGCACGAGGTCGTAGAGCAGCGGCACCGCCGCCGTGCCGCAGAGGGCCTGCGGTAGCTTCAACGTCGTCGAGCTGAAGCCCAGCAGCTTGACCGAGACCACCTGCAGCCAGAGGTCCAGCGGCGGCTTGTCGATCGCCGCGCTGGCACCGGGCTCAAACGCGCCGTAGAGGAAGTTGTGCAACGAAAGCGACATCGAGCGCACGGCCGCGTCGTAGTACTCGTTGTCGGGCACGTAGCGCAGCCGCACGAGCCGCAGCACCGCGGCGAGCAGCGTGATCGCGACGAGCGCGAGAGTAAAGCGACGGTCGCGCCCGCCTGACGCGCCAGGCGGCGCGTCGCTCATCGAACGACGGGCTGGCTCGTCAACGGCTCGCCTGGGCGGCGGCCGAACGTCCACTTGCGGTTGATGAAGAAGGTGATCGCGACGACCGGCACCGAGAGCAGCGCTTGACTGACGATCTTGTCGACGTGCAGGTGATGGACCAGCACGTAGAGGAGGACGAGGTTTGCCGCGATCGCGCAGCCCTGCACGAGCGCGAAGCGGCCGCCCGAACTGGCGTGCGAGAGATGGCGGGCGCGAAACGTCCAGTGGCGATTGAACATGTAGCTGTTGAAGCCGCCGGCGACGTAGCCGACGACCAGCGCGAGGAGGTAGAGGACGCCGATTTCAACGCCGACGGTGTAGATGACGAAGGTCAGCGCGGTGTTGCCGACGCCGACTATCCCGTACTTGACGAACTGCCGAAAGATCGTGGCGTCGATGCGTCGGCGAGGCGAATCGGCAGCCATCGCGCTAAAGGATGCCGGACTTCGCGCCCGCGCGCTGCGAGAGAGCTTTCAGCTACGCTTGATCTCGCCCGCTACGATCATCAGGAATAGCTGCAAAAGTGGCATTTGCGGGCTAGCATTGCGCGCCGTCGGGCGCGTGGCCCGCGGTCAAAAAGGACAACGGCAGGAGCAATGGCGGCAGAACCACAACGCACGCTCGGCCTGCTGAGCGTATGCGCCCCGGTTTACAACGAGGAAGCGCTCGTCGAGGAGTTCTACGCGCGCGCGACCGTCGCGCTCGCGGCCTTCGACTACGAGCTGATCATCGTCAACGACGGCTCGTCTGACGGCACGTCGGCGATCCTCGATCGCCTGGCCGAGGGCGACTCGCGTCTGCGCGTCGTCCATCTCTCGCGCAACTTCGGCCACCAGGCCGCGCTGACAGCCGGGCTTGAACACGCTCGTGGTGAGGCTGTCGCGATGCTCGATGCCGATCTCCAGGATCCGCCCGAACTGATCGCGCAGATGGTCGCCCGCTGGCAGCAGGGGGCGGACATCGTCTACATGGTGCGCGAGCAGCGCGAAGGCGAATCGAAGTTCAAACTGGTCACAGCCAACTGGTTCTACCGGCTGTTCCGCAGCCTGGCGCAGGTCGATCTCGAGCCGAACTCCGGGGACTTCCGCCTGCTCGACCGCCGCGCGCTCGATGCCCTGCTCTCGATGCGCGAGCGCGACCGCTTCCTCCGCGGCATGACCGTCTGGGTTGGCTTCACCCAGAGCGCGATCGGCTACTCGCGCGACGCGCGCTACGCGGGCGAGACCAAGTACCCCGTGCGCAAGATGCTGCGCTTCTCGCTGGACGCGATCGCGTCGTTCTCGCACGTCCCGCTGCAGCTCGCAACCTACCTCGGGTTCCTTTTCTCGGGTGTCGCGTTTCTGGCGATCCCGATCGTTGTTGCGTTGCGTCTCGCCGGTTCCTACCTCCCGGGGTTTGGCTCGATCACGATCGCCGTGTTGATGCTCGGCGGGATCCAGCTGATCGCGATCGGCGTGATCGGCGAGTACGTCGGGCGGATCTACGACGAGGTCAAGCGACGGCCGCTGTACATCGTGCGCGACCAGCGCAACGAGCCAATCGCGCTGGGCGAGGTGCGTCACGGCGACGAACTGGCGCCGGAGAAGATTCCCGGCTGAGCGGCCCTACCGCCTGCCGCCAGCGTGAACGTGGGAACATCCGGGCATGGCTGAGCGCCCCGAGCGGTTGATGATCGAGACTGACCGCCATCGGATCAGCGGCGCTGTGACGGTGGCACGGGACGGTAATCGCAACCGTATCTCGGAGATGCTCGGCGCCTCCGAGCGCGACTTCATCGGGCTCACCGACGTCACGATCGAGCCGTTCGACGGGGGCAATGTGCTGCACTGCGAATTCCTCGTGCTGGCGCGCAACAAGATCGTCTTCGCGCTCCCCGTCAACGACTGAGAATCGCGGCCTGCGCGGCCACGTCGACGTCGAGTGGCGCCGTCACTCCGGCGGGCTCCTCCCACTGCTGCGTGCTGTCGCGCAGCCACGACGCCGCCGCCGTGATGATGAACGCGATGAACGAGAACCGCAGCGCCAGCGTCAGCGCACCGGAGAACGCCGGCGTGATGAGGTGCGGGAAGAAGCTTCGGCTCGAGATCGCCGCGTACTGAGAGTGGCTCAGCGAATGCAGGACTTGAGCCGGAAGGTGTGCGGTGACGGCGTTGGCGCCGAGGAGCGCGGCAAAGAGCGTCGCGACCGGCGAGATGTGCGCCACGCGGATCGCCGCAGCGACGGGCACGCCGTGAGCGATCAGCCCCGACTGCATCGCCTCGGGCAGCTTCCCCGAAAGCCCGATGACCATCAACGAGAAGTAGATCCCGATCGAGAGCACCTGACCGGAGTTCTGGAACGTCGCCGCCATACCCGAGCCGACGCCGCGGCGCCAGGGCGGCAGGCTGTTCATCACGTTCGCCCGGTTGGGTGAGGCGAACATGCCGTTGCCGATGCCGAACATCAGCAGCAGCAGCGCGAAGGCCGGATAGGGGAAGTCCACAGGCAGCAGCGAGAGCAGCGCCATCGACACCGCCGCGATCAGTGGTCCCGTCACGGCGAACGGCCGTGGTCCGAAGCGATCGGACAGGATGCCCGACACCGGGCCGGCGACGAGAAGGCCGGCGATCAGTGGCAGCATCGAAATCCCCGCCCACAGCGGCGTCGAGACGAGGCTGTAACCGTGCAACGGCAGCCAGACGCCCTGGAGCCAGATCACGAGCATGAACTGCAGGCCACCGCGGCCGATCGCCCCGAGCAGGCTCGCGATGTTGCCAGCGAGGAAGGCGCGGATGCGGAACAGCCGCAGGTCGAACATCGGCTCCTCGACGTGCAGCTCGATATAGGCAAACACCGCGAGCAGCAGGCAACCGGCGGCGAGCTCGGCGATCACGCGCGGGTTGGTCCAGCCCATGTCGTGGTGGCCGTAGGGCTGGATGCCGGTGGCAATCCCCACCAGCACCAACACCAGCCCGGCGGCAAAGGCGAGATTTCCCAACCAGTCGATCCGCGCCGCGCGCCGCTCGGCGAGCTCGCGCAGGTTCTTGTAGGCCCAGACCGTGCCGAATAGGCCGACCGGGACGGAGACGAGGAAGACCAGACGCCAGGAGATCGGCGCGAGCACGCCCCCGACGACCAGGCCGATCGTCGTGCCGACGATGCCGGCAATGTTGTTGATTCCGAGCGCGAGTCCACGCTGGTTGGGGGGAAAGGCGTCGGTGAGGATCGCCGCCGAGTTGGCGATCAGCATCGCCGCCCCGAGCGCCTGGAAGACGCGAAACACCATCAGCCAGATCGCTGCCGGCGCGCCATACATCCAGGTGATGCAAAGCGGGATCGAGAACACGGTGAAGACGACGAAGCCGAGGTTGTAGATCCGCACCCGGCCGTAGATGTCGCCGAGCCGCCCGAGGCTGACGACGAGCACCGAGGTGACGATCAGGAAGCCCATCACCAGACCGAGCAGGTAGACGGTGTTGCCCGGCTGCAGCGGATCGATGTGGATTCCGCGGAAGATGTCCGGCAGCGCGATCAGCACGATCGACGCGTCGATCGTTGCGATCAGCGTCGCGAGCGTTGTGTTCGAGAGCGCGATCCACTTGTAGCGCTCAGGATCAAACGGCCGCTTGGCCACTCCGTTGGCGCCCGGTCCGGCGCCCTTCGCGCTCACACCCGAGCGCTTGTTGCAGGCACAATTACCAGCTTAGCGGACCGCTCGCGGCCGCTTTTCGGCGGGGTCGAGAGCGCGGTAGCGGCGAGCGGCGGGACCGCGAGCCGCGTCGTCACCCCGGACGGTCACATTGCAAGCTAGAAAGCCGTTAGCGGCCCGGCTACTCGTCTGCCAGCTCGAGCAGCTTGGTGACCGTGTTCCAGTTGCGGGCCGTGGCGGTCACGCCCAGACGCCGATCTGAGAGCAGCTTGGCCAGCGCCGACGGGCCGACGCCGCTCGGGTGCCAGGCGTAGATCTCGCGGCCGCTGACTATGACTCGTTCGGGCGCGAGCGCGACGGCCGCGAGCTCAGCTGCGCGCGCGGGATCGAGCACGGCCGAGAGGAAGGTCACCTGGTAGCGCCTAGGATCGCCCGCGATGCCGGCGAACGGGTCGCGCGCGACGACATCGGCAAGCTCCTCGCGCGAGCGCACGACGACGGCGACGTCGAAGCCGAGACCGGCACGGAGGCGCTGGGCGAGCTCGGCCCCCAAATGCTTGGCGGCTGAGTCGCTGCTCAGCAGAACGTTGCCGCTCTGCAGGTAGGTCTGCACGTCGCCGTACCCGGCAGCGGTCAGGAGATCGCGCAGGTCGGTCATCGCGACGCGACGGTTGGGGCCGAGGTTGATTCCGCGTAGCAGCGCGATGTGGCGTGGCACGTTGCGATTATCTGCCAACCCTGATCCGATCTCATGATGGCGGGATGGAGCAACAGCAGTAGCGCGTCCTTGACCGAAGCGTCTGCAGGTGGACCGATCGAGATCTGCGTGACGCCTTGGCTATCGGCTCTTGCGCGTATCGGCAGCCTTCCGTGCCGAGCTCCTCCGATCGGCGGCCGTGCGGCCAGTCTTTGGCGTGCGACCGAGCTCCTCCCACTCCGATTCGGACATCTCAACGACGTAATGGTGGGCGGCGGACTTGATGTTCTCGAAGGCCTGCGCGCGCTCCGCATCGGAGACATCGATCACCTGATCGAAGCGTGCGATGGCATTACGCACGTGCTGCGCATCGATGAGCGGCTCCTTGCGCTCTCTTGGGAACGCGAAGACGGTGTCCGGCAGATCGCTGCGTTCGGCCAGCTCGCCGTGCTTCTCATGCGGTTTCCAGGTGACTCCCATGCACACGCTCCCTGTTACGCGGTGTTGTGGGCGCTGTCGCCCCCACTGATCTCAAAGGTCGAGCCCGAAGCCATGCGCCCGGCGTCCGAAGCGAGGAAGACCACCACGGGCGCGACGTCCTCGGGCTCGATCCAGGCCACGCCGAGCGGTGTCTTGGCGGCGAGAATCTCGCGCGCCTCTTGCTCGTCCTTGGCTGTTCCGCTCGGCTGCTTTCCTGCGTCTTCGAGCACCTGGGCGTAGCGCTCTTCATGGCGCGTCAGGGCGGTGTCGATGAGCCCGGGGATGAGGGCGTTCACGGTGATCTTGTGAGGTCCGAGCTCCAACGCTGCCGACTTCATGAGGCCGATGATCCCCCATTTCGACGCCGAATACGCTGCCCCGTACTTCGTTCCGTGCTGGCCCTGCGTGGAGGAGGTGAGGACGATGCGGCCACCGCCGCGCTTGACGATGTATGGCGCGAAGGCCCGGACGGCGTTCGCGGTCCCCGTCAGGTTGACGTCGATGGTGATGTGCCAGTCCGCGTCCTCCATATCCAGCAGCGGATGGAAAACCCTGGATCCCCGCGTTGGCAAAAGGATGTCGATCCCGCCGAGTTCCTGTTCGCAGCGGGCGGCGGCCGATCGCAGCGCGGGCAGGTGGCGCTGGTCAAGCTCGAGGCCGAGCCATCGGCGGCCGGTCTCCCGGATCAGTCGGCCAGTCTCCTCCAGGTCCTCGGGAGTCGACGGCCTTGCGCCGGAGCGCGGGTCGACCGGAGCACAGATGTCGATGCCGGCGATGTCCGTCCCCTCGCGAGCGAGCGCAATCGCCGCGGCACGGCCGATCCCGCGGGCGGCGCCGGTGACGACGGCCACTTTGCCCTCCAGCGATCCTGCCCCAGGTGCAGCTTGGCTCATGGTGATCCTCCGGGTTCGCCTCGGAAAGTACTGGCCTTCTAGACAACAGCGGAGGGGCAGGGATTCGAACCCTGGGTGCGGGGGTCACCCGCACAACGGTTTTCAAGACCGTCGCATTCAACCGCTCTGCCACCCCTCCGA
>Ga0302324_100024212_pt1 | contig 11712 bp, 22 predicted proteins | sample Palsa_T0_1_FD_201949 | JGI IMG/M metagenome (GOLD analysis project Ga0302324, IMG submission 201949) | Peat permafrost microbial communities from Stordalen Mire near Abisko, Sweden - Palsa_T0_1 | ecosystem: Environmental > Terrestrial > Soil > Palsa > Peat permafrost | place: Sweden: Abisko... | reverse complement strand
CTGCTATGCTTGGAATACCCTCATCGACCGCCCTTGGAAAATCATGTCCATCGGACTGCGCCAGTGGGCACATGGGTTCTGATCAATGAGATGTGGTATCAGCAGGCCGGCGATGAAACCATCAAGCTCTTCGAGAAGCATCGCTTCCTCGCCGAGGGCGAGCAGTTCCTCGTCAAGCTGCTTGATCTGGCGCGACAGGCCGGGCATCGGCGCTCCAATTCAATGGCAGCATGTCATGAAGCCGACCCTGAGCGAGGTTGGCGATCCGGCCGAGCATGTCGGCGAGCCAGTCCTGCGGGTCGATGTGGTTGGGCTTGGCCGTCATGATCGAGCTGATGGCAGCGGCTAGGCCCCTTTTAAGCTGCTTCCGCATCATCCCCTTTTGCGTCGCGATCGAGATTCGTTGCCGGTGACCGGGCCCATTGGCGATGAAGCCCTGACCGCGTCGCGCTTGCTCGGCTCAAAGAACGGCCCCGGTGTTGGCCGGGGCCGTCCACCCGCGTAGAACCAAAAACTTTTGGGGGTTTGCGGCAAAGCGGGCACCATCACACTAGCACAGCCTTGCCTTGGTCAGAATGGGACACAACGTTAAATCTTTGGACGCCGCGGAGCGTCGTAATACGTCAGTATCTGTGTCGGCGCCGCACTGTGAAGCACACTTGGTGGTGGCTAGGCCCAAGACATGGCTAGGCCCAAGACATGGCTAGGCCCCAAGACACATCCCCCAAACTCAATGACCGCTTCGAGTGGCGTGCCTCATGTCAGGGCCTGCCCGACTTCCAACAGCCGGTGTGTGCCGATCATCGCAACTGCGCGTCAGCGGAACGACTTTCGACACCAGCCGTTGACCCGCATGTCCCTGGAGGTCGCGCAGATGAGAAAAAAGCGAATTTTGATGATCGCGGTTGCGGTGGCATCGATTGTCGGAACCGGCTCGGTTTCAGCCCAGGTGAACATGCAATATAGCGGCCAATACAGTGGACAATATAGTGGACAATACAGCGGGCAGTATTACGGCCGCGGCACCAAAGAAGAGGCTGCTTCGCCCGACGCGACGAAGGATGACGAGCTCCAGGCATATCCGTCGGACTACGCTTATTACCAAGCCTATCCTTGGGCTGGCTTGCCAGCTCATCGCCGGCACGGTCAGCACCACAATTGATTAAGCTCCTGCGGCCATAGATATCGCCGATGCTGCCGGCGTGGGCAGCGTCAAGCTGCACGAGTACATCGGGAACGCCGCGTTGAAGTTCTTCGATGCGAACCTCAGGGTGCGGCGAGAGAGCCCGAAATAATGCGCATGATCGCTGCTCTTGCGGCTTGGTTACCGGGCAAACGTTGTTCGCCACCCTACTTCGCGTCGTTCCGCACGATGTCATAGATGACCCCCAAGAGGTCGTGTAGCTTGTCCGCCTCGGCCGCCGGCTGCGAGTTGGTCTGAAGCGTGATCATGAGGTTGTCCTGTTCGAACCACACGTAGAGCGTCCTGTAGCCGAGCGTCTCGCCCTGGTAGAACCAGTGCGCGCCTGTCGATCCGAGAACGGCCTTGCCAAGACCGAGGGAAAATCCGCGCGGATCGTCGGCCGTTAGGTCCGTGACCGGCTTGCCGGTCTTGGTCGACACGAGTGCCATCCACTCCGCCTGCTGCTTCGACGGCACCACGCGTCCCTTGAACACGGCGCGCATCCAGCGATCCACATCCCGCGCGTCGGCGATTGCGCCACCTGCCGCCTGCGCCCATGAGGTGCTCATCCCGCGAACGTCGCGACCCATCAGCGAGTGATTCCATGACTGGATGCAATTGGGTTGATAATCGGCGCAGGCAGGGTTGTCGAAGTAGCCGTGCGCCAGGCGATTGGTCACTGCGTCTGGATATGCCCCGTTTTCGTAGAACGTGCTGTCCAATCCGAACGCTTCGATGACCATTCGGTGCACCAGATCACGATAGGACTGGCCGGCCACCTTCGCCGCGATCATGCCGGAGAGGACGTAATTGGTGTTCGAATAATGGTAACCGCTGCTCTCGGGCAGATCGCCGCTCCCAGTGGGATAGGCGAGCTCTATCAGGTTTTCGGCGGTCAGTTCGCGCGTGGGATCGTTGACCCAGATGCGGGACATGGCTTCGGTCTCGGAGTAGTTCGGGATACCGCTCGTCATGTTGAGGAGGCGCCGGATCGTCACATCCTTCCACGCCGGATATTGCGGAAGCCATTTGCCAAGCGTGTCGTCGATGGACAGCCTGCCCGCAGCCTCAAGCTTCAGGATCAAAGCCGCTGTGAAGGACTTGGCAGTGCTGCCCATCTGGAACAGGGTGCCTTGGCGGACCGGCGCGTCCTGCGGATCGCTACCGACCTTTCCGGCGAACGCCTCGATAGCCGGACCGGTGTCCCCGAAGCTGATGTAGGCAGCGACCCCCGTCACCTTCTCAGCGGGGCCGCGGTCGCCCAGCCATGCGTCCATGGCCGCCTGGACCTTGGCGATCCGGGAGGGATCCGCTTGTGCACCTGAAGCTGCGAAGATCATCAGGCCCGCTGCGACGATCAACGCTGCGCGTTTGTTGCCTAGCATGGTGGCTCCATCGCCATACCCTTTTAGCAAGGTATCGCCACGGCAATGCCGCCGCAATGCCGTCGGACAAAGCGGTCGCGGGCCGCTGCCGTCATCGGCGCACCCAGAGGAAGCTCGCCCATTGCCAACGGGCGGGGTTTTTCGTTTTAGATACTTTTTACGTTTCCCCGGTAGTCTTACGGACGCGCTTCGTGGAAGTGGCGCAAAGCGTCCGGTGATGCAGACGCTCAACCCCGTTCGGCCTCCGCACCGGACGGGGTCTTCCAGTTTGATAAGCACAGCGCCGCCCAAGCGGAGTATGATCGCTCGGCGGCACTGCTTCGATACTGAGCCTGCTGAAATTTGCCCAGCACGACCGACTAGACAATGAAGCCACCTCTGGTTCATTGATCCGGATCAAAAGCCAGCGCCGTCCCTCTTCTGCGGTGGCCGGCGTCAAGGCAGTCTCCCGACGCCCACAGGCCCTGGGGCAGCGTCGCTGCCTAGCTAGGCACGCGGGCAGACGGTCGGCGGCTAGGCGCCGTGATGCGCCGAAGGTAATGCTGGGACAGTCCTGTGTGACTTGGGTCACGGCATGCTTTCAAGAAACAGCCTAGCTTCCTGATGCTGACGCAGGAGGTTCATATGGAAAAGATTTTGATGGTGACCCTAATCACCCTGTCTTTAGCGGCCGCCGCTTCCGCACAGGCGTTACATGTTGTTCACATGCACATCTTGAAGGAAAAATCTGAAGCAACCTGTCCCGTGTTCAGCAAGGGGTGCAAGGAAAAAAACGCTTCCCGACTTGGCGCGTTGGATGTGAGGTCGGCTGGCTTCATTTCAAAGCCCCTTGCGACAAGACTAGGTGCAATCCACAGCAATCTATCGGCGCCGATCAGCGGGCCTTCATATTGAAATAGGAGGGCAGCCCGCGCATCATGTCACCGGGATGCTGCCATGGGGTTTGAGAACTACAAGACCGCCGGCATTACCCGGGAAGCTTTGACGCGGGATTGCCTGCAGGAACTGCGACTGTGGCCGGGGTGCGAGACGGTTGAGGGTCTTGCCGTGCTTGCGGCCGGCCGCGGCAGGTTTACGATTCACGTGGCGGACTATGGGCTGGCCAAGAAATGGATAGCAGATCGAGCGATCAAGTGCGTCCAGCGCGAGAAGCTGCGAAAATTCCACCTGATCGCGGAATGAATCGGCGCTCACGGCGAGCACGGCATTCAGCGCCGGCCGAAGACAAGCGGCGCGTTGGCCTGAACATTGCAAACGGTTCCCTCAGACCTTGGCAAAAGATTGCCGTTCCGTGAATTACATCACAGTGGCGAACGGGGCATTTGTCTAAAGATCCGGGCGTCCGTTGTTCTATTTGGAGCGCAACGCATGCAGATCACCGTGGTGGCGGTCATGTGCCATTCCCTCGGAGCCATCCTCCCGGAGTCCGTCGGCACGGTGGCGGAGCCTGTCTGTCGCGAGGTAATCGTCGTCAAGCAGGACATGGCGATGCAGGCCTGTCTGCTTTCGCAAGCCGCGCTTGCCGAGTGGAAAGAGCAATCGATCTTCCGCGGCGCTCAGTGGACCATAGCCCGCATCAAATGCGTGCCGGGAGATTACGTGTCGAAAGATCGCGTGTAGCCGTGCGCTAGCGCGCTGCCCTGGCGGGAAGGCGGATGGTTGGCGGAGTGAACGCGCGAAAGATACTGGACTAGCTTTGGGGAGCGGCTCGCAGTTTTAGCTTTCTTTGACCTTTGAAGCGGCCCAAAATTACCCAAAAAAAGCCTACAAATGCGACCGTCAATATAAGAACAGCGCCACGATCAATTGCGAGTTAGTAAAATGGAGCGTGATTTCAAATCGAAATCTGTAGGCGAGCCTTGGTCGTTAACCGCCTCTGCTGGCCCAACGGAGTCTGCGACGCTCATTGATCAGCTGCAGGTGCAACGGCAAAGAATCGAGCGGCTGAACGAGTATTGTAACCAAACTGTCGCTGAGATCCGCGCTTCGCTCCTTCGAACTCAAGAAGGCCATTGAGATCGCCTGCGGGGTGCCCCTGGGGTTAAAGATCAGCTTCTGGTTTCCGGCCGCCGAACTTCCATAATACTCTCGGGTGCTCTGAGAGCCCGCAAGGCGCGCGAGGGTCGGCCCACCCTGTCGTCGTACTTCGCCGCCAGATCCAGCAGGCGCCTTTTCGTGAATTGATCGGCGTTCTCGGCAAGCCTGCGGCACCGATCTGCTTGCTCTTTTAGAAATGAACTGTCCACTGGCTCGTCCTCGAGACGCAACTAAACATTCGAAGCCAATTTATCGCGGATTGAAGACCGGCAAAAGTGGGAACCGAGTCTTATCAACCGGTTGATGAATTTCGTCGCCGAACGCCTAATTGGCTTCGGGCGGGATCACCCCAAAGATGAGCTAGCGAAAACGCTAGATCGCCCCCCCCCGGAGGTGCATCGGGTGGGCTGCCGCGGCCGTACACCAACAAGCACGGTACCGGCGCCACGATGAACCGCGCTGCGACGCCCCAGGCGCTATTCGGGGCGGCTTCAGAGATCCGCCGGGGTGATGGGTCCGAGACCTCAATTGAGGGTTTGAGGGGGTCGGGCGCGCGGCACCATCCGAAGCGAGATCGAACAGGGTCGCCACGATGGACACCGGCACAATGGGTGTAACCTAGGTCACATTGAAAGCCGCCCTAATGGAACTTAATCGCGGTATCTGAAGTTGCCGTACAATTCCGAACCAGGGGGGCGACAATGTCGACACGATCAATTGCAGCCTTGGCCTTGCTGATGGCGGCGAGCCAAAGCGCCAGCGCCGGCGACAAGCCCATTCACCGTTTCTCGTGCACCCTGGTTCGGTTCTACGTTGCAAAATACAGCCTACCGGCCGCCGAGACCTGGGCGCGAAGCCATGGCGCCACCGATGTCGAGATCGAGACCGCTCGCCAATGTCTCGGCACGACCGTCCAGACGGCCAGCTTCGCCACGCCGTCGCGCTGATCCAAAAAGATCCCCGCCCGATGGGGCAACCGTCGAGCGGGGCAGCTTGGGGATGCGGACTACGTGGATAGTCCGCAGCCGAATTAACGCACGGCGCCGAAAGTGCCGTGTGACAGATTGTGGGAAATCCACAAGAAAATGCGGGTATGGGAACCAGAATGATCGATAGGAGTCGAGTCACCGCCTCCGGCGTCGAATCCCCGTTCCCCGGCCGGCGGGCTCAGACTGCGGCGGTCCCAGCGAGGTTCGCTGGGATCGTTGTGGCCAACATGGCGTCGTGGCCTGCGGCGCAACGCAGCGCAGGGCGTCCCGCGCAGCGGTGCGCCCGCCACCGAACCCGGCGCGCCGACCGAGCCAACCGCCACTAAACACACCTACACCACTGTTTTTGCAGTGCCAAAATATTCCGTTGTTGGGTCTCTGGGTCATCGTTGTCAGAGGGCTTCGGAACAGGCTACAGCGCGTCGCATTCGGCTTTGCCGGTGAATTTCAGGCACACCCAGTCCCGCGCGGCATGAACATTGCTTCGGATTTGGTGGCTGGAAACTCAGGAGTGCTTGCGATGGCAACCCAGATCGTAATGGATCACACCGGCGATACTCGGCACACTTTCGATGCAACGGACGCGAACGCGCTCTTGAAGGCGGAGGAGCGCTTCAAAGAGCTTACTCTCGTTGGCTATACGGCGGCCGTCCGCACCGCTCCTGGGAAGGCGGAGATGGCGCGAAGCTTCGACCCGACCGCGGAAGAAACGTTGTTTTTTCCGCGGCTCATCGGCGGTTAGCCGCGGCCCATGTTCGCGCAAACGCTTCAGGCTGCCAAGGATTGGCTCCTCCGGTTCTTGACGCAACGAAGTTTGGGGGAGCGACCGTTCCGCGATCGGTTTCAAAAATATTGGTACGGAACCGCTCGCGAAGCTCGGGGCGTGAGGCTTCTGAGGGAATGGCTATCGCCCGAGCAACTCGCCCAGTATGAAAGGAAGGGCTACTTCGACGTCACCGGCTGCGATAGCGGAAGGCGCTTCCGGATCCGACATGGCACCGCCATGAACATCTACGAAATCGACCACACAGGCGAGGCGCTAGTGGGTTGGTGTTTTGTACCCAGCATCAATCTTGTCGCAGGAGACGTCATGTTGGCGCAAAAAATTGCCCTCGAGACCAACGAGCGTGGCGCGCTGGCCGTGGCGAAAAGCTTTTCGCCCACGGAAGGGCGGAATACTTGGATTTCTTACTAAGGTAGATGCCTTGACATTACGCTCTCGTGGTCTTGAGGGGCTTAAGACCTAGTTACCGCCTAGCGTTGGGCAGCTCAGCTCGATGTCCGGTTCTCGGGGTAACGGCCGGCTGGTTGGCCATAGGTGGTCTGGAACCTTTTAACGTTCGGCCGGTCCCGCCCGTTATATCGGTCGTCCTCCGAACCTCTCTAACGCCAAGGCAGAGCTGGCCTTTTGTTCCGCACCATGCCGCTTGGTCTCGGGGAGCTGGCGCCAGATATTAAAACCGCTTTAACAGAAGAATCTTATCCTCCTTCAAAACTGGGGGAATGCCATGCAGGAAGCTAGACGCCGCCTGAAGATGTCCGACGCCGATGTCGTCGATCATTTCCGGCGATTGGGATTTGGAGTCAGTATCGAACAGCTCGCGTTTACCTCCGAATCGGTGGACGATTATCGAGAAGCGCGACTGGAAGAGTGGGCAAAGCCGGGAACGCTCGTCAAAGACGAACCGGGACTCCTTATAGTAACCGGCGTACAGCCCACACCCCTGCGGCCGGCGCGGGACGTGGTGGTTGTTAGTCTCGGCTCAGTCCGGGCAGTTATGGGAGCCGAAGTCAAAAACGATGGCAAACTTCGGTTCTCCAAAGAGCTAGCCTAGCTTGATTCCTGAATGGAGAGAATCCACGCCGCGCCTGTCCCCGGCGATTGGCATTTATTCGCCGTCAACATGGAAGAACTCGACACGACTAGTTTTGGCTGGCGATCGACCGAACCTGCGGGCACCCCACCATTATCCCAAGCCCCACCGACTTCCGCACCCCAACATCTGCGCGATTAAATCTGCCGTGCGCGGCAGCCGTCGCACCCAATCTCACGCGCGTTCTGCCTCGATATCAGATGCTTGCGCCTTATCAGCATGCCGTGAACCAGATCACGAAACCGGTGGAATCCAAATCTGAGCGAGCTTCGAGGTTTGCAACGGCCTCAGAGGCCTCGAGCTCATTCGCCTTCGGCGCGAAGTTCAGTCCGCGTTCAAGACCCTCACCACGAAGAACCAGCGAGAGCCAAAAAAGAACCATTAGTTTTTGAGGTTAGCGAAACGTCTTTTCAGGTCGGCCGTTTCAACGGTTATTTTTTTGCTCAAAATCTTCTCAAGCGTTTGATGAACCTTCCAGAGCTCATCGACAGACATCGGCGTGAAGGTCTCGACCGCATTGAATGCGGCGCGCTTGGAGCGGCTGGCCGCGCTTGATCGATTTGCCACGCGCTTTTTGGCAAGCATTTTTGTCCCTATGTGTTTCTGGGTATCACATAATCTTCCAGGAAATCGATTAACGTTTCGTTTTCAGGACGGCGTCACGATTCATTCAAAAGTAAAAAATAGCCCGGTTTTCACTGGACGAGAGGCTGGTTCGGTGGAGCACGTTTCTCTTGGTGATGGCTGATGGGCCAACAGATATGTCTGCGCTGTCTCAGACCAGGCAATGGACAATGCGGAGGGCGCTCTGACCTTGAAACCAACAAGCGGGTAGATCAGTTCGCGCGACTGAAAGCCCGCATAGTGCAAAGGGCGATTCGGAAATATCACGCTGACCAGTTCGAACCAAGCGGTCTGCTTATTTTGGTCGGCACAACTGACCCGAAGGACTGATTTGAGTATCACGCGGCCTATTGCAGCGCCAGTTGCGGCGGCACGGGTTTCGCTCCCCCAATGGAGCGCTCTCCAATCCCGCGGTTATGGACGCTTTGCTACCTCGGAGGCAACAGGAGCCATCCCTACCGTGCGCTCTAGTCGATTATTGTTGGTTTTAGTTAGGATCACACCCCATGACACCACTGTACCAATCACAAGCGCGCCAGCCGCCGCTGCGACGTAGGCGTTAACGCTCATCTTGACCGACATTTCGGGCCTCCCTCACCCCCAACGCGATCAAGAGCGACGTTGAGTCGGGCGATTTGGTGTCATCAGCCGAATATTGCAGGTCTACCCAGGTTTCGACCGATGTAAAAACACCTGGAATCTGCCATATTGAGCCAATGGATGAAGATAACCTCGAAATCGTCGTGACGCCCGGAAACTGGCAAATAGCGGGAATGCCACCGCGCTGGAATTGGCAGGTCCGTCAGAAGCATCCCGCAAAATTTTTGGTAAAGGGCATTGCTTCGGGACCAGAGCAAAAAGCCTACGATGCCGCTCAGGCGGCCAAAGCAAAGATTTTGGCGCGGGTAGCAATGTGATCGGCAGACACATCAACCGGTCGCGGGGTCGTGCCCTGCCCCCGGCCACAGGACGATCGAAATTAAATATGGAGCGTGCACCGCCGATGGGAAGCCGCCGCATTGGTTTTCTGAATTAACGTGCGGGCCTTCGGCCTTCCCAGCCGTTTTGGCCAAAACGCACCAGTCGTCATTTCGGAGTCACCGAGGGGCAATCCATTTTGGCCTCGGCGGCATGGTCGGCCGCCGCCAATCGTTCTCCCCGTCGCCGATTTTCCGCATGATGGCCATCCACTCGACGTGAAGCTCTTTGAGGCGCGCGTCGTCTTGCGCCGTGGCCGCTCGTGCTCGCTTCGCAGCGTAAATCTTTCCCATCGCCTCCCTGACCACGTCGAGCGCCTCAAGCTTAGGGTCGCCCCATTTTTCCGTCGCCATTCTCCTGCCTTCCCCGTTTGCGGTTTTCGCTATCGTTCGATCTTCCCGCCTTTGAGCGTCAGTTCGTGCAAATGGTTTAGCGCGGCCAAGGACAGGCTGTTTTCATCGCGGACGCCCTCTTTCGAGAGCTGTACCAACCGCCTGGCCAATTCGGTGCGCGCAATATCCCTGCTTACCGTCAATCGCCCCGACCGATAGTAGCGATCCCAGGCTCGGTCGAACGCCCTAGCAAGCGATAGCCTGATGTCCTGATCGTCTGGCATAGAGCACTTAAGCACAGCTTAGAGAGGCCCGCAGCTTGAACTTGGATTTTGCGTCGAGTTCCAAGAAGCCCGGCCGAAGCCAAAACCGAGATAGAAGCGACAAGAAAACCGCCGACACACGGCCGTCGGCGACGTTTGCTGCGATCGTCCTGCCATCGAGCGGCCCTGTGGATAACGGGGAAAACTGCATTGTTGGGCCACCGGCGCACTGGCGCGTAAACAACGTGTGGGATCCTACCCGGAGGACGACAACCAGGTTGGGCACGACGCAGTATGTCAAACCACATTAAGAGCGAACCGCGCTGGCCGCGGGCGCGAGATATGCCGCGCTGCTCGGTGTGCGCAGATTCAATGGTGGCGCCTGAAGCGTCTGTCCTGAAGTCCGATGGTGAGGTCAGCTACCTTTGGAGCTGTGATTCCTGTGGCCAGAGTTTCGTAACACAGGCGCAAACTCAGCCCGATTGTCGGATCGGCAAGAACTAGATTTGTCTCACGCTATTGATATCCCGCGTCGCTGGCGGCAGCGGAGCGCCTCCAACTGATATCGGGTCGGTCGTTTTGGTGCCGGCGGTTTCTTCCTTGCATTCCCGAAGACCTACTCTGGGACGGTCTGCCATAGAAAACCTCAGTCGCAGAGCATCAAGTCCAATGCTCGGTTTTCCCATACCCGGAATCGGGCCCACAAAACAACTGAGGCCATGCGGGCGCTACGCCGCATGGCCTCAGGTGGCTCTGTCCCGCTTCGCCGCTGGATTCCGAAGCCTCAGGAATTTTAATTATGATTCGCTTCCGTCAGACGACAGTCAGACGAAAAATCCGGTGACCGGCGTCATCCTATGGCTTTTTGAGGCATAGGCCGACGGTCGGCGCCGAGCCGCACTTCGCACCATCAGGTGCGCCGCCGCTGGGGCAGAAGACCGAAACTAGCGTTTCGGTCTGCTCGCAGCTGACCTCGCCGTCCGCTTGAACCGATCGGATGGACGTGCCAGACGGTCCGGTATCACCCCTATCGCCCTTTGCTCCTGGAGCGCCCTGCGGTCCCTGTGGACCTTGGGGTCCCGCCTGCCCCTGAGGCCCAGGCACGCCCTGGATGCCCTGAGCGCCTTGCGGACCGGCTGGCCCCTGAGCTCCGGGTTCTCCCTTGGGGCCAACTGGTCCGGGATCCTTGCCGCAGCCAGAGAGCATCACCGCCGCGCCAATGACGACAGCGGCCACGATCTTGTTCATTGCACGCTCTCCCAGCGAATTTTCCGAGCGCCATTAGATTCACGAAATGACTCGACCGCAACAGAAAACCCGCCGGCGTGACCGGCGGGCTCTGGTTGTTGCGCTTGGGCATTGGCGAGTGATACGAGCGACTGCCTTGGGCTGGAGATCTGTTGGGGCGCTTTTCAAGGCGAGGGCGAAACCGGGTTCGGAAACAGTAGGGGTAGTTCTGGATGCCGCTGACCAGGGGGCGGATAGTTGGCCACGACCAGCGGCGGTTGGTGTTCATATTTTTGATGCTAAATGGAGAACAGCCTGTCCAATGTCACATCAGCGACGCCGCCATGGACGAACTCCTTGGAATCAAGGGCTCGCCGCCAGCCGCTCGGCAGGACCTATTCCTGGAGCACCGCGATGCTATAGAACGCATCGCTTCGGAAGTTTTCGACGCCAGTGACGGGCTACCGGGATCGGTGGTGCGGATTTTTACTAAGCACGTTATTTGATCGGGTTGTATCAGCTCGGACTTAGAGTAAAAATATGGCTGTCGGTACGCTGACATGGTGGAATCCGGACCGGGGCTTTGGTTTTATTAAGCCCGATGCAGGAGGGCCAGATATGTTCCTGCACCTCAGCGCCCTAGAAGAAGCCGGGATTGATCCCACGACTCTAAGACTGGGCCAGCGTCTGGCTTACGAAACAAGCGACCACAAGGGAAAGCCGAAGGCTGCCGACATCAAACTGGTGTCGACATCCCGGGGTTGGACCGAACGTGAACGGAAATGAGCGAAAATGGCGGCAAACAATAGCGACCGGTGGA
>Ga0302324_100024211_pt1 | contig 11712 bp, 9 predicted proteins | sample Palsa_T0_1_FD_201949 | JGI IMG/M metagenome (GOLD analysis project Ga0302324, IMG submission 201949) | Peat permafrost microbial communities from Stordalen Mire near Abisko, Sweden - Palsa_T0_1 | ecosystem: Environmental > Terrestrial > Soil > Palsa > Peat permafrost | place: Sweden: Abisko... | reverse complement strand
CAATTGCGATCGCAGGCTCACCGATCGTGCCGTCCATTTGCGGCCGGGGGAGTGGTACCGGCGGCGGCTGCGCCGCCAGTTCTTCTACCTGGGATTCGGCATGTGGCTGCGCAAGGGCGAGCGGCCCCTGCTCTGGGATCTGGAGCGTTGCAGCGGCTGAAACAGCGTGTCGACTGCGCAGACGACTGTCGGGCGCGCGGCCGGCGACTCAGAGCGCGGCTTGCGTCCAATCCACCAGCGCGTTGTGCACGCTGTCACCGACGCCGGCCCCCTCCCGCGCGTCATTGATCAGAGACACGACGACATAGACTTTCCCCGAGGCGCCCGTGACGTAGCCGGCAATTCCGCTAACCCCATCGAGATGGCCGGTCTTGAGGCGCGCAGATCCGGGTTGCGAGCCTTGCAGGCGCGACCGCATGGTGCCGTCCACACCGGCGAGCGGCAGGGAGGCGACGAACTCCGGTGCGTAGCGGCTGTGATAAGCGGCGCGCAGCACGGCCGCCAGTTGCAGCACCGAGATGCGCGCGGTGCGCGACAGTCCTGAGCCGTTGTCGATCTCCATATCCGACAGCGGAAGGCCGCGTTCTTGGGACCAAGCCGATAGGGCGCGCACTCCTTTGTCGAGGGTTGCCGGTGCGCCAAATCGCTCCGCCCCCAGCGTGAGGAACAAATGCCGCGCCATCAAGTTGTTGCTGAACTTGTTGGTGAGCCGCACCACTTCGGCGAGCGTCAAGGAGTCGAAGCTCACGAACGGGGTTGCCGTGGACGGCGCGGCAGCAATCCGCCATTTTCCGTCGAACGTGCCGCCCGATTCGCGCCATAGTTGCACGAATGTGCCGAACGCGTAGCTCGGCGCGGACAACAGCACCCGCGTGACGCTGCGTTCGGCGCACTGTGGCGACAAGAAACCCGTGAACTCCACGCGATCCCACTCGGCCGACGGAACCTCGAATGCCACGCGCGCGGCCCTGCCGCTGCAGGGGCCCGACATGAGGGCGACGCGATTGTCGATCGCGAGATTGACCGGTGCGGGTGTCGCCGCGATGTCCACGCGGCGCCCGCCGGGATTCGGCACGAGGCGGAACTCGACGGACTGGAAGTTCACCATGAGTGCCGAGGGTTCCGCGTTGTAGGCCTGGTGCGGCCGCCCGTCGAACGCCGCGGGATCCTCGGTAGGCAATGCGAAGGCGGTATCGTCGATGACGATGTCGCCGCCCAGGCCGCGGAGCCCTTTCGCGCGCAGCTCGTGTACGAAGCTCCACCAGCGATCCAGGGTCATGTAGGGGTCGCCGCCGCCCTTCAAAATCAGATCACCGTCCAGCACGCCGTCCGCGAGCGCGCCCTGCAGGAGCGCTTGCGTGTGCCACGTATAGGCCGGCCCTAACGAATCGAGAGCGGCGAAGGTCGTCACCACTTTGATGGTGGAGGCGGGGCTGCGCGGCGTGTTGGGATTGAAACTGGCCGCGATCTGTCCGGACTCGACGTCGAGCACCACGAAGCTCACCGCGGGCGAGGCGATGCGCTCGGCGGCGATGGCCTCGGCGACCGGCGCGGGTGGAGCGCCCAGCGCCGCTCGACTCAGTCCGAGGAGCAGACAGCAGGCGAGGGCGGCGGCGGGCGTGCGACTCATCGGATCACCACCCGGCGCCACGCGCCCGAGTGCCACCGCAAAAACAGCATGGTTCCCAGGCAGCAGATGTAAATGACTGCGGCGAGCCAGCCGCCGACCGCGCCCAGTCCGTATTGCGGGAGCCAACCGACCCATCCCGCCCCCGGCTTGAACGAGAGTGCATGAGCGAGCGGCACGAACAGCGACCACGAGAGGCCCAGCACCATGAGCGACGGCAAGCGTACGTCGCCTGCGCCCCGTAGACATGCGCCGCTCGAGATGTTGAGCCCGTCGAAGATTTGATAGCCGGCGGCAATCCACAAGAGTACGGCGCTCTGCGCCACGACTTGCGCGCCTTGCACATCCGACATTTGGGTGAACCACGGGAGAAACCAGGGTCCGATGGCGGCCAGACCCACGCCGACGATCCCCATGTAGAGGACGGCCAGCAGAATGATGCCGTTGCCCGCGGTTCGCGCCCAGTCAGGCGCCTTGGCTCCGATCGCCTGGCCGACGAGGGTCGTTCCCGCCATGGCGACGCCCACGGCAGGCATGTAACAAAAGGACGTGAGCATGAGCACGATCTGGGTCGACGCGCCATCCACGTTGCCGAGCCGCACCTGCATGAGTTGGAACAGGGAGAAGCCGAGAATGTCGGCGGCCACCAAAAGTCCCATGGGAAATCCCAGGGACATCTGGCGGAGGAGCGGCAGCAGCGCGAATCGGCGGGTGAGGTGCGAGCGGTAGCGCCGGCGGTTCGCCGGGGCAAAGAACCAGGCGAAACCCAGACCGAGTCCGCAAAGCTGCGCAGCACCCGTGGCCCACGCCGATCCCGCGACTCCGAGGCCGAATCCGAAAATGAACAGCTGGTTGAGGACTGCGTTCGCGACCGCTACCACGAGCGTGACGCGCAGCGTGATGGTCGGACGGCCGATGCCGTTGAAGAATCCCAGGATGGCGTAGAGGGCGATGCCGAGCGGCGCACCGAGTATTCGCGGGAACCAGTATGCCAGGGCGAGATCGAGGGTGGCGGGCGGCAACCCGAACGGCGAGAACAGCGCCCGGCCGCTCGCGGCGAGCACGGCGAAAAGAGGTACCGTGAGCAGCGCGCCCCACAAGCCGGTCCAGGTAGCCTGCGAGGCGCGTGCATAGCGCCCCGCTCCGTAGGCGTGGGCCACCAGCGTTTGCACGGACAGCGCGATGCCTCCGAATAGGAGTATGAAAACCAGGACCGGCCAGTACACTGCTCCCATGGCCGAAGTCGCCGCGGGCGATAAGCGGCCCACGAACCAGGTGTCGGTCGCATTCAGCACGGCTTGCACGGCGCTGTTCAGCATGAACGGAAACGCGAGCCTGATCACTGCAAGGTAATCGAGCTGGGGGCGTCCGCTCGCGCTCGCGCGCTGACCGGGCAGAAGTGTATGGACCGCATCCAAGGCGCTGTCCTCGTGGGCGAAGGGGCGAGGTTACCGGCTTCGATGACAGAGATGAACATGCGGCGACAGAAATGAGCATGCGATGACTGCAATGAGCACGCGGATCGAGCGCACGTTGACGGGACCGTTCCGTGCCACGCACCTGGCTGCGGACACCTGGCAGTTGACAGGCATCGCGGGCGCAACCGAGATCTACTTGTCCGGAGTCGACCGCGATGCGTTCGCCGTGCTCGACGGCGCGACGCCGAGCGCAGTGACCGTCGCCTGGTCCGGCGCCGGCGCCGCCGTCACGCTGCTCTCCTCCGGCGCAAGCAAGCAAATCAGATCGCGCACTGCAACGATCCACGAGCCGCGTCCGCAGCTCTACCGGGGACTGCCGCTGGTGGTGCTGGACGATGCCGCGAGACGGTTCTGGCGGCGCGTGTTTTGGCTCGCGCGCCTCCCCGGCGGCCGGCGCCTACTGCGCTGGATCGCGCAGCGTACGCGGGGCGGCTAGCCTGCCGGCCGGACCTGCATCACGGGCCTGTGGGGTTATTGTCAAGAATATAGGCGTCAGTCCTACAAATTGGCATATGTAAGGGATGAAGTGCGACGCCCATCAAGGCTCGCCCGGTTTGTTTGGCCCAAATTCACCGAGCTTTCCTTGGTTAGTCCGTACCCTGAAAGGGCGCTCTGTGCTGGATGCAAAATCTGTCGCCATCGTGTCGGAAACGACCGTAACCACATTCGATCATTACGGTCGACTCTTCCGCATGCTCATGCCGAGCCTGAAGGGGATGGTGTTGCATGATGGCTTCGGCGAACTGCTGTGGACCTCGGATGACTGGGATGTGGAGGAGAAAGCCGATCTGGTGAAGGACGCGATCGCCAACGCCATTACGGATCCGGCGGAGTTTCCGGGCGTGGTGCGCATCGACGCCGACCGCGCGATATATTCGTTCGCAGTCCGCTCGGAGCAAGTGGAGCTGTACGGTGTCGTTTCGCTCCAGACGCGCCTGACGAGCGCGCGAACCGAGGCGCGGCCGCTGTCCTATTTGCGCCAGATTTTGCAGCCCGCGTTCGAGTGCCTGCGCCGCGAGCTCAGCTTGCGCGCGCAGCTCGGCTCGCGCGAGCGCGACCTCGGCGTTCGCGAGCGCGATCTGTCGCTCATGCTCGAGATGTCCTCGAATCAGACCGCGACCGGTGATGCCGACGAGTTCGACCTCATCTTGAAGACTGCTCTCGAGCACATGGGGTGCGCTCTTGCCGCGCTCTGGGTGCCGGACAAGAACATCGGCATGTCCTTGACTCGCAGCGGGCATCCGATGTCGGAGGAATCGCTGCAGCGTGCGAAGCAGCACCTGATGGCCTGGATCCAGCTGCAGCAGCGCACGATCATCGTCAACCAGACCTCGAAAGTCGCGGGCGAAGGTGCCGCGCCTTTCAAGATCCTCGCGTGCCCCGTGCGCCATCCCTCTGAGCGCGTAATGGGCGTGCTGGCGCTGTTCAATCCAGCGAGCGCGCATGACTTCGATTCGTATCAGACACGGGTCGCGGAGCTGCTGGCGAAGAAGGTCACTGTCATCATCCAGGCGCAATACGATGCGAGCACGGGGCTGATGACCCGCCACGCCTTCGAGCGCCAAGCCGCCTCGTTGCTCGGCTCAGCCGGCGAGCCGGAGCAACATTGCATTTTGTACCTCGACATCGACCGGTTGCACGTCGTCAACGAGACCTTCGGCATGCATGTGGGCGACGATGTGATCGCGAGCGTGGCGGAGTGCGTGGCCCGCTGTGTGGTGCCGCCGGCCCTGTCGGCGCGCATCTCCGGTGACCGCCTCGCCGCGCTCATCCCGAACGCGGGTATTGCCGCAGCCACTGCCATCGCAGAGAACATCCGCGCCGCGGCGGCGGCCATCGTGCCACGCGCCGGTCAGGGATCGTTCGAAGTGTCGGCATGCATCGGCGTCGCGCCGGTGGGGCGCTCCGAGAATGCGCTTGCGCACGCGCTCGCGACGGCGGAGATTGCCTGCAAGGCCGCCAAGGACCGCGGCCGGAACCGGGTCGAGGTATTCCAGGACTCCGACCAGAGCATCATCCGCCGCCACACCGACCTGCTCATCGTGGGCAAGCTGCGCAACGCGCTCGCCCACGACAGCTTCCGGCTCGATGCCCAGCCCATCCTGCCGCTGCGCGGCAACTACGGGCGGCCGCGCTTCGAGCTCCTGATCCGGATGCTCGGCGATCGCGGCGAGGTGATTCCGCCAGGCAAATTCCTCTCCGCGGCGGAGCGCTACCAGCTCATGCCGACCGTCGACCGCTGGGTCGTGAGTCGTGCCTGCGAACTGCTGAGTGCCCATGCCGCCTCGGTAGGCGAGGATATCGCGCGCTTCGCGATCAACTTGTCCGGGCAGTCGCTGCAGGATGAGACGTTCCTGCCGTTCGTCGAGGATACGATCAAGAATTCCGGCCTTTCGCCGAACGTGCTGTGCTTCGAGCTGACCGAGACGGCTACGGTAGGGAACCTCGAGCGCGCGCAAAGCTTCCTGCGGGCGCTGCAGGACCTGGGCTGCCAGTTCGCACTGGACGATTTCGGCACCGGCGTGAGTTCGCTCGCTTATCTCAAGGACTTGTCGGTCAACTATCTGAAGATCGACGGCAGCTTCGTGCGCGACTCGATCACCAACACGCGCAGCGAGTCCATGATCAAGGCCATCGCGCAACTTGCCAAGGTGATGTGCATCGAGACGGTGGCCGAATACGTGGAGACGGATCCGTTGCGGGCGCGCATGGCAGACCTGGGCGTCGATTACGGACAGGGATTCGCCATGGGCAAGCACCAGCCGCTGGAGCAACTGCTCGAAGAACTGGCCGTGTTCGAGGCGACCGTCAACGATTGGGACGGCGCCGCGCCGGCGCGGCCGGCTCCAGACCGCACCCCGATTCCCGTACTCGCCTCCTGAAGTCCCGCCCGGCGCGAGCCGGTGTCGTCCTCGGTCCTACACACACTCGTACCGAATGGCTCTTGGTTAGCCGCACCGAAGGTGGCCGAATATCCCCTGGTGGCCACCTTCGACTAAGCACACGAGGCATTCATGTTGATTCTCACTCGACGCGCGGGAGAGGCATTGCGGATCGGCGATGAGATCGAAGTGACCGTGATGGCTGTGAACGGCTCACAGGTCCGCATCGGCATCAACGCACCAAGGAACATCGCGGTCGACCGCGAGGAGATCGCCGAACGCAAGCGCCGCGATCGCGAGGCCATCGCGGCGGGGGCAAAGCCTGGCGTGCCGAAGCTGACGCTATCTTCGAGGGCGCTTAGGCGCGATGGCGTCGATACGCCGGAGCGGTAGCCGGACCTTGGGCTTGAGGGTTTGCAAGGCCCGGGGTTCCCGTTAGACTTGCGGCTATTCGAAGCGCGAGTCGACTCGATCGTCGCAAACGCGCGACGCCCAAGGACACGATGACGGCAACGGCTCTCGAGGCACCTGAGCTGGCGGTTAACTGCTGGTTCAATACGGATCGTCCCCTCAACCTGGCCGGGCTGCGGGGTCGAGTGGTGGCGTTGGTCGCCTTCCAGGCCCTATGTCCTCAGTCCGTCGCCGTCGCCATCCCGCAGGCGAAACGCATCCATGAGACGTTCGAGCCCAATGACGTCGCCGTGATCGGATTGCACGCCACCTTCGAGCATCACGAGGCGTACGGTCACGCGACGCTCAAGGCCTTCATTCAGGAATATCGCCTCAAGTTCCCGATCGCGCTTGACGCCGCCAATACAGCAGGCCCCATCCCGCAGACGATGGACCGCTATAACATGCGGGGTACCCCGAGCCTGGTGCTGATCGACCGGCAGGGGCTGATTCGCAAGCACGCCTTCGGTCCCGCAGAGGATCTGCGCATCGGCGCGGAGATCGGTGCACTCGCCGCGGAGGAGCCCGCGGTGGCTCGAGCGGCCAAGAGCTCGGCCGCTTGATCAACGCCCGAGAGAGAAACGAATCCGGATACGCGCACGCGTGGCGACCGCCTTGGCGTCACGCACGAGCGGCTTGAAACGCCACTGTAATAAAGCCGCGCTTGCCGCCGCTTCGAAGACCCCTGACGGGTTCGCCGCGTTCACCGCCACGTCCTGAACCGCACCGGTATCGGTCACGGTAAAGTCGAGGTCGACCCAGCCCTCGACGCCATTCTTCTCGGCCTTCGGCGGATACTGAGGCTGCACTGATTTGACCAGGGTGAGCTGGCTCGCAGTGATCACCTCGGTCATGAATGCGCGGCGCGTGAGGGCCGCGTCGAGATCGTGTCGCACGGCATCCGCTTGCGGCGAGGTGTACCCGAGGGCGGCCGCATGGTCGAGCCAGTCGCGCGCAGCGTCGTACTGCTGCGCGTTCATGCTCGCCAGCCCCTTGGCAACGAGCCGGCTGCCGAGATCGTCGGTGAGGGCCGGGAGTCCTACGTACTGTGCATCGAGCTTGCGCAACGCGAGCAGGTAAAACTGGGCATTGTCGTTCTCCGGCTCAATCAGTCGGTCCCTGGCAAGGCCCTGGCGTGCGGATTTCAAAAGCTCCAGCGCCGCCGCGTCGGTGGCGCTGGGCGCGGTGGTGGCGACCGGCGGGGCGGTGCTGGCCGTCGCGGCAGGGACAGCCGGGGCCGGGACTGCGGCCGCGGGAGCGGGAGCGGGGACCGAGGGGGTGTTGATCGCAGCGGCCGTCGCGACGGGGGCTGCTTCCGTCGCCGGGTTTGCAGGCGGGGTTGACGCTGCGCGAGGCGGCGACGCCTTCCCCTGCTCGCGAGCCCGAGCGAGCTCCGTCGCCAACTGGGCGACGCGTTCGGTGGCGATTCCGGCCTTACGGGCCGCCTCTATCGTGGAGGCGGCTTCGTCGAGCCGTTGCTGGTCGAGCGCAGCCCGCGCCCGGGCGAGCAAGCGCTCCTGCGCCTCCATCAGGACACTTTTGACGGCGGGGACGGGCTGCCCCGAGACGGGCGGTGCCATGGATGCGGGCGGCTGCTCGGATGCCATGCCTGCGCTGACATCGGCCTGCTCAACACGGCTGTGGTGCAGGAACCAACCCGCCGTGAGCAGCACCGGGACAGCCGCGACCGTTGCACCGATCAGCATGCGCCGCGGCGGACGTGGCGCCCCTGCCGTGGGCGCGGCGACCTCGACGGTCCGGCGCCGCTGATCGTCGAAGCGCTTGACCGCAGCATCGGCGAACAGCCGGGCTCGCGCGGGCGATAGCGGCTTGTGGATGAATCGATAGATCGAGCCGTCGCTGATCAGCCGGGCGAGCTCGGTTTCCGATTCGCGATTTCCGGCCACGACGACCACCAGATCGGGAAATTGGCGCTTGATGTCGGCGATGAAGCGCGCGGCAGCTTCGTTGAGTGCTTGGACGTCGAGCACCAGGATACCGACGCCCCCCGCCACCAGCAGGTCGCTGATCTTGTCCGAGGACAGAACGTGCCAGAGCCGCCGTGCAGCTCCCACGCCCTCGCGCAAAGTCTGCAGGAACGCCTCGTCCGCGGTCAGTACGACCAGCTCGACGATGTCGCTCGCGAGGCTGAAGCGCAGCGCGGCCAGCGCACGGCTCTCATCCTCGGACGCTAGCACCGGATCTGTCCTTGCATCGCTTATCCTGAGGCTGGAGTTTCCGATCGTCGCCGGCGCCGCCGTAGTCGGGTTGCCAATTGGGCAAGGCTAGTGTCATTGCGCGGGCGACGCTATACGATACGGCCTCTGGTGCGGCAGGCAACCGATGCTGCACCGCGTTAGGCATTTTCTGTGAACTGGCACACATTTGGGGGACGGGGCGCGATGGCAGGGCGATGCTGAGCGAATCCATCGGTTTGCAGAGCACGCTTCCGCTCGATCAGCGAATCGCGCTGGAACAGCTCCTGTTCTTCAACTCCAACCAGCATCGCGTGCGGGTGGGCATTCAGCAGTCCATCGAAACCTATGGCGTGCCCGAGATTCACGAGCATGACGGCGGCCTGTCCGTGCGCGTCGGCGACATCGGCGGCGTGCAGACAATTTTCGCGGTCAGCGACACGGGGCGGCCCATCGGTGTGGCGGTGTTCGTCCGCTTGGCGAGCGACCGCTTCGTGGTCTTGCATCTCGGTGTCCAACCGCGCACTGCCGCGACCGCCGAGATGAACACGCGGGTGCTGCTCAAGCTGATGCATGAGATCCGAAGCGCCGCGCGCCGCGCGCAAGGCGTGGATCGCATCGAGCTGGTGTACAAGAGCCGCCACGCGGTGCGCCTGCACGTTTGAATCCGTGACTCGAGCTCAACGCCACGCTGACGGCAGGCTTCGCTGCGCTTGGTGCACGACCGACCCGCTCTACATCGATTATCACGATCGAGAATGGGGAGTGCCGCTGCACGATGACCGACGGTTGTTCGAAATGCTCTGCCTGGAGGGCGCGCAGGCCGGCTTGAGCTGGCTCACGATTTTGCGCAAGCGGGACACCTACCGTCGAGCCTTCGACAATTTCGATGCACAGGCGATGGCGCGTTACGGCGCCGCCGAGCGCAGACGCTTGTTGAAGGATGCCGGCATCGTGCGCAACCGCCTGAAGATCGACGCCTTCATCACGAACGCGCGGGCCTATCTCGAGATTGCCGACCGCCCGGGCGCGTTTGACGCCTATATCTGGAAATTCACTGACGGGCGCGTGCTGCGCCGCCGGCCGCTGGATTTGAGTGCGATTGCGACCGCCACGCCTTTGAGCGAGGCGATGAGCAAGGATCTCAAGCGCCGCGGCTTTCGTTTCGTCGGTTCGACCATTTGTTACGCATTTATGCAAGCCGTAGGGATCGTCGATGAACATCAACGCAATTGCTGGGTCACCAAGCGCGCGATATGAACACTCGCGCCGGCGCGCGCCGCTGCTGACGGGCGCCGCGGCATGGCTGCTGACGGCGGCCGCCGTCTGTGCGTCCGCCGCCGCGCCCGTGACGAAGCCCGACTTCAAGCCCATCGACGTGTTCGATTTGCAGTGGGTTTCGGACCCGCAGATCGCGCCCGACGGCCGCAGCATCGCCTACGTGCGGATGAGCATGGACATCAAAACCGATCGTCCGCAGCGCGTCATCTGGCTCACCGGCGTCGACGGCAAGAACACGCGTCCGCTGTCGGATGCCGCCGCGTCAGGCATGCCCCGCTGGTCTCCCGACGGCACACGCATCGCCTATCTCTCCGCGGCGAGCGACGGCTCGACGCAGCTGTTTGTGTATTGGTTCGGCAGCAACGTGTCCGCCCCGATCAGCCATTTCACGGAATCGCCGACGAGCCTCGCGTGGTCTCCGGATGGCCGCTGGCTCGCCTTCACGATGCCCGCGCCCGCGGAGCGAAAACCCTTGAAGGTCGAGCTGCCGCAGGCGCCCAAGGGGGCCTCCTGGGCCGACCCGCCCAAGCTCATCGATCGGGTCGTGTATCGGATCGATGGGGAGGGCTACTTGCCGGCGAGCTTCAATCAGCTGTTCGTGATTCCGACGGACGGCGGTGCGGCGCGCCAGCTCACGCACGGCGACTTCGACCATGACGGTCCTGCGGCATGGAGTTCCGACAGCAATGCGGTCTACGTCTCCGCCAACCGACGGCCGGATGGGGACTACGAGCCGCTCGACAGCGAGATCTATCGCGTGGATCTCGCGGATGGCTCGATGCATGCGCTCACCGATCGGCGCGGGCCCGACACACACCCGGTGGTGTCTCCCGACGGCAAGCACATCGCCTATCTTGGCTTCGACGATCAGCGGCTCGGTTACCAGCGCACCCAGCTCTACGTGATGGACGCGGATGGTGCTCATTCGCGGTCATTGACGACTGCACTCGACCGCGACGCCGGTGAGCCGCAGTGGAGCGGCGACGGCAAGCACATCTTCTTCGAATACGGCGACCGCGGAACGATCAAGCTCGCCAGCATCGATATGACCGGAAACGTGCGCACGCTCGCGGCCGATGTGGGCGGTGCCGACGTGACGCGTCCGTATACCGGTGGATCCTTCACGGTGGCGCGCAACGGCCGCTTTGCGTACATGCAGGCCTCGCCCGCCGCCCCACCGGCCCTCGCCACCGGCAGCGATGCCCGCGACATTTCCACGCTGACCGCGCTCAGCGCGAACCTGCTGGGTCAGCGGATCCTCGGCGCCGTGGAGGAAATCGATTTCGACTCCTCCGCGGATGGCCGCAAGATCCAGGGCTGGATCGTGAAGCCGCCGCACTTCGATGCCGCGAAAAAGTATCCGCTGCTGCTGGAGATTCACGGCGGCCCGTTCGCAGCCTACGGCGCGAGTTTCGCGGCGGAGCATCAGTTGTACGCGGCGGCCGGCTACGTGGTGCTGTACGTGAATCCGCGCGGCAGCACGGGCTATGGCGAGGAATTCGCCAATCTCATTCATCATGACTATCCCGACAAGGACTTCGATGACCTGATGTCGGGCGTGGACGCCATGCTCGGCAAAGGATACGTCGATGCGAGCAGGTTGTTCGTAACGGGTGGTAGCGGAGGCGGCGTGTTGACGGCTTGGATCGTGGGGCACACCGACCGGTTTCGTGCCGCGGTGGTGGTCAAGCCGGTGATCAACTGGACGAGCTTCGTGCTCACCGCCGACATGAGCAACTACTTTTACCGCTATTGGTTCGCAGGCTTTCCGTGGGACGAGGAGCAGGTGTATTGGAAGC
>Ga0302324_100024209_pt1 | contig 11712 bp, 8 predicted proteins | sample Palsa_T0_1_FD_201949 | JGI IMG/M metagenome (GOLD analysis project Ga0302324, IMG submission 201949) | Peat permafrost microbial communities from Stordalen Mire near Abisko, Sweden - Palsa_T0_1 | ecosystem: Environmental > Terrestrial > Soil > Palsa > Peat permafrost | place: Sweden: Abisko... | reverse complement strand
CGGGTCTTCGGTGGGAATGCGGTCGAGCCAGCGCTGGTGCGACAATTTTTCGTGATCGGAAAAATCCAGGCGGATCAGGACGCGCACGTTGGCCGCCGATTCGTCGCCGGATTTGTGAGACCCTTTCTTTTTGTGAGTTGAGGATTTTTCGGCGGAGTCTTCGTCCGGGTCGGCCGCTTCGTTCGTGGCGTCTTCGCGCTCGTACTTCAAGATCATTTTTTTGCCCAGGCGGAAGCCTTGAATCCAATTCTCTACTTTACGGCGAGCCTGCTGCGCAGTCTCTTCGTCGTTGCCAAAATCGAAAATTAAGAAGTCGTGAGCCATGTAATGTGTATAACGGGGTTGCGGATGATGTGTCAAGCAAGGTGACAGTCTGGCGAGGGCGTTCGACGGCAGTCCGGGCGAGCCCGGGCAAGAAGCGGAAATCGAAGAGAGATCCTTCGTCGCGAAAGGCGCTCCTCAGGATGACGGCAAACGGCGGGTGCGCGACGGGGAGCGATCGGCAGCAGAGCCGGATGGCGAAAGCAGATTCGTCCGCTGCAAAGGCCAGACCCGAAGGCAAATCGCCGGTCTAAAGGCCGCCGCTACAGAGGCTAGCCCCGGCGACCCAAGGGCGGCGGCAACGGCGCGCTCCAAGGCGAGCGAGCAAGGGAGAACGCGGCGGTGAATGAGGCGATGTCGCGCTGCTTACTCGCGGTAAAAGTCCGGGAAATCCTTCTTCAGGGTGCTGAGCTTAGGCAAATCGCAGATCATGATGTACGGATCGTGCGGGTGTTTCGCGGCGTAATCCTGATGATAGGCTTCGGCGGTGTAGAACGCTTTGAATGGCGCGACCTGGGTGACGATGGGGGCGCTGAACACCTTTGCGGCGTCGAGCTGCTTGATGTAGGCGTCCGCGATTTTCTGCTGGTCCGGATTTTCGTAGAAAATCACGGAGCGATATTGGGTGCCGGTGTCGGGCCCCTGGCGGTTCAATTCCGTGGGATCGTGCACAGCGAAAAAAATCCTGAGCAACTGGCCGTAGGTGACCTGCGAGGGGTCGTAGACGACTTTCACGGATTCTGCATGGCCGGTATCGCCGCCGCTGACGGTTTCGTACTGCGCTGTGTCGGCTGCGCCGCCGGAATAGCCCGACGTGGAGCTGGTGACGCCTTTGACGTGCTTGAAGACGGCCTGGATGCCCCAGAAGCAGCCTCCCGCGAGGACCAGATTTTCCTGTCCGTTTGTGCTGCCGAGCGAATCGTCAATCGCCGGCTTGGGTACGGCTGGTGTGGCAGCGGATGATCCAGTTGCGTTCACGGAATTGCACCCCACGACGAGCGCCAGCGAGGCTGCCACGGCTACGGCGGCCACCGCCAAGCGGCTCAGAATTTTGTAAGGCCCGGGCACCTGCATTGTGCACCCCTCAATTCAGTTTCATCCTATTTGATTCTCGGGCGAAGGCAAAGTTGCGGTCCGATTTGATCCCCCAGGTTTACCTCTCAGTAGCTCGATCCAAGCCGAATTGGCGAGCCTGAGGCGCGCCCGCTCGGCCTTTTCCCCACTTTATGTACGCACGCCCTCGGATTTAGGATTGCCCGGCGCGCTACGACGTGTTAGCCTCAGCGAACAAAAGGCGAAGTGCCGCAAAGGCGGGAGCTTTGCTCGTAGAACCAAGAATTCGGGGGGCCACACATGGCAGCTTCGCGACAGGGCCTGGCAGTTCGGCCCAGCACGACTCTAGATACGGTCCAGGACGCGCTGGTCGCGCTTACGGCGCGATATCGAGCCGATGAAGTGCTTACGGCGGTGAAGCACTTCCCGGCGCGCGACGCGACGTACCGGCCGATGCCGGCGTGGGTGCGGCCGGAGCTGGTGGCTGCCTATCGCGCCAAGAAAATCGAGCAGCTCTATTCGCACCAGGCTGCGGCGGCGGAGATGGCGCGTGGGGGCAAGAATTTCGTGGTGGTGACGCCGACGGCTTCCGGCAAAACGCTGTGCTACAACCTGCCGATACTGCACGCAATTCTGGAAAACGCCGACACGCGGGCGCTGTACCTGTTCCCGACCAAGGCACTGGCCCAGGACCAACTGACCGAGCTGCACGATCTGGCGACGCGCCTCGACGATTGTTTTGGAGTTTTTACCTACGACGGCGATACGCCCAGCGATGCGCGCAAGGCGACACGCGAACGCGGACATGTGATCCTGACCAATCCGGACATGCTGCATACCGGCATCCTACCCCATCACACCAAATGGACACGCGTTTTCGAAAATCTGCGGTACGTCGTGATCGATGAGTTGCATACCTACCGCGGCGTATTCGGCAGCCACCTGACCAACGTGCTGCGACGGCTGCGGCGCATCGCGGAATTTTATGGATCGAAGCCGCAATTCATTTGCTGCTCGGCGACGATTGCGAATCCCGGAGAGCTGGCGTCGCAACTGATCGAAGAAAAAGTGGAGGTTATCGAGGAGAATGGCGCGCCCGCCGCGGAGAAACTTTTTGTGTTTTACAATCCGCCGATGGTGAATCGCAATCTCGGAATTCGCCGAAGCTATTTGAACGAGACGACGCGGGTGGCGAAGGAGCTGCTGAGCCGCAAATTGCAGACGATTGTGTTCGCGAACAGCCGGCTGCACACCGAGGTTCTGCTGACGTATTTGCAGCAAGACAATCGTCCGCAGCCCGGGGAGGCCGAGCCCATTCGAGGATATCGCGGCGGATATTTGCCGGGAGAGCGCCGGGAAATCGAGCGCGGTTTGCGTGAAGGGCGGGTGCGCGGCGTGGTAACGACGAACGCGCTGGAACTGGGCATCGACATCGGATCGCTCGACGCCAGCGTGATGGCTGGATACGCGGGATCGATCGCGTCGACGTGGCAACGAGCCGGGAGGGCCGGGCGCAGGAATGGAACGTCTTGCGCGGTGATGGTGGCGTCGTCCGCGCCGCTCGATCAATTTATCGTGCAGCACCCGGATTATTTTTTTGGGCGCTCGCCGGAACACGCTTACGTGCAGCCGGACAACCTGGAAATTCTGGTGAATCATTTGAAGTGCGCGGCGTTCGAATTACCACTCGCCCCGGATGAAAAACTTGGGGACGTGAATCTGCCTGAGTTGTGCGAACGCATGGAGGAGGCGGGGTTTCTGCATCGTAGCGGCGGCAATTGGCATTGGGTGCAGGAGGCGTATCCCGCCGACACGGTGAGCTTGCGGTCGGTCACGTCGGATAATTTCATCGTCATTGATACGACCGGACATCCGGAAACGCTGGAGGATGGCGAACCGGAAGTGATCGGCGAATGCGATTTCTCTTCGGCGCTGACGACCGTGCATCCCAAGGCAATTTATCTCCACCAAGGGCAGCAGTATCACGTGGAGAAGCTCGACTTCGAGCAGCGCAAGGCTTACGTGAAATCGGTGAACGTGGACTATTACACCGACGCAATTCGTTACACGCAAGTGCGCGTGTTGGAAGTGGCGGAGGAAGCGCGGATGGCGGGGCCCGCGGCGCGAGTGCACGGAGACGTGCTGGCGCGTTCGCAAGTGGTGGGATTCAAGAAGATTAAGTTTTTCACGAACGAAAATATCGGCGCGGGAAAGCTGGAACTGCCGGAGAACGAAATGCACACGACGGCGTTCTGGGTCACGCTGGAGCGGCAATTGCTCACGGAGTTGCCTTATGCGCTCTCCGACCGGCAGAGTGGAATTTTCGGAATGCTGTATGCGCTGGAATCGATGGCGACATTGCTGCTGATGTGCGACCGGAGGGATTTGGGAACCGCGGTGGGCGAGCGGCCGCCCGGTCCGGGCGTCGAGGGAGAGTGGCGGGAATTCAGTGCGGCGATGACGGACCCTGCGGAGATGAAGGAATTTTTTGAGCCGAATTTGTATTTGTATGACGCCTATCCGGGGGGGATCGGGTTCAGCGAACCGCTCTACCGCGTGCATGAAATTTTGCTGCGCAAGACGCAGGAATTGATCGTGGGGTGCCCCTGCGAACAAGGTTGTCCATCGTGCGTGGGACCTGCCGGCGAAAAATGCGAGAAGACCAAAGAAGTGGCGCTGGCGATTCTGACGAAACTTTGCAATACGTAAGAAAGCCAGAAACCCGCCACGCAAAACGGGGAGAAGAGAGAATTTCGAAATCACCCGGAAAGCCACAAGGTGAAAGGAAATGAGCCTGCCTGACAAATTTGCATCGTTGGCGGCGCTGAAGCCGGGAAAAAACCCCGGTGTGGCGCAGGCGTCCGCTGTGGTGGTTCCGCGCGGGTTCTCGACCGCTTTTCCGGAAGGCGCTGCGCAGCTCGCGGAGATGCTGCAGGGCAAAGCGGTGAGCAATTCATTCGGCGAGCACCTGGCGGTCCGGAAATGGTTCGCGGAACCCATCGGATTCGCTGCGCCGGAAGGCGAGGTGAACGCAACCGCGCTGCGTTTGCTGGCGCCCGGCGCGGAAAGCGAGGTATCCGATCCGCGACAATGGCTTTTCCTGGACACGGAGACGACGGGATTGATGGGCGGTACCGGAACGTATCCGTTTCTCGTCGGCATCGCCTGGTGGGATGCGGGCGGGCTCGAGGTCGAACAGTTTTTCATGCGCGACTACAGTGAAGAACACGCACTGCTCGTCACTTTGGCCGAGCGATTGGCGGAGCGGCGCGTGCTGGTCACGTTCAACGGAAAATCGTTCGACTGGCCGCTGCTCGAAACACGCTACCGGATGACGAGAAAAATCGCGGCGCCTATTCTTCGCGCGCATCTGGATTTTTTGCATCCCGCGCGAAATCTGTGGCGCGTACGCCTCGGATCCGTGCGGCTAGCGGAACTTGAAAAGCATGTGCTGGGATGGGATCGCGGTGCGGACCTAATTTCCGCAATGATTCCGCAATTTTATTTCGATTATCTGCGCGGCGGCCCGGCCGAACCGCTCGTGCAGATTTTTTTGCATAACCAGATGGACCTGCGCGGACTCGCTGGTTTGGCGAGCCGCATTCTTTCGATCCTCGCGGAACCGGACGCGGACGGACAAGACGGGCTGGAACTTTTCGGCGTGTCGCGAATTTGCGAACGTCGCGGCGACGCGGCGCGCGCCCGGAAACACTACGCGGAATCCATTGAAGCGGAGTTGCCGCCGGAAACGGACCGGGCCGCGAGGCGATCCTTGGCCCGCCTGGCGAAGCGCGAGCGCGACTATCCGCTGGCGCTCGAATTGTGGAACAGCATCCTGGGAAATTCTCGCGAAGGTTTTGAGGCGTACGAGCAGCTCGCGATTTACTACGAGCATGAATTAGGCGAAACGGCGCGAGCAATCGTCCTGGTGCGCGCCGCGCTGGTCGAGCTCCGAAAAACAAATCGGGACGGGTTGCTGTCGGCGGCGCTGCACCGGCAATATCGGAGCCGCTTCGAGCGCCGCTTGGCGAGGCTGGAGCGCGCCGGGGATCACGGGCAGGCTGGTCGCAGGCGAGCCCGTCCTCTGCTGGACGCGATTGGCGCTGAGTCGCGGGCGGGAGACCAGGAATCCAATGAGATGAAGCAAAGGGGGTCTCATGCCGAATTCGGATAGCGCAGCGGCGCGCATGGCGCGAAGCTCGGAGGCGGAGGCAGGGGACATGAGCGAAGTTGGCGATGGTGATTCATTGAGGGGACTCGATGGTCGAGATTCCGTTACACAATTGACGGTACCGCAAGCCGTTGGCCGTTAATTCAAAAAGACGGGGAAGGCAGCGCGGGCGGAGGGCCATCAATTTTGCGATTTTGCGTTAGCGTTTGCGGCGACGCTGCGACTGGCGCAGCCGGAGCTTGGTCCCAGCCGACCGCCTTACTGATTTTGTCGTAGGTTTCGCGTGTGGCGCCTTCCACCGTCAAACAGGTGGCCGCAACGCAGCGCAGAAACACGCCGCCCGAATCGGCTTGAAATTGAAAATAGTTAGGCCGGCGAAAAAGGTCGGTCCGCGACGGGTGCTTCAGCTCGAGGGCTTCGCTGTACTGGCCGAAGAAGCGGGCTGCCTCGTCCGGATTATCGAGCGCGACGCGAAAAACGAGCGGCGTGGACTTCGCTTTTAGATCCTCGAAAACGGCGTAGCGGTCGCCTTTCCAGGCCGCGGAAAGGGTTTCGTCACGGTTCTCTTTTTTGAACTGCTTCAGAATTTCTTCAAGCCCGAATTCGCCCATGGTGTTTTCTTCCAGCAGCTTCCAATCGCCCGGGACAAGCCCCTTCCACGACGGCAGGGTGACGGCATCCGGCTTCGTTTCGTTCAAATACAAGTCGGGATGCAGAATCTGCTGGGTGGATACCGGGGGATTTTCAAAGACGAGGTGAAGATCCTTCCAGCCCGTATGCGCTTTGAGAAATTGCTGGGTGAATCCGGTCCCGGCGAGATAGGGGAAAAGCAATTCATCCCGAATGTAAATCGGCGCTTTGGCAAGGTTCGGATCCTTGTCCATTTCGCTGACCGCGCCGGCGCGAATCAGCAAGGTGACGTCCGGTAATTCGCGCACGCCGATTTTCTGGTCGAGCATTTGGTAGTCGACCATCGCGGCCATCGCCGAGCCTTCGCTCACGGAATCACGGGCCAGCTCCGCGTCGTCGTTCGGGCGGGCGGCCTTGATCCACTCCTCGATGCGGAACGACTGATCTTCCAGCGCGTGGGTGAGTTCATGGGACATGACGGTGCGCTGCTCGTCGACGGGGATCCAGTCGGCGATATAGAATTCCTTGGCTTTGGGATCGTATAGCCCCGCGACCTGGTCGGTCAGGACATCGAGCATGAAAGAATCGAGCGGGAAATTCTTGGGTATCAGGCCAAACGCTTCCAGTGTCTTCTCATCCGCGTAGCGCTCCGCGTCGGTCTTGTCTTCCTTGTCTTCGCGAATCAAATAGTCGCGAACTTCCTGCTTTGAGCGCAGGCTTTTTTTGAGGGGCTCCTTGATGGGAAGCGACAAAATCGCGCTCATCTGCGATAGAACCTGATCGGCTGCGGTTATAAATTCAGGACTCGAGGCGTGGTTGGCCTGCGCAAACGGCCGGCTGGATACCAGGGGGACCGCGATTTCTTGAATCGAGGCAGTTTGAGCGGCACCAACGCCAGCCGCGAGAACGAGCAACAGCATCGAAAAGCCGAACCAACCCGGCGGTGGCGCGCCCGCGATTTTTTTCAATTTCCCAAAGTGCCGGAAAACATCCATCCATTCCTCCGAATTCCCTGAAACATGCGCTGCTGCCAATGGCCCGTGCGCGTCAGGTCTGCGCCGGGACTTTTCCTTGGCCAAACCACACCATACCGCCGAGGCGTTGCTCTAAGGTCAGACTCACGAGACCAGCGTCGGTGAGCAATTGGCGAAGATCCGATTCCTCGAAGCGGCGGTTCAGTTGTGCGGAGGTGGCCCAGGTAACCATTTTGCGGGTGTCGCGACGCGACATGCGATTCTGGATACTGTAGGCACGAGCGTTTGCAACGGACATCGAGGCATGGGGATCGAGAAAGGCGACAGTTCCCGCCGGCCGCGTGACGCGAACCATTTCACGAAGCGTTGCCGCCAGATGCTCAACCCAGTAGATCACGCCAGTAGCGTAGGTGTAATCGAAGGAAGCATCCGCGAACGGAAGTTTCTCCGTTCCGGAAAGCTGAAAGCTCAAGGTGCGCTCGTTGGCGCCCAGTTTTTTGGCGATTCGCAGAAGACTGCGACTCCGGTCAACGCCGGTGACATGGTAGCCCGACCCGGCAAGACCCCGCGCCACATGACCGGGACCGCAGCCAACGTCCAAGAAGCGCAACATCGGCGTGGCGTCCACGGGAGGTGGAAGGTTAAGAGACAGCACAAAATCGCGCCGGATGTCGGCCTCGGGCCCTGTGGAGACTTTGCGGGCGTAGTATCCGGCGCCGAGCTCGAACAAAACTCTCTTGAAAGGATCGCGAAGCAGCCTGTTGAGAGGCATGGTCAGTGACATGGTCAGACACTCAGATGCGGCCAGGGGCCGCTGGAGATTTCCTGGGAGGCGATCGGAGGGCTATATGATCGGCGAAACCTGGGCTCGCTCCTCTACGATTATTGCAAGCAATCTACGGATATTCGACAAAAAAAGATCGCGTAGATAGGACGGAGCGCCTGCCGGAAGGAACGCACGAAAGAGTTCAAGGTCGAGCCAGCGATGGGCAATCTCCTCGGCAGGAAGGGCCATCCCCGCGAGACACGAACGTACTTCCTGAGCCTGGCGCTCGAAAGTATTTTCCAAAAACTTCGTAAACATTTCCTCATGACAGAAAGACAACGATTGGTGAACCGCGGTACCGGCGTACACCTCCTCGAGCGGCGGATGGTGATAGTTTCCGGTATAGATATCGCGGAGCGTCGCGACATAAACAAGGCGGGCAAGGTCGGTCGAGTATGAAGAAAGCCAACGCGTGGCAAATTCCTCGATCACGGACCGGTTCTGCGCAAAGCGTTCAAACGATTCCACGGCTGCACCCCCTGAACTTTCCAGGCAACTTCGCTCGTATGCAACGAAGCGCGAAAGCTGGCTTGCGTTCGGGTTAATTAGACAGCGCGTAGGAGAGGCCGGAGAGATTGAGTGAATGGCTTGATGGCGCTGGTCACCATAATCGAGTGGATACTACCTCTGGGGGAATGCAACGTCAATGGCGATTTCGAGTAAACGGTGGCAATCGAACGCGGGGACCCAATTTGGCACAGGCCGGCTTCGATTTTATGGTCCGCGGAGGCCGCGCGAAGAAGCGATTCTTGTTTCGTTGTTATAACTGAAGTGGTATATATCGGAGTGTTAATTAACCGGCTTACAGCTCTGCGCGACCCTTTCGTGCTATGAATCTCAATCCTCTCGGGAGCAGCCGAATGGCGCTGATCGCGGTTTGCGCGTTTCTCGCTTGCATACTCTTTCTGACCAGGATTCGTTGGGAATGCGCAAGACCGCTCCCTGCGGAATTGGAGATCGATCCCTCGCGGCAAATCGAAGACTTATGGCCACTGCACACCCAACATTTTCCGCAATTACGCCAGGCGCTAGCGGCTGTCGAACGCCGCGACATGCGGCGGAACGCTTCGCATCAACCTGAAAGAGAATGGCGGCAACATCGCCGCGATGTTTTGGAAGGCTTCTTGTCCGGTCTGGCAGAGGACTTCGCGAGACTTGGGCAAATCGTGCAAATCCTTGAAACGGTCTTTCCGCTGACCCCCGAACAGCAAAGGGAGATGGACTCTTCCCGGGTTCAGTTCCGGCTGAACTACCGGTTTGTGGCGCTGCTCATCGCCAGCCGTTGGATGGATCCCACGAGACGACTGAGCCGCCTTACGGAGATACTCGCGAACATGTCGGCGCAACTTGAGGCAGGCGGCTTGCCCGCGAGTTTGGGCGAAGACACCAAGCTCAACCGGTAGCTTTCCAAGGCGCCCGACTCCCGCCACGTTCACAAACCAGCAAAATTTGTTCGTATGGCAACCAAAAACCGCGCTATTGCTCATCCCAGCACCAGGAGTGCAACATTCAGCAACAATCAATTTCGGCGTGCTCCCGCAGCCTTATAATCAAAGAAAGTTCTGGAGCCGACCTTGAACGCTGAAAAAATCCTGGTGGTGGACGACGAAGAGGCCATTCGCGAGGTCGTCTCGACGCTGCTCGAAGCGCAGGGCTACCGCTGCACGGTGTGCGCGAATGGACGCCTGGCGCTCGAAGCGTTTCGCAAGGACACGTTTGATCTGGCGCTCAGCGACATCGTAATGCCGGAAATGGACGGATTGAAGCTGCTGGCTGAGTTGCGGAACGAAGATCCCGACGTGCCGGTGATCATGGTCACCGCGATGCATGACATTTCCATCGCGCTCGAGGCGATTCGCGCCGGCGCCTACGATTACATCCTGAAGCCCTTCGAGAAAGACCAACTGCATCTGAGCGTGCGGCGAGCGTTGGAACACCGGCGGCTGGTGATGGAAAATCGCACGTACCAGAGCGATCTGGAACACCTGGTTGCCGAACGGACCCAACAGCTCTCGATTGCGCTGCAGGATCTCGAGCAGTCTTACGACTACACGCTGGAGGCGCTAGGCGGAGCGCTGGACGCGAAGGACGCCGAAACCGAAGGGCATTGCCAACGCGTGACGGCGTTCACCATCACGATCGCGCGCTCCATGGGCGTCGATAAAGCGCAGTTGCGGCACATCGCGCGCGGGGCCTTTCTCCACGACATCGGCAAAATGGGAGTGCCGGATAGCATCCTCACCAAGCCCGGACCGCTCACCGCGGATGAACGCAACGTGATGCGGCGGCACTGCGACATCGGCTACTCGGTGCTCGAGCGCATTCCGTTTCTGAAAGAGGCGGCCGAAATCGTACTGTCCCATCAGGAATGTTATGACGGATCGGGATATCCGCGCGGGTTGAAGGGCGAGCAAATCCCGCTGGGCGCGCGAATTTTCGCGGTGGCCGACACCCTGGATGCCATGATCTCCGACCGGCCCTACCGCAAAGCGCTGCCGATCGCGACCGCGCGAGAAGAGATCAAGCGATTTTCAGGCAGGCAATTCGATCCGAAGGTCGTGGAAGTATTTCTCTCGCATCCGGACCAGCTCTGGCTCGAGCTGCACGACAAGGTCGGGGATCCTTTTCAATTGACCCAGCTTCAACGCATCTAAGGTTCGACAAACATCGAGAACAGCAATTCCATTCCTGCGGCGAAATCCTCCCCCGGCGTGATCAGGCTCACAACCAGGAATCCATCCCCCGGAAAATCGTAGAAATGGCCGGGGTGCGCGTACACGCCCTTGGATTCGAGCAACTGCAAGGCGAACTCTTCATCCGATCGCGTCGCAGGAATTCGCAAAACGGCGTACCAGCCTGCTTCGGTGGCAAGACGCGCGCAGGCTTTTTGCAGTTCCAATTGGCGATCCAGTTCGGCGAGATTCATCCTGACGCGCGCCATGACCTGTGATTGGAATTCATGGCGGCGATCGAGGAAAGCGGGGAGCGCGTATTGCACCGGCGCGTTCATCGAGAGGTAGGTATCCGCGATCATTTCGAGCCGTTCGAGAGCGGGGCCCCTCAGTTGCTGCGGCCCGCTGGCAATCAACCACGCCGCTTTCATCTGCGGCAGGCCACAGATTTTCGAGATGCCGCTCATAGTAAATGTCAACGCGGCGGCGTTTGCGGCGAAACTCGCTGGCACGGTTTCGTCCAGCACGAAATCAAGAAACACTTCGTCGGCGACGATCGCGATATTGCGGTTCGCGCAGATCTGGTTCAGTCGCGTAATTTCGGAGGCCTTGGCAAAATGCCCGGTGGGATTGTTGGGATGAACCACGATCACGGCGCGCGTGCGAACCGTGATCGCGTTTTCCAGAGTGTGAAAATCAATTTGCCAGCCATGGTCGTAAAGCAACGGGTATGGAACGATTTTCACGTCGTGAATGCCGGCGAGAAACGCGAAAAGCGGATAGCTCGGTTCGGGAACCAGGATTTCATCGCCGGGATTGCAGAGCGCGCGGAAAACGAAGGAATAGGCTTCGCTGGTGCTGGTCGTTAGGATAATGTCGTCGATGCCGATCCTTGTTTCGCGTGAGGCGTAGTAATCCACCACTGCTCGCCGCGCCGGCGCCAAACCCCGAGGATCCGGGTCGTACACCAGCGCGTTCGGATTCGACAGCGCCCTGAGCGTGGCGCCTGCGTGATACTGGAAACCGCATGTCGTAGGATTCGAAGCGGTGAGATCGATAATTGGC
>Ga0302324_100024206_pt1 | contig 11713 bp, 9 predicted proteins | sample Palsa_T0_1_FD_201949 | JGI IMG/M metagenome (GOLD analysis project Ga0302324, IMG submission 201949) | Peat permafrost microbial communities from Stordalen Mire near Abisko, Sweden - Palsa_T0_1 | ecosystem: Environmental > Terrestrial > Soil > Palsa > Peat permafrost | place: Sweden: Abisko... | reverse complement strand
TAAACCAATCACAGCTTCCTCATAGGTCCCCCCCGGAATCGTCGAAAAATAGCCTGTGAAGTGCTGCCACCCATTTGTCGCCGCCAACGGAGCCCCTTCAACCACGTATTCCCATGGATTATTGATCATGAGTTCGATCGCTCCGTACGTCCCATCCAGGGCGGTATAAGAGTTGGTGACATCAACCTTGATATCACATTCAAAGGCTATATAGTCGGAGGAATTGAATATCCCACCGGCGGATATTCCGGCGGTGGAAAAGGCGAACTGCATATCTGTCCAATCGGTGGTGTAGTCTGGATTGGATGGGCCTGGCCAATCCACCGTGACATACATCGCTCCGCTGTTTGGGTTCTCCGGGGAGGCCTCCGTCGGATCCCACCCAACATTAACATCATGACCCCTGTAATTCACCCAGTCCAGTCCGGGTGTATTATACAAAGCGACGCTTGAAGCGCTCTCAAAGGAGTCCACGATCGCGGTCGCTGTGGGCACTTGCGTGAACACAATATTATCAATCCAATAAGAAACCGTGTTCGTGAGAGTTCCCGCCCCCTGAGAAAGTAAACCAATCACAGCTTCATTATAGGTTCCGCCTGGAATAGCCGAAAAATAGCCTGAGATGTGCTGCCACCCATTTGTCGCCTCCAATGGAGCCTCGTAAGCCACGTATTCCCATGGATAATTGATCATCAACTCGACAGCTCCGTACGTCCCATCCAGGGCGGTATAAGAGTTGGTGACATCGACCTTGACATCACATTCAAAGGCTATAAAGTTGGAGGAATTGAATGATCCACCGGTGGAAAAGGCAAATTGCATATCTGTCCAATCGGTGGTGTAATCTGGATCAGAGAGTTCTGGCCAATCCACCGTCACGTACATCGATCCGGTGTTTGGGTTCCTCGGTGAGGTTTGCGTAGGATCCCACGCCATAGTAACATCATAGCCCCTATAATTCACCCAGTCCAGCCCGGGTGTTTTGCCGAGCGCGATGCTTGAAGCGTTATCAAAGGAGTCCACAATCAGGTTCTGAGCCCGCGCCACCGGGGCCGAGAATAAGATCGCTAGCATCGCACAACCGGCTAAAGCTGACAAAAGGGCTTCTCGAATCGCGCATTTTTGGTTAGTAGATTGTATTTTCAAGGGATTTTTTTCACTCTGCGCCCGGCCCAAACAAGCGCAAAAATAAAGACCGACGGCGGCTCAACGCTCGGTCACCAAATAGATTTATAAGACTGCACCTGCCATTAGTGTTTTTAAAGCAATTGGGAGAACAAAACATAAACCACTCCAACCTTCCAGATGTTTCCGGGTTCCGGGCCAAGGCATGTGGCCTATGCGTCAATAACTCAAAATCAGTTGAACGCCGGCTTGATCATCAGTGAGGTCGCCGTCGAATTGTGATTGGCGGCTGATCCATTGACCGAAAATTTGGCCGTTTAGGTGACGGACAATTTTCGCGTTGAGGGCGATTCGCGCGGTATAGTAGTCATCGGTATGCGTTGTCGATGGGTCGCTGATAGCTGCGTAACTGGCAGCTTTGAAACCAACGCTTAAATCAACGGAGAAACGATCTGTAATTCCTTGCACAGCGTCCAATGTCACGCCGGTGGTGGCATAATTGTAGCCATCGAAGATCGCAGCATAGAGCTGCCGGTAACCATTCAACTGAAACCAGGTGCGTTCAGCAAGCAGGTATTTGCCGGCGATGCTGAACACAGGCGAAAGGGACTCGGGGCTTCCATTTTCATACTGGCGTAACTCGCCCCCGACGGAGGCGTCGAAGGTGAGTTTTTCGGTGTAATTGTAGCGCGCGCGGACGCGCAGTTGCTCATAGGTTTGATCCTGGTGGCCCGCGACAACGTCCCAGCCTGCCAACACCCCAAGACTGGCGTTCAGTTTCTGTGCGACCTCGTAATTGACCCAATCCTCGGTGTTGTATTCCGTATAACCGGTCAGACCCGGGGAACCGTAGTCAATGCTGATTCGCCGGAAGTCGCTTTCCATGGACGTCTTGTCGTCGAACTGATAGGCGGCGGAAAGTGTGGTGGGGATAGTTTCGACGGTGGTGCGTTGATTCGCCTCAATAATCGTCATCTTCTCCAATTGATAATCCTGCTTAAGTCCCAGAATCAATTTGTCCATCGGCCAGAGCAGATCGAGAGTGGCAAATTCGTCTATGGAATTGTTGGCGCTATATTTGTCAAAGATTTGAAAGCGCGGACCGTAGTCCAGAATAAATAATTTCCCCGGACGATCCTCAGGCTCCTGGATGATGAGAGAGCCAGGTGAAAGATCCAGCACGGTATTGTTTTGGTCCCGATACGCGATGAGCGCGGCATCGTCTCCAGCGACCGCCTGCACCGCGGGTTGAATCATCCAGTCCGCGTCGGCTTCCTTGTTGTTGGTGGAGAACAATACGTTGTTGTCGTAGATCATCCCGGCGGAAAGGCGGGGATGCAAATCAAATGGTCCGAGGCGAAGTCCCAACGGCTTTTTCTCCAGAGCTGTTGCCGCGGGAGAATCATCCTGCGTGATCGCGCTGGAATCGCTTTGGGTTTCCGCGCTCGAATCGTTTTGCGCCACAGCGAGCGTGTTCGTCGCCGCGTTCGTCAAGGAATACGTTTTGGCGGCGAGATCGTCTTTCGCCACGGCAACGGAGCCGGTCATGAAAAAACTAAACGCGGCCATGACACTGATCCAGTTTCGCAACGCGAAAAGGCGCGAAGGTCCAAAATCAGGCATAATTCATATTTTGGAACTGATCGCACAGGCGAGCCGCCCTCGATATTTTTGCTTTTAGATGGATTCCCATGGAAATCATTTCGCCTGAGCCTTGGAAACGTCATTAAGGAATTTCATTCGGAACAAAACCAGCCCTTTGCTTTACATTTCGAACATGCGTTGCCTTTTGGCGGCGACCCAAGAGGGTCAAAAGTTACTCGACCACACGTTTGCCCTTTTGGCGGGCATGATACTGGGATTCAATCCATTTGTAGGTCTTGCGCAACCCAGCTTCAAGCGTCGTGCCAGGCTCCCAATCGAGGGTTTTCTTAATGAACGTGTTATCGCTATTCCGACCCGCCACCCCTTGGGGAGCGCTGAGGTCGTAAATTCGCTTTAGCGTTGTGCCTGCGATTTTTTCAACTTTGGAAACCAAGTCGTTGATTGAAACCAGCTCGCTTGATCCAAGATTCACGGGCGTGGCAACCAATGCGTCGGCATGCGTGATTTTGTCTATGCCCGTTGTGCAGTCGTCAATATACATGAAGCTTCGAGTCTGGTTGCCGTCGCCCCAGATTTGAATGGAGAGGTTCTTGGTGGCGATGGCCTCAATGACTTTTCGACAAATGGCGGCAGGTGCTTTTTCACGGCCTCCGGCCCAGGTGCCGTTGGGGCCATAAACATTGTGAAAACGGGCGATGGCTGTCTTCATGCCGCGCTCGGCCCAGTATTCCTCGCAGAACATTTCACTGACGAGTTTTTCCCAGCCGTATCCGCGTTCAGCCATGGCGGGATAGGCATCGGATTCTTTGAGGGCACGGACGTTTGGATCCTTCTGAAGGAGCGTATTGTAGGCGCAGGCGGAGGACGAGAAGAAATAGCGTCGCGCCCCGGCTTGGTAAGCGGCTTCAATCATCTGAGTATTTATGAGAATACTGCGCAGACATTCCACTCGAAAGCGTTCAATAAAACCCATGCCGCCCATGTCGGCCGCCAGATTATACACCTCAACAGCGCCTTCACACACTCTGCGACAGTTCTGCTCGTTGCTGCAATCCAGGCACAAATTCTCCACGCCCGGCACGCGCTGATACCATTCATAAAGCGGCTTCTTGTCCACCGCTCGAATGTGGTCGAAGCCTTTGTCGCGGAAGTACTTGGCGAGGCTGCCGCCGATGAAGCCGCCTCCGCCTGTGATGACAATGAGGTCGCTCTTGTTGGTCTTGGGGTCTTTTTCGATCAGTCGCTTTGCATTCATGTTCAGTTCTATTGATAATTTGAGTAATAATAATCACCTTTGAAAAGATGGTTCGGCATAAGGTTCAATACGATCCCTCCAATGGGGGCGCGGGCCTTGTTCAGCAATCGCAGCGCGCGCTCCACCGCCCTGCGCGGCGTTTTGCCGCTCCGCGCCACCACCACCACCGTCTGCACTTTGCTGGCCAGTAGAAGCGCGTCGCTCACCGGCAGAAGTGGCACGGTGTCAATGATGATGCGGTCGAAATGAGCAAGTCCTTCATTGAGCAATTGTTGAAAATCCGACCGCGTGAGCAATTCCAACGGGTTGGGGACGGAACTGCCGCCGGGGATCCAAAATAATTTGGGAATGTCTTTGTGTTGCAGGCAAAGTTCGTCGAATTTCTTGCGTCCCAAAAAATAATCAATGACGCCGGGCAAAGGAGCGCGCTTTCCAGTCAGAAGCTCCTCAATCATCGGGCGCCGCAAATCCAGATCCACCAGAAGCGTGCGCAGGCCTTGTTGCGCAAGGCTGGCCGCGTAATTGACGGAGACAAAAGTCTTTCCTTCATCTGGCAGCGCGCTGGTAAAAAGATACGTTTTGCGGTCCTCTTCGCGTCCGAGCAGGGAAAGAGTTGTGCGCAACGTTTGAAAGATTTCCAGTCCGACGGAATCGCGATCTCCACAGGCCGCCAATTTGTTGTTTTTGAGTTCGGCCCGCGGCAGCCTGGGTATTGCGCCCAGAACAGGCAGCGCTAGATAACGTTCGGCTTCATCAACCGTGCGGATTGAGCTGTTCACGGATTCGAGCACAAAGCTGAATCCCAGGCCAGCCGCCAACCCGGCGAAAAGTGCCAGAGCGAAGATGGGTTTGACTTTTGGCGTAACCGGCTGCTCGGGCACCGAGGCTGGCTGGACGACGCGAATTCTTTCCGGTGTGATGAGCGCGGCCACCGCTGTCTCGCCAAGCCGGCTGATAATGGAATCATACTGCGCTTTGTCCGACTCCACCTCGCGGGCGAGCAGATTGAAATGGACGGCTGAATCGCTGAGTTGCATGGCGTTCGTTTCCGTCTCGTGCAGTTGTGTTTCCAATCCTTGTTCGGAAGTCAAAGCGTCTTGATAAGCAATGCGGAGGCTTTCCTGAATGCGAGTGCGCACTTTGAGCGCGGTTGTTGCCAGTTGTTCCTTAAGGCCGGCGAGCGATGCGGCGGCCACAATATATTTTGGATTTTTTTCGCGATACCGCTGGCGAATCAGCACAAAATCATTTTCATGCCGCGCCACGTCGGCGAAAATTTGCGCCACGTCCGGGGCCATGGCGACCTGCGGATACGCGAGCAAGTCTTCGATATTTGTGCTCATCTTCAACGAGTCGTCATAATTTCCCCGGGCCTGAATAAGGTTCGCACTGCTTTGCGTCAGGCGCTTATTCAAATCCTGCAGTTGCGGCGTAATAATGTCCTGACTCTGTTCCAGAGAAACCGAGCCGACTTTCTTACGATAATCCTGCAAAGCTTGCTCGGAGGCCTCCAGTTTTCTCTTCTGCCGTTTGGCTTCCTGTTGAAGAAAGGTGTTGGCGCCTTCGGTGGTGTTATACTGAGCGAGCGCGTCCTGCTCAAGATAATTTTCAACCAGCGAATTGGCCAATTGAGCGGCCAGCCGGGGGTCGGTGTTGCGCACGGTAATGTCAATCAGGCGCGTGTTACGGCGCAACGATGTTTTGACGTTACGAGCAAACTGCTTGATGGTTTCCTCACGTGTCAGCGTTTTGGAGCCCTTCGCCACGATTATCCCTTCAGGCGGCAGCAAATCGTTGGTCGCCAGCACATCCTGCAACAAAGCGGGGTTGCACAATTTGTCAGCCACGGTGTACAAAACATCCAACCCCCGCATATCTTCGGATACCACCTGCTCGGCTTTGACGATTTTTGCGTCCTCTTGTTGCACTTGAACAACCATAGCCGCCTCATAGAGTCGCGGCGCCTTTTGGACATAAACGGCGGCGGCAATTAACGCCAGCACGACGCACGAAATAATCAGCCAACTCTTATCTCGCAAAACCTGGATGATGCCTTGCCAATCCACGTTAAGACCGGACGTGGAAGAATCCTGCGGTGGAGAAGAATCAAGCGGATCAAGGTTCGGCATAAATCTTGCGGAGCGAAATCAAATCACTAAAAGGTTCTTTCACCAACGGTGATGATGTCGTCCGGCAATATTTCAAACGGCGCCTGCTTCGAGTCTTTTGACATTTGGTCGGCATCCAAACGGTAAATTTTCGGGGAACCGTTTTCGATGCGGCGCACATCCACTTTGGACGGCGCTCCCAGACGGGTGTACCCGCCCGAAATCGCAATGGCCTCCAATAAATTCACCGATTCATTTTGCGGGAAATCAAAATTGCCCGGGTGCTGCACTTGACCCAACACGGAGAAACGACGCTCGGCGAAGTGTTCCACGATTAAATTGACCTGCGGATTGACCAGATAATCCTTGTTGTAAAGATGCTGAATGCGCTCGGTGGCCTGGGCCACAGTCAGGCCAATTATTTTTATCTGCCCCAATAGCGGCAGCATCACCATGCCGTTCTTGTCTATGATGGTCTTGGTGGTCAAATCCTCTTCCTGATAGACATTCACTGTAATCACGTCGTTGGGACTCAATGTTCGCGCGTAATCCAATTTGAGATGATTGCCGTCCCGAACCTGGCCCAAAACAGGCTGGTTCGTCCCTGAGTCATCCCCCGGTGTCGAGGCCGATACTGAAGCCCCACTTGCTCCCAGGCAGACTGAGAAAAACAAACTAATATAATGAATTCGCCGGATCATATTCAACAAAATAAAGCGCGGGCGGTCACCGTGCTTCCAAATTCAGTAGGCGTTTTTCCGTTGAAGAAACGTCATCAGCATAATCCGGAAATCCAGAGCAACGCTCCAATTCTCGACGTACCAAATGTCGAAGCGGATGCGCTCATCCAAACTGGTGTTGCCGCGCCAGCCGTTGACTTGCGCCCATCCGGACATGCCTGGCAGGCAGGTGTGGCGGGCATGGTAATGAGGAATTTCATGTTTAAATTTGGAAATCAATTCAGGCCGTTCCGGGCGAGGGCCGACCAGACTCATGTCCCCTTTCAGAACGTTGAAGAACTGCGGGACTTCATCAATGTTCCACTTCCGCATGAATGCTCCGACGCGAAGTCTTCGCGGATCATTTTCCTTGGCCCATTGCGCGCCATTTTCTTCTGCTTGCATTCGCATGCTGCGAATCTTGATGATCTTGAAAGTGCGTCCGTTTCTGCCCGTTCGCTTCTGATGATAGAATATCGGGCCGGGCGATTCCCGATAGACCAGCATCCCAAAAATGGCAATCACCGGAAAGGAAAGAAGCAACCCAACGGTCGCGCCGGCGATGTCAACGACTCTTTTGATCAGGCGGTTGGACAAACGGTTCAACGGCAGGTCACTTACACCGAGAACGGGGACGCCGCTGATCGTTTCCAACCGCAGGCTGGAGGCAAGTATATGAAAGTAAGAAGGAATGACTTTGAACTGCACGAATTCCATTTCACATTGATTGGCCATGCCGACAATTTCACTCATGCTTATGTGAGGGTCAGCCAGAATGACGATGTCCGCGCAACGCTGTTCCAGGAGAGTGCCCAGTTGATGGTGATCTCCCAAATGCGGAACAGAAGGCGGCAATGGACGACGCAGCTTGCCTTGCGGCGACGACAAGAAACCGACGATTCTATAAGGATGGCTATAATCATTCTGAATTTCCATTTCCAAATGTTCGGATTCCTTGCACCAACCCACAAATAAAACCCGCTGCCGGAAATTGATCGCGAACGCTTCCCAGTGCATGATTTTGAAGAAAATAAACCGCCATGCGAGAATGGCGCCCAGTGTGCAAACAAAGGAAGTCAGCATGAACAAGCGGGAAATGGGGGGATCGAACTTGAGAATCAAACTCACGGCCAGATACGTAAACAGCCAGAAGATGGTGCCTTGCACGACCACCCTGGCGGTTCGGAGATAACGCATGAAACTACGCTGGCTATACAGCCCCATATAGCCGAATGTTCCCAGCAGAAAAACTGTTCCCATAACCAGCAACCGGTAGTAATTAAAGAATGTCGGAATTGACTTGACACTGAATGAAAACGGAATCAAACCGGAATCAAAACGCACCCAAAAACCGAAAGCCAACGCGCCGTAAATCACCAGCGCATCGACGATCAATGCAATCGCAAGGACGAATTCGACCGACGGCTGCCACCGGAATTTGGTCCCGGTGGCGGCGGATTCCATCCGCTGCGCCGATTCCTCGAAATTCAATGGCGCCGATCTTTCAGCCATGAAATCCTGGATTTTGTTTGGATGTAATTCGGTTGGCATTTCGTGCGTGTATTTTCGACTTTTGCTTCCGCGTTGCTTCAGGATTTGGCCGGAATGAAGAACAGCCCCCCAAATTCTCGAAAGTGATCGTTCATTTCTCCACGATTATCGCTCTGAAAAGACCAAATAAAATGCAGCGAGTTCTGGCCGTCTTTTTGTCGTGTTCTGATCCGGGCAGACTCCGTCACGGTCAATTCGCAGGCACTTTTCAGTTTGGCACGCAATATACCGCGAGCCAAGCAATTTTTTTCATTCTGTGGAGGTGGTTTCATCCATTCGAAAGCGCCTTCTGCAACTAAGCAAATTAAATGCCAAATCATTTGTGATAATTCAGGCGTTTTGGCGTAATTTACTCATAGTCAAAGTGTTGAGTCCGTTATTAAATAATCGATCGATCGAAATCATTCAGGGGACTCAGGCTCGAAATGTAAGGATTTCCGATTTTTTCGTATAATTCATACTCCGAAAGTTTTGTAAGTTGTTCAGTATCAATAATAAGCAACGAATCGGTTTCCCTTTGCACATGCTGTAAAGTTTTGGACAACGGTTCTGTATCATTCGGGTGTCGACCCGAGCACAATTGCCGATCGGTTGGAAGGGGCGCGTTTAAGTATGCTTTATGGCACTGAGGATTGGGGGATATCTTGCTCCGTGTCACGGTTGAGTTGCAAGTTGTTTGTCAACAGCGACTTTCAGCGCGGGGAAAAGGAGCCGGTCTTTGAAATCAGCTCGCCCAAGCAGGATCCATTTATGGAAGGCACAACTGTGAATATATCCCTGCGCACAAGCACTAGATCGCCTCCAAATCTGTCGCATCCAGTTTCACGGCAGCTGCCTGGCCAATGAAATCCAGCCTCAAGAGCACGGTGTTCATGCCGTAGCGCTGTTCCACCCACCCTTCCATTCCGCGCAAATGCCCGCTTTTGATCTTGACCCTCATTCCTTCTCCGATACTGGGCACCAGTCGAATCTCGACATCAGTCTCCAACGCGCGCAGCACGTTCCCAAGTTGTTGAACGAAAAGTTCCTGATCGGCGACTTCCAACAGATTTGCCAAATGATCGTTTTGAAGGATTTTTCCTCGCTGCTCAACCGCAATCTTTAGAAAAACATACCCCGGAAAGAGCGGCTTTTGAAACACCACCGTTTTGCCTCGATATTTGTGAGCGACGCGATAGCAAGGTAAAGAAGCGCACAGGCCCTCGCGCTCGCAAAAATGCAAGAGCTTCTTCTCGCAACGCGGACGTGTATGGGCAACGAACCAAAGCAAATCGCTCATGACCCAAAGCATCCTAAGTCGGCAAAGCGAGTCAAGGTTCATTTTTAAAACGCCAAATCTTCGCCGAGGCTGCCCGAAAATTGGGGGATTGGGGCTGGGCGATGAAGCGCAAGATGGGACCAGGGCCGGGGAGGGGCGGTCATGCAGCAAGAACCTCTGGCGGGAAACTGGCTGGAAGTTTGTGCTGTGGCGGGTCTTCGGATTGCTGCGCGGCTTCGAACAGACATCCCCGGCCAAGTCGCTGCTTGTAAATCGCCAGCGTGTCGGCAAAGGCCATCGTGCCGTCAGCGACTGCCGTTTGATGCTCGGCCCGCTGGCGCTCCTGTTTCTCCAAATCAGCCCAGACGCAGTTTGGCAACAAAATCTGGCTGGTTTTCAGGCCGCGCGAATCAGCTTGCCCTTCACGCGGAAGCGTGCGAAATAGATGCTTGACGATTTTACAAGGAACGAGTGGAAGGGTGGCTGAGTGGTTGAAGGCACCTGACTCGAAATTGACAATACTATTTATCAGGAGTCATCACACGTCATCCCGGCCTTGATTATCAAGGCTTTGCAGCATGTGCCGTCTTCCTGAATCATCACAAAATCGCCTGAATAACACCAAACAGTATCAGATCGCAGTATCAGATTTACGCGAAGTATCTGCTCCGCCAAGAGAGAACCGCAATCCCCCTTGTCCGTCACGGATTAGCGGGATGGAAAATCACGCCATGCTGAATGGCCACGCGCTTAACATTCAGAAGCGCATCCGCGAACGCATCCTGAGCGTCTTGGTGCTTTTGTCCTGACTTCGCCAACGTGGGGAGCGTGGTTGAAGCAGCAGCGGCGGCACCGACTCCGCTTGCCAGTTCGACACCACCGACGACCAAGGCCACAAGAGCGTCACTGTTTGGTCTGGACGCCTTTTGCGCCGCAACGCCAAGATCGAACCATGCAAGCCGGAAATCCTTTGGACACCGCGAGGTATCAATTCCGGCAACCAATTTACTGGCAACGGCCATCTGATTCCCGCCTCCTCGTCCGACCTTTTTCGGTTGCTTCGCCGCCTCGCTCACCTGTTTGAGCACGGCAATAATCTCATTCGCGTCGGCCCTCTGCCTAAGAAGCCGATCATGGCGAACGGCCTCAGTGTGGTTTCGCTGCACCAGAAAAACCGCTAAACCACCCAGCAAGAACGCGCAAATACATCCGAGAATCAGCCCCATCTTCATGTCTGTCATTACGGCAGAGATCGAGACATCTTGCAAGCCGAGAAAATAAATGACAGCGGGAGAAACGATCTTCCCCGCTACACGTTCCCGCGTTGTCATCCGGCTTGCTAAAAACTCAAAGGCCAAGTCGAATGCCAACACGCAAACGCTCCGCCTCGACAAGTGCCTGGTCGTGTCGTCATTGTCCCCAGGATTGCGCCCCGGCTGCCCTCGCAACACTGGTGCCAATGCCACCACCACCAGGGAGGGCTTGCGCCCTAGCGGATCGCTTTTCGCTCTTCAAATCCCCGTAGCGGTGGCAAGTTCCCCGTGATGAACGGAGTAATATAGGCAACTGACGTGGCCCGCCCGCGTCCGCTACAGCGACGTTTTTAGGCTTTGCCTCAACTGACTTGTTCACTCGTTAGCTCTTATTTTGAGGTAAGTTTTTAGCGCTAGGGCTTGATTGTAAGTCGTAATGGCTTCATACGGCATGCCGGGCACGCCATCCACCTTGAAGAGGTTCTCACGATTCTCGGTTTCAAGCTTGAATACATCGCCATAATGAGGGTATGGACGGCCATTTACATGGCCATAATGAGAGTCTGGACGGCCATCCTCATCGCTCCCCCATAACAAATCTGGAACAACATATCCCAATATTTCCCCGTAAGTGGTTGCGGAAATCATGGCGCGATGGGCAATAGCGAAGGTATCTAAGAATTTCTCCAGTTCCCTAAGTCGGCCTGGAGGACATTCGATTTCTAATCCTGGGCCAGCACTGCCATTATGAGTCATCGTAGGATGCCACTTTTCGGCAAATAACGGCCGATCCATAGGGGGGGGAGGAGGAGAAATTGGCGGACTTGAGATGTATATAG
>Ga0302324_100024205_pt1 | contig 11713 bp, 10 predicted proteins | sample Palsa_T0_1_FD_201949 | JGI IMG/M metagenome (GOLD analysis project Ga0302324, IMG submission 201949) | Peat permafrost microbial communities from Stordalen Mire near Abisko, Sweden - Palsa_T0_1 | ecosystem: Environmental > Terrestrial > Soil > Palsa > Peat permafrost | place: Sweden: Abisko... | reverse complement strand
TTCACGATCGAAGTAACGATGCGTTAAGCCTGCGCGCAAGCTTTGCGGCCATCGCGGATCGCTGCTCCGGCTTCGTTGAGCGCTTTGCGCCATGATCGGGCCGGCTGCGCCCATTGCCGCGCGGCCCGACCCGAACGGATCCGAAGCCGATCATGGACAGACGCAAGCTCCTGCAATGGTCCGGCGCCGCGTCGGCGCTCGGTGCCGCCGCGTTGCCGGAGCGCGCCGCCGCGGCGCCGGCTCAAGCGCCGGCATCGGCGTTCGGCCTCGATGCCACGCAGATGGGCGTGCGGCCCGGCAGCGCCGACGACCAGAGCGCGGTCCTGCAGCGCGCCATCGACCGCGCCGCCGCGGCCCGCGTGCCGCTGGTGCTGCCGCCCGGCGTCTATCGCGCGGGCGCATTGAAGTTGCCCCAGGGCGCCCAGCTCGTCGGCATGCGCGGGGCGACTCATTTGGTATACACTGGCGGGCCGTCGCTGTTCGGCGCCGAGCATGCCGACCAGATTTCGCTCACCGGCCTGACCCTCGACGGCATGAAACGGCAACTGCCGCCCCACGAGGGCCTCCTGCACATCGAAGCGTGCCGCGGCGTGCGGATCGCCGATTGCGCGATCCTCGGCGCCGGCGGCACCGGCATCCTGTTCGTCGGCGTCGAGGGGGAAGTGACCGGGTCCGCCATCACCGACGCGGCCGACATCGCCCTCTACTCCTACGACGCCGCGGGCCTGCGCATTTCCGGCAACGCCATCGCCAATGCGGGAAACAACGGCATCCAGATTCTCCGTGGGGCACAGGGACATGACGGCACCCTCGTGCTCGACAACCGGATCGACAACACCAACAACCGCCTCGGCGGCTCCGGGCAGTACGGCAACGCCATCAATGCGCACCGTGCCGGCGACGTGATCGTGCGCGGCAACATCATCCGCCAATGCGCGTTCTCCGCCGTCCGGGGAAATTCGGCGTCGAACATCCAGATCACCGGCAACACCGTGCATCAGGCCGGCGAGGTCGCGCTCTATTCGGAGTTCGGTTTCGAGGGCGCGATCATCGCCCAGAACATGGTCGACGGCGCCGAGACCGGCATCTCCGTCGCGAATTTCAACGAGGGCGGCCGCCTCGCCGTGGTGCAGGGCAACATCCTGCGCAATCTCAAGCCGAACGACCCGAACCCGCCGCCCGGAGATCTCTGGGGCATCGGAATCTACGTGGAAGCGGACACCGTGGTGAGCGCCAACGTGGTCGAGAACGCCCGCGATGCCGGCATCGCGGTCGGCTGGGGCAGCTTCCTGCGCGACGTGGCGGTGACCGGAAACGTGGTGCGCCAAGCCTCTATCGGCATCGCCGTGTCGGACGTGCCCGGTGCCGGATCGGCGCTGATCTCGGGCAATGTGGTGACGGGCTTCCGGCGCGGGGCGGTCATGGGGATGGATCATGCGCGTCCGGTCACCGGGGAACTCGCACGCGACGGCGCGCAGCCACGCGCCCATCTTTCCATCGCCGGCAACCGGATCGGCTGATTTTTTGCTGCGTTGCGGCGCGAAAACTTTCACTCAACCTTCATTGCGCGGCCTTGTTCGCGCCTAATAAGGGCGGTAGCTTTGGAACCGTGGAGGATGGGGACAGCCAGGGAGTACGGCGACATGAAGTTGAAGTTCCCTGTGACATCGACGCTCTCTCCTCGGGCGGAAAATTTCGTCCGCTCGTATTGCCCGCGGTGCAACGATTTGATGGTCGCGCCGGCGCGCTCGCAGCATGTCAATCACGACGTGGTCCGCCACTGGTGGAGCTGCGAAACATGTGGCCACGAGTTCCGCACCACGGTCCGGCTGCCGCTGGCCGCCGAGACGCATCAGCAGGCGATGGCCTGACGATTGCGTCACATGTCGACGAACACGTCGTCGCCCTCGATCCGGCACGGGAAGGTCTTGACCGGGTCATAGGCCGGCGGCGCAACGACCTCACCGGTCTTCACGTTGAACAGCGCCTGGTGGATCGGACATTCGATGCAATCACCCTCCAGGAAGCCCTCCGACAGGCGGGCGAAGGCATGGGTGCAGATATTGTGGGTGGCGTAGACGGCATCATCGACCCAATAGAGCGCGATGTCCTCACCGCCGATCTCGGCGTCCATCACGCCACGCTCCTTGACCTCGGCCACCGCGGCCGCCCGTATCCAAGCCATTCCTGCCCTCCCCCGCGCCTTCCATCCCGCCCGGCAGCCACAATGCCGCCGCTCTGCGGGTGCGGAGAATAGACCAGGCTCCGTCATTGGCAATCCGCAACCGCTCCGCGGAATCGGTGAGGAACCGCCCCGGCCGGCCAGGATATGGGCGACAAACCGGCGGGGAATGCTTAGGGTTTGGGGGTTTAGCCCCGGCACCATGATGCGGAAATACTGATGTCTTCCAGCCTGTTGACCACAAGACGCTTCGCACCTTTGTTCTGGTGCCAGTTCTTCAGTGCCTTCAACGACAATTTCCTGAAGAATTCGCTGGCTTTCCTGATCCTTTTCAAGATGGCGGGGCAGGATTCCGCGGCGCTGATCCAGCTTGCCGGCGCGATCTTCATCTTTCCGTTCTTCATCCTGTCGGCGATCGGCGGTGAGATTGCCGACCGCTACGACAAGGCACTCGTGGCGCAGCGGCTGAAACTCGTTGAAATCGCGGTGGCGGCGATCGCGGTCGGCGGTTTCTGGCTGCATTCGGTGCCGCTCCTGTTCGCGGCGCTGTTCCTGTTCGGCGTGATTTCGGCGCTGTTCGGGCCAATCAAATACGGCATCCTTCCCGACCACCTCGCCGAACGCGAGCTGCCGGCCGGCAACGCACTGGTCGAGGGCGCCACCTTCATCGCCATTCTCAGCGGCGCCATCGTCGCCGGTCTCGCTTCCAAGGGTGCCGGCGACCCCGCCTCGTTCGCCGGCATGATGATGGCGTTCGCGCTGATGTGCTGGATCGCCGCGCTGTTCATCCCGGCCACCGGAGAGGGGGCGCCCAACCTCGTCATCGACTTCAATATCGCGCGCTCGACCGTCGTCCTGCTGCGCGACCTCTACGCCCAGAAGCGGCTGTGGTGGGGCGGGCTGGTCGTGAGCTGGTTCTGGCTGATCGGCTTCGTCGTGCTCAATCTGCTGCCGGCTTTGGTGAAGGATGCGCTGGGCGGATCGGAGGAGGTCGTCACCGCGTATCTTGCCGTGTTCTCGATTGCGATCGCGCTCGGGTCGGGCCTCGCCTCCTGGCTCGCCAGCGGACGCATCGTCCTCATCCCCACGGTTTTCGGCGGCGTCCTGCTCGGCCTGTTCGCGCTGCATCTCGGCTGGGTCGCCCATGGGTTGACGGCAACCGGGCAAGGGCGTGGCGTGCTCGAGGTGCTGGGCACCGGGCCCGGCCTCGCTGTGGGGATCGACCTCGCCGGCCTCGCCGTCGCGGGCGGCCTGTTCATCGTGCCGTCGTTTTCGGCGGTGCAGGCCTGGGCCGGCTCGGACCGCCGCGCCCGGGTGGTCGCCGCGGTGAACGTGCTCAACGCCGCCTTCATGACGGTGGGCGCGATCGGTGCGGCGGTGCTGCAGAAATACGGCGCCACCTTGAGCGGGCTGTTCGTCGCGATCGGTCTTGCCAATCTCGTCGTCGCGGTCGTGATCCTGCGCACCATGCCGACCAGCCCGATGCGCGACCTGCTCTCGGTGATCTTCCGCGCCTTCTACCGGCTCGAGGTCACCGGCCTCGAAAATGTGGCCAAGGCCGGCCCCAACGCCATCATCGCCCTCAATCACGTGAGCTTCCTCGACGCCGCGGTGGCGCTGTCGTTCCTCGATCGCGAGCCGGCGTTCGCCATCGACAGCGGCATCGCCAAGCGCTGGTGGGTGAAGCCGTTCCTGCGCTTCACCCGCGCCATGCCGCTCGATCCGACCAAGCCGCTGGCGACCCGCACCCTCATCAATTCCGTCCGGGCGGGAAACCCGCTGATCATCTTTCCGGAAGGCCGGATCACCGTGACCGGCAGCCTGATGAAGGTCTATGACGGCGCCGCCATGATCGCCGACAAGTCCGAGGCGATGCTGGTTCCGGTCCGCATCAAGGGCCTGGAGAAGACCCATTTCTCCCGGCTCGGCCGCACCCAGGTGCGGCGCAGCCTGTTTCCCAAGGTCACCGTCACCATCCTCGAACCGCTCCGCCTCAGCGTCGACCCGGCGCTGCGGGGCAAGCGGCGGCGCATCGCGGCGGGCGCCCTGCTCTACACCGTGATGTCGGACCTGATCTTCCGCACCACCTCGACCGACCGCAGCATCATCGAAGCGGTGATCGCGGCATCGGCGGTCCACGGCAAGAAGCATGTCGCGGTCGAGGATCCGATCGGCGGCTCGCTCACCTATAAGCGCCTGCTGCTCGGCGCCGCGATCCTCGGCCGCAAGCTGATGCCGCTCGCCGGCGTCGGCGAAGCGGTCGGCGTGATGATGCCGAACGCCAATGGCGCGGTGGTGGCGATCCTCGCGCTGATGTCGGCGGGCCGGGTGCCCGCCATGATCAACTTCACCTCCGGACTGATGAACCTGCGCGCCGCCTGCAAGGCCGCCAATATCCGGTCGATCGTGACCTCGCGCACCTTCGTGGAGAAGGCGCATCTCGAAAAGCTGATCGAGGGGCTCACGCCCGAAGTCGTCTTCACCTATCTCGAGGACGTGCGGGCACAGGTGGGTTTCGCCGACAAGCTGCGCGGGCTGCGGGAGGCGAAACGGCCGCTGGTGCCCCGTCTGCCCGACGATCCCGCCGCCATCCTGTTCACCTCCGGCTCGGAAGGCACCCCGAAGGGCGTCGTCCTGTCCAACCGCAACATGCTCGCCAATGCGGCGCAGGCCGAGGCGCGCATCGACTTCGGCCGTGCCGACAAGGTGTTCAACGTCCTGCCGCTGTTCCATTCGTTCGGCTTGACGGTCGGGCTGGTGCTGCCGCTGGTCTCGGGCGTCGGCGTCTACCTCTACCCCTCCCCGCTGCATTACCGGATCATCCCGGAGATGATCTATGGCACCAATGCCACCATCCTGTTCGGCACCGATACGTTCCTGGCCGGGTATGCCCGCACGGCGCATTCCTACGATTTCCGCTCGCTGCGCTACATCCTGGCCGGCGCCGAGCCGGTGAAGGAGACGACGCGCCGCGCCTATATGGAAAAGTTCGGTCTGCGCATCCTGGAAGGCTACGGCGTCACCGAGACCGCGCCGGCGCTGGCGCTCAACACGCCGATGTTCAACAGGTTCGGCACGGTCGGACGGCTGCTGCCGGGCATGGAGGCGCGGCTCGACCCGGTTCCGGGCGTCGCCGAGGGCGGGCGCCTGTTCGTGCGCGGCCCCAATGTGATGCTCGGCTATCTGCGCACCGAAAACCCCGGCGTGCTGGAACCCCCCGAGGACGGCTGGCACGACACCGGCGACATCGTCTCAGTGGACGCCGACGGCTACATCACCATCAAGGGCCGCGCCAAGCGCTTCGCCAAGATCGGCGGCGAGATGATCTCGCTGTCCGCGGTCGAGGCGCTGGCGGCGGAGCTGTGGCCCGACGCCATGTCCGGCGCCACCACGGTGCCGGACCCGCGCAAGGGCGAGCGGCTCATCCTCGTCACCACCAAGAACGATCCGAAGCGTTCGGACTTCCTCGCCTTCGCGCGCGCCCGCGGGGCGTCCGAGATGATGGTGCCGACCGAGGTGCTGATCCTCGAAAAGCTCCCCCTGCTGGGTTCCGGCAAGATCGACAATGTCGCGCTGACGAATCTCGTGCGCGAGCGCTACAAGGTCGAGGCCCCGGCCTTGAGCGCCGCCGCGGCGGGGTGAGGCTGGCGGGGTGAGGCCGGCCGGTGACTGGCGGCATGCCCCTTACCGGCATGCCTGCAATGGGTATAATTTAACGGACGACCGGCGCCGGCGCGCGCCCATTTCATAATTAAAAAGTTCTTTGAGAGAAAAATCATGAAACTTCCCCGCCGACAATTTCTGCATCTGGCAGCGGGCGCTGCCGCTCTACCAGCCATCTCGCGCGTCGCAATGGCACAAGCCTATCCGACGCGGCCGGTGCGCATCGTCGTCGGCTTTGCCGCTGGAGGCACACAGGACATCGCCGCGCGGTTGATCGGTCAATGGCTGTCAGAACGAACAGGTCAACAATTCATCGTTGAGAACCGGTCGGGCGCGGCGGGCAACCTCGCGGCCGACGCAGTCGTGCGCGCCCCTGGTGACGGCTATACGCTCCTCTTGGTCGGTCTCTCGAATGCGGCCAATGCGTCCCTCTATGACAGGCTCAATTTCAATTTTATCCGTGATATTGCGCCGATCGCGGGCATCATTCGCGTGCCGCTGATCCTGGAAGTACATCCATCGTTTTCGGTCGAGACGGTTCCAGAGTTCATCGCCTACGCCAAAGCCAATTCCGGCAAGATAAGCATGGCGTCCGCTGGCGGCAACGGCGGCCCCTCGTACATCACCGGAGAGTTGTTCAAGATGATGGCTGGCGTTGACATGCTGCAAGTTCAGTATCGCGGGTCCGGGCCCGCGCTCACCGATGTGATAGGAGGCCAAGTGCAGGGGATGTTCGACCCCCTCCCGTCGTCAATCGAGTACGTCAGGTCCGGTACATTGCGCCCACTGGCCGTGACCACGGCGATGCGCTCGGAGGCGCTGCCCGGGGTTCCATCCGTCGCCGATTTCGTGCCTGGGTTCGAAGCGAGTGCGTGGTATGGCGTTGGTGCTCCCAGAAGCACGCGTCCCGAGATAATCGACAAGCTCAATCGCGAAATCAATGCCGGCCTTGCCGACCCGACGCTCAAGGCACGGCTCTCGGACCTGGGCGGCATGCTGATCGCTGGATTACCTGCCGACTTCGGAAAGCTGATCGCCGAAGAGACCGAGAAATGGGGCAAGGTGGTCCGGTTCGCGGGCATCAAGCCGGGCTAAGCCGCCGCGAAATATTCCATAGTTTCCGTTCCGCGAACCGCTGCATCGAGGGCCACACCATGAAACTTGCGCGCCGTCGGTTCCTGCAACTGGCAGCGGGTACCGTCGCTCTCCCGGCCGTTTCGCGCGTTGCGCTGGCGCAGGCCTATCCGGCGCGTCCGATTACCATGATCGTGCCGTTTCCCGCCGGCGGCGCCACGGATACACTCGGGCGCCTCTTGAGCGAGCGGCTGCGCGCCAGCCTCGGTCAGCCCATCGTCATCGAAAACGTCGCCGGTGCGGCCGGCAGCATCGGTGTCGGCCGGGCCGTACGGGCAGCTGGCGACGGCTACACGCTGAGCATCGGCACCTTGACGACGCACGTCCTGATCGGCGGTCTTTACGCATTGCCGTTCGATCTGTTGACCGACTTCGAACCGATTGCGCAACTGGCGGCGGAGCCGCTGCTGATCGTCGGCAGGAAGAGCCTGCCTGCGAACAGCCTGAAGGAATTGATCGCCTATTTGAAAGCGAAACCAGACACGGCGTCGGTCGGGATTGCCGGTGTCGGCGCCGCCGGGCATCTCACCGGGATTGCGTTTCAACGGGAAACCGGCACGCACTTTGGATTCGTGCCCTATCGCGGCAATGGTCCGGCGACACAGGATCTGGTGGCCGGGCAGATCGATCTGATGATCGAGCCGTCATCCAATTTCCAGTCGTTGGTGCGGGCGGGAAGCATCAAGGCCTTCGCCGTGACGTCGAAGACTCGTTTTGCCATGGCACCCGACATTCCGACGGTCGACGAGGCCGGATTGCCCGGCTTCCACTCGTCGCTCTGGTATGGAATTTGGGCGCCCAAGGGCACGCCGAAGCCCGTCATCGACAGGCTCAATGCCGCGGTCACCGATGCCTTGGCTGATCCGGCGGTCCGAAAGCGGCTCGCCGATCTGGGGCTTGAGATTCCTTCGCGGGACCGGCAGACGCCTGAAGCTCTCGCGGCTCTGCAACGGGCCGAAATCGAGAAATGGTGGCCGATCATCAGGGCGGCGAACATCAAAGGGGAATGAGTCGTCGGTCTCCGAGATTTCAATCACCGATCTGGCGAAGGAACATCATGAAACCTCCCCACCGAAGAAGATTTCTCCATCTGGCCGCAGGCGCCGCCGCGATGCCGGCGATGTCGCGCATGGCATTGGCGCAGGCCTATCCGAACAAGCCCGTGCGCATCGTCGTCGGCTTTGCCGCCGGCGGCACGCAGGACATCGCCGCGCGGCTGATCGGCCAATGGCTGTCGGAACGGACCGGCCAGCAATTCATCGTCGAGAACAAAACCGGCGCCGCCGGCAACATCGCGGCCGACGCGGTCGTGCGTGCGCCGGCGGACGGCTACACGCTCCTGCTGGCCGGTCTCTCGAACGCGGCCAATGCTTCGGTCTACGCACGGCTCAACTTCAATTTCATCCGCGACATCGCCCCGGTCGCGGGCATCATCCGGGTGCCGCTGGTCCTGGAATTGACTCCCTCATTTCCGATCCAGACGGTTCTCGAGCTCATCGCCTATGCCAAGGCCAATCCGGGCAAGATCAGCATGGCATCCGCCGGCAACGGCAGCCCGACGCACATGACTGGAGAGCTGTTCAAGATGATGGCCGGCGTCGACATGCTGCAGGTCCAGTATCGCGGGTCGGGGCCCGCGCTCACCGACCTGATCGGTGCCCAGGTGCAGGGGATGTTCGACCCCCTCCCCTCGTCGATCGCCTATGTTCGGTCCGGCAATCTGCGTCCGCTGGCGGTCACCACCGCCGCGCGCTCGCAGGCGCTGCCCGATATCCCGTCCGTGGCCGACTTCGTGCCCGGTTTCGAATCCAGTGCGTGGTACGGCGTCGGCGCCCCGAAGAACACGCCCGTTGAAATAATCGACAAGCTCAATGCCGAAATCAACGCCGCGCTCGCCGATGCCACGCTGAAGGGACGCCTTGCGGACCTGGGCGGCATGTTGCTTACGGGCTCGCCCGCCGACTTCGGCAAGCTCGTCGCGGAAGAAACCGAGAAATGGGCCAAGGTGGTCAAGTTTGCGGGCATCAAGGCGGACTGAGCCGGGAGATTGCGTCATGATCATCGAGGGGCACACCATGAAGCTTCGGCGCCGTCATTTTTTGCATCTGGCCGCTTGTGCCGCCGCGCTCCCGTCCCTCTCATGCATCGCGAGGGCGCAACAAGCCTACCCCACGCGGCCGGTCACCATGATCGTGCCGTTCGCCGCCGGCGGGCCAAGGACAAGCGGGGCCAGCGGGCGCTCGCCATGCTGGTGAAGAGCGACATTGCGCGCTGGACGCCGATCATGAAAGCGGCAAACCTCAAGGCGGAATAGAGCACGATTTCTGCAAGCGATCAGCCGCCGCGGAGCCGGAGCCATCCGTCGTGGGCCGCTCGGCGTGGTATCGCCGCGGCATCGCAGGTCGGGATGGGCGCGATCCCAGCCGTCGGAGGCTCGGACGGCTCATGTTCGAGCCGCCCCTTGCCGTCGCGCAGCGGCGCCTCAATGGCAGTATGCCCACCGGCCGTAGCCGAGGTTGACGATGCACCGGCCGCCGCCGCCGTAAGGTATCGCGGCGGGTGGCCTCGGCACATACTCGGCCGCATATGCGGATGGGTAGCCCGGCTCTCGTTCGGCATAGGCCGGCGGTGCGGCGTACACCGGGCCGGTGGTTCCGTAGATTGCTGGGGCCCTGTATGCGGGCGGCGGCGGCGCGTAGGGCGGTGCTCCGTAGGCGGGCCCCGGCGTCACGTAACCCTGTGGCCCGTATGCCGGACCCGGCGCCACATAAGGAGGCTCGCCGTTCCCGGCACCCGGTGCCACATAGACCCGGGCGGACGCGATGTAGACTCCTCCGGGCGCCACGTAAACCGATTGCAGCTCGCCCGCCGAAACTTGCGACGACGAGAGAACCGCAGCCGCAAGCATCAGCAATCCGTATCTCATGATGAGCCTCCTGTCACGAAAGCCCACCCCAATCGTAGATTGTTGCCGATCCCACATCGAAGCGCAAACGTTTGCTGCGCAAATGAATGTCCCAATTTCGGACGCGGCCTGCCTGCTGGTTTTCGTAACCTTGGAAAACCATCAAGGACGCTGCGCGAAAGGCCGCCAGAAAAAGTTCACGTTTGTTTACTTTATCATCTCGATCTGATCGTGGCTCAACACCCAGATGTGGGCCGGCAGGGCGATGAAGTGGGCATCGTCGAGATACTTCTCATTGGTTTCGTCGGGCGCGATGGCCCAGAGCAGGAATTTCCTGATCGCTTTGGCGGTCTCCGGGTTTGCCTGCTTGGTCGAGACGATCGCATACTCGTAGTTGACGAGGGGATAGGCATTCGCGCCCGGTGCGTTGACCAGGGTGAGGCGCTCGTCTGGTGGCGTTCGCGGGCTGAGCGAAGCCGCCGCCGCCGCTATCGTCTCCGGCGTCGGCGCCAGGAACTCGCCGGAATAGCTCTTCAGCAGGGCGGTGCCGAGCGCGTCCTCGGCGATCTCGGTGTGGAAGCTGATGCCGACATAGCTGATGGAGTACGGGGTCTCCTGGGTCGCTTTCAGCACACCGAGGTTGCCGTCTGCACTCAGGCTGCCCGGCACGGCGGGCCAGGCGACCGACGTGCCGTAGCCGATGGTGTTCTCCCAGGAGGGCGTGGTGAATGTCAGGTACTGAGTGAAGACGAAGGTGTCGCCCGACCCGTCGGCGCGGCGGATCGGGATGATGTCGTGATGCGGCAGCTTCACGTCCGGGTTGAGGGCGGCGATCGGCTTGTCGTCCCAGCTGCGGATCTTGCCCGTATAGATGCCCACGAGCACCGGACCGTCCAGCTTCAGTTTGGTCGTGTTGAGGCCGGGAAGATTGTAGTTGACCGTCTGCGCGGAAATCGCCATCGGCACGTTGACGATCTGCGGGCTGCGCCTGGCCTGCGCGTCCGTCATGTAGGCGTCCGAGGTGCCGATGTGGGCCGCCCCCGAAATCGCCTGCTCGATGCCTGCGCCCGAGCCGGTGCCGCTGGTGGTGATATGCACGCCGGGATGCGTCTTGGTGTATTCCGACACCCAGACGTTAAACAGCGGATAAACCAGGGTCGACCCCGTCTCGACCAAGTTGACGTCGTCGGCACGTGCCGACGCCGCCGGGAGCGCGAGCAAGCCGAGCGCCAGCGCAGCCGCAAGGATGCTGGCGCGCCCGGAACAGCGCGCCGAATTCGTGCAGTCGGTCATGCGTACCTACTCCGTGTGGTGAGCGCCCCCGGGCGCATACGGTCCATTTGAGTCTCTTCGTGATCGCCGCACTCTCGTCCAAGAGCACTTTTCGGTCTGGCTTCGTGTCAGTTCGGATCGTCACTCCAACCCGCCAGCTGTCAGAACTCGGAAGCCGGCTCTTCAAGCCGGTCGAGATTCAGGCCCGTCGTCTCGATCCTGAACATCCATGTGACCGCCGCACCGAGGATGGAGACCACGACGAGCCCGTAAAGCAGAGCCGACGTCCCGATCGTCTCGAGGAGAATGGGGAACAGGAACGCAGTCGCAACCGCCCCGATCTTGGCGAAAGCTGCCGCAAAGCCGGCGCCCTTGCCACGGATCGCGGTGGGGAAGACCTCGCCGGCCAACAGGTAGGTCTGCGCGTTCGGACCCAAATTGGTCATGAAGTTGAACAGCATGAAGCCGGAAAAAATCAACAGCATCTGAGTCCCGTCGGTGAAGTTCGAAGACAGGGCTGCCAACACGAGGCCCACCGCACATCCGAAAAAGCCGAG
>Ga0302324_100024204_pt1 | contig 11713 bp, 14 predicted proteins | sample Palsa_T0_1_FD_201949 | JGI IMG/M metagenome (GOLD analysis project Ga0302324, IMG submission 201949) | Peat permafrost microbial communities from Stordalen Mire near Abisko, Sweden - Palsa_T0_1 | ecosystem: Environmental > Terrestrial > Soil > Palsa > Peat permafrost | place: Sweden: Abisko... | reverse complement strand
GGGGGTGGGCGGCCTGTTTAAAGAACCAACCGTAGTTACAGATGAAAACGGGTCCGACTCGATCGCCATCCACAGCATCATCCGTCTGACCCTGGGCTTCGATCACCGCATCATCGATGGGGCGGATGCGGGAAGGTTCATGGCCGAGCTGAAGAAATACCTGGAAAACTGGAACGAGGACATCGGCTAACGACACTTTCGCTGCTAAACAACGATGGGTGCCCCATATCTCGCGCTTTTTGCGAGATGTGGGTGGAATGCTTACTGTCAGCCGCACCCTCGGCTTGAAACCTCAAAGTAAGTTTCTCGCTTGTAAGACCCGGGCCACCGCTTCTTCTGCCGTATCCGCCGTCGCTGACAAGTGGCCCATCTTCCGCCCCGCCCGGGCGGTGTGCTTCTCATACAAGTGCAAACTGACCTCGGGCACCGCCAGCGCCCGCGCAAACCGAGGCTCTCCTTGCAGCCAAAGATCGCCCAGCAGGTTGGCGATGGCCGCCGGGCGCATGATCCTTACATCCCCCAGGGGCAGGTCGCACACCGCGCGGACTGCCTGCTCGAATTGGCTGGTGACGCAGCAGCGCTGGCTGGCGTGATAGCTGTTGTGAGGCCGAGGCGCCAGCTCATTCACATACAGGCCCTCCCCGGCGGTGACGAACATCTCTACCGCCAGCAATCCCTCGAGCTGCAGCTGGCTCGCCATGGTGGTGGCGATCTCCTGGGCCTGTTTCTCCAGCCTGGGTGGAATGGAAGAGGGAAGTGCGCTCCACACCAGGATCTGCTGCTCATGATGATTGGTCGCGGCGGGATAAGGCAGCACATCACCGCTGGGATTGCGCGCCACCATGACCGAAATCTCCGACTGCAGGTCGAAGGCCCGCTCGGCGACGCACGGCTGCTCTCCTAGGGACCGCCACGCCTCGCCGGCGCTCGTTTGGCCGTCGAGCTTCACTTGGCCCCGGCCGTCGTAGCCGCCTTGGGCGCGCTTGAGATAAATCCGCTCGCCCAGCTCCGTCATAGCCTTCTGCAGATCCTCTTTCGAATGAACAGAGCGGTAAGGCCCCACCGGGAATCCCTGGTCCCGAAGCCAGTTTTTCTGGCGAATCTTGTCCTGCACCATGGCCAGGATCTCTTTCCCCGGGCGCACCGGAGCATGCCGGCCCGCGGCCTCCAACGAGGCGATCGAAATCTGCTCGATTTCCAGGGTGATGACATCGCAACCCCGGGCGAGATCGGCGGCCGCTTTGGCATCGTCCCAGGAGCCGACAAAACAAGCATCCACCACAAACCGGGCCGGGCAGGAAGGGTCCGGATCCATCACTTGCACCCGGTAACCCATGGAACGCGCAGCCATGGCGGTCATGCGGCCCAGCTGGCCGCCTCCCAAGATACCGATGGTGGACCCTTGAGTGATAGGACCGATGGGGCCAGTGGTCAACTGGGGAGCTCCGCTTCCAGCACCTCGCGGCTCCGCGCCAAACGCCACGCGCGCAGCCGGTCTCCCAGCTCCGCATCGTGCCCGGCCAGGATAGCCACCGCCAGCAACGCCGCATTAGCGGCCCCCGGCTTGCCGATCGCGAGGGTAGCGACCGGAACCCCCTTCGGCATCTGCACAATCGAGAGCAGAGAGTCGATGCCCTGCAGGCAGGTGGAGGGCACGGGCACGGCCAGCACCGGAAGGATGGTCTTGGCGGCCAGCATACCCGGCAGATGCGCGGCCCCGCCGGCAGCAGCGATGAGGATTTTTAGTCCCCGCAGCTCCGCCTGTTCAGCGTACTGAAACAGCCAGTCCGGGGTGCGGTGGGCGGAGACAATCCGGGCCTCGTGGGGGATGGCGAACTCCCGTAACAGGTCGATGCACGGCAGAAGCACTTCGTAGTCGCTCTTGCTGCCCATGACCACGCCAACAGTGGGAGAGGCGTTCATGTTGCCGATTATCCCACGGGGGATAAAACCGCTCTAGGCGCGAAGCTCCGCGCGGGCGGTCTCGGCGAGATTGGGCAGATCGGACGTGGTCATCAGCCGAATCTCGTGCTTTTCCATGAGCTTGGACACGTACTTATAGCGCACGCTGCGCTCCTCGTCGGGCTCGCCGGCGTCCGCTGGCCATCCAATCGGCTCAGTGATTGCAGTCAGTATGAGTTCCGCATGGTCTACCATTTCCACCCCTGCTCTGAGGCTCTCGGCGCTATAAGCGAGGAGCTTGGCATCAGCGGCATCGGTTTCGAGCGAAACTGCCTGAAAGAACTTCACCTTGCCGTTGCGATAGCCGCAGTCGATGCGCAAGGGATCGCCGGGCTCGGTGTAGTTGGCAGCTGGGATCTGCTTGCGCATCAGGCGCCACACCCCGGCTTGCTCAAAGCGTGTGCGCATGGTCGACAACAGGGCCTCGCGGGCGCTGCGCCGTTGGCTTCGTTCCTTCCGCGGAGCTTCGACATACAGCCGCATAAGTTCTTCCAGGCCGGCCGGAAAGGTCTCCGCAAGGTAGCCTTTGCTTTCGGTAATCTGTACCCCGTTGGATAGCGAAGCTTCCAGCAGCTCCATAATTGGCCGGTTCCCCGTTTCTCCGCTTAAGCGACGTCCGACTTCGATCTCCAACGCTTCCAGCATTTCTGTATCCGCATCCGGATCGAGACACCGCACCCGTGCCCAATCCCGGGTAAAGCGCAGCACACTTTGCTCCCCCGCGCGCAACATCACGCCGATATTGACGAACTCGTTCTTGATCGGATCCGGAACATAGCGGATGAGTTGAAACTCGCACTGCTTCCGTTCCTCCATCTTTCCCCCTGCCGCTCCTCAAAAGCAGACCAGACCCTTGCCGCTATTGCGGTCTCTGCTCCCTGGGTCTCTCTTGCCTTTAGCGATTATCTTCCCCAGCCACTATCGCCCGCGCTCACTATCTTGAATCCATTCCGCAGCCCCGAGACCCTCCCCCACTCTATTTTCCTTAACCCCACTCCAATTCGGAAACGGCGCACGCGCCGATTCCCCGAACGCCATGATCAGCTCGCGAACTCGGGCGCGGCGTGCCAGCAGGCGCTCCACTAGCAGCTCGAGCGCGCTTACATCGCTGCCGTACCACTCCGGGGGGATGATTTCTGCGATACCCCAGACGCTTTCCGGAGCAAACTTCTCGATGCGGCCTAGCCAAGGCTCGAAGCTCGCCCAGCCCATGACTCCGCGATAGACGGTATTTTCGCTAAAAACCCCGGCCAGGGTGGCATCGATGAACTTCCACTCCCCGGCATGAAAGCAATACCCCTGGTCGATAAAGGTCGCGTTGTAGCGCTTCTCCCGCCGGCCCTTCTGGAAGACGGCCTGCCGTCCGTTGATATTGCAAGTCCATTTGTCCAGCGCCAGAATGCCGGCGAACTCGGCCAGATTGCGTACCTCCAGCAGCTGCTCCCGGGGCAGGTAATCGACCGTCTGCCCGGGCATCAGCCCGCCTACCCACCGCGAGGCGAACTGCAAGCCCGCCTGGCATGGCTGGGCCCCACCGCGCTCCTCGATGTTCAGCTCCGGCGTGTTCCGAATAAGCCACTCGCTGACCTCGATGATTTCCGAAGGGGGAACGGATAGCCCTACCGCCTCCGCCAGCCGGGTAGCCAGCAGCTCATTGGCCAGCACCCGCACATGTTGCGGGTTATTCCGGAATTTAACCACATACAGGTTATTGTCGGAAGCCAGCATGAGGTGGCTTTGGGCTCCGCCCCGCATGCGTCGGATCTGCTGGGTTGCGATCACCGCCACCGGCCATCACCTCGTGCGCAATCGAACTGGTCTCATAAATCCATGAGACCAGTTCTAGCAGCATACTCGAACCGCTCTCCGGCTTCTGGTAGCATCGCCACGGAGGAAGTACATGGATCAGTCTGCAACCACCCCGAATAGCCCCCGCTGCAAAGAGGATATCGCCTTGGATTTGTTGAAGTTTGTCGCTGCGTCGGCGGGTCTGGGAAAGGGGGCTTCGCCGGCCGCCGGCTTCGTTGCCGGCTCCAGCGGCAGGCCGGAAGAGCAGGTCAATCAGCTGCTCGCCCTGTACACCAAATGTCTCAGCGCTGTGCAGGGAAAATAATGCCGCGCAGGCTGAGAGCCCATTCCCCCCGGGACAGAAGCTAGATGAGTCCTAAATCCGTGCTGAACGTCGCCGTCTTCGGCGCCGGGACTTTCGGTCGCAATCATCTGCGCATCTACCGCCGGCTCGAGCAGGAGGGGTACGGAGTCCGGCTGGCTGCGGTCGTGGACACCGATCCTGCCGAACTCCAGCGCCAGCCTGGCGACATCGCCGTTTTCCCCTCCGCGGAAGCTTGCCTGAAGGCATGCCGGGCGGGCACGCTGGCCCTGGACGCGGTATCCGTCTGCGTGCCCACCTCCGCGCATTACGCGGTCGCCTCCCAAGCGTTGCAGGAGGGGCTCGACGTGCTGCTGGAAAAACCCATCGCCGTCAGCCTGGCCGAGGCCGATTCCCTGGTAGCCCAGGCGGCTGCCGCCCAGCGGATCCTGCAGGTTGGCCTGCTGGAGCGTTTCAACCCCGCCGTCACCGCCGCCGCGCCCCTGGTCAACGGCCCCATGTTTTTCGAAGCGCACCGCCTTAGCGTTTTCCACCGCCGGGCTCTGGACGTCGACGTGGTGCTCGACCTGATGATCCACGATCTGGATATCGTGCTCAGCTTCGTGCGCTCGCCCCTACGCCAGCTTCACGCCGTAGGCCTGAGGATCCTATCCTCCCAGGTGGACATTGCCAACGTCCGGCTGGAATTTGCCTCCGGGTGTGTGGCCAACTTCACCGCCAGCCGGGTCAGCACCGAAACAGTGCGCAAGCTCCGCTTCTTTCAGCCTCACCAATACCTCTCCATCGATTACGCGCGCCAGGACCTGCTCATCATCAACGTGGCCCCAGGCGCGAATGGGGACCAGAATCTGGCCGCCAGCAAACCGCCGGTGCAGGGGGGCGAACCTCTGTTGTTGGAGATCCAGGCATTCCTGAACTCGGTCAGAACCCGCACGACGCCCCGCGTGACCCCACAGCAGGCCCGCGACGGGCTTGCCCTGGCGTTGGAGATCAACCAGGCGATTCAGGCCCACGCCGTACGCGCCGGCCTGATTTAAAACTCAGAACTAGGGCATCTTCTCCAGTTTGTAGCCCTTCGGGATCTTGGTTTGAAACTGCTCATCCGACAGCGGTTGGTTGAAGGTCGCCTTCCCCACGGTAATGGCGATGCGATACTCGTCCAGCGGCCGGTTGATGGTGATGGTAGTAGGAAACGGGATCCCGTTGTAGTTCTGATAGGGTCCGTAAATCACCTGCGTTTCTATAGCCCCATCGTCGTTATAAATGTCCTGTTCCGTCGGCATCAGGTCCACGCGGTTGAAGTGGATCACCCGCCGTGGTTTGGCTACCGCTGCGAGCCCCGGGGTTGAGGGCTGTTTCGCCGGGGTCAAAACCGTCAGATCATATTGCGGGGTCTCGATCAGCTGCTTGGAGCGCGGATCCTGAGTGGTGGCGCTGGAATTGGTCACCGTCACAATGCGATCGGAAGCTATGCTGTGGATAACCAGCGAATCCAGGAAAATCTCCGGCCGCATGTTCTCCAGAGGATTCGCCGTCGGGCTGGTCACCGAATTGCTACCTTCGATGGCCCGGCCTTTGGACGGGATCACCAAGGTAAAGCTTTGCCCGTTGCTGGCCAAGTCAAACGCCAAGGTGCGCAACACCGGCACCAGCCCCAGCACCCGCACCATCGCCGGCTTGCGAAACAAGATATGGCCGGGAATGGTGGTGTAATCCGTCTGCTTGCCCTTGTGGGCGCCCCCCACGGATGCGGCAAAGTCGACCGGCGCGGTGATAGAGTTCACCTGTTCATAGCGGCGATTGACGGCCTCGACCAGCTGAACCGCGTCGGCATTCATGGCCGCGCCGGCCAATTTGGGTTGTTCCAGTTTCCGGGTGTGGCTCAGGCATCCGGTCAAAACCGGTAACAGCAGCGCCAAAAGCTTCCACCCATCTCTCCGCATCCATTCAACTCGGAAACTGCGAGTATAGAGCAATCGTCTGGTCAAGGCGCCCCATGGCCGCCCTGCGCGTCCTTTAAACCCCGGCGGTACGCGCTTACATTGCGCTCATGCTCGGCCAGCGTGACGGCGAAGCGGGAATGGCCGGCGGCGGCTGGATCGGCCACAAAATATAGAAAATGGCTGTCTGAAGGATGGAGCGCCGCCTGCAACGAGGCGGTTCCCGGGCTGCAGATCGGCCCCGGCGGCAGACCAGTGTGGCGGTAGGTGTTGTAAGCCGAGTCCCGGTTCAGATCCGACTGATAAATGGTTCCCCGGTATTGCTTCTCCAGCATTGCGGCGTAAATCACCGTCGGATCGGTCATCAGCGGCATATTTTGGGCCAGGCGGTTCTGGAGCACACTGGCCACCAGGGGCCGGTCGTCCGGGACCGGAGTTTCTTTCTCCACCAGCGAGGCCAGGGTCACCGTATGGTGATAATCGGCTGTTATTCCAATCGCCGCGCTAGCCTGGCGGAATCTCTTCACCATCGCCGCCAACATCTGGTCAGGGGGGAGCCGCCGGGCAAAGCGGTAGGTATCCGGGAACAGGTAGCCTTCGAGATTTTTGGCCTCTGGATCCAGGTCGGCAATCAGGGCCGTGTTCCGGCTGGCGGCGGCCAGAAAGCCTTCCTTCGAACCCAACTGGGCATCCTCGACCGCCTGGGCAATATCAAAAAGGTTGAAGCCCTCAGGGATGGTCACGGCGCGGGTGTAAACATCACCCCGCACGATGCGGTTGTACACCGCCGGAAGCGCAGCCGGTTGGACGAATTGATATTCTCCCGCCTTCAGGGTGCCGCCACGCAGCAGGTGCCAAAGGTCGAAGGCATACTGGCTGCGGATGATGCCATGACCGGCCAGCAGCCCGCCGATGGCCCGCGTCCCCATGCCGGGAGCCACCTCGACGATCGTCTCCCCCGGGGGGCTGGCCGGCTGAATGAAATTCCAATAGCCGAACCCGAGCGCAAGCAGGCATAGAATCAGCAGAACTACCAAAAAACTTCGCACTGGTTGAGGACCTTGGGGATTGGATTCTTCTCCTGGATTTTATGATGCGATCTCTTACGCGCCCCAAAGGCCGGGGCAGGGTAAGATCCGGTACGGATGGATGAGACAGAGAATCTTCCCGGAGTAGGCCGCAATCCAGGTCGCACGGGCCGCATTCTGGGTTTAGACGTCGGCGATCGCCGCGTGGGGGTGGCGGTTTCCGACGAGCTTGGCCTCACAGCCCAGCCGGTCCTTACGCTCGTCCGCAAGAACCGCCGCCAGGACTTAGGCTCCCTCAGGCGCTTGGTGCGCAAGTATGGCTGCACCCAGGTGGTGGTCGGCAATCCGCTCTACATGTCCGGTGACGTCAGCCCCCAAGCACTCAAGGCGCAGGCTCTGGCCCGCGATTTGGAGCAGGAAACCGGGGTCAGCGTAATCCTGTGGGACGAACGGCTCTCCACCAGCGAAGCCCATCGCCACCTGGACGCCGCCGGGCGTCTGCCGGGAAACCGCCGCGGGGTCATCGACCAGGTGGCCGCGGTGCTCATCCTGCAGAGTTTCCTTGACTCCCGCCAGTGAACCCGCCGTCGTATAATCGTTTTCTAAGTTAGCGATGTCCGCCCAGCGCTGCCCCGGATTGTGGCAAAATGCCTGAACATATAAAGAAAAAGCTGGAAGAACAAATCCGCGTGCTGGAGCACGAGCTTACTCACGAGCTGCCCGCCGAGATCAAAAAAGCCGCCTCACTCGGGGACCTGAGTGAGAACGCGGAATACCACATGGCCAAGCAGCGCCAGGTGTTCGTCAACGCCCGCCTGGGACAACTCAAAAAGCGCATGGCGGAACTCGCCCTGGTCAACTTGGCCAACATACCCAGAGACAAGATCGCTTTTGGCTCGACCATCGTGGTCTTCGACACCACCAAGAACGAAGAAATTACCTACAAGCTGGTCACCAGCGAAGAATCCGACGTGAACCAGGGGCTCATCTCCACCACATCGCCCATCGGCCGGGGACTGGTCGGCAAGCGGGTTGGGGACATCGCCGTCATCGTGACCCCCAACGGCAAGCGGGAGCTGGAGATCCTCAAGCTCACCACCATTCACGACGAACTGCCTCACGACGAGGCGCAATGACGCGCGACACTACCGAAACCTGGAGTTGGACCAGCGCCTTCGGCCGGGGCTGCGGCGTCATCCTGCAGGGCATCGTGGACGGGCTGGCCCTCACCCGCATTTCGCCCAACGTGCTCACCTTTCTGGGCCTGGTCATCAACACCGCCGCCGCTATGTTTTTCGGCTGGGCCAACGAGCACAACTACGTCCGCCTCTTCGTCTACGCCGGCTTGGTCATCATCGGGGCCGGCATCTTCGACATGGTGGACGGGCGAGTGGCCCGCCAGACGCAGCAGGTCACCCTGTTCGGAGCGTTCTTTGACTCCGTAATCGATCGCTACAGCGACGTGGTCCTGTTCTTCGGCTTGCTGGTCTTTTATGCCCGCGGTAACCGTTTCTTCTACGTGGTGTTAACCGCCTTTGTCATGGTCACCTCGCTCATGGTCAGCTACACCAGGGCCCGCGCCGAAGCGCTGATCGGGTCTTGTAAAGTTGGCTTCATGGAGCGGCCGGAACGAGTGGTCCTCATCATTTTGGGAGCGCTCTTCAACCGCTGGGGGGTCATGGCGCCCGTGCTCTGGGTGCTGGCGGTCTTGTCCACCGTCACCGTCATCCACCGCATCAGCTACACCTATCAGCGAACCAAGCCGCTGCCGGCGACCCTGCCGGCCGAAGCCAACGGGGCTAAAACTACCTCTCCCATGCTCCACCCTGCTCCCCGCGCCTGACCATGTCTCCCGTCCTGCTGGTCCATGGCGGCGCATGGGACATTCCTGATCAGGAAGTCGAGGCCCACACCCGCGGCGTCCTGCGTGCGGCAAAAGAGGGTTACGCCCTTCTCTCGCAGGGTTGCTCGGCGCTGGACGCGGTCGAAGCAGCGGTAACGATCCTGGAAGACGACGAAACCTTCGATGCCGGCCGGGGCAGCTTCCTGACTGCGGATGGCCGGGTGCAGCTCGATGCCCTACTGATGGACGGCGCTACCCTGCGGGCCGGTGCGGTCGCGTGCGTGGAAAGATTAAGGAACCCTATCCAGGCCGCTCGCCTGGTGCTGGAACGGAGCCCGCACGTTTACCTGGTTGGCGCCGGCGCGGAAGAGTTTGCCCGGCAGCATGGCATCGGCCTGATCGATAACGCCGAGCTGGTGCTGGACCGGGAACGGCAGCGGCTGCGGGCGGCGCAGGCGCAAGCCAGTTCGGGAAGTCCCGACCAGACCTTTTCCGGCCATGACACGGTAGGAGCAGTCGCGCTGGACTCTGCCGGGAACCTGGCGGCGGCCACGTCGACCGGGGGAACGTTAAACAAGACGCCAGGCCGGGTCGGCGACTCGTCGCTGATCGGCTGCGGCGGTTACGCCGACAACCGGAGCGCGGCCGCGTCGCTCACCGGCTGGGGCGAACCCATCATGAAACTGGTGCTGGGCAAATGGGCCGTGGACCGGGTGCCACTGCGGGGGCCGGAGCAATCCGCCCAGGATGCCATCGCTTATCTCCACGCCCGGCTCCAGGGGCATGGCGGCATCATCCTCCTCGGTCCCGACGGCCGCTTCGGTATTTCCCACAACACTCCACGCATGGCCTGGGCTGTGTGCAGCCGGAAGGGGGTCCGGGCCGGCGCCAGCTTAGCCGAGCTTTAGGGTATGAACGCGAATCTCATCCTTGCTTCTGCGTCCCCGCGGCGGCGGGAACTGCTCACCCAGGCGGGATACAGTTTTTTGGTTGAGGCATCCTCCGTGGTCGAGTTGCGCCGCCCGGAAGAGGACGCCATCCGCTTCGCCACCCGGCTCGCCCGGGAGAAGGCTCAGGATGTGTTTGCCCGGCGTTCTTCTTCAATAGTTTTGGGGGCCGACACCGTAGTGGTGTGTGACGGCGAGGTAATGGGCAAGCCGGTGGACGCCGCCGATGCGGCCCGGATGCTTAGGCTGCTATCGGGCCGTACCCACCAAGTGGTGACCGGCGTAGCCGTGGTTTGGGGAGAGGGAGCAGCCGAGGTAGCCGCCGAAGTCACCCAAGTGACCATGCGGGCGCTAGCGCCCCAGGAAATCGAGGAATACGTGGCCAGCGGTGAGCCCACGGATAAGGCAGGCGCCTACGCCATCCAGGGGTACGCGGCGCGATGGATTCCCCGCATCAGCGGCTGCTACTTCAACGTAGTCGGCCTGCCCCTGGCCCTGGTTGCCAGCCTGCTGGAAGCCGCCGAGCAAAGGCTCCAAGCCTCAGCCCCAATGTGAATCTCTACCGGTAGTCCATAGGGGGTATGAATTTAAATCGGTAACCCATTAGGGGTGGCCCATATCTCGCGTCTTTTGCGAGATGTGGGTGCGATGTCTAGGAAGGAAAAGCGTTCTCGGGAAGAAGCCGGCTGCGAAACTCAAAAACCCAACCTGTTGCGTCTATTCCTGCTGCGGTTTAGTAGGTACAGGCGACCCGCCGTTGGTTGAAGACTTGCCGCACAGCAATTGGGTGAAGCACAGAACGACGATGATGAGCAGACCAAGATCAAGCACGGCCGCCAACATTTTTACCTCCGGGTTACAGAAAGCAATTGCTTCCGACGCGGCTTTTCCTCAGAAAAGCCGCACCTCGCCCACTTTCTTGGGGCAGCGTAGAGGTAAAAATGCTCAACATTGGTTCCTTTCCGCGGCCTAGCGCAAAGAAAGGCCGCCGATCATCGCTGCCAGGAGCGCTGTTCTGGGAACAAGCGCATCGAGCAGAATAGACTCCCGATCGGCATGTGCGCCTTCGCCGACCGCACCCATTCCATCCAGCGTCGGGATACCCAGGGCCGAGGTAAAGTTCCCGTCCGAACCTCCACCCGTTGCTGCTTCTTGCAATTCAAAACCCAATCCTTTGGCTATAGTTGCTGCGCGCCGAAAAAGAGTTACTGTCCCTGGAGTGCGTTCCATCGGTGGCCGGTTCAGTCCTCCCGTCAGCTCCAAAGTGCACCGCCGGTCCACCGCCCGCAGCGAACGGAAGCGGCGATCGATGCGCCCCCCATCCACCGCCTTGGCGATGCGCACGTCAAACTCCGCCCAAGCCTCGGCGGGCACCACATTCGACCGCGTGCCGCCGCCGATCACGCCCGCATTGACCGTAATTCCCCGGGCGCTGTTGGTAAACGCGCTGGCGCGCTCGATCTGCCGGCCAAGTTCCAGCACCGCGCTATGCCCTTGCGCAAAATCCACGCCGCTGTGTGCGGCCACACCGTGCACGTCCAGCCGGTAATGCGCTACACCCTTCCTAGCCGTCTTGTACGCTCCGGGAATGCCCTGCGCCGGCTCCAAAACAAAAACCGCCCCGCATTTCTTTGCCGTCACCTCGATCAGCCCCCGCGAGCATTCGCTGCCCGTCTCCTCATCGCTGTTCAGCAGAAAAATCACCGGCTTGGCCAACTGCCCAGCCTCCAGCAAGATACGCAGTGCGCTCAGAGCCATCACCACCCCGGCCTTCATATCCAGGACGCCCGGCCCCCAAGCCCGTCCACCACGCACCCGAAAGGGCATCTTGGCCAAGGTTCCCAGCGGCCAGACCGTATCCAGATGGCCGAGTAGCATCAGGG
>Ga0302324_100024202_pt1 | contig 11713 bp, 10 predicted proteins | sample Palsa_T0_1_FD_201949 | JGI IMG/M metagenome (GOLD analysis project Ga0302324, IMG submission 201949) | Peat permafrost microbial communities from Stordalen Mire near Abisko, Sweden - Palsa_T0_1 | ecosystem: Environmental > Terrestrial > Soil > Palsa > Peat permafrost | place: Sweden: Abisko... | reverse complement strand
GAGATCGGTGAGTCCCTCGCCAAAGAGAAAGGCATCGATCAAGGCGGATGGGTGCGGGTCTCCTCCAAACGCGGCGCGGTGGTCTGCAAGGCCTACGTGACCAAGCGGATCAAGCCACTCATCGTCGAAGGCCGGCCCACGCACGTCGTCGGCGTTCCGCTGCATTGGGGCTTCACCGGGCAAGCCCGCAAGGGATATGGCGCCAACACACTCACGCCATCCGTGGGCGATGCCAACACGCAGACTCCGGAATTCAAGGCCTTCTTGGTAAATGTTGAAAAAACGAGTGGCCCCGTGGGTTAAGGGAGGCTTCGATGTCGGATCTTCAATCACAGGACTACATCCGGATCTCGGCCTCGACCCTGACTCCTCCCTCGACGCGGCGTCATGAGGATCAGGTCGCAAAACTCATCGATACGAGTCGCTGCATCGGCTGCAAGGCGTGCCAATCAGCCTGCATGGAGTGGAACAATCTGCGGCAGGAGGTCGGCCACTTCGAGGGCAGCTACGACAATCCCATGGATTTGAGTCCCTCCGTGTGGACGCTCATGCGGTTCACGGAATGGGAGGACGACAAGGGCAACCTCGAATGGCTGATCCGCAAAGATGGCTGCATGCATTGCGAGGATCCCGGATGCCTCAAGGCGTGTCCCGCGCCTGGTGCGATCGTGCAATATGCGAATGGCATCGTCGATTTCATCAGCGAGAACTGCATAGGCTGCGGCTACTGCGTGAAAGGATGTCCATTCGACATCCCCCGGGTGAGCCCGGTTGATCACAAATCCTACAAATGCACGCTGTGTTCGGACCGAGTGAGTGTCGGACTCGAGCCCGCATGCGTGAAAGCTTGCCCGACCGGAGCCATCATGTTCGGGGCGAAGACCGACATGAAGGATTGGGCCGGCGAGCGCATCGCCGATCTAAAATCGCGCGGCTTCGACAATGCAGGGCTGTACGATCCGCCCGGTGTCAATGGCACGCACGTGATGTATGTGCTGCATCATGCGGATAAGCCCTCGATCTATGCGAACCTTCCTGACCAGCCGCGGATCAGTCCCCTCGTTGACTTATGGAAGGGTGTTGTCAAACCGCTATCGCTGGTCGGCATCGCGCTCGCCGCGATTGCCGGCTTCTTGCACTGGATCGTTGAAGGTCCGAACGAAGTCGAGCCGCAAGACGAGGCGGAGGCGGCGAACATTCTTAAATCCGCGGGCAAATCGCCATGACTCGCCCGCAGGGAACATTGATCCGCAACACAATGGCGGCGCGCATCAACCACTGGATCACGGGCGGCTGCTTCGTCCTGTTGATGTTGTCCGGTTTGTCCATGTTCCACCCGATGCTGTTCTTCCTGTCGGAGCTATTCGGCGGGGGTCAATGGACCCGCGCCGTCCATCCATGGATCGGGATAGTGCTCTTCCTAAGCTATCTCGGCTTGATCGTACAGTTCTGGCGCGAGAATCAGTGGAACCGCGATGACATCGCCTGGATGATGGCCATCGACCGCGTTCTAGCCAATGAAGAGCGCGGCGTGCCCGAGGTCGCGCGTTTCAATGCCGGGCAGAAATTCGTCTTCTGGTCGATGGCCTTGCTGGTGCCGGTACTTCTCCTGACCGGCCTCACGATTTGGGAGGTCTATTTCGGATCCTACACCTCGATCGAGGTACAGCGGACCGCTGTTCTGATCCATAGCCTCGCTGCCATTGCCGCGATCATCGTGTGGATTACTCATGTTTATGCCGCTATTTGGGTTCGAGGCTCCGTCCGAGGCATGACGCAAGGCTATGTGACGCCTGGCTGGGCTTGGCGCCATCATCGCAAATGGCTGCGTCGGCTGGCAGCCACCGGCTCGGACGGCCCATCGCCTCGGAACCCGCGATGAGGCAAGGCGAAGTCGCCTCACAAGGTCAATGGACGGGAGCCACCGGCGGGGTGTCGGCTCCGGTTCCGATCATTGCTCCCGATCCAGCGAGGCGCTTTGCGGCTACGGCAGCACGGCTCGAGCTGCTCGCGCTCGGTCACCCGATGCAGGAGTGGCTACGTTTCATGGCCCGGCTCGCCTGGGCTCAGCATGAGGCCGTCACCACCCTACCCCCTCCGCCGCCGCTCGACTCGGCGGGAATGAGGCGGGCCGTCGAGGCGCGCGCGGCACCGCTCGGGCCGGACCGGTATCGGCTGGATCGCCTTTGGCAGCGCGGCCTCTCGCAAATCTTGCAGCATTTCGTGGATTCTTCGCTTCCGGATCAGGCGAAAGCCGTGATCGCCGATCTCAAGTCCTGGGATGCAGAGACAATCGACACATTGGCCGATACCTTTCTTCAGGGCGAATTGGAAGATGACCGGATCGGCCACGCGCTCTACATCGCAGCAGCCCTGCAGGTCCATTTCACTGCGACGGCAGGCGCTCTAGGAGCCGAGGCCTTGCGACTTCTGCCGGAGCGGGGCCTCTGCCCCTGCTGCGGTTCGACCCCCGTCGCGGGGATCGTTACGGCCTCGGGGCCTACGCCGGGGTGCCGCTACCTTTATTGCTCGCTTTGCTCCAGCGCATGGAATCACACGCGCGCCGTGTGCATCACGTGCGGGAAATCCGGCGCCCTCGCCCTGAAATCAATTGAGGGGGATGGCGGAGCGGTCAAGGCTGAAACATGCGACGATTGCCATACGTACGCGAAACTCCTTTATGCGGCGAAGGACACGCAAGTGGATGCCTTCGCGGACGACCTCGCCAGTTTGGCGCTCGATGTTCTCGTGGCCGACGCGGGTTGGTCGCGCCACGCGCCCAATCCGTGGCTGCTGCTCGGATAGGTTCCGTGCCGTGTCCTCACTCTGTCCCCATCCGAGGAAAAACCCATGACTGAATCGCCAAAACCGACCACGACCGACGCCGGCATCCCCGTCGCGAGCGACGAGCATTCACTCACCATCGGTGCGGATGGTCCCATCGTCCTCAACGACCATTACCTGATCGAGCAGATGGCTAACTTCAATCGCGAACGCATCCCGGAGCGTCAGCCACACGCGAAGGGCGGCGGCGCCTTCGGTCATTTCCAGGTCACCCAAGACGTCAGCCGCTATACGAGGGCCGCGGTGTTCCAGCCGGGAGCCAAGACTGAGACCTTGATCCGCTTCTCGACAGTGGCCGGCGAGCAGGGTAGTCCCGATACCTGGCGCGATCCGCGCGGTTTCTCGCTGAAGTTCTACACGAGCGAGGGTATCTATGACATGGTGGGGAACAACACCCCGGTGTTTTTTATTCGCGATCCTTTGAAGTTCCAGCATTTCATCCGCTCGCAAAAGCGCCGCGCGGACAACGGCCTGCGCGACCACGACATGCAATGGGACTTCTGGACGTTATCGCCCGAGTCGGCGCACCAGGTGACGTGGCTCATGGGCGATCGAGGCATCCCCAAAACCTGGCGTCACATGAATGGCTATTCCAGCCACACGTATATGTGGGTCAACGCCCAGGGTGCGAAGTTCTGGGTAAAGTATCACTTCAAGACCGATCAGGGCGTTGATTTCCTGACGCAGGCCGAGGCGGACCGTCTGGCCGGCGTGGATGGCGATTATCATCGGCGCGATCTGTTCAACTCGATCAAGAAAGGTGAATTCCCGCGCTGGACGTTGAAGATGCAGATCATGCCGTTCGCGGAGGCCAAAGCCTATCGTTTCAACCCGTTCGACCTCACCAAAGTTTGGCCGCACAAGGACTATCCCCTGATTGAAGTGGGCAAGCTGACGCTGGATCGCAACGTCACTGATTTCCACACCGAAATCGAGCAGGCTGCTTTCGAGCCCAATAATCTGGTTCCCGGAATCGGGCTGAGTCCGGACAAGATGCTGCTGGCCCGGGGCTTCTCCTATTCAGACGCGCACCGCGCGCGGCTCGGCGTCAACTACAAGCAAATTCCGGTGAACCGACCGAGGTCACCCGTGCACAGCTACAGCAAGGACGGTGCCATGCGGGTTCAAAACGTGTCGGATCCGGTCTACGCACCAAACTCCTATGGCGGTCCCAAGGCTGACCCGGAGCGCACGGATACGGCGGGCCTCTGGTACGCAGACGGCGACATGGTGCGCAAGGCGTACACTCTGCGCGCCGAGGACGATGACTTCGGTCAGGCCGGCACGATGGCGCGTCGGGTACTCGATGACGCGGCACGCGCACGCCTTGTGAGCAACATCGTGGGACACCTCAAGGACGGGGTTTCCGAGCCCGTGCTCGCGCGAGCCCTCGACTACTGGCGCAAGATCGACAAAGATCTCGGCGGCCGCATTGCGGCGGGGATGAAAGAGAGGTAACAGCGCTCGAGTGGGCGAGCCCTAGAAGAATCGGCCGAGTCCCATGCGCTGCAACGCGCGCACTACGGCGGGGTGTGGTTCTATCGGGCCCGAGATGGGCGCAATGAAGGGTAAATTCCCATGCCGCGAATGAAAGTTGTTCAAGTTGCCAGGCCCAATGCCAATTTAGAAGTCGTCGAGCGCGACATCCCGGAACCCAAGCCGCGCCAAGTGCGCATCAAAGTACAGGCCTGCGGCGTATGTCACAGCGACATGTTCACCGTGACCGGTGGCTTTCCCGGCATTCAGTATCCGCGTGTGCCCGGCCACGAGGTGGTTGGCATCATCGATGCGGTGGGGGCCGATGTACCCGACTGGAAAAAAGGCATGCGGGTCGGCGTGGGCTGGCACGGCGGTCACTGCGGGCATTGCCATTCCTGTCGTCGCGGCGACTTTCTCACCTGCACTTACGGGCAGATTCCCGGCATCTCCTATGACGGCGGTTATGCCGAGTACATGATCGCGCCGTTCGAGGCGCTCGCCTCCGTGCCGGACGATCTCAAGTCCGACGATGCCGCGCCGCTGCTCTGCGCGGGCATCACCACCTTCAACTCGTTAAGGCATAGCGGCGCCGGCCCGGGCGATCTCGTCGCCGTTCTCGGCCTCGGCGGCCTGGGTCACTTAGGCGTGCAGTTCGCCGCCAAGATGGGATTTAAAACCGCGGCCATTGCGCGCGGCGCCGACAAGGGACCTTTTGCGAAGAAGCTCGGCGCTCACATCTATATAGACAGCACCGCGCAAAACGTGGCCGAAGAACTGACCAAGCTCGGTGGCGCCAAAGTGATCCTGGCCACCGTCACTGACGCCAAGAGCATGAGCTCGGCAGTCGCGGGATTGGGCATCGACGGCAAACTCCTGGTGCTGGGCGCCAGCGCCGAACCGATCGAGGTTTCGCCCTTCTTGCTCATCGGCGCGCGGCGTTCCATCGCCGGTTGGCCGTCAGGCACTGCGCCGGACTCGGAAGACACGCTGAAATTCAGCGTGCAGTCCAACGTGCGCCCAGTGATCGAGACCTTTCCCTTGGCGAAGGCAGCCGATGCGTATCGACATATGATGAGTGGCAAGGCGCGCTTTCGCGTCGTCTTGATACCCTAGCGCAAAGCTGCATCCCCCGGCGCTCGCATCATCGTGCCGACAACAGCCGCAGGGGCTTTAGCTTTAGAAACTAGTTCGGCGCCGGGGTGGATAGAGGCTGGCCTTGGTCAACGATCCAGGTGGATACGGCCATGCCGCCCTCGCTTCCGGGCTGAGTGGCTAGGCTATGAACCTCCCCACGGGCATTGAAGAAGGTGTCTCCGGTTTTTAGAATCCGATCGGGCTTGCCCTTCTTCTTCAGCACCAGGGGTCCCTTCAGAACGTAACCGACTTCGTCGCCGGGATGGGTGTGAAAGCCGATGACGCTGCCGGCCGGCAGCAGCGCCGTGCCGAGAACGATTTCCTTGCCGGCTACGCCCGTTTGATCGTGACGTTCGAGGATTGTCCGTACCGGTGCCGACGCCGGCGCTGATCCGGGCGCATCGGCGAATGCGTTCAGCGAGACGGACAGGATCGCAACGAACCCGAGTTTAGATAGTGTCGGCATTGGAACCTCATGTGCTCGTTGAAGAGCCTGGTATCGCAGCATCACGGAGCGCTGCTTGGGACACTGGAGAAGTAAGCGGCTGCCGCCGCAATATCGGACGCGCTGAGTTGTCCGGCAACGGAGGTCATGAGCTTTCCCGGGTCATCCTTTCGAGTGCGCTGCTGAAAAGACGTGAGGGCGCTCGTCAAATACTCCGCTGACTGCCCGGTGAGGTAAGGGGCGGCGTGCAGCACGCCAACACCATCGGGCCCGTGGCAACTGTCACAGGCTTGCACTCGCTTGGCCTCCGAACCCTGACGAGCCAGTCGACGGCCCAAGTCGAGCTGAGCCGCGCTCGCCGTCGATGGGATGACCGCAGGCGGCGCGTTGGCGCTCGAGAAGTACGTTGCAACGGCCTCGATGTCGGCATGCGTCAAAGGTTTTGCGAAGTTTTGCATGACTGGATTCGCCCGATCGCCGCTCGCGTAGTCTTCCAGTTGCTTGCGCAGATACTCCGCCGACTGTCCCGCTAGACGCGGGATGCCGGCGGGTGCATTGCCTTCGCCATGCACGCCATGACACCCCTGGCAGACGGTCGCCGACGCCGGGGCAGTCGTCTCCGCTCGAGCGATCCCATGAGCCGCGAGCGCGAGCAGCGCCGCAAGGGCGAGCCTGCGGCTCGTGGCGATTCGTCGCGAGGTCAAGCTCGGAGGTTGCCTTGTCATGCGGACACCAGACGCCCAGGATTTTTGAGGTATTTGTTTTTGATGGCGTCGATGGCCCAGTACGTGAGAGCCCCCAAGGTATTCGTTGGATTCCACGATGCGTTTTGCGGATACGCGGACGCACCAATGATAAATACGTTGGGCACGTCCCACGACTGCAAATAGCGATTGACCACGCTGGTGCTCGGATCGCTGCCCATCACCGTGCCGCCGGTGTTGTGAGTCGTTTGATATTGCGTGGTGGTATATGGGCCTTTGCGGGCGCTTCCGGCGACCTGTTTCGCACCCATGGCTTTACCGATCTCCACGGCCTTCGCCGTGACATAGGCGGCCATCTTCAGGTCGTTCTCGGGAAAATCGAATGTCATACGAAGCAGAGGCTGACCCCATGCGTCCTTATAGGTGGGATCGAGGTCCAAGTAATTCTGCCGGGTCGATACGGAACTCCCGTGCAGGCTGAACATGACGGTGTGGTTGTAATGCTTGACCACCGCATCCTTCCACCCCTTTCCCCAGGAGGGCGTGCCGGGGGGCACCGGATGGTATTGAATGGGCCGGCCATTGGTATTGACCGCCCCGATGAACGAACCGCCGATGAATCCCAACCCTGAATGGTCGAAGTTATCGCCGGCAAAATCATTGATGAGCGTGCCGGAAGCTCCGGACGCCATGAAGGGGTTGATGAACATGTCCTCGTCGAAAAACGAGGCCACGCTGCTCATCGTTTGATAGGCGTAGTTGCGTCCGACTACCCCTTTAGCCGCGGCCGGATCATACGGCGTGCCGATACGCGACAACAGCAGCATGCGGACATTGTTGAGGGCGAAGGAAGACGTAATGACCAACGAGGCGGGCTGTTCGAACTCCCTCCCCGCGGCATCTATATACGTGACGCCCGTGGCCTTCTTACGTGTGGAATCGAGATTGATGCGCTGCACCTGGCAGCCCGTGCGGAGCTCGAAATTGGGATTGGCCAGGAGCACGGGCAAAATGATCGTTTGCGGCACCGATTTGGCGAAATGTTCGCACGCGTAGCGCTCGCAAAAGCCGCAAAAGACACAGGCGTTGAGCTTGATGCCCTCGGAGTTCGTATAGGGTTGGCTCAAATTCGAGGAAGGCTGCGGGAACGGGTGATAACCTAAACTCGAGGCGGCTTTGCGAAACAGGGCGCCCGAGTAATGCTCTTTTTGGGGCGGCGTGGGATATTCGCGCGAGCGCGGCGACTCGAACGGGTCCCCGCCGGGCACGATCCGGCCCCTGATGTTCCCGGCTTTGCCGCTCGTTCCCAATAGGTACTCGAAGCGGTCGTAGTGCGGCTCGAGATCATTGTACGTGACCCCCCAATCCTGAATGGTCACATCGGAACCCAGGAAATTGCTGCCGTAGCGCTCGCGAGTGCGCGTGGCGAGCTCGAAGTCATTCGCTTGAAAGCGATAGGTCTGCCCGTTCCAGTGCACCATCGACCCACCGAGCCCGGTGCCGGGCAAGAAGGACTCCCAGCGCCGAATCGGCAACGCCGTTTCCGCCGATTGATTGCGAAACGTCACCGCTTCGCGGGTGTTGTCCTGCATCAAGGCTTTGCGGATGTCGAAACGCAGCTCATCGTGGATGGCAGGACTTTGAAACTGCGGTACTGTAAAGCGTGCCTCGCCGCGTTCAAGTCCGACGACTTTATAGCCGGCGGCAGCCAGCTCCTTGGCGACGATGCTGCCGACCATGCCAACCCCGATCACCACCACATCGACTTCCTTGAGGCGTTGTACCACGGTCTTTCCTCGATTTGCGTCCGGTGGGACGAAGCGATGGTCTACTACAGGTGCGCAGGAATGTTGGGATCAGGGTGGATATGGCGCTGGCCGTCCTCCCCAAGGCTCATCGGTTCCCGCTCGAACTTGACGCCATGCCGATCAATCGATTCGTAGTAGTCCGCATAGGCGCCCGGGAAACCGATCATCCGCCACGCCACCATGTCGCGATTGCCGCCATAGACGGGATCGCTAAAGAAACCCTCGACCGTCATTTGCAGCAACATGCCGAAGAACACACCGGACGGAACGCCGTTAAGATCTGCGCCGCCCCCTTCGAGCGACTTCAAGTACGCATCCTGGGCCTCGGCGCTCATTTTGGAAAAAGGAGTGCCGCGAGAATCCAGGTCGTGATTGATGGCGCGCAGCGCTTGGTGAAAGAGCTCCCCTGGCGTGAATGGCAATTGGTAGCCTTGCGATGCGGATCCGGCTGCCCAGGGGCCACTGCGGTACAAGCGCTCGCCGGCGCCCCAGGCGCCGGCCAATTGCTTATCTAGATAGTTGGGAACGCCCGCCGCGAGGGCGCCTGCGCCGTGCTCATCGGTGGGAATGAGCCGCTCGCAGGCGGCTTCGATGAAGGTGGCCTCGCTCGCGTTAAAGAAGAGGTACACCGCAGGCGCCGCGGCTCGGGTACCGGGGGGCGTATGAGCCGAGGGTGGCGCGGCAGCTTCCTCCGCAAGAGCTGATGCCGCAGGTACCATCGAGGCAGCGCCGATGCTGGCAACAAACGAGCGGCGAGTAACCTTGTTCATTCCCTGCCTCCGTAGCATTTATTGTTCGTTTGCATCCCTCTAGGCTTGCTGATCTTATCTGAGTTTCGAGCCGGGTTTACGTTCGTGCTCATCGTCCGCGCCTCGGTCGAGAATGTTGATGTCGGCATCGACTATGTGCGATGCTGCACGCTTCACGCCCCGTGGGTATCCCACGGCTGGCCCTTATCGTCCGATGATTGGGACACGCAAATGATGTTCTTCTTGAGTCGCGGCTATCGCGTCATCGCCCATGATAGGCGCGGGCACGGTCGCTCGAGCCAGGTCGCGGACGGCCACGATGTGGATCACTATGCCGACGACCTTGCGGCGCTCACCGAGCACGGCATGCCTACGACGGAAGCCGCCACAATCAATGAGGATCTCTGGGGATTCTTGAAGTCATAGCTGCTGTAACCGTGATTGGGTGTCCCGTCGGAAGTATGAACAACCGACGGGATTTCCGGGCTCCGGGACGATTGCGTTTGACGACGTCACTTCAATCGACCGAGTCGAGGTCAAGCAAATCGACCTGGCTCCTGGGCAGGCGACTTGATCGAGAGGCGGCGGGTGCCCTCAGATGTCACGGCGCCTCGATATAAGAGTGTTACGCAAGAGATGGCACTGGGCGCGCCATAGCAGCAGCGGAACCGGCCGATCGGCCCTCATCGCTTGTATTATCGGCTTGCTTGCACTGGCGGCGTTATCCGCGGTGGATTACAGCGGACCCATCGATTACGTGCACGCGGCGCCCTTTCGGGACGTGCTGCATGCCTTCGCGCGTCACGATACACGGTACCTCGCAGTCAAGTCCGCACACCCGACCGTGACTCTGGCTCCAGGGACTGTGTTGCCACCCGATGAGCCCCTAGAGATCGGACGCGATATCCGTCTCGTCGATCCGTTGGCCGGAACTCCTTCCGATAGGGCGCGGCAGGCTGACTACATTGCGAAATATAACGCGCACATGCTAGCGCCGGTGCACGGAAACTCGCCAGGGCCGCCGCATCGACCGCAGCCGATATCGCGCCCGCTGTTCGCGCTGATCACAGCCGTGGCGCTGGCACCCATGATGCTGCACCTCTACGTTCGGTACCGCTTGGGACCCTATCGTCTCGACGGCAAGCCGTGGACCGTATCGTTGACCTCCGAGTTTTATACCTTTATGAGATTCGGTACTTACACCCGGCAAGCCGAATCCCTGGTGATCCTGCTTTGGGTGACCCTGGGGGCGTGTGTACCATGGGTCTTGCTCATCGTATATCCGATCCGCGACGTACCGATTGGCTGATCACGCCGCGCTGACCGGATTGCGCTTGCTAGTCGCCGACGGCAGTACGGCATTCAAGTTCGTCTACGGCGGCGGCACCTCGCCCGGAATCCACGAGGTACCCGCCAGCGGCACGCCGGCCATCGCGGCCGCCTCCACGGTGAGCGCGACCAGATCCTCTTTTTCCAGATGATGCACGTCCTGCTTGCCGCAGGCACGGGCGATGGTGGTGAGCTCCATGGTCAATGTCTTCAAGTAATTCTTCAGCCGTTTCGCGCCCACCGCCGGCTCGAGCCGCATCTCGAGCTCGGCGTCCTGCGTGGTGATGCCGACCGGGCACTTGCCCGTGTGGCAATGATGGCAGAATCCAGGCGCCGTGCCCAAGCGCGCGTAGTCATCGAGCGCCGGTACGTGCTCGCCGCGGACCACGTAGGTCTCGCTGTTGCAGCCGAGCGCGAACAAGGCGCCCTGCCCGATCGCCACGGCGTCCGCCCCCATCGCGAGCGCCTTGGCGACATCCGCGCCGCTGCGGATGCCGCCCGAAATCACGAGCTGCACCGTGCCCCCCATGTTGAGGTCATCGAGCGCGTCGACCGCTTGACGCAGCGCCGCCAACGTCGGGATGCCCACGTGCTCGATGAACACGGTTTGCGTCGCCGCCGTGCCGCCTTGCATACCGTCGACCACGATCACGTCCGCGCCGGCGTGCACGGCGAGCTTGACGTCGTTGAACACGCGTGTAGCGCCGACCTTGACGTAGATCGGCTTCTCCCAATCGGTGATCTCGCGCAGCTCGGCGATCTTGATCACGAGATCGTCCGGACCGGTCCAGTCCGGGTGGCGCGATGCGGAGCGCTGATCGACCCCCTCGGGGAGCGTGCGCATGCGCGCGACGCGCGGATTCACCTTCTGCCCGAGGAGCATTCCCCCGCCGCCGGGCTTTGCGCCCTGGCCGATGACGATCTCGATGGCGTCGGCGCGCCGCACATCGTCGGGATTGAAGCCATAGCGCGAGGGCAGGCACTGGTAGATCAGAGTTTTGGAGGAGGCTCTCTCTTCTTGTGTCATGCCGCCGTCGCCGGTCGTGGTCGAGGTGCCCGTCTCGGTGGCGGCGCGGCCGAGCGCCTCCTTGACGCGCGCGGACAGTGCGCCGAAGCTCATGCCGGCGACGGTCACCGGAATCGCGAGCTCGATGGGCCGGGACGCGAAGCGCGTGCCGAGCACGGTCTTGGTCGCGCAGCGCTCGCGGTAGCCCTCGAGGG
>Ga0302324_100024201_pt1 | contig 11713 bp, 9 predicted proteins | sample Palsa_T0_1_FD_201949 | JGI IMG/M metagenome (GOLD analysis project Ga0302324, IMG submission 201949) | Peat permafrost microbial communities from Stordalen Mire near Abisko, Sweden - Palsa_T0_1 | ecosystem: Environmental > Terrestrial > Soil > Palsa > Peat permafrost | place: Sweden: Abisko... | reverse complement strand
AACGACACGTCAAGAGCCGCCACCGACATCCCGAGGGCGTGCGCCGCATGGGATGCCAGAGCCCCGCCGACGCCAGAGCCGGCCCCCGTGACAACGGCGCAACCTTTCCTTAAGTCGCTAACGCTGACCATGGTTCTCGGCTCCTGGCCTGTCACCCGACGGCATGCTCGTGCGTATCGACGGAGCAAACCGATCCAACGAACTCACCGATCTCGGCAAGGGTCTGTCGAGCCTCGGGGAGACGATCAGCAAAGAGCGGCCAGATATGAGCCATCTCCTCACCCTCTGTATACGTAGCGTCAACGCCCGCGGAGATCGCTGCTTCGGCGCACATCTTGGCGTCATCGCGTAGGACCTCAATCGATCCCGCGTAAAATCGCATCGGCGGAAGGCCAGACCAGTTCCCAAAAACCGGGGACAAGCCAGGTGCACTCGGATCTCGATCTCCGAAGTAGTCGGACCCCATCGCGAGAAGGAGCTCTCGCAACACCAGTGGATCCTTGCCATCGTTCTCTTGACGTGAACGGCCTGAATGCGTGTAATCCGCCACAGGGCAAATGCTTACTACGCCGGCAGGAACCGGAAGCCCTTGGTCCCGGATCCATTGAACGAGCACGCAGACTAAACCGCCGCCGGCGGAGTCGCCCGACAGAACGATCGAACTCGGCGAGAGCCCATCGCGGAGCAGCTGTTCGTACAGCTCAAGGCCGTCCTGGATGGCGGCGGGAAACGGATTCTCCGGGGCGAGTCGATAATCCGGGAGCACGACGTGTGCCCGAGCGTGCGAACTGAGGTGAGCGCCGAACGAGCGATATCCGTTGGACGACCCCATCAGGTAGCCGCCGGAATGGAAATGAACGATCGTTCGGGTCGAGCCGAGACTCGCGGGCGTGTCCACGTGTAGGACGGGGACGGTGCCAGCGTATGACGGTGAAAACCGAGCTTCGCCGGGAATGATGAACTGCGCGAGCCATTCGTCAAATATCCGGCGAGTCTCCGGATACCCGGGAATGGACTGAGCGGCCCAAGCGTCACGGAGCTCCCGATTCATCTGAAAGACCGCCTCGTTCTCAGGGCTTGCCATATCTTCTACCAATCAGTTTGAGAGTCGCGACCCGGGTGTTAGAACCCGACACGAAGTGAACCCGATCTGGCGTCCTAGCTCACCGATTCGGCTGTCCGCTGCGGGACCGATGTCTCCGAAGCACGGTTCGTCCCGGCCTCGATGAACATGTAACCCGGAAAGCCTTCAGCGGCTGATCGCGCGAGAGCTGCGTTGTAGGCGTGCACACCACCGAAGTAGAACATCACGCGGGTCTTCTTGTTTTCGACGTTTGCCCCGAGGAACCACGAGTTGGCGCTCACTCCCTGCATTAGCACCGTCGCGTCAATTGCCTCCTGGCACTCGCGACGCCAGGAGTCAGCCATCTCCCGGGTTACCTCGCAGGCCTCGAGTTGGGCGGCCTTCATAAAGCGGAGTAGCTTGCCGATCCATTCGACCTGTTTGGTCATGAACGACTGGAAATTCCCGAATGCGCCTTGTGGCCCAGCCAGCGTGAACAGATTGGGAAATCCCGGGGCGCATAGGCCAAAGTGCTGTGCCGGCGATTCTGAGTCCCACTCCTCGGAGATCGTTCGACCATCGCGCCCCACGACCCCGAGCCTGCTCAAAGCGCCCGTGACGGCATCAAATCCAAGCGCCCAAATGATCGCGTCTACTTCGTAGAGAGTTCCGTCGGCCATCTTAACCCCTGTTGGTACGATCTCCGCGATCGGAGTCTCGGGAAGAGCTACTAGGTGCACGTTCGTGCGGTTGTACGCTTCGTAGTAGAAGTGCCCCGCGGGTGGGCGCTTGCCCCCGAGGGGATAGCCCTTTGGGCACAACCGCTCGGCGACTTGTGGATCCTTGACGATCGACCTGATCTTATTTCGTACGAACTCGGACGCCTCGTCGTTGCAAGCCTGATTGGTAATGAGGTCGTCGAACGTTTCGAAGAGGAATCGGAACCCGCCTTGCTCCCACCCGTATTCGAAGATCTGCTGGCGCTTGTCGGGATCGGGGAGGTCGGAGCTCAGACGGTTCGCTCGCGGGAAGTACATGCCGAACGGATGGTCGTACGTGTACTCCCACACCTCGTTATAGCGCCGCTTGATCGCGTTTCGCTTTTCGTCCGTCGCGACGTAGTTCCGTGCCGGCAGGATGTAGTTCGGGGTCCGCTGGAAGACGATTAGCTCGTCGGCTTCGTCAGCGACGACAGGGACGATTTGCACGGCGGTGGCTCCGGCGCCGACGACAGCGACGCGTTTACCGCGAAAATCGACCTCAGCGTGAGGCCACTTTGAACTCGTGTACGAGTCACCCTGAAAGGTGTCCACGCCGGGAAACGGTGGCTCAACCACCGCCGCCTGCTGACCCATGGCGCTGACAAGAAATCGTGCGGTCGTGGTGTACCCGTCCGATGTATGGACAACCCAGGTGTTGTCAGCACCGGACCAGTGAGCTCCCATGACGGTGGTTTCGAACGATATATCGCGCCGAAGGTCGAACCGATCGGCAACGTGTCTGAGGTAAGCAAAGGACTGAGCCTGAGTCGGGAATCGCTCAGGCCAATCCCACTCGGCGAGGAGATCGTCATCGAAGTCGTAGCAGTAGGTCCATGCCTCACTGTCGGTGCGAGCACCCGGGTATCGATTCCAATACCACGTCCCGCCGACATCGCGTCCCGTCTCGAAAATGCGGGCGGTCATATCCAATCGTCTGAGTTCGACAAGCATCCTCAGGCCGCTGTATCCAGCCCCGATCACGATCGCGTCTACGTCCGGCGGTCCGCTTTCTGGCACGTTCTCCATCCCTTAGGCCTCCGCTTTGAGTGTCGCTCGCGTCGATCTGTGGTCCGATATCGTGCGGTTTCTATAGGGCCGACACTGCCGCCCTGCGCGTAGAGGACCGCCGGCGTGTCCTGCCGCAAGAAACCGAGGCATCGCAAAAGACTGTTACAGGCTAGCCCCCGCGGCCGCATTTAGCCATGGGTCGTCCGATGGGTTTTGGCTACAACAATTGTCCTACCGGCCGTGTACAAGCGCGCGGGCCGTAAGCACGATTTCGTCAACCGATGGGACCAGCGCCGCCTTGAGCGGCGGCGAGTATGGCGTTGGTACGCGCGCCGCGCCAAGCCGAGCGACGGGGGCGTGAAGCTCCGACCACAGCTCTTGCTGTGTCTGGGCGGCCAGCTCAGCACCAAACCCCAACAGCAGCGGGGCCTCATGGCAGATGAGGAGGCGTCGCGTACGTCGGACGGACCCGTAGATCGCCTCGATGTCGAGGGGCCACAACGTGCGTAGGTCGATGATCTCGAGATCAATGTCCTCGGCGTGAAGCCGGTCTGCCGCATCCATGGACCGGTGCAGAAGCAGCTGCGTGGCGACGATGGTGGAGTCAGTACCCGCGCGCGCGACGCAGGCGCGTCCCAATTCAAGCGGATCGTTGTCTACTAAGCCGCGATGGGTGTACAGCGCTTTGTGCTCGAGAAAGATCGTGGGATTCGGGCTTGCAGCGGATGCCTTGAGCAGGGCGCGTGCGTCATTCGGAGTGGCAGGCACGACGACCTCGAGACCAGGAATCTGGGCGAACAATGTCTCGAGTGACTGCGAGTGCTGCGCGCCGCCGCCGCCGCGCGCCCCGCTGGTGGACCGGACGACCAGAGGCACGTCAAACTGTCCCCCGAACGTGTACCGAAGCATCGCAGCCTGGTTGGCGATCGGGTCGAACGCGAGGAGCGCGAAATCTGAATACATGATCTCGACGATCGGCCGGCGTCCGCGCAAGGCCGCGCCAACGCCGGCCGCCACTATCGCCTCCTCACTGATCGGCGTCTCGCGGACACGCTCCGATCCGAACGCGTCTCGCAGTCCACGCGTGACTCCGAAGATTCCTCCGCCGGTGGCCCAGCTCGAAGCGTCCTCCCCATTACGAAGACGCGTTCATCCAGAGCCATCAACTCGTGCAGCGCTAGGTTGAGCGCTCGCCAGTACGTCATCTCCGGCATCAGCCGAGGCCGCCATAGACATCGGTAAACGCGAGCTCGTGCGTAGGAAAGGGCGACTCTGTCGCCCGCCGTTCAGCATCATCGATCTCTTCGATGATCCGCTGACGAACACGTGCTACCTCGGCTTCACTCGCGATGCCTTCGGTGACGAGCCGTGACTCTAACGTGGTGACTGGATCTCGCGAACGCCATGGTTCATGTTCGGCGGCAGCTCTGTATATCTCGCTGTCTCCGACCATGTGCCCCATAAAGCGCCAGGTGTCGGCGACGATCAGTGTCGGGCCGTCGCCGGCTCGGGCTCGCCCGACAGCAATCTCCGCTGCTGCGCGAACCGCAACTACGTCCATTCCGTCCACTGCGGCGCTGGGTACGCCTAGTGCGTCTCCTCGCAGCGCGAGATCAGGCTCCGCAACCATTCGGTGAATTGCGGCTGACTGTGCGAACTTGTTGTTTTCGCATACATAAATGGCCGGCAGCCGCCAGACGGCCGCGAGGTTCATGGACTCGAGGAATGTGCCCTGGTTGATCGCCCCATCCCCGAAGAATGCAACCGCGACAGCTGCATGGCCCTCAAGTTGCGCGGCAAGAGCCGCGCCCGTCGCGATGCCGATGCTGGCTCCAACGATGCCATTCGTCCCAAGCACACCGAGGTGATTAACCGCCAGATGCGTGGAACCCCCCTTGCCTCCGGAATAGCCATCGCTTCTGCCGAAGAGCTCAGCGAGCATCCGCGAAGGATCGGCGCCTTTGGCCAGGCAATGTCCGTGGCCTCGGTGGGTGGAGACGATCGCATCATCGGTCCTCAGTGTTGAGCAGACTCCAACCGCCACCGCTCCATACCCACATACGAATGGGTCGAGCCGAAGAGCAGCCCGTCGGCGACATAGGTGCTAAGCCGGGAGTCGAACTCGCGTATTCGCAGCATGGCCTCGAGCGCGCGGAGACCATCCCGAGCCAGCCACTCCTGCCTGTCGCGAGCGCTGGACAGGCTACTCATCAATCTTTCCTCCGGTGAGCAGTGCCGTGGTTTTGCACCGTGTAGCCGTCGCGCCGATTGTCCGAACCGCTGAACTACTCATGGTCGACGAACCCGATGGCCTCTTCAGGACCAAAAAGGGCCCCCACGGTGAGTGACTGGCGCAAAGCCCCGCCAACTGGAGCTGTCACCTCGACGATTGCCTTCGCAGTACTGACCTCGGCCACTAGCTGCTCGCTCTCAACCTCCGAGCCATCCGCAGCAAGCCAGCTATCGAGCTCCAGGTCGTCGCCCTCTGCGATTACGCTCGACTCAACTCTGATGGGCGTCCCTGGCATCACGAATTCTTTGGTGTTCGGCACTGGCCGAAGGTCTTGAGCGGACATCGGCGGATCGCCGCATCGAAGGTCAATAAGTTTTGCTCGGCGATACGTCTCACTTCTCACCTCTCGCTGGCTCCGGTGAACCCGCACCTCAAAGACCTCGTCTCAGTTCGAGAGCTGCTGCTCATCTGACTTGTAACCAATTGTGTCCACATCCGGGTCCACTGGCGCAACAGCAACTACCCTAGTCGCGCTCGATGACAATTCGTCATGAGTGTCGGGAGGCCCGCCAGACGAGCTTGGCGACCCTCCTGAGACGTGTCACTGTTAACCGGGCAGGTGGCTCGACATGCGGGAGTGCCGACCCGGGCAGGCAGCTGTACTTCGAGCCGAGATCCACTAGTTCTTGATGCTAGGTACGAATCTCCGCGGCCCGGCTGGCCCTTGTCCCTCGCTCGCGCGGCTATGAGGAAGGAGCCGATCTAGCCGCGGGGTCAAGTTCGGCACCGAGGTAGCTCTCCATCAAGGACGCCTCTTCGATCGCACCGGGCGGTCCCGAGAAGGTCACGCGTCCCCGGCTGAGGAGATGGACGGTGTCGGCCATCTCCAGGGCGCGGTGGATGTACTGCTCCACCAGCAGCAGGGCGGTACCGTTGGCCGCCAGACGCGTCAGTGCCACGAATATCTCCTCGACGATGAGTGGGGCCAGGCCCATTGAGACTTCGTCAAGGAGGACGATCGCCGGTTCGCTGAGAAAACATCGGGTGAGTGCCAGCATCTGCTGCTGGCCACCGGACATCGTTCCGGCGCGCTGCTTCAGGCGGTGCTTGAGGATCGGGAAGGCGTCCAGGGCCTCGTCCCGGCGCGACCCGTCCACCCAGGGCGGAGTGGCGAGCTGGAGGTTCTCGGCAACCGTCAGGGTCGGATAGACACCCCTGCCCTCCGGAATGAGACACAATCCGCGCCGGGCGCGGACGCTAGGCTTGCGCTGGGTCACGTCCTCTCCGGAGAGAAGCACGCGACCGTGGTGCGGCCGCAAAAGCCCCGACAGTGTGCGTAGCAGTGTCGTCTTGCCTGCGCCGTTGGGCCCGAGCAGCGCCGAGATCGAACCTGGCGCCACCGCGAACGCGATATTCGTGAGTACTTCGGTCTCGCCGTATCCGGCGCTGAGGCCCTCGACCTCCAGGACTGGTGTCGCCTGCTCCGCGGCGCTACGTGCGCTCGCCATCATTGCGGTGTTCGAGCGGCGAGCTCGGGCGTAGGGTCGAGGCGCTCTTCGAGGTGGACGTCGCCGAGGTAGGCTTCGCGGACCACCTCCGACGCGCGGACTACGGCGGGAGAGCCAGCGAAGATCTCCCGACCAAAGTCGATGACGTGGATGTGCTCGCACAGGCGCATGACCAGCGTCATGTCGTGCTCCACGAGCAGGATGCCGACGCCTCGCTCGTCGACGATGCGCTGTAGCACGTCCCCGAAGGCTTGTGTTTCCTCGACGTCCAGGCCCGAGGAGGGCTCGTCGAGTAGTAAAATGTTGAACGGGCCGGCCACGCATCGGGCTAGCTCCACCAGTCGCCGTTCGCCGGTGGACAGGTTTCCGCCGCGCCGGTCGACCAGCGACGAGATGCCGCACGTGTCGAGCGCGTGCCAGACGGCGGCCTCCGCTTCCCGCTGCTCGGTGGGGCGGGCGATGAGCTGGGTGGCGGGGTTGCCTCCGGCGTGCGAGCCCTCGTATCCCATCGCGACGTTCTCGTAGACGCTCAGGGAGTCGAACAGCTCGGCTCGCTGGAAGGTCCGGCCGAGTCCGAGCCGGGCTCGCGCCGATGGCCCGCGCCGACTGACGTCCTGCGCGTTGAGCGTGATCGTGGCTCCCTCGGGGTGGTTCAGCCCCGAGCAGGCGTTGAAGAGTGTCGTCTTGCCCGCACCGTTGGGCCCGATCAGGCCGGTGATCCGTCCCTCCGGAACGTCGAGCGAGACATCGTCAACGGCAAGGATCCCGCCGAACCGCACAGTTACGCTCTTGACTGACAGGCCGCCGTGATGGTCAGGCATGGCCGGCGGCGCCAGCTCAGTCGGCCGGGCGTACCGCTGCACATCCCGGTTGGATCGCAGCGCGCGATCGATGGCCCGCCTTACCGGTGCGGGGATTCCCCGGGCGTCCGTGGGGGTGAGCGCGTACACCACTGCCGATACCCCGAATACGAGTTGCAGCCAATAGCTGGTGTTAAAGCCCGACAGGTAGGACGGGATCATCACCAGCGACAGGCCGGCGACTACTGCGTACCAGGGCGCGCGACCACCGACGATCACGACCAGCACCAGATAGGTCAGCGACAGCAGCGGCGGATAGCTGTCGGCGGACACGACACTCTGGCCAGCTCCAATCAGCGCGCCCGCGACCGCTGCCATGAACGCCGAGATGCAGAACACGAGCACTCGCGTTGTGTTCACCGACACCCCGGTCGTGGTCAGCGCCTGAGATGAGTCTGCCATCCCGCGCAGCAGCCGGCCGATGCGACTGCGCGTGAGCGCGATGACGAAGCCCGCAGCCAGCACGGTTGCCACAAGGACAAGGTAGTAAAAGCCGGTGTCGCTGTTGAGCCACGATATGCTCGGTCGCGGGACGCTGAGACCGCCGCCGACGCCTCCGAACATGAAGTTCTGGGTGTAGAACATGTAGTACAGGGTGATCCCGAACCCGAAAGTTGCGATCGCGAGATACAGGCCGGTGAGCCTGATCGCCGGTATCGCCAGCAGTGCGCCGGTCGGGACCGCGACCAACCCGGCGGCGAGGAGTCCGATCAGCCACGGGAAGTGCAGGTCGGTGGTGAAGTGTGCGAAGGCGGTGACGCCGATCGCGGCGAAACCGACCTGACACAGGGATACCTGACCTGAGGTGCGCACGAGCAGGCCGAGCGACAGGAACAGGATCACCGTGCCGAGCGCCGTCGTCCAATCGGCGAGGTGAATCCCGGCGAACAGGGGGACCAGTGCTAGGACGACGAACACGACTGCACCGATGCCGGACTGGAGTACCGGCGGCGCTGTCCAGTTCGGCGCAGCCAGCGGAATCGACCGCGAGCGCTCGATCAGATAGCGCCTGGGGAATACCAGGAGCGTCACGAACAGGACTAGGAAGGGGACCGCCGGCGAGACGCTGGCCAGGATTCCGGTGGTGAACCACTTCGTGCACAGGGCGGCCAGGACGCCGATACCGAGGCCTCCAGCGAAAGTCAGCGGCAGGTTGGTGAACGCGCCGAGCGCCGCCGCTCCGAACGCCTGGATGACAAGCAGCGTTAGCACGGTGGGATCGAGCGGCAGCAGTGGCGCGAGCAGCACGCCCGTAGCTGATGCGAACGTGGCCCCGATCAGCCATGCCGAACGCCGCACGCGGGAGGTGCTCGTGCCCGAAATCTCCAGGAGGTTCGGATCGTCGACCACACCTCGCATCGCGGTGCCGATCCGCGTAAAGCGGAACATCGCATACAGCCCGACCGTCGCCACGGTCGCGATGCCGAACGTAATCAGATCGGAGTACTGGACGTACGTCGAGCCGATCGTCGTCTCCCCGCTGCCGAGGAACACGGGGACGATCCGAGTCTCCGACACGCCGTAGATGAGGACGATGATCGCCTGCACGCCGAGCGCCACGCCGACGGTCGCGGTGACCTGAACGGCAAGGTTCTCGCGCACGATCGACCGGGTCAGGTATTCGAACCCGAACGCCGACAACGGACCGACGATGAGGATCGCCGCCGCCGCCGCGATCGGCCAGGCGATGGAATGCTGCACCGCTAGGACGTAAAAGACGTAGGCGCCGACCGTCGCCAGGGCGCCCTGGGCGAAGTTGAAGACGCCCGAGGTCTTGTAGGTGAGGACCAGGCCGACACCGCCCAGCCCGTAGACCGCGCCCGCGACCAAACCGCTGATGATGAACGGCAACATGGCCTAACCCGATTGAACGAGGGGCCAAGCGGCGGAAACCGGGACACCGCGTCTCGACAACGAGCGGAGGTCGAGCCTCACGGACGACATGGCCAAGAGTCCACCAGTTCCCCTCGCGACGATCATCGGGCGAATGACCCGACCTCGCCGCCGCCGCCGTCCTGTCTTGCACTACATCATTCGTCCCCCATCATCCCAACTATCCGCCCATGGGCGGCCAGTTCCCGACCTTGACGTCCATCTGAAGCGCTGGCGCTACTTGGACCACGCTTCATACGCCCGCCAGCGGCCGACACACCTCATAGGTCATCCTGCTCTCGGCTCACTGCACGGTCTGGCGCTGGTCGGGGCCTCGGGGGCCTGTCGCGCGGCGGTATCGTTGCATCGCGCTCCGTCTGATCGAGATCGCCGCCCGCAGGCGAACGACGTCACCGAAGAGCAGTCGGGCGCACGGAGGAGACGGCTTCGTTCTCGCGACGATCGGCGCTTCCGGTGGACGCCGTGCCGTTGTGCGGGCACCCGCGTGTCGGGTCGCAACGATGAAGTTGACGCGGCCGAGCTGATCGGCGCACTCCGTCACCGGATGCGCAGCTCAAGTGCCGTCGCGGCTGGTCTCGGTGGCTCGTTGTGAGCGCGCTCGATCAGCGGTCGGTCGGAGAGTAACCCGGCTCAGCTACCGCGGCGCCTCGACGCAGATCTCAAGTCCGCCCGCGGCGAAGCTCGAAGTTCTCGTGCTCGAGGACCCGCGCTCGGCGTCATCGATGACGGTCGGATCGTCACCTCGTGGCGATAGGAAATCAGCCAAGAGACGGGAGCGGCTCCTGCCGATCCCGGTGGCCACCACAACCGGCGGGAGACGCGGTGTCTGCTACCCAATTCTGCTACCCAATCCACCGGCTGTCTCGCGCGCGGATCGTCGTGAAAGACGAATCGCCCGCGGCGGCGGGCGATCCATGAGGTGGAGCTAGGGGTGTCTGGGTTCACGACATATGTCCCAGGTGATACGTCCCTCATGTCTCGGGACATAGGTCACACCTCGGATCAGGGGCTTCCCGGCGGTCGTCGCGCAGGCGCGAGCGGAGCGAGTGCCGTAGCGGCGATCGCCGGCGCGGGTCTGTCCGGGGGTGGGGTGAGGGTGCGGGATGTCCCGTGCTCGCGTCGCTGTCCTCAAGGTCGTCTCTGGCCATCTGTCGGTTACCGCTGCTGCTGCGGAGTCCGGGTACTCCCGCCGGCAGCTGCATCGCCTCCTGATCCGCTACCGGGAGGGAGGACTTGACGCGCTTGAGCCGCGGTCACGCGCTCCGAGAACGAACCCCGCGCAAACCTCGCAGGAGATCCGCGAGCGGGTGATCGAGCTCCGTCAGCGGCTGACCGCTGACGGGCTGGATGCCGGGCCGGTCACGATCGGCTGGCACCTCGAACAGGAGGGCCACACGCCGCCGGCGCCGGCGACGATCAGCCGGATCCTGACGCACGCGGGGCTCATCGTCGCGCAGCCGCGCAAGCGCCCCCGTTCGTCCTACACGCGGTTTGAGATGGCGCAGCCCAACGAGATGTGGCAGTCGGACTTCATCCACTGCCAGCTGGCCGACGGGACCGATGTGGAGGTCCTGAACTGGCTTGATGATCACTCCCGATACCTGCTCTCCTGCACCGCCCATCAGCCGGTGACGGGCGATGACGTGGTCGCCACCTTCCTGGCCGTGATCGACGATCACGGCCCTCCACAGAGCACGCTGACCGACAACGGGCGGGTCTACACCGCCCGGTTCGGCGGCGGCCGCAACGCCTTTGAATACCTCCTCCCGATCCTCGGTATCCGCCAGAAGAACGGCTCGCCGGGACACCCCCAGACCCAGGGCAAGACCGAACGGTTTCACCAGACCCTGCAGCGCTGGCTCAGAGCCAGGCCGCCCGCCCGCACCATCACCGAGCTCCAACGACAGCTCGACGAGTTCCGCCACCATTACAACGAGCGCCGCCCTCACCGCGCGCTGCATCGCAGAACCCCCGGCGACGCCTACCGCGCCACCCCTAAAGCCACACCGGCCACCAACCGACACGCCCCCGGCCACTACCGGCTGCGCTATGACCGGCTCGACAGCACCGGCAAGATGAGCCTGCGCCGAGCCGGACGCATGCACCACCTCGGCGTCGGCCGCGCGCACGCCGGCAAACGCGTCCTCGCGTTCGCCGACGACCACCACATCACCGTCGCTGAACTCACCACCGGCGAGGTCCTCTCAACCCACCAGATCGACCCCACCCGCGCCTACTGGCGCAACCAAAACCGACAGCCCGGCCGCTGGCCTGCACCCCAAAACTGAGACCCATGTCCCGAGACATGTGAGACCCATGTCCCGAGACATCACATGACGGAGAGGGGGGGATTCGAACCCCCGAACGAGGTTGACCCCCGTTACGCG
>Ga0302324_100024200_pt1 | contig 11713 bp, 10 predicted proteins | sample Palsa_T0_1_FD_201949 | JGI IMG/M metagenome (GOLD analysis project Ga0302324, IMG submission 201949) | Peat permafrost microbial communities from Stordalen Mire near Abisko, Sweden - Palsa_T0_1 | ecosystem: Environmental > Terrestrial > Soil > Palsa > Peat permafrost | place: Sweden: Abisko... | reverse complement strand
GGAGGCAACAGCAGGTCCTGCTCAGGAAGGTAGGTTCGGTAGCCCTTTGGCATAAAACATTATGTACCGGTTCTGTTTCGTTTGAACCCGCGAAGTTGGAGAATACTCGGACAGGCTCCTAGTGCAAGGGCTGCGGAATGTGCGTGGAAGAATGTCCTTGCGGGGCTATCGAGACGGCGCCGGAAGTGATTTAAGAGGCTTCCGGACTAAAATCACAGTCGCGCTAGCCCTTGCCGGTGGATCCGACTCGAAAAATTTTAGCGTCTCGCGGCTCCCTCGCCATTTCCTTTATATGCGACAGCGGGAGGCACCGGGATGGCAGAGCGAAAAAGATTTTTGTCCCAAAAAGCCTCTGCCATTGCCTTTAGGTAGGGAAGGATTTTTTTTGTGCCTGGATCACGTGACAGGCAGACATCGCTCGACTGGTTTTCTCTCGCCCGGGCCGGGTTTGCACGACACCGCGCGGATAAGCCGGCAACCAAAGCCGGTCAGATCCGGGCACTCTGGCCCGACGTCGAAGCTGCGCTAGAAAGAGGACAAAGCATGAAAAGCATTCGTAAATGGTTGGAAGAGGACGCCGGGGTCACCCTCAACCTCACCAGCCTCACTTCGTACATCAGCCGCATCCGGCGAGGCGCCAAAGAGCCCCCAGTACTGAACGGAGGAAGAAGGCGATGAGCGCCCAAGTATTTTAGAATTAATAGTGACAGTATGCGGGGACGTAGCTCAGATGGATAGAGCGGTCGCCTCCTAAGCGACAGGTCGGCAGTTCGAATCTGCCCGTCCCTACCAGACCGCGATTTTGGTTTGTTGGTCATTGGCTAAAATGAGACATGGCCAAACTGGCGCTCATTTACGGCATGCGTCTGCTTCCGGCGGACGAACTTGAAAAAGTCGGGGACGCCGAAGTCACCCTCAAGAGCGGGAAGAAGGCCCAAGTGACGATGCATCTTCTCGAAGGCGGCGAAGACGAGATTCGCAAACAACTGATGCAGTCCCTCGACGCGTTCTTCGAGTTTTATCCCGAGATCTGAATCAGCGCCGCGCTACTTCCCAACCAGGTGCTCGACGTCCCGGTTGTTCTCGGTACAAATGAACTCGAAAATCTCTTCGTGCGCCAGGTCGGCGACGCGCTTCTGAGTCCAGGGCTTCGCGAGGACGCCGGGGTCGTCGATGGTGGTGTCGATTTCGAGATGCCCGAGATCGGTGCGATGGTAGCGCTCGACGATGTGCAGTTTGTCCGAGTGTGGGTGCGAATCTAAGTCGAGCCAAACTCTCGGATCGAAGCCGACGCGGTCCACTACCAGCGTGTCGCCATCCCAGCGGCCGATGGAATGCCCATACCAGGCCGGATTCGGATCGGCGGGATGGCTGCGGCCGTCGAGATAAATCTGGTGGAAGCCGGGACTTTCGTCGTCCGAAATATAAACCAGAAAATCCTTACTCTGCACGAACTCCCACAGCGGACCGTAGCGCAGAGGGCCGGAGGGCAGGCAATGCGCCTGCGGGCTATCCTTGCCATTGGCGTCCTGGCGCTGCTTTTGAATGGCGATCGCCGCGGGGAGAAACTCGGGTTTGCCGGAATCGACGGTGCGGGGATTCCACCAGACGCCGGAAAGATCGGGCTTGCCGTCGAAGGTGCGCGGCGTCGGGCCGGAAGGCGGGGCGTGGCGCTTCAGGTCCGCGGTCACCCTCAATCGATCTTCGCCGAGCGTGTTGAGCTGCGTGGTGTCGTTCAGATGGATGTCGAGCGACGCAGTTTGGGACGCTTCGACCGCCACTCCCTTCTTTTCATACGCTCTTAGACCAGGCACGGACGCCGAAATGTCGTAGGTGCCGGGCGGCAGGTCGGCCAGCGTGTACTTGCCGTCGCGGGCGGTAGTGGCTTTGAACACGGCGCCGGATGCGGCGTTCTTGGCTTGCACGGTGTTGTTGTCGACGGGGTCGCCGATCGAATCGAAGAGAGTGCCGCTGATGGAACCTGTGGGTGCTGCCGCGGTTTGCGCCATCGCGGCCAGCGCAGCCAACGGGAGAATCAAAGAGAGACAAAGTGAATTTTTCATTTACGTTTCCTGGTGGAACGAACGCGCCGGTACGTCAGTGATATCTGGTTCTTCGAGTAAGTCTTATTCTCCACCAAAGTGAAGTCGCGCTGCGGGAACCCGCTGGGGAAGAGCGGGAGGCCGTTGCCAAGCAGGACGGGAACCACGCCCAGGTAGAGCTCGTCGATCAAGTCGGCTTGGAGGAAGCTGCGCGCCAGTTCGCCGCCGCCCATGTGGCAGATATGCTTGCCGGGGCGCGCGCGGATTTTCCTCAGCCAGGTGGCAGGAGTTTGACTGGTGAAAATCACGCCGTCGCGTGCGCCGGGCGGCTGAGTGCGCGAGAAGACGTAGGTAGGGGCTCTCGCGGGAGACTGGTACGAGCTGCCAGTCATGGCGACCACCGCATCGAGGGTTTTACGGCCCATGAGGATGGTGTCGATGGTGGCGAAGAAACGCGCCATGTCGGCGGAGCCTTCCTTGGTCATGTGGAGGTAATCGAGCGAGCCATCGGGCCGAGCGATGTAGCCATCGAGCGTGATGCCGGCCAGGAGGATGACTTTGCGCATAAAGCGATTTTACAGGGAACGCGCCACAGAGTGCGTACGCCGCAAATATTCAGTGACCCTCGGCTTCCAGAAAGCGCTCCACTTCGATGGCGGCCATGCATCCGGCGCCCGACGCGGTGATGGCTTGCCGATAGGTCCGGTCCTGGACGTCGCCCGCGTGAAAAACGCCCGCCACGTTGGTGCGCGCGCCGCCGTGGGAAAGGATGTAGCCGTCGGGATCGAGATCGATCTGGCCCTGGAAGGGCGCGGTATTGGGGACGTGGCCAATGGCGACAAAGAAGCCGTCCACGTCGCGCTCCCAGATTTCGCCGGTGAGTAAATTGCGCAGCTTCACGCCGGTGACCAGGTGCTGGCCGGCGTCGTAAACATCCTCGACGATGGTGTTGGGGAACATCTTGATCTTGGGATTGTTTCGCGCCCGCTCCAGCATGATCTTCGAGGCACGGAAATTTTCCCGGCGGTGCACCAGCGCCACCTCTTCGCCGAAGCGAGTCAGGAAATTGGCTTCTTCCATGGCCGAGTCGCCGCCGCCCACTACCATGATCTTCTTGCCGCGATAAAAGAAGCCGTCGCACGTGGCGCAACTGGAGACGCCGTGGCCGATCAGCTTTTGCTCGTTGGGCAGATTCAACCAGCGCGCCGACGCGCCCGACGCAATGATCAGCGTACGGGTCTCCAGCCATTCGTGATCCACTTTGACGCGGAACGGCCGATTGGAAAGATCGGCCTCGATAACCGTTCCGTGCAGGTACTCGGCGCCAAAGTGCTCGGCCTGCTTCTTGATGTTTTCCACCAGCAGGGGGCCGTCGACGCCTTCGGGAAATCCCGGGAAATTCTCCACCAGCGTGGTGAGCGAAAGCTGGCCGCCCGGTTCGTGTCCGGCGACTACCAATGGTTTCAGATTGGCGCGCGCGGTGTAGATGGCGGCGGTGTTTCCGGCGCAGCCGGAGCCGACGATAATGACGTTATGCATTTTCTTGGTGGCGAAATTTTATGCTACCAGACGATCGGAATTATCGATGGGCAGTCAGCGTGAACACACCGGAGCGGACCACTTCGTTGGTGATCAGCGCGCAGAAGTACGCAAGAAACGTCATATAGGCGAATTGGATGGCCGGCCACTTCCAGCCGCCGGTTTCACGGCGCACCACGGCAATGGTCGACATGCATTGCATCGCAAACGCAAAGAAGACCAGCAGTGCGACGGCGCCGCCCGGGGTCAGGTCGCTTTGCAGGGCTTTGCGCAGGCCCAACGATTCCGACGTGCCTTCCTTGCCATAGATGGTGCCGAGCGTTCCGACAATGGTTTCCCGCGCCGCGATGGAGCTGACCAATCCGATGCCGATCTTCCAGTTGAAGCCCAGAGGTTTGATTACCGGTTCCACGGCATGCCCGATCATGCCGGCGAAACTGTCGGCGATCTCCGGCGGCCGGCCGTTCTTCACCGGGAGGTTTTCAAGAACCCAGAGCACCACGATCACCAGCAGGATGACGGTGCCGGCGCGGCGCAGGAAAACTTTGGAGCGGTCGATCAATCGCAGGCTCAGCGATCGCAGCGTGGGCCAGCGATAGGGCGGCATCTCCAGAACGAAGGGCGCCCGCTCGCTCTTCAAGATGGACGATTTCAGGAGACGCGCGGTGGCGATGGCTGCGACGAAACCGAGCACATAGAGCCCGAGCAGCGCCGCCGCCTGCATCCCGAAGAAATGCCCCAGCAGCGGACGATCGGCGATGAAGCCCGCGATGATCAGCGTGTAGACAGGCAGGCGGGCCGAGCAGGTCATGAACGGGGCGATCAGGATAGTAGCCAGGCGATCGCGCTTGTTTTCGATGGTGCGCGTCGCCATGATGGCGGGCACAGCGCAGGCATAAGCCGAGATCAGCGGGATAAACGATTTCCCTTGCAGCCCGAACTTGGCCATGGTGCGGTCGGCAATGAGAGCGGCGCGCGCCAGGTATCCGGAATCCTCCAGGATTCCAATGAACAAGAACAGCAGAAGAATTTGCGGAAGGAAGACGATGACAGCGCCTACGCCGCTCCAGATGCCGTCCACTAACAGCGAGCGGAAGATGGAAGGCGGCAAGGTGTGTCCGATCCATTGGCCGGAGGTTTGGATCAGCGCCTGCAAGCCATCCATAAGAGGCTTGGCGCCTTTGAAAATGGTCTGGAAAACTCCGGTAACAACGAAGAGGAAGATCAGTGGCCCGGCGATGGGATGCAGAAAGACCGAATCCAGACGCCGCGTCCAAATGGGTGGCGCCGGGGCGCGATAGGCCGCTCCCGATCCTACGTCGTGCGCCCACTGGCGGCAGCGGGGAATGTCTTGCAAAACCGGTAGCTCAACGCGCGGAGGAGCGAGCGATGTTGTGCCGGCCGAAGTGCCCTCCATGAACTGGAAGACTTTCTCGATGCCTTGTCCCTTGGATGCGCTGATGAGCGCAACCGGCGAACCCAGCTCACTGGCCAACTCGGCCGTGTTCACTTCGCCCCCGCGGCTAGCCAGATCGTCCGCCATATTGAGGATGACCAGCGTAGGAAGCTTCAGGCTGAGAATCGGCGCGGCCAGCACCAGGTGGCGGCCCAGGTTGGTGCAATCCAGGATCAGCAGAAGAGCGTCGGGCTTGGGGATGCCGGGCATGGCGCCGGCCAGGACGTCACGCGTCACCTGTTCGTCTTCCGAGCGCGGATTCAAGCTGTAGACGCCGGGCAGATCCACCAGAACGACGTCGTGCTGGTGCGGCGTCGTACCTTTGTGCATTTTTGCTTTGCCGACGCGCTGCTCCACCGTGACGCCGGGGAAGTTCGCCACCTTTTGCCGCAGGCCGGTGAGGCGATTGAAGAGCGTGGATTTGCCCGAGTTCGGAGGGCCGATGATGGCGACAACATGCTGGCGCACGCTCTTCTGCAATGCAGGCGGAGCTTCGGCAACCGCACATCCGGCGCAGCCGTGGCAATGGCTCATACTGTACCTTTGGACGTTCGCAGGATCAGGCGCGATGCAGTTTCCCGGCGTAGCGCCACTTCTGAACCATCCACGCGATAGACGCGCGGTTCTCCGCCGGGAGCGCTGCGGGCGGGGACAATGATGTGGCCGGGGAGAAAGCCAAGCTCCATTAATCGGCGCGCGATGTCCTCGGGTAGATCCAGACGATCGAGCACACCGGATTCTCCCTCGGCGAGTTGGGCGAGCGTCCGGTGTAGCGCGCTATTCGGCGCAGCGCCTGGTGCGCTGTTGACACTCATTTGCAGCATCAATCAGTATCCGCCTCTCGACACGGCACGTCAAGGACCCAGAGTGGTAGAAAGGTGCGGGCCCCTCATTCATTATACCGGACCTTTTCAGTCGTAGATACGAAAAAACGCAAAATCTTTCTTCTCCGTACCTATTGACAATGATACACTAAGATTTCATAATATAGATGCAGCTAACATTCATGGAGGATAATTGATATGCCGATTGTAAGATACGCACCTTTCGCGGATACGGAAGACTTTCCCACTGGGCTAAGGCTCTTCCAGGACAGCATCAATCGCCTGTTGAGCGAGGACGGCGTTAAGACGCGGCCGTGGGCTCCGGCGGTGGATATCGTGGAGACGGAGAATGAGTTAGTTCTGAAGGCCGACGTACCTGGCGTGGAACTCAAGGACATCGACATCCAGCTCGAAAACAGCACTCTGACCCTCAGAGGCGAGCGGAAGTTGGAGAAAGAAGAGAAAAATAAGGGCTTCCACCGTATGGAACGGAGCTACGGCTCCTTTGTTCGCATCTTCACAGTGCCGGACACAGTGGACTCTGAGCACGTTAAGGCAGCCTACGACGCCGGCGTGCTGACGATCACCCTTCCGAAGAAGGAAATTGCGAAGCCCAAAGCCATCAAAGTGCAAGTCAGTAACAACTAAGCCCTGGCTGTTGGTCAGTGGCAATTAGCTAATGCTCGGGGGCGGCGCAGGCCGCCCCTTAGTTTTTTAGGTGGTAGGTTGAAATCATGAACGGTTTGAAGACGGTGCTATTGCTGGGCGTGTTGAGCGGTCTGCTTCTGGCAGGCGGCGAGATGTTCGGAGGGCGGAATGGCCTAACCATCGCGCTTGCAATCGCGGTAGCGCTCAATTTCTTCAGCTACTTCTTTTCGGACAAGATGGCGCTAGCGATGTACTCCGCCCAGCCGGTAACGCCGCAGGAGAATCCCGAGGTCTACGCGCGCGTGTTCCCGCTGGTGCAGAGTCTGACGCAGCGCATGGGTTTGCCTATGCCGAAGCTTTGGTTGATTCAAGATCCATCGCCCAACGCGTTTGCCATCGGGCGTAATCCTGAGCATGCATCCGTGGCATTCACGGCGGGCGTTCTGCAGTTGATGAACAACCAGGAGCTGGAAGGCGTGGTGGCGCATGAACTGGGCCACGTGAAGAATCGCGACATCCTGACCAGCTCAGTGGCGGCGACTATTGCGGCAGCCATCACATTCCTGGCGCGCATGGCTTTTTGGTTCGGCGGAAGCCGCGACGACGAGGAGCGGAGCAATCCCTGGGCAGGGTTGGTGATGTTGATCCTGGCGCCTATCGCAGCCATGCTGATCCAAATGGCGATTTCGCGAACGCGCGAATACGCGGCCGACGAGACATCGGCGCATGTGACGCACAATCCCGACGAGCTGATTTCAGCGCTCGGTAAGCTAGAGAGCTGGTCCAAGCGGATTCCGATGCAGGATGTGAATCCGGCGACCGCGCACCTGTTTATCATAAAGCCCTTCTCGGGCCAGAGTATGATGCGTCTGTTTTCGACGCATCCGTCCACCGAAGATCGTATCGCGCGGCTGGAAGCGATGCGGCGCGGTTAGACTGGGATCTTGCACACCGTCCGGGTAAACCAAAAAGGGGCTAACCGCGTCGCATCCGGGCACCCTTGGATTTTCTCCAGCGACATCCTGGATCGCGGCCAGGCGGCTGCGGGTGAAGCCGTTGTCGTGGTAGATCCCAACGGGGCAGCGCTCGGGACGGCGCACTACAGCGAATCCTCCCAGATATCGTTGCGCCTGCTCTCGGAGCGGGTGGAGACCATCGACCGCGCTTTTTACCTGCGCCGCATCGCCGCGGCCGAAGCCCATCGCAAGCGCGTGGTGGCGGATTCGGAAGCTTACCGTCTGGTTCACGGCGAAGGCGACCAACTGCCCGGCCTGGTGATCGACCGGTACGGCGACTATTTTACTCTCCAGACCCTGGATCAAGGCATGGATCGCGCCAGGGCCGAGATCGTGAATTGTCTGGAGGAGCTTTTCGCCCCGAAGGGCATGGCGGAGCGCAACGATGTGGCGGTTCGCAAGCGGGAAGCGCTGCCCTTGCAGTCGGGCGTTGTGGCGGGCGAAGTTCCTGAGACCGTGGCGGTGCGAATGAACGGGTTGACGCTGCACGCCGACCTGTTGCACGGCCAGAAGACCGGAATCTTTTTAGATCAGCGGGAGAACTATCTGGCTGCGGCTGGTTACGGCCACGGCAGGGCGCTGGATTGCTTCACCTCCACCGGTGGTTTTGCCCTGCATCTGGCGCGGCGGTGCGAAAGCATTGAGGCGGTGGACAGTTCAGAGGCGAGCCTGCGGGTGGCGCGAATGAATTGCGACGCGAACGGCATCGGCAATATCGAGCTCCGGGAGGCGGACGTTTTCGAGCTGCTGGCTGGACATGCAGCGGCGCACCGCCGCTTCGATCTCGTGGTGCTGGACCCTCCGGCTTTTGCGAAATCACGCCAAAACCTGGAAGCGGCCATTCGCGGGTATCGGGAGATTAACCGGCGCGCGCTGGAACTACTGGGTTCGGGTGGCGTGCTTGTTACCTGCTCCTGCTCACACCATTTGAGTGAAGCTGCGCTGCTGGAAGTTGTCGCCGTGGCAGCGCTCGATACCGGACGAAAGCTGCGGGTGCTGGAAAGACGCATGCAGGCTCGGGATCATCCGGTTTTGCTTACGGTACCGGAGACACTTTATCTCAAGTGTCTGATCCTAGAGGTTATCTGAGCCAAACTCCGGTCCGATTGTACTTTCGGTGTTGCGCCAATCCCAGCAGTGCGATATGGTGATCGGAGGCATTAAGGGATTCGTAACGCCCGTCTGTGTGTCTCCCTTGCAGGGAGACTTCCGAAATCTCATGGAGGAATTGAACGAATGCTGACCGTCTGCGTGTCTGCTCGTCGGCGCGCCACGTTAATTATCTTGCCGCTCCTGTTAGCGGCGTTGATTCTGATGAGCTTACCGGCTCCAGCCTTCGCGCAATCGGCGGCGGGCGGCGAAGCGAACCTGATATTGCCCGATTTGGCGCAAGCGACTTTTCTGGGTGGCACCAATGGCCGCACGTTGTTGATGTGGGGGCTGCTGGTGTGCGCGCTGGGACTGCTGTTCGGCCTGGTCACCTTTGTGCAATTACGGAATTTGCCCGTGCACAAGTCGATGCTCGAGATCTCCGAATTGATCTACGAGACGTGCAAAACATATCTGATCACGCAGGGTAAGTTTCTGCTACTTCTGTGGGTGTTCATCGCCGTGATCATCGCCGCGTATTTTGGCTGGTTGGCGCCCGCGCCGGGCAAATCGGTGGCGGTGACGCTGCCGGTCATCCTCCTGTTCAGCCTGGTGGGCATCGCGGGCAGTTATGGCGTGGCCTGGTTCGGCATTCGCGTGAACACCTTCGCCAACTCGCGCACGGCATTCGCCAGCCTGACCGGTAAAGCGTATCCCTGCAATTCGATTCCGCTCAAGGCGGGCATGAGCATCGGAATGATGCTGATTAGTATCGAGCTGGTGCTGATGCTGTTCATTTTGCTTTTCATTCCGGGCGATTACGCCGGACCCTGTTTCATCGGATTTGCGATTGGTGAGTCGTTGGGTGCGGCCGCGTTACGCGTGGCGGGCGGCATCTTCACCAAGATCGCCGACATCGGCGCGGACCTGATGAAGATCGTGTTCAAGATTAAAGAAGACGACGCGCGAAACCCCGGCGTCATCGCGGATTGCACCGGCGATAACGCGGGCGATTCGGTTGGGCCGAGCGCCGATGGATTCGAAACCTACGGCGTGACGGGCGTCGCCCTGATCACGTTCATTTTGCTGGCCGTGAAAGATCCGCTGGTCCAGGTTCAGCTGCTGGTCTGGATCTTCGTGATGCGTGTGGTGATGGTGATTTCCTCCGCGGTCTCCTACTTCATTAACGAAGCCGTTGCCAAAAGCCGCTACGGCAACGTTTCTAAGATGAACTTCGAAGCGCCGCTGACCTCGCTGGTGTGGCTAACTTCGGTGGTTTCCATCGCCGCCACTTATTTGGTGTCCAGCCAAATCATTCCCGATCTGGGTGGCGACACTACTCTGTGGTGGAAGCTTTCTTCGGTTATCACTTGCGGCACACTTGCGGGCGCGATCATCCCCGAGCTGGTGAAAGCCTTCACGTCCATGAACTCGCGCCACGTGCGTGAGGTAGTGATTTCGTCCGAAGAAGGCGGGGCTTCGCTCAATATCCTGTCCGGCTTAGTGGCTGGCGACTTCAGCGCTTTTTGGCTGGGGTTGGCTATGCTGTCGTTGATGGCCATTGCGGCCTGGATCAGCGGCTTCGGCTTCGCCACGCTGATGATCGCACCGGCCGTATTCGCATTCGGCCTGGTGGCGTTCGGGTTCCTCGGCATGGGCCCGGTGACGATCGCGGTGGATTCTTACGGCCCAGTCACCGACAACGCGCAATCCGTCTTCGAGCTTTCCACCATCGAGAGCATTCCCAACATCTCCGGTGAGATCCAAAAGGACTTCGGATTCAAGCCCGACTTCGAGAAGGGCAAAGAGAATCTGGAAGAGAACGACGGCGCGGGCAACACATTCAAAGCCACTGCCAAGCCGGTGCTGATCGGAACCGCGGTGGTGGGCGCCACCACCATGATTTTCTCGATCATCGTAGCGCTGACTAATAAACTGCAACCGGAGATGCTGGCGAATCTTTCGATCCTGCACGCGCCATTCCTGCTCGGCTTGATCGCCGGCGGCGCGATCATCTACTGGTTCACAGGCGCTTCCATGCAGGCGGTGACCACGGGCGCCTATCGCGCCGTGGAGTTCATCAAAGCCAACATCAAGCTGGAGGGTGTCACCAAGGCTTCGGTCACCGACAGCAAGAAGGTGGTGGAGATCTGTACGCAATACGCGCAGAAGGGCATGTTCAACATCTTCCTGACGGTGTTCTTCGCCACGCTGGCGTTTGCGTTCGTGGAGCCGTACTTCTTTATCGGGTATTTGATCTCCATCGCCTTGTTCGGCCTGTATCAAGCCATCTTCATGGCCAACGCGGGGGGCGCGTGGGATAACGCGAAAAAGATTGTAGAGACGGAACTCAAGCAGAAAGGCACTCCGCTGCACGATGCCACGGTGGTGGGCGACACGGTGGGCGATCCGTTCAAAGATACTTCTTCGGTGGCCCTGAACCCGATCATCAAGTTCACCACGTTGTTCGGGTTGCTGGCGGTGGAGCTGGCGGTGTCGCTGACTCGCGATCAAAGCGCGGCGTTCACCGATGTTCTGGCCGCGGTGTTTCTGGCGATATCGCTGTTCTTTGTATATCGCTCGTTCTACGGCATGCGCATCGAACGCAAGTAGCGGTGCTGCGTCCAGGTGGTGCGCCCAGGTGGTGCGCCCAGGTGGTGCCTCCGTCCGCCACATGAAGGACAATATAAACATGAGTGGAATTCAGTTTGTCACCGACGAAAAGGGCCGCAAGGTGGCAGTTCAAATCGACCTGAAAAAATACGGAGCTGTGTTGGAGGATTTTTGGGACGGTCTGATTTCTGAATCCCGCCGGAAGGAAAAGGGAATACCGTTTGAAAAGATCAAGGCCGACCTCGTAAAGCGCGGCCGGCTGCGTGAGTAGCTACTCCGTCGAGGTAAAGCCTGCCGCGGCGAAAGAAATCGAGGCGTTACCGGATAACGTGCTGTCTCGTGTCGTCCGCAAAGCCGAATCTCTAGGAGCCTGTCCGAGTATTCTCCAACTTCGCGGGTTCAAACGAAACAGAACCGGTACATAATGTTTTATGCCAAAGGGCTACCGAACCTACCTTCCTGAGCAGGACCTGCTGTTGCCTCCCA
>Ga0302324_100024199_pt1 | contig 11714 bp, 11 predicted proteins | sample Palsa_T0_1_FD_201949 | JGI IMG/M metagenome (GOLD analysis project Ga0302324, IMG submission 201949) | Peat permafrost microbial communities from Stordalen Mire near Abisko, Sweden - Palsa_T0_1 | ecosystem: Environmental > Terrestrial > Soil > Palsa > Peat permafrost | place: Sweden: Abisko... | reverse complement strand
TTGCGCCGCTGTGGCACACCGCGCTGATCGCCGCGATCATGCTGGGGATCACCGTGGCGGGAGTGTTGTTTCAGAAGAAGGCGCAGGGTACTCCCGGGATGCTGGCGCAGCATCCCAACGTAATACCCACGTATCTCTCGGTGATTGCCGCGGAGATGGGGTTGATTTGGGGGGTGTGGGCGGGAATCAAAGACTACGGTGTGACCACGCTGCGCGAGCTGACCGGCGGGCGATGGGCTAGCGCGAAGGACGTGCTAACCGACTGCGGGCTGGTGGTGATCGTGTGGCTGATCTGGATCGGCATTCAGGCCAGCATCGTCCACCTGTGGGGAGCGAGCCAGGCGAAATCGATCGCTGTGCTTTTGCCGCAGTCCCCGATCGAGATCGCGCTGTGGGTGGTGACGTCAATCAGCGCGGGATTCGCGGAAGAAATTGCGTTTCGCGGATATTTCCAGAAGCAATTCGCGGCGATTACCGGCAGCGCGTGGGCCGCGGTGCTGCTGCAGGGTGTGCTGTTCGGCGTGGCCCATGGGTATCAGGGACTGCGCGCGGTGGTAATAATCGTGGTGTTCGGCTGGCTGTACGGAGCGGTGGCGCTGTGGCGGGGAAGTCTGCGGCCAGGGATCATAACGCACGCGTGGTCCGACATTTATTCCGGGTATCTGTACCATTTCTTCGCTCTGTGATGGGCCAGCGCCCGGACGCGCTAGCAGGCTGAGCCAATTTGACTTGTTCGGCGGCGCATCCTAGCATCGCTCTGCCTTTAGGAGCGAGCGTACCGTTGAAAAGTCGAGCTACCGAGCAAACCTTCGTCCTCGCTCTGGCACTCATTGCCTTCGCCGCGCTGCTCACCAGCGTGGCCTATCAGCCTCCCGCATCGAAACCGTCCGATATTGCGCTGACGCAATTCTCCGGCATGCGTGCGCAAACTTTGCTGGGGGAACTGGTGGGCGATGGAGTGCCGCATCCGGGGGGAAGCATCGCGGCGGCGACGGTGCGGCAACGTCTGGTGGCGATCCTCACGCGATTTGGCTATCAGCCCACGGTCCAGAGCGGTTTTGCGTGCGATGAATGGGGCGCCTGCGCCAGCGTGCAAAACGTGTTGGCGCGGCTGGACGGCGCCGAAACTGGAGGCCCGGCAATACTGCTTGCCTCGCACTACGATTCGGTACCCGCGGGGCCCGGCGCTTCGGATGACGGCGCGGGCGTGGCGACGAATCTGGAAGTGGCGCGCGTTTTGAAATCGCGAGGGGCAAGCCGGCATTCGATCATTTTCCTGTTCGACGAAGGGGAAGAGCAGGGGTTGCTGGGCGCGCACGCTTTCGTGGAGGCGCATCCGTGGGCTAAGGAGGTGCGCGCGGCAGTAAACGTGGAGGCGCGCGGAACATCCGGCCCGAGTTTGATGTTTGAAACCGGAAGCGCCAACAACTGGCTGATCCAGATGTACGCGCGCGCGGTGCCGCATCCGATGACTAGCTCGATCTACTATGCGGTGTACAAACTGCTGCCGAACGACACCGACTTTTCGGTTTTCCATCCGTTTGGATACGAGGGCTTCAATTTCGCGAATATCGGCGACGTCGCCAGGTATCACACCCCACTCGATAATTTTGAAAATGCCGATCCGCGCACCATCCAACACCACGGCGAAAACGTGCTGGGAACGGTTGTGGCGCTGGCCAACGCGCCGCTGGATAATCCGCCGGCGGGCGAGGCGGTTTTCTTCGACGTTCTGGGGCGTTGGGTAATCCATTGGCCCCAGCCGTGGACGCTGGGGATCGCGCTGGCAGGGGCGTTGCTGTTGATGGCGGAGTTTGCGCTGCTGATCGTCTCCAAGCGTTTGGTGGTGCGGGAATTCTGGTGGGGCGCCGCGTTTTGTTTCGGGACGGTGATTGCGACGGCGGCTTTCAGCGTGCTGGTTTTTCGAATGCTGAAATTGGCCAACGCTTTGCCCGGCGACTGGATCGCGCATCCGGCCGCGGCCGAGGCGGCGTTTGCGAGCGTGGCATTCGCGGCGATGGCATTCACTCTGCGATGGGTGGGGCCGCGCACGGGATTTTGGGGAATGTGGACCGGGGCGTGGTTCTGGTGGTTGCTTGGGGCGGTGGGTCTGGCGTGGGCAGAGCCGAGTTACAGTTACATATTTGCGGCCAGTGTGATGATCGCGGGGCTTGCGGGCGTGCCGCCGGCGCTGGCCAAGGATGGCTCGTCGCTATGGCGGTTGGCGGCGGTGCTGGTTCCGGCGACCGCCGGGGCGATTGTGGGGTTTGGGTGCGTCTGGAATTTGTATGCGGCGGTCGGAGTTTTGGCACTGCCGGCCTTGGCGGTGGTTCTGGCTATGGTGCTGATTTTGTTCGCACCGGTATTTTGCGAAGCGGACCAAGGCGCTCCGGCGCTGTTCGGCGGATTTTTGTCGGCGTGCATCGGCGCGGCTCTAATTTTTACTATCGGCGCGGTTTTGTTGCCGGCGTACTCCGCGAGCACTCCCGACCGGCTGAATATCTCCTATGCACTCGACGCCGATTCGGGGAAGGCGCAATGGCTGGTAGACGCGGAGTCGGAGCAATTACCGGCGGCGTTCCGGCAGGTGATGCCATTCAATGCGACGCCGGAAAAAGCGTTTCCGTGGAGCGCGTTACCGTCGTTTATGGCGAATGCTGGGCACGTGGACCTTGCCGCGCCTACGCTCAGGATTGTGGACATGGCGGTGTCGGGACCGAAGCGAACTGTTCGCGCCCGGCTGAAGTCGGAGCGTGGAGCGCCGGACGCGTCGATTCTGTTTTCGCCATTATCGGGAATCAAGGAAATGCAAATGAATGGCCACACGGTGCCGAAGGCCCCGCCGCGAGTGCTGCAATGGCTGAATGGCTGGCACGCCTACGATTGCCCGGTAATGCCCAGCGAGGGAATGGAGATACAGTTCACGGTGGAAGGCGACAAGCCCGCGGATGTGTATGTGGTGGATGAGTCGTACGACCTTCCCGCGGCGGGGGAAAGCCTCCGCAAGGCGCGCCCAGGATATGCGGTGGCGTCGCAGGACGGGGACGAAACGATCGTCTACCGGCGCCTGAAAATCCCGATGGAGGCTGTGAGCGCAACGCATTAACAAATTGTTATCTGCGGAATATGTGGCCGTCGGATAGAATTAAAAGTTTGTACGCCAAATAACCACGAGGGTACCGGCCGTTCATGGGCGAAATCCTGCTGCACAACACGCTGACCAATCGTAAGGAACCGTTCGTGGCGCTGCATCCGGGCGAAGTGCGGATGTACACGTGCGGTCCGACGGTGTACGACTACGCGCACATCGGAAACTTCCGGACGTTTGTGTTTCAGGATGTATTGCGGCGATTTCTCCGTTCGCGCGGCTACCGAATGCTGCAGGCGATGAATTTGACCGATGTGGACGACCGAATCATTCAGAATGCGGCGGCCGCGGGCGTTTCCATCCGGACGTACACCGAAAAATATGTGGCGGCGTTCCTGGAAGACATTCAGGCACTGAATATCGAGACGCCGGAGCACGTGGTGCGCGCCACCGACCACATCCCGGACATGGTGAAGCTGATTGAGGCGCTACAGAAAAAAGGAATGACCTACGACGGTGAAGGCTCGATTTATTACAGCATCGCGCGATTCCCGGCGTACGGAAAGCTTTCGAAGATCGATGTGACCGGGATTCGAGCGGGGGCGCGGGTGGACGTAGACCTCTACGAAAAGGCCGACGCGCGGGATTTTGCGTTGTGGAAGGCTCCCAAGCCCGGCGAATTTTTCTGGGAGACGGCGATCGGGCCGGGGCGGCCGGGATGGCACATCGAATGCGCGGCGATGGCCATGAAGTATCTGGGCGAGACCATCGATATACACACCGGCGGTGTGGATTTGATGTTTCCGCATCATGAAAACGAAATCGCAGAGAGCGAAGCGGCCACCGGAAAGCCGTTTGTGCGCACCTGGATGCATGCGGAGCATCTGCTGGTGGACGGCGAGAAGATGTCAAAATCGGTAGGGAACTTCTATACTCTGCGCGATTTGTTTTCGCGCGGCTTCAAGCCGTCGACGATCCGCTTTCTGCTGCTTTCGGTGCCGTATCGCCGGCAATTCAATTTCACCATGGAGGGGTTAAAGCAGGCCAGCAGCTCGGTGGATCGTATGCGCAACCTGATCACGCGGCTGCGCACCGAGAAATTTCCCCCGGGGCAAAATCCGGAAATCGAAAAGCGGATCGCGGTGGCGCTGGAGGATTTCGAAAAGGGCCTCGAAGACGATCTGAACACGTCGGTGGCGCTGGCGGCGGTGTTCGATCTGTTGCGCGAGGTGAATACTTCGATCGATCGCGGCCGGTTCCACCAAGGGGATGTGGCCGGGATCCTGGAAGCGACGCTGAAATTCGACGCGATTTTCGCGCTGCTGAGCACCGATGACGATGAGAAATTGCGGCAGCTGGGATTTGGCGTGGGGGGCGCGGAAATGAGCGAAGAGGCTATCGCCGAATTGATCGAAGCCCGCGAAACCGCGCGGAAACGGCGGGATTTCAAGAAAGCGGACGAAGTGCGCCAGCAACTTGCGGACGGTGGTATAATCGTTGAAGATATACGTGGTGGTGGTGTTCGCTGGAAACGGAAATAGGGCGCGGCGAACGCGCAATAACCTTTCGCTGGAAACGCTGAAAATGAAGAACAACTACTACATCTCTACGCCTACGCATACCCTGCCATCGCAGTCCCGCCCCAGCCTTTTCGGCGTCGACTAACTTCTTTTTTCACTCGATTCGTTGGCCCCGGCCACAAACCGGCGTCGTGCCGTTCTGCGCGCGCAGAACCATTCGAGATGAAGGAGGATTGAGATGGAAATGACCCAAGTACAAGAATCGAAGTTGCCCAAGCTGGTGACCGCTCTGCCCGGACCCAAGGCCAAGATTATTGTCGAGCAGGATCACAAGCTGTTGTCGCCGTCGTACACGCGGGACTACCCGCTGGTGGCCCAGAAGGGGCGCGGCGCGATGATCGAAGATGTGGACGGCAACGTGTTCCTGGACTTCGCGGCGGGAATCGCCGTAGTTTCCACCGGACACTGCCATCCGAAAGTAGTGGCGGCGATTCAGGCCCAGGCGGCCGAGCTGATCCACATGTCCGGAACGGATTTTTATTATCAAGGCCTGGTGTATCTGGCGCAGCGGCTGGCATTGATTGTTCCGGGAGCCGAGGACAAGCGAGTGTATTTCGGCAATTCCGGAGCGGAAGCGGTGGAAGCGGCGCTGAAGCTGGCCCGCTATCACACCCGACGCGACAAAGTGATCGCGTTCTACGGCAGCTTTCACGGGCGCACCATGGGCGCGCTGTCGCTCACCGCGAGCCGGTCGGTTCAGCGCAAGGGATTCGGCGCATTGCTGGCCGGGGTGATTCACGTGCCGTATCCAAACAGTTACCGCGGTTCGCACGGAATCCCGCCCGAGAATTCCGCAATGGCATGCCTGGATTACATCGAAAACGAAGTTTTCAAGAGGCTGGCCGATCCGGAAGAAGTGGCGGCGATCGTGATCGAGCCGGTTCAGGGAGAGGGCGGATATTTGCCGGCGCCCGCGGAATTCCTGCAGGGCTTGCAGCGCATCACCCGCAAGCACGGAATCATGCTGGTGGTCGACGAAGTGCAATCGGGGATGGGCCGCACCGGCAAGTGGTGGGCGTCCGAGTATGCTGGGATCGAGCCGGACATCTTGTGCACCGCGAAGGGAATTGCCTCAGGCATGCCGCTGAGCGCGATGGTGGCGCGAGCGAGCGTGATGGATTGGAAGCCGGGAGCGCACGCATCCACGTTTGGCGGGAATCCGGTTTGCATCGCGGCGGCACTGGCGACCATGGACTTGCTGGAAAGCGAATACATCGAAAACGCGCGGCGGGTGGGCCAGTATATTTTCGAAAAGACCGCGGGATGGACAAAAGAATTCCGCAGCGTTGGCCAGATTCGCGGCAAGGGCCTGATGGTGGGCGTCGAACTGGTGCGCGACAAAGTGACCAAAGAGAAGGCCACCGACATGCGCAACCGGCTCGTCAACCGGGCGTTTGAAAAGGGCCTGTTGATTCTGGGCGCGGGCGAAAATTCGTTGCGCCTGGCTCCGCCACTCATGATCGACGAAGAGCAGGCCGACTTCGCCATCGCTACGCTGGCGGAGTGCATTCGCGAGGACGAGCGCAGCTACTAGGCCCGCGCTGTCCGCTAACTCTCAGGGCGTCCCGCGGATTGGGACGCCCTGAGAGTTTATGTCACAATCTCCGCCGGGAGAATCTCTCTTTGCGCATTCTGGACGTTGGCTGCGGCCCGCAGAAGTATCCGGGATCGCTGGGCATCGACATGAATCCGAATACTGCGGCGGACGTGCTGTGCCATTTGGATAAGGGCCACCTGCCGTTCCGCGATAATTCGTTCGATTCGGTTCGCGCCCTGCACCTGATCGAACACGTGAGCGACGTGCTGGCCACGATGAGCGAGTTGCACCGGGTCACCCGTCCGGGCGGGACGATCCTGATCGTCACCCCGCATTACACCGACTACACTTCGTTCCGCGATCCCACCCACCGCTGGCATCTGAATACCGAATCGTTCCTGTATTTTTATCCCGGCGGGATGCACGGGCGGGACATGTGGTACACCACGGTGCGAATGCGCGAAAAACATCTGAACGTGAAGCTGCTGCGGATTTGGTGGTTCATGGGCTTCGAGCTGCTGGTGAACCATGCGCGATGGTTCCGGCGATTTTGGGAGCAGTATTTGAGTTTCGTCATCCGAGGAAAGGTGATGGAGTTTACCTTTGAGGTGATCAAGTAAATTATGGCGCGGATCCTGGACGTCGGCTGCGGGCGGAAGAAGTTTCCGGGATCGATCGGCATCGACATGAGCCCGGCGGGCCAAGCGGACGTGCGATGCGATTGGACGCGGACGCTGCCGTTCGCGGACAGCTCGTTCGATCAAGTGCGGCTGATCCACGTGATCGAGGAAGTGGACAATATATTCACGGTGCTGGCGGAGGTGCACCGCGTGGCGCGCTCGGGGGCGCGCGTGGTGATCGTGACGCCGCATTATACAGACCACGCGTCGTATTGCAGCCCGGCGCATCGCTGGCACCTCTCCAGTTTTTCGTTTTGGTTTTTCAGCGATAAGCCGCGGGAGTATGATTACTACGCACCGGCGGATTACCGGGAAGTGCGGGTGCGCGTCGAGATGTTGAAGTTGTGGAAGATTGTAGGATTTCAGTTCCTCATCAATCACGTCCGGCAGTTTCGCCGCTTTTGGGAGTACTACCTCAGTTTTGTGATCCGCGGCAAAGCCATTCGGTGGGATTTGGAGGTTCGGAAGTAGCGATGTCCGTACTGTCTCGCTTTATTTTTGGATTGGTGAACTTTGCCGTGCGGAATGACCTGTCTGAACCTCGCGAGCAAGCCGGTTCGGGTCCGCACGTAAATGCGTCGGCGGGCGAGAAAAAGCTGGCGGCGCGGCGAACCGGAATGCAAGGCGAGGCGTTTGCCTATTGGTATTTGCGGCGCAACCTTACGTGATGGTGGCGAGAAATTACACTGCGCCGCCCATGAAGCGCGAGATCGATCGAGTGGGATGGGACGGACCGGTGCTGGCGTTTGTAGAAGTGAAAACGCGAACGCTGTCGGAGAGACCGCTGGGGCGTCCGGAAGACGCGGTGAATTTGAAGAAACGCCAGGACTTGGCGCGAATTGTGCGGCGATTTCTGCAGCAGCGGCGCATCGGGGATGTGCCGTGGCGATTCGATGTGCTGGCGATCGATTCACCGCGAGGCGCCGGGCCGGAAGTACCGCTTCACAAGGGCGCATTCGCGGGATCGGGTCAACTGGCGTAGGGATATTTGCTGTGGGAGGAACGTTTGCCGGAGTTTCGAAAAGACCCCATCACTGGGCGATGGGTGATTATCTCGACGGATCGAGCGAAGCGTCCGAACGATTTTCTGCGCGAGAGCGTGGCGATTCGGGGGGTGGGGATGTGCCCGTTTTGCCCTGGGAATGAAAGCAAGACGCCCCCTGAAATTGTGGCGTACGGGCGCAGTGGCGGCGGAGCGAATACCCCGGGGTGGTCAGTTCGCGTAGTGCCGAATAAATTTCCGGCGCTGGGGATCGAAGGCAACCTGGATCGCGAGGGGGAGGGCCTATTCGACCGCATGAACGGTGTGGGCGCGCACGAGGTGATTATCGAGACCCCGAACCATCGGAGTACCCTGGCGACGCTGAGCGAAAAATCGCTCGAAGAAGTCCTTTGGGCCTACCGCGAGCGGATGGTGGACCTGAAGAACGACAAGCGCTTTCGCTACCTGCTGCTGTTCAAGAATTATGGCGAGGCCGCGGGCGCTTCGCTGGAGCACACCCACTCGCAGTTGATCGCGCTGCCCATTGTTCCCAAGCGGGTGCAGGAAGAATTGGACAATTCGAAACGGTATCTGCAGCAAAAAGAGCGCTGCATTTTCTGCGACATGATCCGGCAGGAAATCGAGACCGGCAGCCGGGTGATTCTGGAGAACGATACTTTTATCGCGCTGTCGCCTTACGCCCCGCGGTTTCCGTTTGAGACCTGGATTCTGCCGCAGGCGCACAGTTCGGCCTATGAAAATATGCCTCCGGGGCACTACGGCAGCCTGGCGCGGCTGCTTCGCGAATTTCTGCGGCGGCTCGATTCGGTGCTGGCTTTCCCGGCGTACAACTATGTTATCCATACGTCTCCGGTAGGCGAGGAAAACAACGAGCACTATCACTGGCATCTGGAGATGATGCCGAAGCTTACGAAGGTGGCTGGGTTCGAATGGGGCACCGGATTTTATATTAATCCTACGCCGCCGGAGGAATCGGCGCGGTTTCTCCGGGATGCGGTTTAGAGAGTGTTGGGGGCTGGAGACATCCAGCGTACGGCAACTGCTCGCCCTGCGTTGTATGTGCTCTGCGCTTGGTGATAGGTTGATTCCACGATTGCGGGTAGCGAATCCTTACGCAAGGTGTGACTTATGACATGGCAAAAAAGACGGCTATTAGTGATCTTGCTGCTGGTGTTGGTGGCGGTGCTGGTCATCTGGAGTTTGTCGTCGTCGGCCCGGATTTCGTCGCACTCGGTGCTGGTGCTGGACATTTCCGGGGAGATCGAAGAGCAGCGCGCGGCGGATGTGCTGTCGGCCTTCGATGGCAAAACGCCGGTGCTGCGCGACTACGTCGAGGCGATTGATGCGGCGCGCTCCGATTCCAAGATAACTGGCCTGGTGGTGAAAATCGGCCCGCTCGAAACGGGATGGGGCAAGTTGCAGGAACTTCACTCGCATCTCGTGGAGTTTCGCGCGAGCGGGAAGCCCAGCATCTGTTACCTCGGCGGCGACGGCAGCGGCAACCTGGAATATTACCTGGCCACCGGGTGCGACAAAGTGTGGATCGTGCCCACCGCGCCGCTGCTGGTGCGCGGGATGATGGCGGAGGCGACGTTCCTGCGCGGCACCCTGGATAAATTGAAGATCGTTCCGGACTACTACCACATCGCCGAGTACAAGACCGCGACCAACGAGCTGACCGAGAAAAAGTTCACCCCGGCGCATCGCGAAGAAGTGGATTCGCTGTTGCACGGAATTTACAACCAATACCTTACCGACGTCTCCGGAGGGCGCTCGCTGGCTCGAGCGGATTTCGAAACGCTGGTGGCTCAAGGACCTTTTTCCACCGACGAGGCGCTGAAGAATCATCTGGTGGACCGCGCCGCGTACTGGGACCAGCTGCAGCAATTTTTCAAGGACCAAGGCAAGGGTTGGAACCCGGTTGAACTCGGTCGCTACCGCGAGCACGTCGGTGACAATTTCGGCGCGGTGAACATCGCGGTGATCCGCGCCAGCGGCCTGATCGTTTCCGGAGATTCCGGAAACGCGCCGAACGGCTCCTTCATCATGGGCGGGGATTCGGTGGCCGCGGAGCTGCGGCACGCGCGAAAGGATCCATCGATCCGGGCCATCGTGTTCCGAATCGATTCGGGCGGCGGCTCGGTGGTGGCCAGCGAAGTGATTCGGCGCGAGGTGGAGCTGGCGCGGGATGCCAAGACCCTGGTGGTTTCGATGTCCGACGTAGCCGCGTCGGGCGGATATTGGATCGCCATGCCGGCCCACAAAATCGTGGCTGACCCGGACACCATTACCGGGTCGATCGGGGTGCTGATTGGGAAGATGAATGTGTCCGGACTGTACGCGATGCTCGGGCTGAGCACCGATTCGGTGGCCACCAGCGACAACGCCAGTCTATTTTCCGCGCAACAGAATTTTACTGCGGCGCAGAAGCAGTGGATTGAAAAAACGATGCAGGAGACTTACTCGGCGTTTATCCACGGCGTGGCTACCAACCGGCACATGACCGCCGAGCAAGTGGATAAGATCGGTAAGGGCCGGGTGTGGACCGGGGCGCAGGCCAAGGATATCGGACTGGTGGATGAATTGGGCGGGCTGGACCGGGCGATTGCAGTTGCGCGCGATCTAGCGCACATCTCCGCGAATCAATCAGTGCATATCGTCAATCTGCCGGAAGAGAAGAATTTTTTTCAGTTGTTGCTGGAGAGGCAGGCTGGCGGGAGCGCTCGAGCGGCCACGTTGGAAGGGATACTGCGCGGCGTAGGGATAACCGACGAACCGATACAGATGCGGATGCCGTTTGAGCTGAAGATTCGCTAAAGAGGCCATCGCACGGCCTCGGGGGCGGCCGCGCCCTCAGCGGCGCCGGAACCCCGTTCACCCTAGGAATCCCATTATCGGCGTGTGCGACTTTCGATATACTGATTGACCGGGGCGCGGTACCCAAGTGGCCTAAGGGAGAGGTCTGCAAAACCTCCATTCGTGGGTTCGAATCCCACCCGCGCCTCCAACCTCATTGTGTATGGTCCGGAGAGATCCTTTACAGAACGTTCCTAATACATAGCTTACACCTTAGGGCCAAAAGGGTTGTGAAGTGGCTGGAGGGTTTTTTCCTCCAGATCGATGTAACCGAGATCGTAGTCCATAAAAGTCACCAGCCAGATACCATCGTGGACCTCCTTGATTCCAACGGTTTGACCCGCTAGAGAAGTGCTGAGATTTATTTTCTTTCTGAAGATGCAGATCCTTCCACAGTAGGTAACCAAAGCGGTCCGATCGTGGAAGGAGTAAGAAAGCTCTCCGATGCCCCGATAGGGGCGGGTGGAGGGTTGGAAGACGTCGGCGGGGCACTTCATATCGAGAGCTTCATGTGGACGCTCGTAGTTTTCTCAGCCGGTGGCCTTTACCCTCGGCAACGCGCCACGTACTCTGGACACTGTGAATAATCCCGGCGTGAACAACTGGAACATCTCCATCTTTAAGAACAACTACTTCGGAGCTGACAACCGATTCAATCTTCAGTTCCACGTGGAAATGTTCAACGCCTTCAACCATCCGCAGTTTGAAGCGCCGGACGCAGGCGTCAACGATGGCAATTTCGGGGTGATCAGTTCCATGGGAACGTTCTATAACCCGAGGAATATTCAACTCGCCCTCAAGTTTAACTTCTGAACGAGACATCGACCGCCAGGACGGGGTCCTGTCGCGCGGGATGCAAGGGCGGATCGATGCTGGCGTGATAATGATCGAAGCTTTGGAGCAGAGGCTGGTAGAGTGAACAGGGGTGGCGAGATTTGAACGGCCGGCCTGAGGTCGACGTGATCGCTAT
>Ga0302324_100024198_pt1 | contig 11714 bp, 12 predicted proteins | sample Palsa_T0_1_FD_201949 | JGI IMG/M metagenome (GOLD analysis project Ga0302324, IMG submission 201949) | Peat permafrost microbial communities from Stordalen Mire near Abisko, Sweden - Palsa_T0_1 | ecosystem: Environmental > Terrestrial > Soil > Palsa > Peat permafrost | place: Sweden: Abisko... | reverse complement strand
TGGGCGTCTGCGGCACCTGCTTCGGGTCCAGTTACTACCACTGGGCGCCGCAGGACGCGACGCTGGCCTGGGACCGGTTGCCAATGACCCTGGCCTTCATGTCCCTGCTGGCGGCCGTGATAGCCGAGCGGATTTCCGTGACGGTGGGAACGCGGTTGCTGTGGCCTTTGGTGGCCGCAGGCGCGGCCAGTGTCGGGTGGTGGCGGTGGACGGAAAACCTCTGGCCCTACATGGCCGCTCAGTATTTTTCCATTTTTCTCATTGGCTGGCTCATGCTGTTTTTTCCAGCGAGCTATACGCGCAGCGGCGACATGTTGATGGTAACCGGTTTCTACGTACTGGCCAAAATCGCCGAGGCGCTGGACGCGCGGATATACGCGCTGACGGGATGGATCAGCGGTCATACGCTTAAACATCTGGTTGCGACCATGGCCGTGTATTGGGTGCTGCGGATGCTGCGGAAAAGAGAGCCTTGGTCATCGATGGCGCTCTTATCCCCCTCACCGCGTCCCATGCCGCCGATTCATTAACTGAGGCAACCATGGCCACTTTTCGTTCGTTCACTCCTATTCCTCAGGGTAAACTGTAATGCCGACCCGCTCGATGTGTTCACGCAAAGGACGAAGTTTGATGAGGTGAAATGCTTTAACATCGAACTTGTAAGCCGTCGGCAATTCGTCCAACTCAGCGGCGATGGACTCAGCACGCAGGGCGTCCAAATCGCCCCAAAGCGCAAGGTCAATATCGGAAGAGGGCGCGCTAGTTCCCTTGGCGCGTGAACCGAACAATTTCACCGTTTTGATTTCCGGGTGCCTTTGAAACACGCCGCGTAACAAGGCCAATTCATTGGGTTTGAGATCGGGAGTATTCATTCAGCACTTTTCCCAAGGAAGAACGCGTGAAGCTTCTTCATGGCCGGAAGATAATGCCCGGCGATGGCCACGACCGCCTGTTCAAAAACCGAACCGTCGTAGGTATGGGAAAGCAGATTGCGATTGTCCAACATGTTGATCCACACCTCGCCATCTGGAAGAACTTTTGCGGCAACGGCCTCCTTGATGACCTGACGCGGCGTGACCGGAGAGATCACCAAACCGCCTTCTTCGAGGTAGTCTTTGATGGTTTTCCAGGCCAACTCAAATGTATATTCGAACCGCTGAATCACCCCTTCTTTCTCCAACATGGAAAGCGCCTCCGGCCCGCGCTCCAGCGCCTCGCGCAGAAGTACAAAGGCGTGGTCGAAATTCTGAAACCGTTGTTTCCAGCGAATGTCTGGATTCATTCCTTGTGTTATAGCGGGCTAGTGGATGAGAGACAACAAAAAGGCGAATCCAGTTTTGGTTGAAGTCGTCCTGCGTCACGCTACAATGACCACGCCAAATCGGTAGCATATAAATTCATGTGCGCCTTTCTCAATCCTAAACGCACCGTCGCGGAACTCAAAGAGCTGCGCGCTCTGACCGGCGACGAGAACGGCGCCCAACGCGTTGCCTTCACCAAGCCCTGGCTTGCGGCCCGCGCTTGGCTCGCGAAAAAATTGGCCGCCCTACCAGTCGAAATCCATAATGACGCCGCCGGCAATACCTGGACCACCTTGCGCGGTCGTTCCGAGCGTGCCCTGCTCATCGGCGGCCATATTGACTCGGTGCCCAACGGCGGATGGCTTGACGGCGCTCTTAACGTCATGGCCGGCGTGGAGATTCTGCGCCGCATCAATGACGAATATGCCGGACAGCCGCCGGTCACCGTCCGCCTGGTTGACTGGGCCGACGAGGAAGGGGCGCGCTTTGGCAAGAGCCTTTTCGGCTCTTCGGCTTGCTCCGGCCATCTGAATTTGGACGAAGCGCGCGGCCTACGAGACAAGGACGGCATCCGCCTGCCCGACGCGCTCAAGGAAATCGGCGTGGACTTTGAGCGCGTGAAGGAGAGCGGGCGCGAACTCAAGCAAGCCGCCGCCTACCTGGAATTGCACATTGAACAAGGGCCGGTCTTGCTGGACCTGGATTTGCCGTTGGGCGCGGTGTTGGGCACGTTTGGTGTCGAGCGCCATGCCATCACGTTTCACGGGCAGGCGGCGCATTCGGGCAGCACGCCGATGAACCGGCGCAAAGACGCCTTCCTCGCCGCCGCCAAAATGAGCCTGGAAATTTATCCCATCGCGGCCCGGCACGGCGGCGTTTGCACCATCGGCTCATGCACGACCAAACCGGGCATCGTCACCAGCGTGGTGGAGGATTGCCGCATCTCCCTGGACCAACGCCATCTCGACGCCCCCGCTCTTGCCAGCATGTTGGCCGACGCGCGCGCCGCCGCCGATCGCTTCGCTCAAGAAGGAAACGTGCGCGTTGCCTGGGAACGATTGTGGCAAATTGAGCCGGTTCTATTCGATCCGGTCTTGCTTGGTTTTTGCGACGATGCCATCGGCGAAACCTGCGGCAAGAGTTACCGGCTTCCCTCCGGTCCGTTGCACGACGCGGCCGAAGTGGCGTGCGCCGGCGTGCCGACGGTGATGATGTTTGTCCAAAGCCTGCACGGCATCAGCCACAATAAAATCGAAGACACGCGCGAAGAGCATCTCGAAATGTGCGTGGCCGCGTTCGACAGACTGGCGGAAAAGACAATTCAGTGGATGGAGAACTGACGCTCGGCTAAAGCGTTTGAATTCGTTCTCGATTGCCGATACGGCCCGCTTTCAGCCAGCGCTTTTTATGGTTGATGAGGTGGAGTTTCAGGCGGAGGCTTGTTGCCAGGTAGCTTGCGTCGATCCCGCCATTTCTTTGCTTGTGCGTCATCCCATCCTGTTCCGCCACACCAGAAGCAGTCGGTGCTCCTTCCTTTGAGATTGCAGAGAGGGCACTCTACGTCCACGTTCCATATCAACCAACTCTGCCCTGCTGGGCGCAAATCGTAGCGCAACGCGTGCCCATTGAAACCGAAGCCGATTGTTATGACTTGGACTCCGGAATCAAGCGACAAAAGGTTCACAAGCTTTTCGGATTCGCTCCCTTCGACAGACACTAGTTTTCTCGTCCAATCAAATTCGGGACTGCAAAATCGATTCGCATATTCTGAATGGATTTTCGCTTCCTTTTTCAATACTGCGGTCCGTTCTCGAAAATGATCGGCCATAAACATTTCGATAGCTGGGTCACGAAACCGGCGCCCCAACTCCTCACCCGGAATCGATCTTGTGGATCGAGCGGCATGCTGTTCGCTATGTTTTGACGAAATGGCCCGATCTTTCCATTTCATCCATCCGGTCCCTCCGCATTCAGCACACTCAAAGGATATGCCAAATTGACGGCAACGACTGCATTCCGTATCAACCTCCTGGATCAACCAACTTTCACCGGATGATTTCACACGGTAACGCGAACGATGATTGGGGTGGTTCCCGGTCGTCACGACGTGGATTTCAATGTCAGATGGAAAGACGCCCACGATCTCCTCTGCCTCGTTGAGACCAAGAACCCCGCGGCGGCTGTCCCAGCTACATCCGCTGTGGTAATAGCGCTGCCGGTAATCGCGGCGGATCTCAAGCACCATCTTCAAAGCCGCCATCCGTTCCCGGAAGTATTCGCTCATGAACTGCTCGACGGTCTGCTTGGATTCCATCCCAGCAAATGTGCCGTTATGCGCGCAGACCGTCAAGGGGCTGACTTTGCTTCTTCACGATGGACTATATTCCTCTTTGACTTCGAGTCACGCGATCATCAGAGTGACCTGACAGTTGTGATCGATACTGATTCGTTTTTGAACCAGCAGCTTGGCGGCGCTTTTTTCATTGCCGAAATTCAATTGACGCAAGAACCGCTCGAAGACGCCCTTGGCCGTGAAGCAGTAGCGCAAACCCGGATTACGGGGCGGGAGTTTCGGTTGACTATTCGTTCTGGCCTGCCGGATGACGAGTTATCAATTACTTTGTATCACGAAATCTTGGAAGCGGCCACCGTGGCAAGCTCTCATCCGCCGGAAAGTGTCTTGGATTTGAATGAAGCGGGATTCGAGGCCGCGGCCCATCGGGCGCATCAAACATGGGGTCAGGCGTCGGTGGAGAATTTGAACCGCATGTTGCAATTTTACGGATTTCGTGGAGAATAGGACTGATGGTGGATCAAGACAAAATTCAATTTGACCTGGTCAAATTGCTCAACGGCGAGCGAATTCTTCGCCTCACTGATCCGCGAACAGGTCTGTCGCTGGAGAAAAAGCTCAAGCCTGCCGAAGCGGTCGTCCGCCAAAAGGATCTCCTGCTTCAAGTCTTTGAGGCCGCGTTGGCGCGAGCCGAATTGACGGACGCATAAACCGTGGGCAGCGGCTGCGTGGCAGTATTTGTTTTGGTCGTGGAATATTTCCTCTTGCATTCCTTTTCAGAATAAATTATTCCTTTCCCGTTCTTTGACATTTATTGGATGGATCAGCCATCCACACCGTAATCAACGCTGGGAACCTCGTGAAAATCGAGGACGGTTGCGCCACTGTGACGGGTTACAAACTCCCATCGCCACTGGTTCCATTCGGAACCGGGAAGGCGGGAGCAAGGTTCGAGACCCGGTAGTCAGGACATCAGCGCGGTTACGCTCGTCTGGTCCCGCCCGCGCGGGATCGCTTCTCCGACAAAGAGAAAGATGAGGCCAGCCCGCTGGAACTGTTTTTCAGCGGATTCGTCGAATGCCTTCATTCCCGCTTTTGCCGGAGCTTGAAGGTTTTTTCATTTTCAGGCTCCGCACTGGTCTCTCAATCACCATCGAAACGTTGAAAGATCAGTTATGCGCAGAATAATATTATTGTCGCTGGCCGCGGCTAGAATCGTTCTTGTCTCCACCCCATTCGCCCACGGCAGTCCTTATGCCGCGGCGGTTGTCAGTTACAATCCCGGCAGCGGTTACGTCCCCGGTTATACCAATACCGCCACCGTCCTCGGACAGCCTTCGACCGCCGATTCCTACGGCGACGCCGTGGACCCGTTCGACTCGGCCTGGCAAACCAATCAAATCCTCTCCATCGGCGCCGGCGGTTGGGTGACGGTGGAATTCGATCATCCGATTGTCCCCTATCCCAACGGCAACCGCGACTTCATCATTTTCGGCAGTTCCTTTTTTGACGTGCCAGATTACACCAACGCCTTTGATCTCTGGTACACCGATGGCGATGTCATCAACGACGGCGGCCAGACGCGCGTTTCAGTCAGCCGCGACGGAGTGACGTTTTACACGCTCAATCCCGCGCTGGCTCCGACGGTAAATGATCTCTATCCCACCGACGCCACGGGCAATTTTCGATTGCCGGTCAGTCCGGCCCTGGCGCCGGCGGACTTCGCCGGCTTAACGCTGGCGGAGATTCGGTTGCTCTATAACGGTTCGGCCGGCGGGGCCAGCTACGACACCGCCTGGGCGCAGGATACCAATGGAAATTCGGTTTGTCTGCCGGACATTCGTTACGTGCGAGTGGACGTGGTCACCAATTACTTGCAAATCGCCGGTTTCGCCGCGGTGGAGGGCACGGTGCTGGCGGAGGTTTTTTCCAACAATCCCGCCTCCGACGGATGGCAGACTTTCGGAACGGCGAACCTTTTCACCTGGAATGCCACCAACCAAAACCTGCAAGTGACGTGGGATTCCACGCAGCCCAACAGCTATTTCTACCACCCGCTGGGCACCATCATGACCTCTAACGATGCTTTTAGCGTTAGCTTTGACCTGCTGTTGAACGACGCCAATACCAACGCAGATGGCACGAATGCGCTTGATCTGGCCATAGGTTTCCTCAACCTGGCCGAGGCCGAGAACACCAATTTCGTGGTCGGCGACGAGGACAGCACCAATCTGGCCGAGTTTCAATTCTATCCAGGCGTTGACGGATCCTTGCCGGACTTGGAAGCGACATTGCAGGACGGCAATGGCCTCTTTTATTTCGCCTCGGCTGACGTGCCGTGGAATTTCGGCACGTTTTATCACATCATCATCAATCATGCCGCGGGAACCAGTGCGCTGACCGGGCAAGTTCTGTTGAATGGACAGATTTCCACTTCCCTGCCGGGGAACGAGGGGTTTTATAATGAGGGCACGGGAGATTTTCGCCTCGATACGATCGCCATAAGCAGCTACAGTGACGTGGACAGCGCCGGATATGGTGAAGGCACTTATTCGATTACGGCACACGGGCTGGTGAAGAACTTCCTGATTACCGCGCCGCCACCGCCGGTCACGTATCTTTCGGGCAGCTTGACCAACAACATCTGGCAGGTGCAGTTTTGGAGCCGGACCAACTGGAATTACAGGCTTGAGGAGAGTTTGGACCTGCAAACGTGGTCGCCCCTCACGCCGACAGTGGCCAGCGCTGGTGGCCAAATGACTTTGGAGGACACCAACGCCCCGGTGCAGAGCCATTATTACCGGGTCAGCGCCAATCCACAGTGACCATGAGCGAGCCGGAACAGAAAGTTTGCCCGCGGTGCGGGACGCGGTTTGAATGCCGCGTTTCCGCAGGCTGCTGGTGCATGGGATTACCCATGCTCGACCCGGTTGAGCCGCAGACCGATTGTCTCTGCCCCAAATGCCTGGAACAGGCGTGCCGCCAGGGGAAGGACGGGTTTACCCTCGTCGAGTTGCTGGTCGTCATCGCCAGCATCGCCATCCTGGCTGCGCTGTTGCTTCCCGTTCTGGGCCGGAGCAAGGAATCCGCAAAATCCGCCAAATGTATCAACAATCTGCGCCAATTCTGCCTCTCCGCGCAAATGTATTGGAATGACAACAACGGCCAGACCTTCGCTTACGGAGGAATGGAGACTAACGATGGCACCCTCTACTGGTTTGGTTGGATTGGCCCCGGCCCGGAGGAAAAGCGCCCCTTTGACCCGACGCAAGGCGCTTTGTATCCGTACATGGGCACGGGCGTGGACCTTTGTCCTTCCTTTGATTACGGTTCCTCCCAATTCAAACTCAAAGCCTCCGTTCCGACCTGCGACTACGGATACAATCTCTCCTTGAGCCAATCGTTCGAGTCTCCGTTGAATATGAAAGACATCCGCCAGCCGTCAGCCTTGGCCCTCTTGGCCGACGCCGCCCAGGTCAATACCTTCGAGGCGCCAGCCTCCGTCAACAATCCGATGTTCGAGGAATGGTACTACATCAACGACGACCCGGCCCAGCCAAACGGCCAATTCCGCCATGATCAGCGCGCCAACGCCGTTTTTTGCGACGGGCACATCACGCGGGAAGCCATGGTGCCGGGCACGCTGGACCAGCGTCTGCCCAGCCAACAGATTGGCTGGCTGGCCGCGGCCATTCTCACGCCTCAAAACTGACCCGCCTACTGATTCGGCCCGGCCATCAATTGCAGCGCGATTTGCTTGGAAAGTTCGGCGGCCAGATCAATGTCGCCTCCCATTGACCCGCGCGCCTGGACGGAGACCACGGTGATCTTGCCATCCAAATCGGCCACTTTGACCCAGACGTTGCGCTGATTGACCTTGGCCTGGAAGGTATTATCAACAACATTGTCCACCAGCAATTTGCCATTGCGGTTCAACACGACTCGCGTGGCGCTGGCCAGGAGCGCGACCGGTTTTTCGTAACGGCTGGTAATGGTGTCTTTGGTGAACGGCATTCCGCCGACTGGATGGCCGGTTTCGGTGTTGACGCAACCGGAAGCCAAAACCAGCATGGTGGAAAGAGCGAGCGAAAATAATGCTTTAATTCTCATGTCGTCCCTATCCAACCATGACGGCCATGAACGTCAAGCACGAAAGACTTACTTCTCATCATCAAAGAAATGCCGAAGAATCCCGGCTTTCGCGCCCCAAACCGATCGGGTATGGGTGAGGGCATGAGCGAAGGCCGACCCATGCCGCAAAGCCAGCAGGAGTGGCTGCCGCTGGTCTATGACGAATTGCGGCAACTGGCCGCGCAAAAAATGGCGCGGGAGTCGCCCGGCCAAACCCTCCAGGCCACCGCGCTGGTGCATGAAGCCTGGCTGCGCCTGGGCGGCGACCAACAGCCGGCCTGGGAAAATCGAGCCCACTTTTTCGCGGCGGCCGCCGAAGCGATGCGCCGCATCCTCATTGACCGCGCCCGGCGCAGGAAAGCCATCCGTCACGGGGCCGAGGCTCGCCGCGTCAGTCTCCAGGATTTGGAACTGGCGGCCGAGGCGGACGACGAGCAATTGCTGGCGGTGCATGAGGCGCTGGACCGGTTGGCGGCCCGCGATGCCACGAAGGCGGAGTTGGTCAAACTGCGGTTTTTCGCCGGCTTGACGATGGAACAGGCAGCGCGGGTGCTGGGCTTTTCCGAGCCGACGGCCAAACGGCATTGGGCCTACGCGCGAGCGTGGCTTTATCGGGAAATCAACCGAGGCTGAACCGGTCAGTCGGACGGACGGTCCAGACGCTGGCGTCGTTGCATGAACGCGTAGGTGCCAAGAGCCACCAGCAAGCCGGCGAAGCCCAGGCCGATAATGAACGGCCTTTGCGCCACCAGTTGGAATTGCACCAGCAAATAACAGCCCAGGCCGCAGCCGGCCAACCCGCCCGCCAACATGCGCCAGCGCGACCTGAAAGGGGCCACCACCAGGAACAACACGGCGGCGCACAAATAAAGCGCCACATCGATGCGCTTGAGCGGAAGCGGATCGTCGCTGTGGACTTCGGCGTTGACAAACAGCGCTGTCAGAATGTGAACCAGGGCCAGGAACTCCAGCAGCCTGCCCGTGCGCCGCAGGTCGAGGCTTTTGGATTTTTCTGTCGTTAACATCAGCGCCAAAAACAGCAGGCCATTCATCACGACGGAGAGCGCTTTCTGGCGATTCTCATCAAAGTACGGCCACCGTTCCGCGCTGACACCGAGCATCTTCAACGTCGGCCCGTTGAACGCGATGATGTCCAGGCTCCCCACCAGCGCCACCAACGCCGCCAAGTGAAACGGCAACGTCCACCGCACGCGCCCCTTGCGTTCGAGCACCAGCCCGGCGGATTCCAAGGCGGCCAGCGGCAGGCACCAGAGCGCCTGGGTTTCGAGTTTCTGCTCCAGCCAATTGAACTGCAGCAGAAAGCTCAGATAACTGCATACGCCCAGGATGGCGGTCGTCCAGGCGAAGCCGGTCATCTTCAAACGCCAAAATGCGAAGCCCGACACCGCCAGCGCGGTGACCGACGCCGCCATCACCTGGTGATTGGAAAACTTGTCGGCGAAGAGTTGTTTGACGTTGGCGGGCGAGGTTGAGAACAACCCGATTTCCGCCAGCAAAGCCAGCATGGAGGGCGCCACCGTCAGGACTGCGCCGGCCAGAAAAGTCGCGGCGGCCAGCGGCTCGCGGCGGCGGCGCGCGGAATGCCCCGCAGCCAGCAGAATCAGGGTGAACCCGACTGGCAGCAGCCAGCACCAGGGCTTGCCCAGGTCCTCCCGCAACTTCCAAACCGTCAATACCATCCCCACTACTGCCAGCCAGGTGCCCACGGACAACACGGTTTGCAAAAGTGTGATCCGGCGGGCGTCGATGATCCAGTGGTCTTCGTCCGCCAGCAGGCGGCGGTGGACGATTTCCAAAGAATCTCGTTCTTCGCGCGAAATGATGCTTTGGCTCTCCCACGCCCGGGCTTGATTCGAGTGCTCGCTGATGCTTCGCCGCAGCAGGTCGTCGTACAATTTGGGTTTCAGCCGCACCGGTTCGCCGACCATAAAGCGACCGAGTTCAACGGCCACTTCACGGGCCGTCGGCCGGGCGGCCGGGTCCCACGCCAGGCAAGCCAGACAGACGGCCTGCAAATCCTCCGGCACGCCCACCGCCACTTCGCGCAGAAAGGGCGGCGGAGTCGTAGCGATGGCTTCGAGCACCTGGGTGGCCGTTTCGCCGGTGTAAGCTGGACGTCTGGTGAGCACCTTGAACATCAAACTGCCAAACGAAAAAACATCCGAGGCCTTCGAGAGCGGCTGCCCACGCGCCTGTTCGGGTGAGGCGTAGAGTGGCGTGCCCTCGAATCCGCCGGCTCTCTGCCCAGCCTCCTCCAGCGTCAAGGCGAGGCCGAAATCAAGAATGCGCGGGCGCATGTCCGGTCCGACGATGATGTTGTCCGGCTTAAGGTCTCGATGGATAAGGTCGTGATCGTGCGCCACGGACAGCCCGCGCGCGACTTCCCGCAGGAGGCGGGCTTTCTGTTCGAAATTCAATTCCGCCGCAAACCGGTCGAGCGGAAACCCTTCCACCCGCTCCATGACAATGGCCGGCTGGTCGGTCTCGTCGAGCACGGAGTAGATGGTGACAATGGCTGGGTCGGCCACCGATGCGGCGTGACGCGCTTCGTCTAGGACGCGGCGGCGGACCTGGGCGTCGGACTGCAAATGCAGCATCTTGATGGCGACAGGACGGTTGAGTTTCTCGTCATGCGCGGCATAAACGACGCCAAGGCCGCCCTGGCCAAGCCGTCCTTCCAAGCGATAGCCCGGCAGCCGTGGCGGCTGGGCTGGATCGGCCGGATCAGCGCGCAGGAAACCGCCGGCTTGCTCATGCGCCTGGAGAAGCGAACGCGTTTCCTGAAGCAGCGCACTATCGTTGCCGCATTCCTTGGCCAGGAATTCTTCGCGTCCGGCGCCGGCCGGAAGTTCGAGCGCGCGGGCAAACAAGGCTTCGGCCAAGATTATGGTCTTATCCATCGCCAGAGAAGATCGCGCCCAGGATAATGCAAATCCGAACAAAAACAAAGATTTTTGATCCGTTTCGGGCGGGAATTTCGCTTGAAAGAGGTGAAGGGCGGTTGCCCTCAAAAAATTGAGCATGAAAGGAACATTATGAAACGTTGGGCCGTGATTGTCGCGATTCTGTATAGTTTGATGCTGGCTGTTTTGTCGCTGCCATTTGTCGTGCTGGCCTTTGTGCCGGAAACGAGTCTCACACAGGCGGCCGAAATGTATAGCTATTGGCAATGGTGGCTTTGGCTGACGGTCATGGGCCTGGCGCAAGCCGCCATGCTGGCTGTGCCCGTGCGCTTTGCCAGCCGGCGTCCGATGTCCCACCGCCCCCTGGCACTGACCATCCTGGCCGGCGGCCTGATGATGGGCGGATTGGCGACCGGGGCTATTTACTCGCTCATCGAATTTGCTGTGCGCGACCATGGCGGGAATTGGACCAATTGGACGGCCATCGGTCTGGGGATCGTGGCGTGGTGCATTTGGGCGCTGATCTTCTTCCGCTTCAGCCGGACGGCTGAACCGCAAGACCTGGTGTCGCGCCAGTGCAAGTGTTTGCTCAAGGGCAGCATTCTGGAATTATTGATCGCCGTGCCGACGCACATTGTGGCCCGCTGCCGGGATTATTGCTGCGCCGGTTTCATGACCTTCATCGGCCTAACCTTGGGGATGTCGGTCATGTTATTTTCCTTTGGGCCGGGAGTGTTTTTCCTCTTCGTGGCCCGCTGGCGGCGGCTTCACCCCGGCCAAGGGGAATGAATCTATTGGCTCTCGGTGTATTCTTTCCGCGGGCCTGCCCCGCGCCCATCCAGCGGATGAAAGCCAAACGCGAGCGCCGGCGATCCTCGCTGGAGACGGAAATCCCCATCCTGCGGCGCGTCGAATAAGGGATCGGCAAACAGGGAGTGTAGGTCGTGGCCTCGCCCGCGCCAGTTCTCGATTTTCAGCGCGCCATCCAAAGAAGGAGGCGGCGCCGGTCCGGCGCGGGCGTCGAAATAGATGTTGTGCTCGATGGCCAATCCATCCCCCGACCAA
>Ga0302324_100024196_pt1 | contig 11715 bp, 14 predicted proteins | sample Palsa_T0_1_FD_201949 | JGI IMG/M metagenome (GOLD analysis project Ga0302324, IMG submission 201949) | Peat permafrost microbial communities from Stordalen Mire near Abisko, Sweden - Palsa_T0_1 | ecosystem: Environmental > Terrestrial > Soil > Palsa > Peat permafrost | place: Sweden: Abisko... | reverse complement strand
GAATCCGGCAATTAAGGCAAACCGATCAAGCCGCGGATTTCGGCCGCCGTCGTCCCCCCGGCGCGGAGTTCGCGCAAGCCGGTGGCGGCGGTCGATTTCGACAATTTTTGCCCGGCGTCGTCACGGATCAGGCGGTGGTGCCGGTAGGCCGGCTCTCGCAGTCCCAGCAGCTGCTGCAGCAGCCGATGCAGGCTGGTCGACCAGAACAGATCCTGGCCCCGCACCACCTCGGTCACGCCCTGCAAGGCGTCGTCGATGGTCACCGCGAGGTGATAGCTGGTCGGGGTCTCCTTGCGCGCGAGGATGACGTCGCCCCAGGCCTGCGGCCGGGCGCCGACCGAGCTGGTCTCCCCACCCGGACCTTCGCCGCGCTCGGTCCAGCCGAGTTCGCCGGCGCGGGCGCACGCGGCGCCCATATCGAGCCGCAGCGCGTAGGGAGCACCGGATTCCAGCAGCCGCGCGCGCGCGTCGGACGACAGCAACCGCGCCGAGCCGGGATAGTGCGGCGCCCCGTCGGGGTCGCGCGGCCAGGGGCCATGCGCCTCTCGCTGCGCCACCAATCCCGCGATCTCGGCGCGGCTCTCGAAACTCGGATAGACCAGCCCCTGGGCTGACAGGTTGTCGAGCGCGGCACGATAATCGGCGAGGTGTTCGGATTGGCGCCGCACCGGATGTTCCCAGACGATGCCGAGCCAGGCCAGGTCCTCGTCAATCGCGGCCTCGAATTCCGGCTTGCAGCGCGCCGCGTCGATGTCCTCGATCCGCAGCAGGAAGCGTCCGCCGGCCTGACGCGCCAGATCGAAATTCAGCAACGCCGAATAAGCGTGGCCGAGATGCAGATAGCCGTTCGGGCTCGGCGCAAAACGGAAGACAGGCGGCATTGATCTCTTTCACCGGACATGATGGTTTTAAATCGCAATGACCGTCCACCTCAACACCCAGGCCGACCTCGAAGGCGCCGTCCACGCGCTGGTGAAGCTGGATCCGCGGCTGCGGCCGATCCTGAAGCTGGCGGGCATGCCGGCGCTGCGGCGGCGCGACCCCGGCTACGCCGGCTTGGCCGCGATCGTCTGCGGCCAGCAATTGTCCACCGCCAGCGCCGCGGCGATCTGGGCCCGCCTCATCGCCGCATTCGATCCGTTTCATCACGAGACACTGCGCCGCGCCCGCACTGAGCGTCTCGGCCGGCTCGGACTGTCGGCGGCGAAGATCAAGACCCTGAAGGGTCTGGCGCGCGAAATCGCCGCCGAGCGCCTTGATCTGGAGGCGCTGGCGAACGAGGAGGCCGACACCGCGCACGACGCGCTGACGGCCTTGCACGGCATCGGCCCATGGACCGCCGATGTCTATCTGCTGTTCTGTCTGGGCCATGGCGACGCCTGGCCTGCGGGCGATCTCGCCGTGCAGGAGGCGGTCAGGATCGGGCTTGGACTGAGGACGCGGCCGACCGCGAAGGAGATGGCGCCGCTGGCGGAGCCCTGGCGCCCGCTGCGCGGCGCCGCGGCGCATCTGTGGTGGACCTATTACCGGGTGCTGAAAAAGCGCGAGGGCGTGATCGGGGCAGCGGAAAACCCGCCGCAAAAAGCGAACGCTGTTTTAAACAAGATATCTGTTGCAAAACGGTCATCGGCAAAAGCAAAGATCACGGCAGCGAAAATGCCGGGATCGAAACCATGAAATCCACCGACTTCATCGTGGCCCGCGACGATCTGCAGCAATGCAAACTCGTCGAGATGCAATTGCCTGATATCGCCACGCTGCCTGACGAAGCCCTGCTGGTCAAAGTCGATCGCTTCGCGTTGACAGCCAATAACATCACTTATGCTGTTTTGGGCGATCAGTTGAAATACTGGCAGCTGTTTCCGGCGCCCGACCATTTCGGCAACATTCCGGTATGGGGATTTGGCGATGTGATCGCGTCGCGTCATCCCGGCATCGCCGCAGGCGAACGTCTGTTCGGCTATTTTCCGATGGCGACCCATCTGGTGATCGAGGCCGCCGACGTCAGCAAGCGCGGCCTGCGCGACGCTGCGGCGCATCGCCAGGGCGTGGCTCCGGTCTACAACGCCTATGCGCGCGTCAGCGGCGACGATGCTTTCGCCGGCCGCCAGGGCGATTATCAGGCGCTGCTGCGGCCGCTGTTCATGCTGTCGTTTCTGGTCGACGATTCCCTGAGCGAGCATGAATTTAACGGCGCCCGCAGCGTCATGCTCTCCAGCGCGTCCAGCAAGACCGCGTTCGGCCTCGCGCATCTGCTGCACCGGCGCAAGGATATCCGCGTGATCGGGCTGACGTCGGCAGGCAATACCGATTTCGTCCAATCGCTCGGCTGCTACGACGAGGTGGTGACCTATGACCGCGTGACATCGCTGCCGCCGGATTCATCCGTCGCATTGGTGGACATGGCCGGCAACAGCGATTTGCGGGCGAAGCTGCACCGGCATTTCGGCGACCGGATGAAATATTCCGGACGCATCGGACTGACCCATCGCAGCTCGTCGCCGGACGAGCCGGCATTGCCGGGCGCCAAGCCAATGTGGTTTTTTGCTCCCGACCAGATTCGCAAGCGCGCCAAAGAATGGGGACCCGGCGGCATCGAGACGCGATTCGGCGCGGCATGGTCGGGCTTCGCCCCGATGCTGGACCGGTGCCTCGAGGTCATCGAGGGCCGCGGAGGTGCCGCGGTGAAGCAAATCTATCTCGACACGCTCAACGGCCGCGTCCCGCCCAATCAGGGTCATATCCTGTCGCTGGCGGAGTAAGAAGACAACACGGCACGCGCCTCGCATGCGGCAATCGATTCCGCTCACAGATAATTCCGCTCACGGATAACAAGTCTCGCATCAGCTCTGGAACGATTTCGCCGTGATCAGCCATGCACTATCGATGCAATGGTACGAGAGGTAGTCGATATATAGAAGCGTGTCGATCCTGACACGGACCTTGGCGATTGCCTGACTCGGCGACGCAAAATCTACCAGCAATAGCTCTTGTTGCCGAGGAGCGTTTTTGGATTTCGGCGACTGACCGGCAGTAAGCGCACTCTTGAATTCCTGCGCGGACAATACCCGTAAGCTTCCGTCTCGTAATCCATGCAACTGGGCGCTCGGCGCAAATACGTGGCTAAAGCGTGACACGTCATTATCAAACATGAGGTCGAAGTAGCGTTCAACGGCGTCAAGCAACGAATGACAGGCTGCATGCTGGAGCATCATGGACTCACTTGGCTTCGAGGACCGAGCCATTATCGTTGCATGCGACCCGCCAGCATGTCCTTGCTAAAGACACCAATATTTGCCAGCAATACGCAATCTTACGCCTTTTGAGCCGCAAAAAGTTACTCGATATGCCGAAATTCGATCTCGATATGGTAGACCGGCGGATTGTTGCCGAGTTGCAGGCCAATGGGCGTTTGAGCAACGTCGAACTTGCGGACAAGATCGGATTGTCACCTTCGCCGTGTCTGCGTCGCGTCAAGCGTCTCGAACGGGATGGGTACATTGAAGGCTATCGGGCAACCCTGCGGCGCGACCGCATCGGGCTCGGCTTCTCGGTCTTTCTCGGCGTCAAGATCGACGGGCATGCCAATGAACGTGCGCTGCAGTTCGAGAAGGCCGTTGTCGCGATGCCCGAGATTGTTGCATGCCACCTCGTCTCCGGTGAGGCAGATTATTTCCTTGAAGTCGTCGTACCGGATCTTGCCGACTATCAGCGCTTTCTGGTCGACAAACTCCTCAATATGCCAATCGTGCGCGAGGTACGCAGCAACATCGCAATTCAGACACTCAAGGCGGGGGCGCCGTTGCCGCTCAAACACCTTGAAAGAGAGCGGGCTCAAAAGCGTTCGCAGGTGACCAGGCCTGGACGGACGGAACAAGGCGGACGGCGAAGATAGTTGCGCAGCCACCTACGCCACCTGCCCTTTCTGTCCAATCCCAAAGCGTATAGGTTTCGGGTCAGGGAAACGCCGCAAAAGACGGCCGGTGCAGAGAAGCGCGCATGCTCGATAAAACCGATGATGTTTCGATGTCAGCCGAAAACTGGCTGGCGCAATTCGAAAGCGCGCTCGCCAGGCCCGATCCCGGCCTGCTGAAGACGCTGTTTCATCCCGACAGTTATTGGCGCGATGTGCTGGCGCTGAGCTGGAACATCCAGACTCTCAACGGCGCGAAACTAATCCAGAATGCGGTGAACACTCCACCGCCTAAAGGCGGTGGCTTCAGGTTACGGCTGGAAGCCGGATTGATCGACCCTTCGGGTCGATAAGTCAGACTACCTTGAAATTGTCGTCCGGTTCTTCCGGTTTCTGATCTTCGATGTACTTCTTCCAGACTTCATCCGTAACATTGCCACTGGTCGCCACCCAGTATCCTCGTGACCACAGATGCTGGCCCCAATAGCGTTTCCTCAGCGACTGATACTCGGTCAGAAGCTTATGGGAACTCTTTCCCTTCAGGTACTGCACCGCGCGCGACACAGAAAGGTGCGGCGGGATCGAAAGCAGCAGGTGAACATGGTCACGGTTTATCGCCCCGGCGTGGATCGACATCTCGTGGCTACGGCTGATTTCCCGTAGCAGCTCTCTTGCTCGCAGCCCGACATCCCCAACCAGAACCGGGTATCGATATTTGGTCACCCATACGAGATGATATTTACAATCCCATATCGTATGACTGCCGGATTTCGCCGTCTCCATAATAGGAGGATGCTACTGCATCCCGTCGCCTAAAGGCGAGGGGTTTACGGATCCCCAAAACGGGACTCTAAAAGCCCTGCGAGGGTTCGCAGGGCTAAGCCATTGAAAATCTGGAGCGGGCGAAGGGATTCGAACCCTCGACCCCGACCTTGGCAAGGTCGTGCTCTACCACTGAGCTACACCCGCATCCGAGAGATTGACGGCGAGCGATCGCCGGCAACGGGCAGAGCTATGCCAAATGCGGCTCTCGAATGCAACAGCCCGTGCGGGGCCAAGAATCGGCCGATATCGGTCCGATATCCGGATATCCGGAGTATTTCGCCGAAATCGCCCGAAACGGCACATAAATCGCACTAATCCGACGCAGCCGGGGCTTCCGGCCGGAACCGGGAGAGGGGGCCGGCCTGCGTCCTGCGCAGCGATTCGAGCCACTTCCCGAACCAGCCCCGCAGCGTCCCGGTCAGTTCATCGCGACCCGCGGGCTCGCAGTCGAAGGTCGCCCACCATTCGACGAACGCCCGATCGCCATCCACCACCCGCGTGATGCGCAAGGTCGCCTGAAAATCGGTCAGTGGCAGCGAGGCCGCGCCGCAGAATTCATAGGTTTGCGAGCGCTCGACATCGGATTGCGCCAGCAGCCGCTGCCGGACCTGTCGTCCCTGATAGAGCACGTTGCGGATGGCGCCCACCGTATCGCCGGATTTGCCATCCTCGATCCGGCTTTCACCGGCGCCATCGACCCAGATCGGGTAATTGTTGAAATCACGAACGATTTTCCACACCTCGGCGGCAGGCTGCTCAAATACGGTGCTGTAATAGGCTTTGGCCATCGCTCGATTCTCTCTCGATTTCTGGGCTGGTCCCGATTGCCGGGCCTACCATGGGCTTTCGAAAGCCTGCCGCCCACCCGATCCCCGATCGAATGGAGGCGCCGGCGCTTTCGGCCACCGAGGTTCGGGGCGCCCCCGAACCGATTGAAATTTCCACGCAAACCGCCATTTGGTAAGCAGAACTTCTGAACCGCGACATCGGGCCGTGCTAGAACAGACCCCATCCAAGGCATCAGGACATCAGGCGAGGATTCCCGTGACGATACTAGAGCAGGGCAGCGGACCGGCGCCGCAGGCAGCGGCCGATCTGATCAAGGAGACGACCACCCAGACGTTCGTGAAGGACGTCATCGAGGAGTCCAAGCGCCAGCCGGTGCTGATCGACTTCTGGGCGCCGTGGTGCGGCCCGTGCCGCCAGCTCACGCCGATCATCGAAAAAGCCGTCCGTGCGGCCAACGGCAAGGTCAAGCTGGTCAAGATGAATATCGACGAGCATCCGGCCATTCCAGGCCAGATGGGAATCCAGTCTATCCCCGCGGTGATTGCCTTCGTCAACGGCCAGCCCGCCGATGGCTTCATGGGTGCGGTGCCGGAAAGCCAGGTCACCGCCTTCATCGACAAGCTGACCGCGGGCATGCCGGGCGAGCCCAATATCGCCGAAATCCTCAAGGAGGCCGAAGCCGTTCTGGCCGAGGGCGATCCCGCCACCGCGGCGTCGATCTATGCCGAAGTACTGGCGGCGGATGCCACCAATATCGCGGCTTTGGCGGGGCTGGCGAAATGCTACATGGCGACCGGCGCTATCGAGCAGGCCACGCAGACGCTGGCCATGGTGCCGGAATCGAAGCGTGGTGAGGCGGCAGTGAAGGCCGTGCAGGCGTCGATCGATCTGGCCGAACAGGCCAAGGCGCTCGGCCCGGTGACCGAACTGGAACAGAAAGTCGCCGCAAACCCGCTCGATCATCAGGCGCGATTCGATCTGGCGACCGCGCTCAACGCCAGTGACAAGCGGGCTGAAGCGACGCATCAGCTGCTCGAAATCGTCAAGCGCGACCGCAAATGGAACGAGGATGGCGCGCGCAAGCAACTGGTGCAGTTCTTCGAGGCGTGGGGCCCGACGGATGAGGCCACGGTCGAGGGACGAAAGCGGTTGTCGACGATCCTGTTCTCATAGCCATTCTCGCAAACACCGGGACCGCTGATGCCAATCAATGCCGAATATCGCGGGCCCGGCGACCTTCCCCATCTGATCCCGGTGTTTCCGCTGCCCGGCGCGCTGTTGTTGCCGCGCGGCCAGATGCCGCTCAACATCTTCGAGCCGCGCTATCTGGCGCTGGTGGACGACGCGCTGCGCGATGGCCATCGGCTGATCGGAATGATCCAGCCGGACGTCACGCATTCGCCTGACGAAGCCAAGCCGGTGCTGTTTCGCGTCGGCTGCGTCGGCCGCATCACCCAGCTCGCCGAGGCCGGCGATGGCCGCTATATCCTCGAACTCACCGGCATCGCGCGCTTCAAGGTGATCGAGGAAGTCGTGGTGCTGACCCCGTATCGGCAATGCCGGGTGGATTATTCCCCCTACATCGACGATTTCACCGCGCGCAAGGGCGAAGAAGCGGTCGATCGCGAGGCGCTGCTTGAAGTGCTGACGGATTTTCTCAAAGCCAACAATCTCAAGGTCGACTGGGAAGGCGTCGAGAGCGCGCCCAATGAGGCGCTGGTCAACGCGCTGGCGATGATGTCGCCCTATGGCCCGCCGGAAAAGCAGGCGATGCTCGAGGCGCCCGATTTGAAAACCCGCGCCGAGATTCTGATCGCCGTCACCGAAATGGATCTCGCCAAGAAGCGCACCAGCGGCGACACCGGGCTGCAATAAGTCCCGGATTTTAATACCCGGCCACCGCCAGCGCGATCACCGCACCGAGTGCCATCCAGCCGAAATGCCGGCCCCGGAAGATCCAGGCATTGCCGATCACGCCGAAGGCATACATCACGACCACCGTCGCGACGATCCAGTGCCGCGCCGGCGCCGACGCCATCGAGGATGCGGCCATCAGCAGCACGCCGCCGCAAATCCAGCCGACGGTGCCGACCTGCCAGCATAGCCGGATCAGGTTGCGCAGCCGCGGCGGCTCGATGGTGGCACGGGCAAACACCCTGGTTTCGCCGAGCACGCCATGGATGATGGCCACCGCGATCGCGGCGAGCCCCGAACATTGCAACAGCAGATCGCGCATCGGACCTGTCTCCATACACAGCTGTATGGAGACTTTTGACCGACGCATTGGCGCCTGTCAATACAGTAGTGTATGGTGAATTGTCGCAGGGAAGCAGCATGACCGATCAACTCTCCGCCAAAGACTGGCTCGACCAGGGTCTCAAGGCGCTGGCCGCCCGCGGGTTTACGGCGCTGAAGGCCGAGCCGCTGGCCAAGGCGCTCGGGGTATCGCGCGGCAGCTTCTATTGGCATTTTGCCGACGTCGATGCCTTTCACGCCGCGATCCTCAAGCATTGGCGCGAGGTCGCCGCCGAGCGGATCATCGCCAATGTCGAAGCCGCATCGGGCAGCGAAGATCCGGTGGCGCTGCTGTTGCGCCAGGCGTTCGGCGGCGGGCTGGCGCTGGAAAAGGCGGTCCGCACCTGGGCCGCACACGACGCGGCGGCGCGACATGCGGTGCAAGCCATCGACCGGCGCCGGCTGGGTTATGTGGAAAACCTCTTGAGGGCATCCGGGCTCGCGCCCGGCATCGCCCGCGCCCGCGCGCAACTCCTCTATTGGGCCTTTGTCGGCTTTGCATTGTCGGATCAGCCGCTGCCGCGCGCCAGGCAGGCGGCGGTGCTCGCCGAACTGCTCCGGATCGCGACGCCGTAGCGTAGCGCCGCCGGCGCCAGGCACCGGCTTCGCGCCTTCGCCGGCAAGGCGATCCCCTGGTTCTGTATCGCCTCGGTCCAACGCGAAGCGCGGTCCATCGGACAATATTAAAGAGCCGAACCTCGGTTCTCTGCGCATCCGACTGTCCAAGCCACCGCGCATCTGCCGGGACGTCTTCGGTCGACCGACCCACCGCGGGTTTCGAACGATAACCCTCCGTTCACCATGAGGACAAATCCCCGAATCCGTTTCCGCAAACCCTCCGGCTCTCAAGTTCGCTTACACCTTTACTGCTTAGTCATGCTTGAGAGGCGAGGCTGCGGCCAAGACGAGTTCAGTATCCTGCGTAAATCCAGAGTGAGCGTATGAATATCCCACGCAATGTCTTCCTGGTCTTCCCCACGATCGCTCCCAGTGCCGGCGGCTTCGCTGCCATTCCTGCTGACGGGTCCGACACCACCCTCCTTGCGACCGGCACCATCGATGCGGTTCGCGACGGCGTCTCAAACCCGACCGCAACACAGAAGTGATCAGAAGGAAGCTTGATATGAGGGCAAATCGGCTATTGCGGACGTCCGTTATCCTCGCCTTGTCGTTTTCGGCCGTCGCCGCGCTGACGCTTAGCGTCGCGCTGCCTCCGGCGATGGCGAACGACGACCACCCCACGGCCCCGATTGCGGCCAGCATACCGGCGAAGGTCCGCTTTCTTGCGCTCGGCATCGGCAAATCCGTGATTGTCGATTTGCCCCGCGACGCCAAGGATGTGCTGGTCGCCGACCCGAAGATTGCGAACGCCGTGATCCGCACGCCGCAGCGCGCTTACATCATCGGCGAGACGGTCGGCCAGACCAATGTCGTGTTCTTCGATTCCGATGGCCAGCAAATCGCCTCCTATGACATCGCCATCAAACGGGATCTCAACGGCGTGCGCGCAGCGCTGCGCCAAATGCTCCCCGCGGCAGGAATCCAGGTCGAAGGCATCGGCGACGGCGTCATGATGACCGGCTCGGTATCCAGTCCGATCGAGGCTCAGCAGGCCGGCGATGTGGTCGCACGCCTGGTGGGCGGCCCCGACAAGGTCGTCAACTCCATCGTCGTCCGCGGCCGCGATCAGGTGATGTTGAAGGTCACCGTCGCCGAAGTTGCGCGGAACATCGTCAAACAATTGGGCGTCGATCTCAGTGCCACCATGAATGTCGGCACTTCCGTCGTCAATTTCAACAATACCAACCCGTTCACGGCGAATAGCGGCCCGCTTGTCTCCGGCAACAGCGTAACCACGTCGGCCTTGACCAAAGCGGGTGTGCCCTCGGTCACCGCCACCCTGCGCGCGATGGAGAGCGCCGGTGTGGTGCACACGCTGGCTGAGCCCAATCTGACGGCGATCTCTGGCGAGTCCGCGACATTCATCGTCGGTGGCGAATTTCCGTTTCCGACCGGCGTGACCTGCCAAACGACGGCCGCAGGCTCTGTCGGGCAGTGCGCGCCCTCGATCGCTTTCAAGAAATTCGGCATCTCGCTCAACTTCACGCCGGTCGTGCTCACGGAAGGCCGCATCAGCCTGCGGGTGATGACGGAAGTATCCGAGGTCTCGACCGACAATTCGATCAACGTCAGCGGTATCTCGGTTCCCTCGGTCAAAACCCGCCGCGCCGAAACCACGCTGGAAATTCCCTCGGGCGGCTCGCTGGCGATGGCCGGCCTGATTCAGGAACAGACCAAACAGGCCGTCAACGGAATGCCCGGCGTCGATCAACTGCCCATTCTTGGCCAGCTCTTCCGGAGCCAGGATTTTGTCAATAACCAGACCGAACTGATGGTCATCGTGACACCCTACGTGGTTCGGGCGGTGGCGCAGAAGGAGTTATCGCGCCCCGATGACGGCTTTGCGCCCGCGTCGGATGCCCAATCGACCCTGTTGGCCCAAATCAATCGGATCTACGGCATCCCCGCCCGCGCCGAGCAGATCGGCAGCCATCAGGGCAATTTTGGCTTCATCATTGACTGAGGCGGCGGAGCGAGAACGCAACGATGACAAACACATTATCGGTCAATCGCCATCGAACCCTGTGCCTGCTGGGCGCGCTCATGGGCCTTTCCGTCATGCTGGGCGCGTGTACGGATATCACCGGTTCTACCGGCGAAATCGCGACGGCGCGCGTTCCCGAGGACTACCGGCTGCGCCATCCGATCGCGATCCAGGAGGCCGACCGATCCGTCGTCATCTTCGTCGGTCACGCGCGCGGGGGCCTGTCCGCTGCACAGCGCGCCGACGTCATCGGTCTTGCCCGGATATGGGTTAGCGAAGGAACCGGTGCGATCGTCGCCGATGTGCCGGTCGATACGCTGAACGCCGGGGCCGCGGCGAGCTCGTTCCAGGAAATCAAGGGACTGCTGGCGGCAAGCGGCGTACCGCCGCACGCGGTGACGATGCGCCACTACCATCCGGACGACCCTCGAACACTGCCGACGATCCGACTGAGTTATCCAAGGATTGCAGCGGTGGCCGGACCGTGCGGGCTGTGGCCCGAGGATCTCGGTCCCTCGATCAAGGACCCCGGCTATTTCGAGAACAAGTCGTACTACAATTTCGGCTGTGCGTATCAGCGCAATATGGCGGCGATGATCGACAATCCATCGGATCTCGTGCAGCCGCGGCCTGAAACGCCCGCCTATACCGTGCGGCGCACGGAAGGCTTCGAGAAGTATCGCAAGGGCAACTCGACCACGACCAGCTATCCAGAAGCCGACAAGGCCAAACTCAGCGATACAGGCAAATGACCAGCAACCCGCGTCAAAATTCCAAAGGGCAGCCGGATGTCCCCCCGCCGTCCCAGCAGGATTACATCGCTCCGGCGCCGCGGGTGTCGGTGCAGGCCTTCTGCGAAACGGCCCAGACTTCCGCAGCGGTGGAAGCGGCCGGCGTCGACCGGCGCCTCGGCAAGGCCCATCTGACGATCCGGATGGGCGGAATGGCGAGCGCCATCGAAACCTATCGTACGGTGCCGACGCCAAACGTGATCATTATCGAGACCGAAGACCAAAGCGATATCCTGGCCGGCCTCGACCAACTCGCAACCGTATGCGACGCCGGAACGCGCGTCGTCGTGATCGGCAATGAGAATGACGAGGCGCCTTATCGCGAACTGGTGCGTCGCGGAGTCAGCGATTACGTGGTCGGACCGGTCGATACGCTCGATGTGGTCCGTTCGATCTGCGGCTTGTTCTCGGCCGCGGAGGAAGTCGCGGTCGGCCGCATGATCGCCATCGTCGGCGCCAAAGGCGGCGTCGGCGCATCCACCGTCGCGCACAATGTT
>Ga0302324_100024194_pt1 | contig 11716 bp, 10 predicted proteins | sample Palsa_T0_1_FD_201949 | JGI IMG/M metagenome (GOLD analysis project Ga0302324, IMG submission 201949) | Peat permafrost microbial communities from Stordalen Mire near Abisko, Sweden - Palsa_T0_1 | ecosystem: Environmental > Terrestrial > Soil > Palsa > Peat permafrost | place: Sweden: Abisko... | reverse complement strand
GCGGATATCACCGCTGGGATGGTGCCCACTATGTGTGGGTACCCGGTAGCTGGCAGCGTCCGCCGCATCCTGGCGCGCGTTGGGAGCCGGGCAAGTGGGACCATGACCATGGCGGCTATCACTGGCACGAAGGGCGCTGGAAATAAACTGCGCAGGACTTTATTCATGACAGACCGGCGGCCTGATGAGCCGCCGGTTTTGCGTTTGGCCAGCGCAGCGGGAGCACCGCTATACTCGAGAGTTCGATTCGACAACATTTTGAGGAGCTGGACTCGTGACTCGTGCTGAGGTGGCTGACGTTCGTAAGGAAAAAGATTCTCTCGGATTTGTGGAGGTCCCCGCGGCCGCCTATTTTGGTGCGCAAACGGCGCGCGCGGTGGACAACTATCCGATCTCCGGCATGCGGGCGCACTCGCAGCTGATTCGCGCGATTGGGCTAGTGAAACGCGCTGCAGCTGAGGCGAATAAAGAGCTCGGTCTCGTTGAGCCGGAGCGTGCGGACGCGATTGCCCAGGCTGCGCAGGAAGTGGCCGACGGCAAGTGGGACGCGGAATTTGTGGTCGATGTGTTTCAGGCGGGCGCGGGCGTCAGCTTCCACATGAATTCGAACGAAGTGATTGCGAATCGTGCCGACGAGTTGCGTGGCGGCAAGCTGGGCGGGTATGAGCACGTTCATCCCAACGACCATGTCAACTACGGACAGTCGACCAATGACGTCTTCCCGACGGCAATGCGGGTGGCGACGCTGCTTGCGCTCGAGACGTTATATCCCGTGCTGGATGGGATTGCAGAGACGTTCGCGAAAAAAGGCGTGGAGTTTGACGGCATCTTGAAATCCGGCCGGACGCATATGCAGGACGCGGTGCCGATTCGGCTGGGGCAGGAATTTGCGGCGTACGGGCTGGCGATTCGCAAGTCGAAAAAGGCGATTGAGCATGCCGCCGATTCTCTGCGCGAGCTTGGGCTGGGCGGATCTGCAGTCGGGACGGGGATCAACACGCATCCGGAATATCGCGTAAAAGCTGTTGCGAATCTGGCGCGTCTCGCCGGACAGAAATTGTTACCTGCGGAAGACATGCGCTGGGCGATGCAGTCGAATGCCTGCATGGGCGAAGTCAGCGCAGCGTTGCGCGGTCTGGCGCTCGAGGTCATTCGCATCTCGAATGACGTCCGCCTCCTGTCGTCGGGACCGAACACTGGCTTCGCAGAAATTTACCTGCCCAGCCTGCAGCCGGGCTCGTCGATCATGCCGGGCAAGATCAATCCCGTGATGCCGGAGCTCGCCGCGATGGTCAGCTTCCAGGTCATCGGCAACGACACGGCGGTGGCGTACGCAGTGCAGGCCGGGCAGCTGGAGCTGAACGTCATGATGCCGACCATGGCATACAACGTGCTGCAGTCCATCACAATTCTGGCGAACATGCTGCGGCAGTTTGACCGCTACTGCATTGCCGGAATCACCGCGAATGCGGAGCGCTGCAAGTTTTATGCCGAGAGCACGGTGTCGCTGGCAACGGCGCTGAATCCCTACATTGGATACGCGAAAGCGGCGGAGATTGTGAAGGAGTCCGTCGCGACGGGCAAGTCGATTATCGATATTGCGCGCTCAAAAAAGCTGCTGAGCGAGGAAGAGATTGCCGACATCCTGGACCCCGTCAAGATGACGGAGCCGCAGTATCCGCGAGAGGCGGCGAAGCGGCGCGATGAAGTGAAGGCCAAGGCGTAATGCGATTTCTTTTCGGAGTGGTTGTCGGCGTCGTCCTGGTGGCGGCAGGGTTGTTCGCATATCTGCGGATGGGGAATGTACCGGTGGCGACATCGGATTCTCCGTTTCCGATGGAGCGGCAGATCACGCACATGGCGCTGGACGCGCGCATTGACAAAGAGATGATCAAGAATCCGCCGGTGGCCGCGGATGATGCCACGTTTCTGGCCGGTGCTACAGTGTATCGCGCGCAGTGCGCGTCGTGCCATGGCATGCCGGGCAAGAATTCTGACTTTGCGAAGTACATGTTTCCAGACGCGCCGCAGCTGTTTGTGAAGCATCGCCATGGCAGTGTCGTGGGCGTGAGTGATGACCCTCCGGGCGAGACATATTGGAAAGTCGCGAATGGGATTCGCCTGACGGGGATGCCGTCGTACAAAAACATTTTGAGCGAGACGCAGATGTGGCAGGTGGCGCAGTTGCTGGCGAATGCAGACAAGCTTCCGGCGGATGTAACGGCCGCCTTGCAGCCGGCGCCTGTTCCGCTAACTCCACCGACGCCCTAATCGTTTCCGGCAAATAGAAAAGGCCCGCGATGTGCGGGCCTTTTCCTGCTTGCAAACTGATTATTTCAGCGTGTAGGTGATGCCAGTGATGAACTGGAACGAGTTTCTCTTCGCACCCGATTGCGGGTCGCCGAGATAGGTGTCGAGAGAATTGACCGAGAAGCTCAGCCGTTTGTAGACGGGAAATACAAGGCCGGCCTGCCCGACGACCGAGAAATCCTGCACTGAATTGAATGCGGGAATGAGCTGGAGTTGCTCATTAAATGTGACGTGCTTCAACTTGCGGAAATAATTTTCCGCGAAGGTGCCGCCGATCAAATTTGTATCTGGATTGGGAAGAGTGCCGACCGCTGAGCCGGGGATTACCTGGAAGCTCTGTGCCTCGTACTGGACCTGCGCCTTCACGTCCAACTCCTGCTTCGCATCCTTGACGACAGTGAGACCAATACCGACGCCGTAGATCTGCTGCAGGCTAAGGCCCTGGGAGTAGTTGTGATCGAAGGACGTGTTGACCAGCCCATAGGCGCGCGGCGAGAAATACAGATCGTGCTCGGCATCGGCGTGGAAGATGGACGTTTTGGTGACCGTGTCGGGCGCGTCGACATTGGGTTGAGTGACCTTGCCGTATGTTTCCAGCACGTTGACGGTGTCGCGGCTTCTGGGATCGAGCCAGGAGACATTCGGAACCAACCGGACGAGATTGACGGCGCCGGTAAAGGTCTGAGAATTCTGCGTCGCATAGACGAGCGTAGCGCCGCCGGTGAGGGCGCCGTTCCAGTCGGAGAACAGGCCGGGGTGGCCGCGCAATTCTTTTTCGTAGCTCTGGTTGTCGATGATGAACTCGGTGTCCTTGGTGGCGACGGTGGTGGGCGGACCGGCATCGCCCTGCACGGTCACGGTCTGGTCCGTCATGGTGACGGTGCCTTGCGGGATGCGGGCGTCGTTCAGCTTGCGCGAGCTCTTGGTTTTGAAGCCGCTTTCAAGGACAGCGTAGCGGCCGGCGGCTTTCAGCTCCTTAATCTTGTCCCAGCCGATGGTGATCTCGCCGGCCATGTCGCTCTTGAAGGTGACGTTGGCGCCGGTCGAGCGCTCGAATGTGCCGGTCAGCGTGTCGCCGTTGGAGAAGACAAGGACGTCCTTGTCAGGAGGGGGCGCGGCCGGCTTGGCCGGGGCTTGCGCAGCGGCCCAAGGTGGCGCGGCAAAAGTGAGCGAACAGAGCAACATAGAAAAGCAAAGGCGCCGCATGAGCCGGACCATGGGAAATTTCTCCTCAAAAGTGGAATGGGAAATCAAGTGACTTTCGTGACGTGCGGGTGACCCGGGTACCGTATGCTGCCGTGCCTGCCCCGACGAAAATATGGGCATGAAATTACTCAAAGGCGTTCAATATTTCTTGTCTGTCTTGCTTGGCTCCGCGGGGCACGGTCATCACGAAGAAGTGCTTCGCAAGTATACCTTGCCGCAACCGGGAACCAAGCTCCAGCGGCGGGATCTGAACCGGTCGAAAACGACGCGGGTCATCTTCCACGCCGGCGACTCGGAGCAGTTACACTCGGAAGGCGGGTTGGCCTCCTAGTCTTTGAAAATCCCAACGGGATGGCGGCTCGCAAAGGTCGTCATCCTCATGGAATTTCTTCGAGCAATTCGCCGCTTCTTCACCTCGCTGATGGGGATATCAAACCCGGAAGATATGAAGAAGCGACGGCCGCGATGAAGCGGGATTAAAATAGCGCTATGGGCATCACGCGAGAGCAGGCACTGGACCACTTTGCCTCCGACGACTTGATCGGGCTCGGCATGGAGGCGGACGCGGTACGCCGGCGGCTGCATCCTGAGGGCGTGGTCACCTACATCATCGACCGCAACATCAATTACACAAATTTCTGCACGGAGTACTGCACCTTCTGCGCCTTTTACCGCCCGCTCAAGGGCAAGCTGGCGAGTGAAGGCTACATCCTCGACTTCGAGACAATCTACGACAAGATTCGCGAGACGCTGGAGCATGGCGGGACCGGTGTGTTGATGCAGGGCGGCCTGCATCCTGATTTGAAGATCGAATATTTCGAGCGCATGCTGCGTGGCATCAAACAGCGCTTTCCTTCCATCTGGCTGCACTGTTTTTCGGCGTCGGAGATTCTGGCGATTGCCGAGTACTCGAACATCAGTGTCCGTGACACCATCGCGCGGCTGCGTGATGCCGGCCTCGATTCCATTCCCGGCGGCGGCGCGGAAATTCTTGACGACGAAGTGCGGCATCGCATCGCCCGGCTGAAGTGCGGTACGGAAGATTGGCTACACGTCCACCGCACGGCGCATCAACTAGGCATGCGGACGACGGCGACGATGATGTTCGGCGTCGGCGAAAGTTATGAGCATCGCGTCAATCACTTCGAACAGGTGCGTCAGCTGCAGGAGGAGACCGGCGGGTTCACGGCGTTCATCCCGTGGTCATTTCAGCCGGGCAACACGGCGCTCGGCGGGCGCGGGTGGGATGAGGCGACATCGGTCGAGTACCTGAAGGTGCTGGCGATTTCGCGGCTCTATCTCGACAACATCCAGAATGTGCAGTCCAGCTGGGTGACGCAGGGGCTGAAGGTTTTGCAGATGGGACTGCGCTTTGGCGGCAACGATGTCGGCAGCGTAATGCTGGAAGAGAATGTCGTCCGCGCGGCTGGCACGCAGAATTGCACGACGGAAGAAGAGCTGCGGCGGATCATTCGCGACGCCGGGTTCAAGCCGGTGCAGCGCGATACCTTGTACCGGACGATGTTTCTCAGCTAGCGCTCAACGCAACGCTTCGGCAATTGCTTTTTCCGCGAGGGGCGCCATGACGGCGTAGCCTGCGGCATTCGGGTGGACCCCGTCCCTGCTCAAATTTTCCGGCAGGCCATGGCGGGCGTCCTGCATGGCGGCGTAGTAATCGAGATAAATGTATCCATGCGCGGTTGCATATTCCTGCAGCCACTGGTTGAGCGCGGTGATTTTCGTCACCGGGTCCATACCGGCGCGCCATGGATAGTCATACACCGGCAAAATTGACGACAGGACGACGCGGATGCCGTTCGCCTTTGCCAGGTCAGCCATGGAGGCGAAGTTGTCCTCGATTTGCTCCAGTGTTTCCGGCCCGGTATTTTGCGCGATGTCATTTGTTCCAGCCAGAATGACGACCGCGCTGGGCTTGAGCGCGACTACATCCTGGCGGAAGCGGACGAGCATTTGCGGCGTCGTCTGGCCGGAGATGCCGCGATTGATATACGGCTTGCCGGGAAAATATGTGAAGAGCGGCCAGCCGTCGGTGATCGAATCTCCATAGAAGACGACGCGCTTTTCATCCGGGGCGGCGCCCTGCAGGACGGCGTTGGCTGCGCTGTAGCGGCCGAGTTGCGCCCAGTCCGTGAGCAGCTGACGCATGTGAGCGTCAGCGATCGTGGGCGGGGCGGGCGCAGTCACTGGACCGGGCCTGGTCACTGGACCGGGAGTAGCCGCGGGGACGGGAGTTGTTGCAGGAGCGGATGGAGTTGGCGCTGTCTGGGCGTTTCCTAAATCCGGCACGATTGCCAGTGCGAGAACGAGGGAGAGTGCAAAGGTACGGCTCATCGCATCCACTCTACTGGACGGCTGGCAAGCTGCGCGATGCCGCCATTTTTCTGCGCGTCAGGCCGCTACTCCGCGCGCAACGGTACAACTTCTGTGTATGCAGAGTACATGCCCCCCGCTCGTTGTCGGCAGTTTTGCACGCAGTGCCGGTCTGCTCCATTTTTCACAATAGCGCCTGTAAAACGCTCATATTTGCGCAAATTATCGAGGCGCGTCAGAACAGCACGTCCGGTTAACCCGGCAGTGACTCAGGCGCAATCCACGCGGCCATGCAACTAATTTCTACTAGGTAAATAGGCGAGAACTGCCCCATACTTAGGCTGCGTAGCCCCCTTACTTGCGCAGGAGAGAGAGTTCGATGGACCCTCAATTACTGGAAACATTTGCCCAGGCCCGGGCCTTGGTGGAAGAAGACAATCGCCGGAAGATGGAAGACGAGCAGCGCAAGCGCGAAGCGGAGCGCGAGTCACTGCTGCGGGAGCTGGCTTCGCGGGTCGAGGCGGCGTTTGATTTTACGAGCCGCGAAAAGCTGGAGCTGGATCCACGGATGGACGTGCTGGATGGGCGGGGCGTGCTGGAGTTTGTCGTCCGCAGCATTCGCGCGATTTTTATTCTGTCGCAGGCGCCGACCGGCCAGTGGGGATTGCAGGTGGCTGAGGACAATCAGCCGCTGGCGCTGCTGGTGGAGATGGAGGGCGGGCAGAAGGATGACGCCACTTCCCGCCGGCTGGCTGCGGCCCGCATTGTGACAACGATCGGGGACTGGGCTGCGGCCAAGGAGCAGGCAACTGTGCCTCCGCAACAGCAGGGACAGCGGCGAGCCGCGGCACCGCCGCCTCCGCCACCGCAACAGGTGAAGCCGCCGACGAAAAATCCGCCGCCTCCGCCGCCTCCGGCACCGCCGGTTGAGGGAGGCCGGAAGCCACCGCCGGTGCCGCAGTTCGGCAAAGTATTTGGTTACTAACGGCAGAGCTCAACATCAGGAACAAGACCCGCCCCGGAATTCGGAGCGGGTCTTTCCATTTGCGGATGAAATCAGTAAATGATGATCGAGGAGATGCGGTTGTTCCAGGTGTGGCCGCCGCGGAAAGGGACGTTGCGCAGATCGCCCACGCTGCGATTGAGAACCGTGTCGCCGTTGCGGAAGCTGCCGTCATTAAAGATGCGTACCGCTGAGTGGCCGAAGATTTGAATGGACGAAATGTTGTTGCCGTAGCCGCGAGGCAGGTTCGGATAGCTCTCGCCTTTTTTCATGCAGAAGCGGTTGCCGCGAAAATCCCGGTCGGTAAAGAAGCAAGCGCCGGAGCGCGGATAGGGATGGCGGTTGTAGCTCGGGTCCCACTGAGGAGGCGGTGGATATCCGCCAGGCGGCGGTGGCGGCGGCGGACCTTGATACTGTCCTGCAAGAGCTGAGGCCGCGAGTTGCAGAGACGTTGGCGCAAGGAAGATGCCGCCGATCAGCGCCACGGTCAATACCAGTAGAGCCGGCTTGAGAAATCCACGAGTCACAAAACACCTCCAGGTGCGGGATGGCTACGAGACGGCATCCTACGTGGAGCGATTGCAGAGGTCAACTTGCGGATGTTGTCCGGTTTCAAACAGATAAACTGGTGATCGGTCGCGTAAAATCTTGATTGCATGACCGCCGCCGTGTTTGCTGGATCATTGATTTCGCGCGCAAGCATGGCGTGGGTATGGCTGCATGCCGCCCCGCAGCATGGGCTGTTGCATTATTTGAAACAACAGCAGCAGACCAGCAAGACGTTTCAGGGGCTTTATCGCTGGAATGCATTCGACATCTGCCTGCTGATCCCCTACTTCGTCGTCATGATCGTGTTGGCGTTCTACGGAATGCATCGCTACCAGCTGGTGTGGACATATTACAAACACCGCAAGAATGCGACCAAAGGTGCGCCGCAACATTTTGCGCAGCTGCCGCGCATCACGGTCCAGCTGCCGATTTTCAATGAGCAATTTGTCGTCGACCGATTGATCGCATCAATCTGCGCCATGCAGTATCCGCGGGAGCTGCTGGATATCCAGGTGCTGGATGACTCCACGGATGAGACACAGGCAGTGGCGGCAGCGATTGTTGCGAAATATGCGAGCGGCAAAGCGACTGGCCGGCCGGAGCCGATCGTTCATCTGCATCGGACGAATCGTTACGGCTATAAAGCGGGCGCGCTGGATGAGGGGCTGAAGACGGCGAAAGGCGAGTTGGTGGCGATCTTTGACGCGGACTTTACGCCGCCTGCAGATTGGCTGATGCAGGTGGTGCATCATTTTGCCGAGCCGGGCGTGGGCATGGTGCAGACGCGCTGGACACACTTAAATCGCGACTACAGTTTTCTGACGCAGGTCGAGGCGATCCTGCTGGACGGCCATTTTGTGTTGGAGCATGGCGGTCGCAGCCGGGCTGGCGTTTATTTCAACTTCAACGGCACGGCTGGGATGTGGCGCCGCATCGCGATTGAGCAGGCGGGCGGATGGCAGCATGACACGCTGACGGAAGATACGGACCTGAGTTATCGCGCGCAGTTGAAGGGCTGGCAGTTTAAATATCTGCAGGACGTGGAGTGCCCGGCGGAGTTGCCGATTGAGATGACCGCATTCAAGACGCAGCAGGCGCGTTGGGCGAAAGGGTTGATCCAGACGTCAAAGAAAATTCTGCCCAAGATTTATGCGCGCGACGATGTGCCGTTCCGCGTCAAGCTGGAGTCGTGGTATCACCTGACCGCGAATATCAGCTATCCGTTGATGATTGTGCTTTCCGTCCTGCTCATGCCGGCCATGGTGATCCGCTTTTACCAGGGCTGGTTCCAGATGCTGCTGATTGATTTTCCACTGTTCCTGGCGAGCACGTTTTCGATTTCTTCGTTTTACCTGGTGAGTCAGCGGGAGCTGTTTCCGAAGACGTGGCCGCGGAAGCTGATCTATCTTCCCTTTCTCATGTCGTTGGGGATTGGGCTGACGCTGACGAATACGCGGGCGGTGCTGGAGGCGCTGCTCGGGGTGAAGAGCTCGTTCAAGCGGACGCCGAAATACAGCGTACAGAAGAAGGGCGAGAAGTCGAATGCGGCGAAATATCGCAAGCGGCTGGGAATTGTGCCGTGGCTGGAGCTGCTGATCGGCTGCTACTTTGCACTGACGATCTGGTACGCGATCGCGAATGAGAATTACTTCACCGTGCCGTTCCTGCTGCTGTTTGTCGTCGGCTATTGGTACACCGGCTTGCTGAGCCTGCTGCAAGGGCGGTTCGAGGGTTTGCACTGGGGCGGCGCAAATACCGATGATGAGTCGAGTCCGAAGCCCTTTCCTGTCGGCGTTTAGCTAGTAAGTTATTGCCCTTTCTGGATGATTTTTACGGTATTTATGGGTATTATTGGATCTTCTTATGGGTGTCGGATTACCAATCGGGTGTTAAAGGGTGTACAATTGGGTGCTTATGATTCGCTCGGACACAGTTCGCATTACCCCCGCGATGCTCGTTTTGATTGCCGACGTGGAAGAGTTCAAGGGCTCCTGGAAGACGTTTGGCACGCTGGCTCCGGAGCGTCTGTCGACGCTGCGGCGCGTCGCGACGATTGAGAGCGTCGGCTCGTCGACTCGCATCGAGGGCAGCCGGCTCTCGGATAGCGAGGTTGAGAAGCTGCTGACCAACCTCGGCATCATCACGACATTCAAGACGCGGGATGCGCAGGAAGTCGCGGGCTATGCGGCGACGATGCAGCTGATCTTTCAGTCATGGCAGGAGCTGGCGCTGACGGAAAACCACATCAAGCAGCTGCACCGCGACCTTCTGAAGTACAGCGACAAGGACGCATATCATCGTGGCGAGTACAAGAAGCAGTCCAACAGCATTGCCGCGTTTGATGATGAAGGGCAACACATCGGCGTGGTGTTTGAGACGGCGACGCCGTTTGATACGCCGCGGCTGATGGCGGAGCTTGTCGGTTGGGCGAGTGAAACTCTGGATGCGCGGCTGCTTCACCCGCTGCTGGTGACGGCCATCTTCAACGTTGTGCTGTTGGAGATCCATCCGTTTCAGGATGGCAACGGCCGGCTGAGTCGCATTCTGACGACGCTGCTGCTGCTGCGCGCGGGCTATGGGTATGTGCCGTACAGTTCACTCGAGAGCGTGATCGAGCGGAGCAAGGATGAGTACTACCTGGCGCTGCGGCAGACGCAGGCGACGATCCGGAGCGACGCGCCGGATTGGCAGCCCTGGCTTCTGTTCTTTCTGCGAGCGCTGCATGAACAGATGACGCGATTGGCGCGGAAGATCGAGCGGGAAAAGCTGGTGCTGTCGGTGATGCCGCAGCTGTCTTTGCAGATCGTTGAATTCGCCCGCGAACACGGGCGCGTAATGATCGGCGAGATGGCGCGGCTCACCGGCACCAGCCGGAATACGCTGAAGCTGCACTTTCGCCAGCTGGTAAAAACCCGTCAGCTCGTGCTGCACGGGCAGGGGCGCGGCGCGTGGTACGCGCTGCCTTGACCGGAGCATAGGAAAAAAGAAGTTGTGTCGGGGCTTCAGGCAATTCTTGGTGGGCACGCGCTACACTTTCCCCTATGCGCCGAATCCTTCTCGCACTGACCGTTTGTTGCAGCGCCCTTCCCTTCTTCCCCATCACATCCGCACAACAACTGAGCAAGCAGCCGTTGTCGGTTTACTCGGCGCGGCGTCATGCGTTGGCTGACACCCTCAGTGGCGGATGGGCGCTGCTGTTTGCTGCTGAGGAGCCGCAGCTGGATTTCGACGCGTACCGGCAGGATCCGGATTTTTATTACCTGACGGGATGGAATGAGCCCGGTGCTGCGCTGCTTGTCGCGGCCGCTGAGCCGGCGACCGACGAGCATCCGGCGCAGCCGTACCGCGAAATTCTTTTCCTGCCGGAGCGCTATCTGCGCATGGAGCTTTATACCGGCGTGAAGATGGACGCCAACACTCCCGACGTGACGGCGAAGACTGGCGTTGCTGAAGTGCAGCCGCTGGCTCAGTTCTCAGCAGTGGTGGTGAAGGAAGTTTTGTCGACTCGCAACCGGCTGTATCGTGCGGCCAGTCAGGTGGATTCGGCGCAGGCGCTGACAACGATGAATGCGCTGGCAGTGTCGCTCGGTATGGATAAGGCTCCGCCGTTTGGCGATGTCCATGACTTTGTGATGACGCTGCGCTCGCGTAAAGACGAAGGCGAACTGGCGCTGCTGAAGAAAGCGGCAGACGCCTCGATGGTAGCGCAGCGCGCGATGATGAAGACGGTCAAGCCAGGCGTCACGGAGCGCGATGTCCAGGGCGTAATTGTCTGGAAGCTGTTACAAAATGGCTGCGAGCGCGTAAGTTACGCGCCGATCGTCGGCTCGGGACCGAACTCCGTGGTGCTGCATTATTCGGCGAACACGCGGACGATTCAGTCCGGCGACCTGGTGGTGGTGGATGCGGCGGGCGAGTTCAGCATGTATGCGTCTGACATTACGCGTACCGTACCTGCAAACGGGCATTTCACGGAGCGGCAGAAGGAAATTTACAACATTGTGCTGGGTGCGCAGCGGGCGGCGGCGGAAGCATTTGTCGCCGGGAAATTTGTGATGGGAGATCCGCGGCATCGCAAGCCGTCGGACCCGCCGTCTCTCGACCGGATTGCGTACGACTACATCAACTCGCATGGCAAGGACCTGCATGGCGAGCCGCTGGGCAAATACTTCATCCACGGGTTGGGACACTCCGTCGGCATCGATGTGCACGATCCGCTGGATTACAAGAAGCCGCTGGATAAGGGGATGGTGTTCACCATCGAGCCGGGCATCTATATTCCGGAAGAAAATCTCGGCGTGCGGATTGAAGATGTCT
>Ga0302324_100024191_pt1 | contig 11716 bp, 8 predicted proteins | sample Palsa_T0_1_FD_201949 | JGI IMG/M metagenome (GOLD analysis project Ga0302324, IMG submission 201949) | Peat permafrost microbial communities from Stordalen Mire near Abisko, Sweden - Palsa_T0_1 | ecosystem: Environmental > Terrestrial > Soil > Palsa > Peat permafrost | place: Sweden: Abisko... | reverse complement strand
GATCCCTTGCCGAACGGCGTCAGCCACTCGATCGCCTTGACCGTCGGATCCTCGGATCCGAGCGCGATGCGCTCCTCGGGAAACGCCGCCGGAAGGTCGTCGAAACGGCTGCCCTCGGCGGCCTCTCCCGCAGGCTTGCCGTTGATCGTGTCCACTCGGACGAGCGACGGGAAGCGCTCGGAGCGTCGCGGCGGCCGCGGGGGCCCCGAGATCGTGTCGCCCGAGAGCAGCTCGCAGCGTTTAACCTGGGCCGCGGAGATGTAGACATCGTCGTCGGAGGGGTCCGGCGGGTGCACGCGCAGGAAGCCGGACCCGTTGGCCAGGAGCTCGACCACGCCCTCGACGGTGGCCGCCTCGGCCGGAGCCGATTCCTCCTCTGCCGCCGCCGGCACCTCGCCTCCTTCGTCGGACTCGGCGACCCCCTCCTCGCCCTCGTCGCGCGTGTCCCCGCGCCCACGACCGCCACGGCGACCGCGACGGCGCCGCGCGGCGGGCCGGTCGTCCTTATCCGGGGAGTCGTCCTTATCCGGGGAGTCGTCGTTCTCCGGGGGGGAGTCGTCCTTTTCCGGGGAGTCGTCCTTAGCCGGGGAGTCATCCTTAGCGGAGGCCTTCGACGCGGAGCCCCTCGACGCGGAGGCCCTCGAGGAGCCCCTCGACGCGGAGCCCCTCGACGCCGAGCCCCTCGAGGAGGAGGCCCTCGAGGAGCCCTTCGACGAGGAGTCGTCCTCAGACGAGGAGCCCTCCTCCCCCGGGAGTTCGGCGTCAGCCGAACTCCTAAGGGAGTCGGCGTCAGCCGACTCCCCCTCCCCACCCTGATGGGTGAGGATCGAGTCGACGAGCTCGGCGCGGCGCAGACGGCGATAGCCGTCGATCGCGAGCTCCGAGGCGATCGCGTGTAGGTCGGCGAGCGGGCTGTCTTCCAGCGCGGCGCGGTCGAGAACGGACATAGATGGACCTCCTGGTTTGATCGGTGGGCTCCGACCGCGTTGAGCCAGCGGCCGGCGATTCCTGCTTTACAGCGTACCGTTCCCCCCGGCTGGCGCTGCGACTCAGCCCTGCTCTCGCCGCAGCTCTACGGGCAGGCGCAGCTCGGGGTCGAGCTCGACCGTCCCCTCGAGCACGGCCCGGACGGCGAGAAAGTCGGACGCTGGGGCGACGTCGTGGACGCGAAGGATGTGGGCGCCCGCGGCGACGCCGTGTGCGAGCGCGGCGAGCGTCCCCGCGAGGCGCTGGCGGGGCGCCCGGAGGGTGATCGCCCCGACGAAGTCCTTGCGCGATACGGCGAGCAGAACCGGTCGCCCGAGCTCGTGGAGGCGATCCAGGGAGCGCAGGGCCTCGACGGTCTGGGCGGGGGTCTTGGCAAAATCAGGGCCGGGGTCGACGATGAGCTGCTCCGAGGCAACCCCCCGGGCCTTCGCGACCTCCATCCGCGCGGCCAGGAACCCGAGCACATCGTCGACGACGCCGCCGTCGTAGGCCAGATCCAGCAGCTTCTGCTTCGGTGGCGCGCGCGTGTGCATGACCACGAGCGCGGCGCCGGTCTCGGCGCACACATCGGCCAGGCCCGGGTCGAGCAGGCCGCTGACGTCGTTGACGATCGACGCGCCCGCCGCGATCGCTGCTCGAGCGACGCTCGGCTTGTAGGTGTCTACCGATACCAGCACGCCGAGCTCGCGCGTTACTCGCTCGATCAGCGGGACGACACGCTCGGCCTCCTCCTCGGGTGCCACGGGCGGCCGGTTGGTGACGCCTGACTCCCCACCGATGTCGATCATGTCGGCCCCGGCGGCGAGCATCGAGCCGGCTAGCTCAACGCGTTGCTCGAGCGTCCGCGTAGCACCGTCGTCGGAGAACGAGTCCGGCGTGGCGTTGACGATGCCCATGATCAGCGGCCGGTCGCCGAGCTCGAGCCGGCGACCAGCCGCCTCGAGCACTCGGTGCGGCGCGCTCACTTCTTCTTCTTCTTCTTGGGCGCTCCCGACGCCTTGGCGGTGGTGATTCGGAGCTCACGGGAGAGCACGGTCCGGTTGCCTGCGCGGTCGGTGATGGTGATGGTCATCCGATAGTGGCCGGCGCGCAGGTAGCGGTGGGTCGCCGTCTGCACCCTGATCCGGTTGCTCGTTCTGTCACCCCAGTTCACGACGACGGTGGCCACACCGGAGGTGTCGGCCGGCGTCACGCCGGCCGGAACATCGGTGTAGCTCACGCGCAGGTGCAGCACCGCCCCCAGCCGATCGGCGCCTCTCAGCGTGAACGTGCCCGTCGGAGGGATGCTGTCGACGAAGAACTGGCCCGGCGAGGCCGACGACGTGAGTCCGTGCTCGTTCTCGGCGGTCACCACGAAGGTGTGCGGGCCCTGCGACAGCGGCGTTGTCGGGGCGAAGGAGGTACCCGACGATGAACCCACCGCTACCCCGTCGATCGACACCGTGTACTCGGTCGGGCCCCACAGCTCGCGGGGGGCGGACCACGTCATCGTCGGCGTCGCCGACGTTCGATAGTGCGGCGCGCTGATGACGCCAAAGGAACCGGGGGGGTAGATGAGCTGGGCCACCTGGATCGTCGTCGATGAACCGGTCCCCTGCACGAAGGCGATCGCGACGTCGCCGCCGTGATCGCCGGCAGCGAAGAGCCCCTCGGCCGCCTCGGTCGGGCCGAGCGCGGGGTTCGAGGCGACCATCTCGGGACCGAAGGCCGAGCTGGAGTAGAAGCGTGCGCGGACCTCGGGTGATTCCAGCAGACCCGGGTCATGCTGCCACGCGATGAGCCCTGAGTAGTCCCCGGCGATTGCCGAGGTCGGGTAGGGCGGGGTCGCGTTGGGAAGGCTGTCGATCTCGGCTGCCGTGCCGGGAGCACCGTTCTGGCCGAGGATCGTCGCCCACACCTGGTTCGCTCCCTCGATCTGCGAGGTGACGAAGCCGTCGCCGTACTGCATCATCGAGATCCCTGCCCCGGTGGCGCCGGGACTACCGGTAAAGGGCTGGCCGTCGGCTACGACGGCGCCCTGGAAGCTCGAGGCGACAAGCCGGTTCAAGACCACGCGGGAGAACGTCTGCGATCCGCTCGCGAATGTCTCGTCGAAGGTCACGTCGGTGTAGGACGAGTTGTCGCCCACGCCGACCGCAGGCGACTGCGCGAGGACCTCGTTGTAGCCGTCCATCGACTGCGGATCGGCCTGCTCGATGTCGGCACTGACCATCGTGTACCAGACGCGCCGCGCGAAGACGTGGCCGTTCTCACCCCATACGACGATCCCCTCGCTGTCGCCTGCGGCCGCTACCTTCGGCGCGCCCGTGCCGATGCCCGCGTCGTCCCCCGGGGTAAGGTTCAGCGCCCCGGTCTCCCCCTGCCACTGGCCCTGGTAGTAGTAGAAGTCGCGGACGTCGTAGCCGGCACCGTCGGGGGTCGTGAAGGCGAGGTACCCCTCGGAGTGGATGGAGATCGCCACGGACGGGTTCATGGCGCCGTTGTAGAGGTCCTGGGGCGCTGACAGCGCCGCCGAGGCGCTCGCGCGCGTGACCACGAAGAGCTGGCCCCCATTGATGAAGGCGATGATCAGGAGGCCTCCGTCACCGGCGGCGATCACCGGCTGCAAGGACGGTCCGGGGAGCCCGGCATCGATCTCGACGGGAGCGCCGAAGCCACCGCCGGTGAGTGCGCTGACGAACACGTGGTTGACGCCGCCGACGGACTCGAGGTAGGCGAGCCCGCCGGTTCCGTCCCGCGATACCGCGACCCCGGAGAGGCCCTGAATCGCCGCGCTGGGGCCGGCGATCGTGATCGGCGGCTGCATCACCGGGGCCGGCTGCGCCCCCGCGGTCGGCGCCAGGGCGAGAAAGGCGAAAACGCTCAGCGGCACGAGCCGGCGCAGCAGAGCCACCATCACGCCGCGGCCAGGATTCCTTCGAGCTCTTCCTCGCGACGGAAGCGCTCGATCTCGAGGGAGATGCGCGGCTCGTCCCAGCCGAGCTCGCTGCCGAGGGCCTGGGCGACCCGTGCCACCGCGGCCCCGTCGCGCGCGTGGAGCTCCCCGGCCGCGAGGATGCCGAGTCGGGTGCGGCGCAGGAGCACGTCCCCGACGCTCCGAGCCTGCTCGTAGCGCGCCGCGAACGGCACTTCGGCGAGCAGATCGGGCAGGCCGGCTACGATCGGCTGCGCCAGCTCACCACGCTCGGCGGCCGTCCTCAGGACCTCGTGGGCGGCATGCCCGTAGCGTGCCGCGAGCGCGGCATAGGACTCGTCGGGCACGCCTTCGACTTCGGGCAGGCTGGCCGGATCGACGGCGAGCCCGAGGGGAATCTCGTCGGTCCGGCAGGGCGCCTCGCGGCCGTCGCGCTCGACCAGCCGGTCGACGGCGAGCTTGGCCATCCGCCGCCATGTCGTGAGCTTCCCTCCCGTGATCGTGATCATGCCGCTCGAGGTCTCGTAGAGCTCGGCCTTGCGCGAGATGTCCACCGACTTCTTCGTGTCCCCGGTCGAGATCAGTGGCCGAACGCCCGCGTAGGCGCCGGTCAGATCGCCTGCTCCGAGGCTGGTCCCGAAGAACGAGTTGGTCGCCTCCAGGAGGTACTCGACGTCCTCGGCGGAGGGCTTGACGTGATCGATCTCGCCCTCGTAGTCGTTGTCTGTCGTCCCGATCAGGCTGCGCCCGAGCCACGGCAGCGCGAAGATCGTGCGCCCGCCCGCGGCGGGCACGATCGCGCCCGCTACGAGCGGGAGATCGTCGTGGGCGACGGTGATGTGGGTTCCCCGGCTCGGCCGGATCGTCGGCATTTCGGCCTCGGAGAGCAGCTCCTCGGGGCGGATGCGATCGGCCCACACGCCCGTCGCGTTGACCACGTTGTCGGCGTGGACGATGAAATCTGAATCGGTCTCCATATCACGTACCCGCACGCCAGACTCGCGGCCGTCCTCGCGCACGAGCTCGACCACTTCGAGCCGGTTCGCGCAGATCGCGCCGAAGCGCTCGGCCTCACCCAGGACGGTGAGTACGAGCCGCGCGTCGTCGGTCTGACAGTCGTAGAACAGATATCCGCCCGTAGGGTTGCGGCCTGCCAGCGCCGGGAGCAGGTCGATCACCTCTTCGCCGGAGATCATCCGATGGCGCTCGGGGCTCCAGTCCCCGTCTGGGTCCCCGCCCGCTTCGGCGGCGGCGCGGCGGGCGCTGCGGCGACCGCGAAGCCGGGCCGTCGCCATCACGTCGTACATGTTCAGGCCGATCCCCATCAGCAGGTCCGGTCGGTCGCCGTCGAAGGCGGGTACGACCAACTTCAACGGGTGCACCAGGTGCGGGGCGAGCTTGACGAGAAGCTGGCGCTCGAGCAGCGCCTCGCGAACGAGCCCAAGGTCGAAGTTCTGCAGATAGCGAAGGCCCCCGTGGACCAGCTTGCTCGAACGGCTGCTCGTGCCCGCCGCGTAGTCGGTCTTCTCCACCAGCGCGACGCTGTACCCGCGGGTGGCGGCATCGAAGGCAACCCCCGCTCCCGTGATCCCGCCCCCGATCACCACGACGTCGAATCGTTCACCGGCGAGAGACTCGATCGCGCGCTCGCGCGCGATCATCGACGCCGCCTCCCGCACGGGCGGGGTTGTAGGACTACCGCAGGGGCCACCAGCGCAGGGTACTGAGGGGCGTCTTGCCGCAGCGCCAGACCCTAGTCGCCTGAGTCGTCATCCGCCGGGTTCCCGAAGCCCTTGATGATGAGCTCGGAGAAGAACCGTTCGATGAGTGACTGCAGATCGAGCGAGGGCGCGAGCTCGGAGGTAACGGCGTCGATCGTGAGCACGACCTTCACGTAGAGGATGACCGCAGGATCGATCACCATCCGGTGCGCTCGCGCCGCCGAGAGCAGGTCGATCTGGTACCGCGCGAGGATCTCGCGCCGGCGGGAGGTACCGGCGGCGCGCGCGCCCTCGGCGAGATCGTGGAGAAAGCGCTCGGTGAGCTCGGTCATCTCACGCCTCGCCGCGGCGAGGTTCGTGGACGCCGATGGCCGCAGCCATTTCAGGAAGTCGTCGACGGCCGCTTCGGCCTCGCCGCCGAAGAGGCGCATCGCATAGCGGCCGAGCAACTCGTGCACGGCCTCGGGAAGACGGCCGATGATCCCGAAGTCGACGTATCCGATCCGATTGCCCGAGAGGATGAGAAGGTTCGCGGGATGCAGGTCGCCGTGGAAGATCCCCACCTCGTAGGCCTGGGCGAGGAAGTTCCAGACGACGTTGGCGGCGGCCTGGTCGAGGTCGTAGCCCGCCGCGCGCAGCCGCCGCTCGGCCCCCTGACGGTCTTGGCGCAATTCGCGGATGATCTCGACGAACAGGAGCCCGTCGAGGCGTTCGGAGGTCAGCACCCGACGCGTCGTGTATTCGGGGAAGACCTCGGGGTCGTATTCGGTGCTCCGGTCGCGCGCGTTCGCGCGCATCGTCGCCGCATTCGCCGCCTCGACCGTGTAGTCGAGCTCCTCGTGCGTCCAGCGCGCGAGCTCGTCGATCACCTCGCGGCTGCGCGTGCCCCCAAGCAGGTGGGTCCAGTCGAAGAGCCGTGAGACCCGGCGCATCAGGGCGATGTCGCCCATGAGCAGCTCGTCGATCCCGGGGCGCTGGACCTTCACGGCGACACGCCGACCGTCACGAAGGACCGCGTCGTGGACCTGGCCGATCGAGGCGCTCCCGAAAGGCTCCGGCTCGAACGACGCGAACAGCTCCTCCACCGGCTGTCCGAGCTCCTCGCGAATGATCCGCTCGACCTCGACGTAGGGGAACGGGGCAAGCCGATTGAGGAGATTGAACAGCTCGACGCAGTATGCGGCGGGCAGGAGGTCGAAGCGCAGCGCGAGCAGCTGGCCGAGCTTGATCCAGCCCCCCCCGAGCGTCTCGAGCGCTCGGCGCAGGCGCACCGGCCCCGACACGCGCCGCCAGCGCGCCGGGACGAGCAGGGGCGGGGCGTAGCGGAGCGTGACCTCGAGGAGCACGAGCGCTCGGCGCACGGTGCTCCAATTCATCCGGGCCCGGATCACTCAGCCCGGTGGCGCCGCGGGATCCGCGACGCCGGCCTGGCTGCGCTCCGCGACGATCTCCTTGATCCGGTCGACCGTGTCCTGCGACATGCGCGCGACCTCCCAATGCGTGAGCTTGAAGACGCGCATCGGCGAGGTCGCGATCACCGAGGCCATACGCAGATCGCGGGACAGGAGACCCATCTCGCCGATCAGGTCGCCGGGACCGACCGACGCGATCTTCTCGCCATCCCTGATCACATCCGCCGTCCCCTCCTCGATGGCGATCAGCTCGGTCGAATAGTCGCCCTGCTTCATCAGGATCTGATCGTGGGCGACGCTCGTCTCCGTCGCGAACGTCGCGAGCTTTCGGGCCTCCGCATCGGAGAGCGTGGAGAACAACGGAATCGCACGCAGGCGGCTGGGATCCATGGATGCTCCTGTGGTTTGCTCGGGGCGGCGCGACTCTACCTGAGTGCAGCACGACTCAAGTGGCGCGGATCAGCCAGGCTCCGGACCGTCGGGCGCGCTCGAGTCCGCGCCAATTGAATGGGCGCAAGCGAATTCAAACTTACAGCGCCTGGACCTCAGCGGTGATCTCGCTCACCGAGGCCTTGGCGTCGCCGAACAGGAGGCTGGTCTTGGGGTCGTAGAACAGGGGGTTGTCGATCCCGGCGAACCCTGACGCCATGGACCGCTTGAGGACGACCACGGCCGCCGATTTATCCACCTCGAGGATGGGCATGCCGTAGATCGGCGACCCGGGCTCGTTCTTGGCCGCCGGGTTGGTGACGTCGTTGGCGCCGATCACCAGGGTGACGTCGGTCCGGGAGAACTCGGGATTGATGTCGTCCATCTCCTTGAGCAGGTCGTAGGGCACGTCCGCCTCGGCGAGCAGCACGTTCATGTGGCCGGGCATCCGTCCGGCGACCGGGTGGATCGCATATTCGACCGTGACCCCCTTGGCCTCGAGCGCGCGCTCGAGCTCCCTGACCGCGTGCTGGGCCTGCGCGACCGCCATCCCGTAACCGGGGGCGATGACCACCAGGCGAGCGTACGAGAGCTGGATCGCGACATCCTGGGCTGAGGTCGAGCGGACGGTGCCGCCTTCCGCCCCGCCGCCGTGCACAGGGGCGGCCACGGCGCCGCCGAACCCGCCCGCCACGATCGCGGGCACCGATCGGTTCATGGCCTTGGCCATCAGGTTCGTGAGGATCGTGCCCGAGGCGCCCACGATCATCCCCGCGACGATGAGGGCGTAATTGTTGAGCGCGACTCCGGTCGCGGCCGCGGAAAGGCCGGTGAAGGCGTTGAGCAGCGAGATCACGACCGGCATGTCGGCGCCGCCGATGGGTAGGACGACCATGTTCCCGAGCACCGCCGCGGCGACGAGGATCCCGAGGATGAAGAGGGCCTGCGAATGGGTGCCGGCCGCGAGGACCACCGCCGAGACGACGGCGATGAGAAGCAGGACGAGGTTCAGCACGCTCTGTCCGGGAAGCTTGATCGGTTTCCCCGGCAAGATCTCCTGGAGCTTGGCGAAGGCGATGTTCGAACCCCAGAACGAGACCGAGCCGACGATGGCCGCGAACAGTGAGGGAATCTCCACCTTCAGCGGGTAGCCGCCGCTGAAGTGATGGCGATACTCGATCCAGGCGATGAGCGCCACCGCGCCGCCCCCGACGCCGTTGAACAGCGCCACCATCTGGGGCATCTGGGTCATCTTCACGTTTCGGGCGGCGGGCACCCCGATCGCGGTCCCGAGGACCACCCCGAGCACGATCAGCCACGGCGTGCTCGACCCGTGAAGAACGCCCTTGGTGAGCAGGGTGGCGATCACCGCGATCGCCATCCCCGTCGCGGCGATCTTATTGCCCCGAACCGCCGTCCGCGGCCCGGTCAGCCCGCTCATGCCGTAGATGAAGAGCGAGAACGCAACGATGTACATCGCATCGATGAAGCTCTTGGACTGCAGGAAGATAGTCGCCGGAAGGCTCACTTCGCGTCTCCCCCGGACCCAGCTTCGCCCGACTCCGCTCCCTTAGAGTCCGGATCACCGGCCGCCTTCTCAGCGGAGTCAATGGAATCGGCTTTAGCCGATTCCACCTCCGCTCCCTTAGAGTCCGGATCACCGGGGGCCTTCTCAGCGGAGTCAATGGAATCGGCTTTAGCCGATTCCCCTTCCACAGGGTCCGGCTTGCGCTTGAACATCCCGAGCATGCGGTCGGTTACGAGGAAGCCGCCGATCACGTTGATGGTCCCGAACATGACCGCGATCACCAGCAGCACGTGCTCGAGCAGGCCGCTGGACTCGTGCATGAGCAGCAGGCCGCCGAGGATGACGATCCCGTGGATCGCGTTCGTGCCCGACATCAGCGGCGTATGCAGCGTGTTCGGAACCTTGGAGATGACCTCAAAGCCGACGAACGCGGCGAGCACGAGGATGGCCAGCTCGGTGATGATGCCCATGGTCCGCCTCCTCTCCCCTACGCTGCGGCGGCCTTGGCGCCGGCGTGCACGATCTCGCCGTCGCGCGTCACGCACGCGCCGGCGATGATCTCATCCTCGAAATCGAGCTTGAGCTGTCCTTCGTCGATCATCAGGTCGAGCAGGGACTGCACGTTGCGGGAATAGAGCTGTGACGCGTGCTCGGCCATGGTGCTGGGAACGTTGAGGGGAGCGAGGATCTTGACGTCGTGCCTGATCACCGTCTTCCCGGGCTCTGAGAGCTCGCAGTTGCCGCCGGCTTCGCCCGCGAGATCGACGATCACCGACCCGGGCTTCATCTTCTCGACCGCCGCCTCAGTCACCAGGATCGGGGCGCGCCGGCCGGGGACGAGCGCGGTAGTGATGACGACGTCGACCTTCCCGATCGCCTCGGCCATGAGCTCCTGCTGGCGCGCCTGCTGCTCGGGCGTCAGCTCCTTGGCGTAGCCGCCGGCGCCCTCGAGGTCGCCACCCAGATCGAACTCGAGGAAGTGCGCGCCCAGCGACTCGACCTGCTCCTTCACCGCCGCCCGCACATCAAAGCCCTGCAGGACGGCTCCCAACCGGCGGGCGGTGGCGATCGCCTGCAGCCCGGCGACGCCGGCACCGAGTACGAGCACCGTGGCGGGGCGGATCGTGCCCGCCGCGGTCATCAGCATCGGGTAGAACCGTCCCAGCTCCTGCGCGCCGATGAGCGCCGCTCGGTAGCCGGAGATATTGGCCTGTGAGGAGAGGGCGTCCATTGACTGGGCGCGGCTGATCCGCGGGATCGCCTCCATCGCGAACGACGTCACCCCGGCGGCCGCAAGCTCCCGTACCCCCTCGGCGTTGGTGAGCGGCGCGAGGAACCCGATCACCACGTTCCCTTTCTTGAGGCGGGCGATCTCCTCCGACGTCGGGGGCGCGACCTTGACCACGACATCGGACGCGTACACCGCTCCCAGGTCTTCGGTGAGCTCGGCGCCCGCCTCCTCGAACTGAGCGTCCGGGATCATGGCCGCCGCGCCGGCTCCGCGCTCGACGACGACCTTGTGGTCCTGCCCGGTGAGCTTGCGCACGACCTCCGGCACCAACGCGACGCGCCGCTCGCCAGCGACGGACTCCTTCGGGACTCCGATCTCCATGCGGCGCGGGAGGCTACCGCTTTGGACGTCCGGGAGTCGGCTGTGGAGCCGCAGCCGAGCCTCAGGCGTCGCGGAGGCGAGGCCGTCTCATAGGCGGACGACGTTGCCGGTCCGCAGACCGCGGGTCACGCCGCGCAGGTCGACGAACAGCGCCGCCGCGCCGGCGATCCGGTCATGGTCGATTCCCGGGTGAGCGGTTACGAGCACGACGGCGTCTGCGTCGGCCACCGCCTCGTCGAGCGCGACACCCTCGAGCCCGATGTCTTTCAGCGCCGGTACGTAGGGGTCGTGGTAGCTCAGCACGCCGCCTCGACTGGCCAGCACCTGCATGATCCGGATTGCCGGTGACTCGCGGATATCCCCCACGCCGCCCTTGTAGCTGACGCCGAGAATGGCGATTCGAGAGCCCTTGACGGGCTTGCCCGCGTCGTTCAGCGCACGCTCGATTCGCTCCACGCAGTAATAGGGCATCTGCTGGTTCATTTTTCCCGCAAGCTCGATGAACTCGGTCGAGAAATGGAACTCCCGCGCGCGCCACGTCAGGTAAAACGGGTCGACGGGGAGGCAATGACCGCCCATCCCGGGCCCGGGCTCGAAGCGCATGAAGCCATAGGGCTTGGTCGCCGCCGCGTCCACGACCTCCCAGATGTCGATGCCCATCCGATCGGAGAGGATCGCCAGCTCGTTCACGAGTGCGATGTTCACCGACCGGAAGATGTTCTCGAGTAGCTTGCTCATCTCCGCCGCTTCGGGCGTGGTCACCCGGACGATGTGATCGCAGATGCGGCCATAGAGCTCCTCGGCCCGATCGCCCGACTCTGGGTTGACCCCGCCGACGACCTTGGGTGTATTGCGCATCGTGTAGTCGGTGCGACCGGGATCGACGCGCTCGGGGGAGAAGGCGACGCTGAGACCGTCTCCCACGCGGAGCCCGGACTCCTCCAGGATCGGTATCAGGCGCTCTCGGGTGGTCCCGGGGTACGTGGTCGACTCCAGCACCACGAGCTGCCCGCGCTGGAGCACCTGAGCAAGGGAGCTCGCGGCGGCGCTCAGCGGACCGAGATCGGGCTCACGGTTGAGCGTCAGCGGCGTGGGAACGCAGATGATGACGGC
>Ga0302324_100024189_pt1 | contig 11717 bp, 10 predicted proteins | sample Palsa_T0_1_FD_201949 | JGI IMG/M metagenome (GOLD analysis project Ga0302324, IMG submission 201949) | Peat permafrost microbial communities from Stordalen Mire near Abisko, Sweden - Palsa_T0_1 | ecosystem: Environmental > Terrestrial > Soil > Palsa > Peat permafrost | place: Sweden: Abisko... | reverse complement strand
TGCCTGGAAAGAGCTGTGTTATCTGTGGTCCAGCGATTTCCGCACACATATCACCGAGACGCGCTGGCAAGCCTATTGCAAACGTCTGCGCAAGGCTGAAGCTCGCTGGAGTGTCGCGGATCGGCACGTGCATCCGGCGGTCGCGGACCAGCAGATTGCCGATCGCCATATCGACATCGAAACGCCCCTGGTCACCGCGCGTCTCGACCGCCGGCGAGGGCTTGCGATCGACAGCCTGCAGTTTGCAGGACAGACGCGCGCCGCCCTCGGTGGCATACCGCACGGCCATTTCGACGACATTGCGCTGCAGGCGGATTGGTACACCGGAGACTGTGTCTTCGAGGCGCCCGGCGAGCACAAGGTGACGGATCTCGAGTGGTGCGAGGCACGGGTCAGTCGGGATCCCAATGGCGATGTGCTGGCTGTCGCGCAGGTCGAAACACCCAGGGGTCCCATCGAAAAGCGGCTTCGCTTCTGTGCGACCGAGCCCCGAATCGACTTCGACATCACGTTCGACTGGCGCGACTGGGGTAGGGGCAGCCTGCGCGTCGGGCACCTCACCCTTCTGCCTGCCGCATTCGATTGGCAGCGCCTGAGGCTGACGACACACAATGGCGGCAAGCATTGCGAAACCTTTCCTCTCAACGATACGCATGTGGACCATGGCGCGCCGGTTTCGTTCCTCGTCTCGTCATCGTACGGGCTTGGCATGACCGAGGGCTGGGCGGATATCGGCGACGACAGGACGTGCATCCGCGTCGAGGTGGATCGCCAGACAGCGCCTTTGCTCGGGCTTTTGACGCATCGCCGAAGCGGAGGCAGCCTGTTCTGCCAGCTCGCACTGTCCGCGCTGGAGCTCGACGAAACACGCAAGCCGGCAGCATACCGTGACGGCCCGCGCAGGGTCCGATTTTCCATCCGCGCGATTGCTCCGCCAGCAGAATTTTAACTATGTTCTGCAACCTTTTCCCCGGGACGAAGGATGTCAGGGGCTATGGGGCAACGCGCCGTCAAGATCTATCTGCAGAACGATAATGCCGGAGCTCCTGCGGAGCCGCGCATTCGTGACTTCACACAGCCTTGGCTCGACCTGAACGACAAGGCGGTTCTCGTCACCGGCGGCACCGGCTCGTTCGGCAAGCATTTCGTGAAGCTCGTCATCGAGCGCTACCGGCCGCGCCGGCTTGTCATCTTTTCGCGGGACGAGATGAAGCAGTTCGAGATGCAGCAGCTGTTTCCGATGGAGCAGCATCCGTTCATGCGCTACTTCATCGGCGACGTGCGCGATCGTGACAGGCTCGATCTGGCCATGCGCGACATCGATTATGTCGTGCATGCCGCCGCGCTGAAGCAGGTTCCGACCGCCGAATACAATCCCTTCGAATGCATCCGCACGAATGTCTTCGGCGCCGAAAATGTGGTCACGGCGGCGCTTCGCCGCAATGTGCGCAAGGTCATCGCGCTGTCGACCGACAAGGCGGCCAATCCCGTCAACCTCTATGGCGCATCCAAGCTCGCTTCCGACAAGATCTTCGTTGCCGCGAACAACCTCGCCGGCGCGGACGGAACACGCTTCGCTGTGGTCCGCTATGGCAATGTCTTCGGCTCGCGCGGCAGCGTCGTGCCCTTCTTCAGGAAGCTGATGCAGGACGGAGCGGAGACGCTCCCGATCACCGACCAGCGCATGACGCGCTTCTGGATCACCCTGACGCAAGGGGTCAATTTCGTGCTGTCGAGCATGGAGATGGCGCGCGGCGGCGAAATCTTCGTGCCTAAAATTCCGTCTACCACGGTCGTGGACGTGGCGCATCTGATAGGGCCGAAACTGCCGCAACGCGTGGTCGGCGTACGCCCGGGCGAAAAGCTGCACGAGACGATGATCCCGGCCGACGATGCACGCTGGACCGTCGAGATCGACGACCGTTACGTGATCCTCGCAAGCTTTGCGGCTGCGGCACGGGAAGCCTATCTCAATCGCGGCGGCACGCCCGTGCCCGAGGATTTCGCCTATTCGAGCGACACGAACGATGAAAAGCTCGATGCGCGGGGATTGCAGCTTCTGCTGGCCCAGGCCTTCGAATGAGCGCCGCTGCACTGAGATCCGTCCGCCCGGCCGGCGCCGGCGGTTTCCTGCCCTATGGGCGGCAAGTCATCGAGGAAGACGATATCGCCGCCGTCGTCGAGGCGCTGCGGGGCGACCTGATCACGACGGGTCCCGCTGTCGGCCGCTTTGAATCACTGCTCGCCAATACCGCGGGCGCGAAACATGCCGTCGTGTGCGCCAATGGCACCGCCGCGCTGCATATGGCCGCCCGCGCGCTTGGCCTTGGACCCGGTAGCAAGGTCGTCGTTCCGACCATCACGTTTCTGGCGACGGCCAGCGCGCCGCACATGAACGGCGCGGACATCGTCTTTGCCGATGTCGACCCCGCAACGGGGCTCATGCGGCCAGACGATCTGGCGGACGCACTTGCGCGTGCCGGCCACGCGGACGCCGTCTTCAATGTTCACCTGAACGGCCAGTGCGGCCAGATCGAGGACATAGCAGCGCTTGCGCGCGCGCATGGTGCGGCGATCGTCGATGACGCGTGCCACGCGCTCGGCGCCGCCTTCATCGGCAAAGACGGCACGGCGCGCACGATTGGCTCCAACGCGTTCGCCGATCTCAGCGTGTTTTCATTTCATCCCGTGAAAGCCATCGCGATGGGCGAGGGCGGCGCCGTGACAACCAACGATCCCGGGCTCGCCAAGCGACTCCGGCGCGCCCGCAATCACGGGATGACGCGCGAACCGTCAGACTTCCGCAATGCGGCCGAGGCCTTTGATGAGGATGGCACGCCCAACCCCTGGTATTACGAGATGGTCGAGCCCGAGTTCAATTGGCGCGCGAACGATATCCAGTGCGCCCTCGGCCTGTCGCAACTGGGCAAGCTCGGACGCTTCATCGCCAGACGCCGTGCGCTCGCGGCCGCGTACGATGCCTTTTTCTCCAAAGCCGCGCCGATCGTTCGGCCCATCGGTCGAACGCGCATGTGCCTGCCGGCCTGGCACCTTTACGTGGTGAGAATCGATTTCGCCGCTGCCGGCGTCGCGCGTGGAGACCTGATGCGGCGGCTGGCGGCCGACGGCATCGGCACGCAGGTGCATTATTTTCCCGTTCACCGGCAGCCCTACTATGCAGATCGCACTGTGACGCCGGATCTGCCGGGCGCTGTGCAGTATTATGAAAGCGCGTTGAGCCTGCCGCTGTTTGCTTCAATGACCGAGGCCGATATCGAGATCGTGGGCAGCACGCTGTTGCATCATCTGGGCATCGCCGACTGATCCGGCGCGCAAAAAAAACGGGCGGAGATTGCCCCCGGGGAATCTCCGCCCGCTGCCCTCTTTGTCTTCTTCTTTTTTGACACCCGTTACCAACTACCCTGTTCCGCCCCGGGGACGAGCCTGTTCGACGGCTCTGGCCTTGGGGAAGTTGACGGCGGAAGCGCGAAAACTCTCCCGCCGCCGGAGGCATTATCAGAACAACTTCAGCGCGATGGACGGCGCCTGGTTGGCGATGGACAGTGCCTGTACGCCCAGCTGCTGCTTGGTCTGCAGGGATGTCAGCATGGCGCTTTCCGTGGCCATGTTGGCATCGACGAGATTGCCGATGCCGGTCGTCAGCGCATCGGACAGCTGCGAAACGAAGTTCGACTGGATCGAGAACTTGGCGGAGCCGCTGGACAGCTTCGACAAGGCCGAGTCGACATTGACGAGCGAGCTCTCGATCGTTCCCACCATCGTGGACGCCTTGGACTGCGTCGAAATTGTGCCGGTCGAACTGACCGAAACGATCGAACCCGAAAGGCTCATGTTCTCGGCCGCGACCGTGATCCTGTGCGTGCCGTCGGCCGACGCCAGCGCGGTGATCTGGGTGGTCGAGCCGTTGATCAGATTGAAGCCGTTGAACTGGGCGTTCTGGACGACCGACGCGATCTGGTCGCGCAGGGCGGTGAAGTTCGAGTTCAGCGCCTGTCGGCTCGCCGTATCAAGCGATTGATCCGACGCGGAAAGTGCCGTCTGCTTCATCTGAATCAGCAGGTCGGAGATCGACTGGCCTGCAGACATCGCGACGTCCACGGTCGACATGCCGCGGTTGAGGCTGTCGCTCACGGCGGTGTAGCCCGCGACGTCGCCGCGCATGTTCTGGGCGATGGCGAAAGTGGCGCCATTGCCCTGGGGGCCCGAAACTGTTTCGCCGGTGGTGATCGCGTTCTGGACCGTGTTCAGCTGCGAGTTGGTGTTGTTGAGGTATTCCAGCGCCGTCATGGCGCCCGTGTTGGTATTGACGCTAAGTCCGCTGCTCATGCATGCCTCCATTCTGGTTTTTGTTCGTGAGCATTTTGCTCCCGGAGCGTTTTGCTCCGCAGCTTGAGAAGGCAATTGGCGTGCCGGTCGGCGATTCAAATTTTCTTAAATCTGTTTTTGCCGCGCGGGGCGGAAATCGCGTCCGGGCATGAAATTCCCGGAGGCGAAAATACCCGGCATGAACTGCCGGGACCGGGGAAAATGTTGCCGGGTGCACCGGCATTTTTTGCCTATGCAGCGTGAAAAGCGAAGGCGGCGTGAGCATTGAGCTCCGCCGCCTTTCTTTCCATCGCCCAAAGTGCCGGTCCGTGCCGTGATCTTACTGGAACAGCTTGAGCACCACGGACGGCGCCTGGTTGGCGATCGACAGGGCCTGCACGCCCAGCTGCTGCTTGGTCTGCAGGGATGTCAGCATGGCGCTCTCGGTCGCCATGTTTGCATCGACCAGGTTTCCGATACCCGTCGTCAGGGTATCGGACAGATTCTGGACGAAGGTGGTCTGCACCGACATCTTGGCCGAGCCGCTCGAAAGCTGCGCCAGCGCGGCGTTGACGTTGGTGAGCGAGGTTTCGACCGTGGCCACCATCGTCGAAGCCAGGGCCTGGGTCGTGATCGTTCCGGTGCTCGCGACCGTTACGATGGATCCCGACAGACTCATGTTTTCGGCCGCCACGGTGATCTTGTGCGTGCCGTCGGCGGACGCGAGCGCGGTGATCTGCTGCGTCGAGCCGTTGATGAGATTGAAGTTGTTGAACTGCGCGTTCTGGACGATCGAGGCGATCTGGCTCCTGAGCGCCACGAAGTTCGAGTTCAGCGCCTGGCGGCTCGCCGTATCAAGCGACTGGTCGGAGGCCGAAAGCGCGGTCTGCTTCATCTGGATCAGCAGATCGGAGATCGATTGACCCGCAGACATCGCCACGCCGAGGGTGGATGTGGCGCGGTTGAGGCTGTCGGTCACGGCCGAATAACCTGCAACATCGCCCCGCATGTTCTGGGCGATGGCGAAGGTGGCGCCGTCGTCCTTCGCGGAGGCGACCTTCAGGCCCGTATCGATCTCGTTCTGCGTGGTGTCGAGCTGTGCGTTGGTGTTGCTGAGATATTCGAGCGCTGTCATGGCGCCGGTGTTCGTGTTGACGCTAAGCATTGCCTGTCTCCATACCGTTTGGGCGGCGACATTCTGCCGTCTGGAGCACGATGCCCCGCTGCTCTCCTGCGCAATGGACATGCCAGATTCGCGGGCGGAGTTGACCTGTTAAGCCATTGATATTGCTGAGAAATACATCAACAAGCCGACATCACGCTTGCGGCAATTCTTGCCCATAGGCAGGGCCGGCCGGGGAAAATCTGCAAAAAAAATCGCCGGTCTTTCGAAGGACCGGCGATGCGCAACGCGAGAGGGCCGTCGGCGTCATGCCGCCTGCTGCAGGCCCTGCATGATCGTGCGGTTGACCTGGATCAGCGGATCGAGCGGCGCGCCTTCGCGCGACACCTTCTTGGAATATTTGGCGACCCACAGCGAGAGCGAAACGATATTGGCGCGCACGTCCTTCGGCAGCCGGTTGCGATCGTCGAGACAATCGCTCGCAAGCGTGCGCCAGAGCCGTTTGTTCCAGTCGAGCGCTTCGGCCAGCGGCCCTGGCTTGGCGCCGCTTTTCTGCGCTTCGATCAGGGCTCCGGTGATCTTGCCGAAGATGCGGTATTCCGTGTCGCGGGAATTTTCAGTAACGCGCTGCGTGTTGTGGTAGGCTTTGACGGTCATAGTTGAGACGCTCCCGTTCGAAGTCAAAAAGCTTTTTGCAGGCCATCAGCGCCTTGTAATAGGCGCCGCTCATCACATCCCGGCTGATCTCGACGCAGGTCGCCAGAACCGCGCTGCTGCGGATCGCGCCCATGAACTCGGTCATGCGCAGCGCGAATTCGGTATGGTATTCGTCGGTCCTGGCGGGCTCGAGATACATCATCATGATCGGAAAGTAGATCCGGCGCACCGGCGTCGTTGCTTCCTCGGGCTGCATGATGTCGCGCTCGCGCAGGAGGCAGGCCTTGTTCTGGATGACGAGGCTGGCGCGCTTGTCGCCATTCGTCAGCACCGCACCGTTGAGAACGAATTTCTCGCCCGGCTTCAGCGATAATTTCAGCGGCATGTGCACACATCCATCGTGATGGTGGAGCGACAGACCTTCGCGCCCCGTCCCGTAGAGCCCCGACGCTAGCGCGCCAGCGTTAACAAAACCCTTGCAACACACCGATATGCGTTCACGCAGGATTAAGCATGGCGTGCATTTGATGGACGCACCACGAAGGGGATTCATTCATGGCGCAGGCCGCTGTTGCACCAACTCTGGAATCGCTTGCCGGCATCGGCGCGCAGGCAAGCGCGCTTGCGCGGCTCGAAGCGCTTGCCGAAGCCCGCGACGCGGAAGTCGCCAGGCGCAAGTCCAACGGCTTCGTCCGGCGCGGCGTCAAGGCCTGGCGCCGCGGCGATATCGCCCGCGCCGGCCAGCTCGCCTTCGCCGCTACCGAAGCCGACGGTACCAATGCCCAGGCGTTCCACGTGCTCGCGATGGCGCTGGAGCGGATGGGCCATCTGCACAAGGCGCTCGTCACCTATGAGCAGGCGTTCGCGCTCGATCCCAACGATCCCGACCTGCTTCTCAATCTTGGTCTTACCGCGTGGAACCAGAAGCTGATCGCGGAAGCCGAAAACATGTTCCGTCTCTTCATCGGCGCACGGCCGGATTCGCCGCTCGGCTACAACAATCTCGGCACGATCCAGAGCGACATGGGTCATGCGACGACGGCCATCGAAACACTGCGCGCCGCGATCTACCGCATGCCGGCGGAAGCGATATTGTGGAATTCGCTGGCGACCGTGCTTGCGGAAAACGGCCGCGCGGAGGAGAGCCTCGTTTTCTACAACGAAGCGATCCGGCTTCAGCCGGGCCTGGCGCGCCCGTATCACAATATCGGCTTTGCCTATTCCCATCTCGGCCGCCTCGAAGACGCGCTTGCGGCCTATGACAGCGCGCTTTCGCTCGCCACCGATCCGACCGAGCGCATCGAAGGCACCCATTCGCGCAGCGTCTGCCTCATCGGCATGGGCCGTCTCGAGGAAGGGTTCAACGCCTACGAAGTGCGCAACAATCCGGCCTTCCGCGCCTGTGTGCAGCATGTGCTGAAAGCGCCGCAATGGACGGGCGAGCCGCTCGACGGCAGGCGCCTGCTTGTCGTCGGCGAACAGGGCCTGGGCGACGAATTCATGTTTGCCAACATCGTGCCGGATCTTGCGCGCGCCGTGGGCGAAATCGGAAAACTGCAGATCGCCGTCGATCCGCGCCTCGTCCCGCTATTCCAGCGCTCTTTCCCGCGCGCGGAGGTCGGCACCTATGACGATCGCAAGATCATCGATGCCGATCACAGCCAGGAGATCCGGTTTATTCCATGGGCCGTGGCGAACGGCGAGCCCGACTATTACGTGCCGATGGGGTCTGCGATTCCCCACTTTCGCAAACGCATCGAGGATTTTCCGCACGAGGCGTTCCTCGCCGCCGATCCCGCGCGCGTTGCGGAATACCGCCAGCGCCTCGCCGCGTTCGGGCCCGGTCCTTATGTCGGCATCTGCTGGCGCTCGATGATGATGGGCGCCAAGCGCAGCAAATATTACAGCGCGCTCGACCATTGGAGCCCGGTCTTTTCCGTGCCCGGCGTGACCTTCGTCAATGTGCAATATGGCGACGTATCAGCCGAGCTCGACCATGCGCGCGAAATGCTCGGCGCCAATGTGAAGGTGTTCGACGATCTCGATCTCAGAAACGACATCGACGGCGCCGCGGCGTTATCGGCCGCGCTCGATCTCGTCATCTCCGCGCCCACTGCCGCCGCGGCAACCGCGGCGAGTGTCGGCACGGAAGTATGGTTCCTGACGGCGGGCCGCACATGGCCGCAACTGGGCACCAGCGAATTCCCCTGGTACCGCAAGACGGAAGTTCTCAGCCCGGAAAGATTCGCCGACTGGGACGCACTGATGCCGGCGGTGGCGGAGAAGCTCGGCGCGTTTGTGAAAGCGCGCGGTATTTGATCCATTCCCACCTCCCCGGAGGGAGGTCGACAAAATTCGCGGAGCGAATTTTTCGGGTGGGGGGAATCGCGCCACATCATCGGCATTCGAGGCGCGGCACCTTTCGCCCCACCCGAAAAAAATGCTTCCTTCCTTTGCGCGCCCCGCACAAGATCGCATTGCGGCTTAGCGCCCCGCGAGATTTGCTGTTATGGTGATGCGTGGAAGAAGCCCACCTGAAAGAGGGCGGTCTGTCCTTCGGTTCTCGTCTTCGAGTCGGGATCGGCTGACTTATTTTATGGTTCACGGAAGCGGCGTTGGGGAGCGCACAGCGCGCCGTCAGAAAAACGATACCGCCGCCCCACCGACGCTGTCACATGCAGGAGCCAGGAAGCGATGTCGATCACAGGGTGGCGAGGCGCTGTGGAGCATATCTCGCGGATCGGCCTGCGGGGCTGGATTGACATTCCAGGCAGCGCCGGGCCGGCGAAGGTCACAATTCTGGTGGACGGGGTAGAGGAGGCGCGCATCCTGGCGCGTTTGCCGCGAGACGACGTGCGGCAAGCCGGCCTGTCCGAAGATGGCTTATGCGGATTCGAATTTATTTGGCAGGCGCCGTTGCCTCGCGAAATGCTCGACCGGGTACGCGTGCTCGCTGAACCGGACGGCGAGGAGCTGCCGCGTGCGCAAAAAGGTGGGCCGATCCTGCTCTACGAGCGCATTTTCGCCGGCTTCCGTACCGTCGACACCACGGTTCCCGAGTCCGCCTTTCTCTCGGCCAATTACACGCGTCACAACGCGCGCCGTCTCGAGCATCTGGCTTCCCTTCGGCTGCCACTCCACGGACGATCGGTGGTGGAGTTCGGCGCTGGGGTCGGCGACCATACCAGCTTCTACCTCGATCGCGGTTGCGAGGTGTTGGCGACCGACGCGCGGGCCGCCAACCTCGCTTTGCTTGAGGCACGTCTGCGCGACCACCCGCGCCGCGCCGCGCTTCAGACTGCGCAGTTGAACGTCGAGGCGGCTTTCGACCTGGGCCGGCGCTTCGACATCGTCCACTGTTACGGGTTGCTCTATCACCTGGCCGATCCGGCCGCCGCGCTGGCGTGCATGGCCAAACATTCCGCGTCGCTTCTCCTGCTGGAGACGAAGACCAGCCCGGGCAACGATGAGAGTGTCATTGCCGGTCGGGAGAACGCCGCAGAGACCTATCATTCATTCTCCGGCAGCAACGCACGGCCGACCCGGGCCTGGATCCTGCGCGAGCTGAAGCGCCATTTTCCCCATGTGCTGTTCCCCACCACGGCGCCCGCGCATGAGGAATTTCCGACAAACTGGTCTGACCTCTCCGCCGTGCCGGACGGCTGGCCCCGAACCGTCGTGGTGGCCAGTCGCGAGTCGCTCGATCATACCGGGCTGGCGCATGTCATTCCGCTGAGACTTGATCCATCGTGACGACACGGTGAGGCAGGAAGGGACTTGCCGGTCGGACCTTCCTCCGGTGGTCCGCATATCGGATTCCAGCACGCAACGGATCGCGCCGACAGCACCAGGCCCTGTTGCTGGAGGGGAGGTGGCTGATGCATTTGAGAGAGCGTGTGTGAGCAGCGATAAATTCCCACCCCCGGAGGGGAGGTCGACAAAATTCGCGGAGCGAATTTTTCGGGTGGGGGAAACGCGCCGCATCATGAGCGTTCGCGGCGCGTCACCCTTCGCCCCACCCGATAAAATTCTTCGCGTCCGCTCGCTGCCGGACCTCAGAATGTGTTTCGGGCTCCCCTCCGGGGAGCTGGCTGACATCTCGCCCAAGGCGGCCAGGTACTCGTGCCAGGATGCAAATTATCCTATCGGCTGGACTGAACATTTGATAATCTCTGCGGCCCTGTTTGATGTATCTCGTTTGCAAGGGGATGTGCAGATGAACAGAATATTTCCGGTTGCCGCTCTCGCCGTGCTGCTGTGTGCGGGATGCCAGTTGCCCAACCAGAGCACGGTGCCACCCAGCATTTATCTCACCTTTACAAGCGGCAACGGGAGTCCCACGGGGGCGAACAACGCCAACCCGATCCATGTGGATCCCAATCAGCCGGTTTCCATTCTGGTGAGCGCATATTCGTCGCTTTCCGGACTGAAAAGCCTCGAGCTCGATCCGGATACATCGTTCAACTGCATCAACGGCGACATCGGTCAGGAAGGCAACCCGACTTACGCGCCCATCATAAAAACCGCGCCGGCCACGCCCGGACCGACCCTGAAGCTGTCCGCAGAAATGGATCTCGGGACGCCGGCCAGCTCCTGCAAGCCGGGCTGGAAAGTCAATTGGTCCGGCTCGTTCACCGCCAGGGCCACCAGCTATAACGGCCTGTCGACGAAGTCGGGGCCTCTCAATCTGGTCAGTCCGTAAGGGGACGCGGCGACGCGGCCGGGTTCAAGCGGTCGTATCCCCCTTTTCACCATGGCAGGGGCTTGTCCCGGCCACCCAGCGCCGCGCGTCGGCGCGGCAATGAATTCTTGCTGCTTCCGTGTTGCAGCGCGTGTCCAATGCGCTCGCGGACGCTCGCTCGCTGGGTGGCCGGACCGGAGGCCGGCCATGGTGAGTTTTGATTCCGTCCCATCCTGAACTGCCCTACAATGACTATCCGCCGCACCGTCACCATCACCCCGCATCATCGACGTTGAAGGATCGCCCATGACCGACACACCCCCGGACCGTCTTTGCGCCAGCCCGAAGAGCGCGCATTACGACGAGGCGCTTCTCAAGCGCGGCGTCGGCGTGCGCTTCAACGGCGTGGAGAAGCACAATGTCGAGGAGTATTGCGTGAGCGAGGGCTGGGTGCGGCTCAGCGTCGGCAAGACGGTCGACCGCGCCGGCAACGCCATGACGGTCAAGTACAAGGGAACGGTCGAGCCTTTCTTCGAAGACATCGCACGCGCTCCCGCGCCGGATTCGACGACGTAGAACGTTCTCGGTTGAGACGGAATTACCCCGCTCGCCATGGCCGGGCTTGACCCACGGCCATGGTGAGATTGAAGCCGGCGCAATGCGCGGCCTACTTCCCGCGCAGCGCGAACACCGTGCCGCTGCCGTGGGCGCCGCCATAGCCCGTGGTGCCGATGAGATTGCCCGCGCTGCCGACGATCACGCCCCCATAGGGGAACACGCCGTCGGCGGCGGGCTCGAAAGAAATGAGCACTGTCTCGCTGCCGTTCCGCGCAACCTTGAACACGATTCCGCACCCGAGCTGGCCGCTGCAGCCTGTTCCGCTGCCGCCTTGCAGCGTCGTTCCATAGAGATTGCCTTTGCTGTCGGCGG
>Ga0302324_100024188_pt1 | contig 11718 bp, 7 predicted proteins | sample Palsa_T0_1_FD_201949 | JGI IMG/M metagenome (GOLD analysis project Ga0302324, IMG submission 201949) | Peat permafrost microbial communities from Stordalen Mire near Abisko, Sweden - Palsa_T0_1 | ecosystem: Environmental > Terrestrial > Soil > Palsa > Peat permafrost | place: Sweden: Abisko... | reverse complement strand
CCCCGGGAAGGACCTCACAGACAGAGCGCAGCAATTCGGCTCCCGCGCTGTCCATCTCCTCGAGCAACTCACTGATATCGGAGACAAAAGAATCGCCGAGATGGACGCGGCAGGCATTGATATGCAGGTGCTCTCGCTCACCTCTCCCGGTGCGGAGCAGCTCGAAGCTGGTCAGGCAATTGCCCTGGCGCGCGAAGCGAACGACTTCCTCGCGGATGCGGTGGCAAAAAATCCAACGCGCTTTGCCGGATTCGCGGTCTTACCCACCGGAGCTCCGGATCGTGCCGTCGAAGAACTGGAGCGTATGGTCCGAGACCATGGCTTCAAAGGCGCCGTCATCAATGGCCACAACCGCGGACGTTATCTTGATGAGAAATTCTTCTGGCCAATTCTTGAACAGGCCGAGCTGCTTGACGTCCCCATCTATCTTCATCCAACGCCGCCTCCCCAGGCTGTGATCGACGCATCCTATGGAGGGTTTGCGCCGATCGTCACCGAGATGCTTGCCGGACCGGGCTGGGGATGGCATATCGAAACCGGGGTCCATGTCATTCGGATGATTCTCGGCGGGGTCTTCGACCAGTATCCAAAACTGCAGATCGTCATAGGTCACATGGGCGAAGGGCTCCCCTTCATGTTGCAGCGGCTCGACGTGATGCCGATGGCGATGACGAAGATCAAGCGCCCCATCAGCGAATATCTTCGAGAGAATATCCACTACACATTCAGCGGCTTCAACTTCACGCCGACCTTTCTCGACTTGCTGCTGCAAGTAGGCGTCGATCGGATCATGTTCTCAGCCGACCATCCCTATGCATCGATGGCCAACGCGCGCGCATTTCTCGATCAACTGCCTGTATCTGCCGCAGACAAAGAGCGGATCGCGCACGGTAATGCCGAGCGTCTTTTGCGGTTATAGGAATGATAGGCGAGATTGCCTCAACCGATGCTTGACAGCCTGGGCTGCGCCTCAAATTGTCTTTTTGTCGCGCCGCAAGAAACATGCAACGCAAAAAGGAGAAAGTGGCGTCTTCAAGGCCTGGTCTCTTGATAGTCAGGGAGGATTCTGGTTGTGGAACCGAAACGGTGAAAGTTGCGAAACTCGATCCGATTCAGATCGGTTTCTCGGCGATCATGGCTAACTTCGATTTGCGCGGCCACCGGCAGCAGGTAGTCGTGATCGTTGATCGCGACGTAGTCGTAGTCCACACTGACCGAAGTCGCAAACAACCGTGAGTTTTTCGGAATATCGTCGGCTACCATGGTAATGCGACGAACGCCGCCGGTCGCGCCGTCGATGAAGACCTGTCCGTGGTAACCGACAACTGTCGTCGTTTGTGCGCCGACATTGAGAATGGAGTTTGTGCGCGCCACGCGATAGTCGAAAACTTGCACCGTTCCGTCTCCCAGCGCTCCGGTTCCCTTCCAGTGGAAGTCGGCTTTCGACGCAGTCCGAAAAACGCCTTCCAGCACGCCGCCAAACTCTCCAAACGAGACAGTTCCTGAAGTATCTGCATCGTGTTCGTGGCTTTTAGGGTTGCTATGTTCCCTCGCTAGAAAGGTCCGTGTCTCTTTATGATCGACGTAGGACAGCAGTTCAGTGAATCTATCCTTGTGTTTCCACTGCCCCGTGCCCTTCCGGTCGACCGACCGGTCCGTAACCTGTTCGCACATGAGGTTGGGTAATGAATGGCGGTACTCGATTGCATGCCGACTTGCTTCCGCGAGGATAGACCTCAGTTCATACGGCGGTGGGGGCTGAGCGGGATCGGTGGGGAAGGTGATGACGAGCGGGCCGATTGGGTTGACGGGGCTGACCGGGCCACTCGACGGGGCGATCGTTTCCGACGCGACTGGCGGGCTCGATGCGCCTCCCGGAATAGACGAACCACCGCGAACGGCTGACGCATCCTCCGTTGCCGGCTGGACTCCGGACAGGGTAAATGAGGCGCGAGCTGTCGCAATCTTTCCGCCTTGTGTCAGGACCGCGCTCAACTCGTACACACCATCTTTGAGTGGGTCGATGGAAAGGGTAGCCAAGTAAGAAGAGAACCTCGCTTTCCTGACTTGCTGCGTGAGAATTGGCGCGCCCTCCACCCTTTTGCCATCCTTGAGCATCTGGACGCTGAGCATGGCGGCTTCCGGCGCGTTGGGATCCGAGTGGGCGATGAAGAACATGGAGACGTCGTTGGCTCCCATTGGTAATTGGCTGGAAAGATTTGGCATGACTCGGCTGGTCCCATGCTGTAGCGGCTCTGAGGGGTCGTCAGCGGAGCTAAAGGGCTCGGTTGCCCGAACCAAAACCATGTCGCTCAACGCAGGAACATCCGCTGCTTTTGCAATTTCGAAGGGTACACGCTGCGCGCCGGCTTTGCCGCTGTTGTGATCCAGAATCGCCGCTTCCAGAACGTATTGACCAGGCGGAGCAACAAAGTGACGCAGTAGTGTGATCGCCCCGAACTTGGACCTGTCAATACTGCTCAGTCCTCCTCTCCAAGGAACATCCTCGCTGAAGTGGACGACGACCGAGCCCGTCTTGTCTTTGATATCTGCAACCATCGACACGTGCGCTGCATACAGGCCTGTGCCGGAGTCCCCTCGAATGTCGAGACTTGAGAGTGGGATTTCGACCCCGAGACTATTGACACTGCCCTCCGGCACGTCTTCCATGTGCAGGATCGAGATGCGAAAGTTCAGATCAGTGGGCAGCTGGGGATTGCTGAGAATCTTTACCAGCGGTAACTCGAACGGCTGAAGAGTGGCGTCGGCGCGCGCCGGCAGGGCAAGATAGCCCGCTTGAGTTCTTATCGTGAGGCCAGCCCGGAGAGGCTTCACGGCGATCGCACGAAACCTTCCGTCGTATTCCTCAATCTCAGGTACATAGGAAGCTTCGTAATAGGTCGTCATGTCCTGCATCACCTGTTTTGCCGCCTTCGACAGGTCATCTTCCGTGGTGATGTAAGTGCCTCCGGCTCCCTCTGCCAAATGCTTCAGGACGCTATTGGCCGTCTCCCGTTTAACGCCCTTGTTCACAGGAGTCCCTGATCCATTCGAAGGATCCGCCATGGACATGCCAACGTTTTCCAACTCTGACGCGCGGTGGTCAAGGCGATTGAAATCGACGACATAGATAGTGATGTCAGCTCGATTCGCCGCGCCGATGATAGATTCGACCGCCTGCTGGTTGTGAGAATCGACTTGCTTGTCCACTAACGAGCTGAAGTACATCACGGCCTTTCGTCCCGTGATCGGCGGCTGAGATTGCACCAAAGCTAATAGACTGCCAATGGCGGGCTGCAGGCGTTGTTCCTGCACAACATGGCGCGAGCTACTGAGCGCTGAAAAGAGTGCCCTATCGAGGACTAGATCACTGGCGCTTATCACCCTCCCCGATGAGTCGGCCCCGGTCCGCGCCAAGGCGATGAGTTCCTTTTCTGGCTGGTTGATGGTCGCGCCACTAGCCGCATCCGCGGGTTGCGTGGCAGCGTGGATGGCCTGCTCAAGCGCTTTATGATCGGCAGTGAATCCATGCTGTAGCTGAAGCCTTTCCTGGACATCCAGTACAGAGAAAGAAAATCCGTTCTGGGGGAAGACTTTGAGAATCTTGTTCGCTACGTCCCGCGGCTGGTTTACATCGGAGGGGCCCATCGCATGAAGGACATCCTTGGTAGGGTCTGGCCGATCGAAGAGCAATGTGATCAGGTGCTCGCTTTTCTCTTTGCGCGCCACCAGACGAAAACTGTCGAGTGCGACAGGAGAACCACTGTCCGTGACCATGATCTCTTTGGGGTTAAGGTTGAGAACAGGCCTGTTCTTCCTGTCGAGAACCACGAGATGGAGCGGGACCTCGTTGCTATTCACCGCAAGCTCAGCCGCTGGACTTATGGACCGCAGCAAAAAGTAACCGCGGCGTGCCTGCAACTGTAGGCCGTCGCGATCTACTTTCACCTTCAAACGGTGATACCTGCCGTCGGGCTTGACGTTGTCGAGGTCAAGTTCCAGCACATAAGAACACGTCGGCCCCTCCGTCAGAAGCTTGAATCCCGTGCCGAGATCGTTGCGATCATGAAAGAAGGCGCCGCCGGTGCCGTCGGCGAGTTCGGCCATCGCGTCTTCGGCCATCTTCGCGCCGATGCGGCCATAGTCAGTCTGTAGCTGCAGGCTTCCCCCACTGGCCCGAATGGTGGTGAAACCCGGACTGCGCTGGTTGGCGTTCAGCCCGGTGGTGTACAAGCCGCGCGCATCAAGGGCGCTAATGATGACATTGGACTGTGCCGCCAAATCGATGATCCGTGATTCCGCCGTCCGCGCTTCCTGCTCGAGGGGGAGGAAGCCGGGGGACACCAGAACCAGCATCCGTTGTCCGGGTAGGGTAGACACCTTGCGGACAAACTCGGCAATTGAGGCGTAGGTTGCCTGGACATCCTGGCGGCCACGATTCAGAACTCTCCGCGCGGCCGCTTCCGCCTGGCTCTGCGCCTGGGTATAGTTGTCCTTCACATCCAGGCCCAAGTTGCAATCGAACACTTGCCGTACCGCATCCGCGGTTGCTTCCGAGTCGTGTTTGTTTTCGATGAGGTCGGCCTGGTAGTAGTCGATTTTCGGACACTCCGTGTTCTCGGACTGGAACACGCCTTGCAGTTGCAGACTCATGATCGCTTGTCGCAACTTGGCTTGATCGCTGGTAAACCCGCTGTTGAGTTTTCCCGAAAGCGAGACGACGGCCGCCATATCCGAAGAAGCCAGAGCGCCCGGCAGCATTTTCGCTGCGGCGCCCTTTACCTGCGCCAGATTTTCGGCGTTCAGGTGCAGGTCGTCGAACAGGAAGACAATGTTGCGTTCCGGCAGGCTGGATGATTGCGGAGTTGTATTTGGAGGAGCCGGTTGTCGCGCACCGTTTTCCGGGTTGCCTTCCATTGCCGGGTGCTTCTCGATCGTAAATCTGGAGAAGGGATGTGCCTTACCATCGTCAAAAACCTGGAAGTCTTCTTTCTTCAGATCATCGACCACGCGGCCCTGCCGGTCGCGGACCACAACCGGTACCAGAACCCTGATTACGTTTACTTCAATCTTCGGCGGTACTTCCTCAAACTGGCCACCTTGTTGGGACGCGGCGTGCGTCGAGAGAATGAGCGCCAGGCACGAGCCGACGAGAAAGCGGTGCAACTCTGCTCTCGCCCTCATAGGGATTTCTCCTGACTTCGCGGCTTGGCCTAACCGTCAGGCGCACCTCCACCTAAACCTGGCAGAGAGAAACTTTCAGGTGCGGCCTGGACTCCAATTTTATGCTGATTTTAGGTGGCTTCGATTCTGAGCCTTCGGGCCCCGGTTTCTCGATTCGGACGTAAGAAGCCTCCAAGCGGTTCACCCGCCGAGCGCGCCCATGGATGCGGATGATCTTGGGCGGTTCTCAGAAGAAATCTGGAGGCCGACAAAATGCAGACCGTTCATTAGGGAACTATAGGCGGAATGTCGTTTAAATAGCGCTTGACATGTTACAAACCCAGGGTTTATCTACTTGGTTCGAAGCTTGTAGGCGCGTTTGCGTGTTGCCTTTCGTGTTAGTTCATTACGGAACTAGCAGGCCGGCTACACTGTGCGATGGAGATGGCAATCAATAGAGGGAATCGACCAGAACAAAGGCTTGTCCGAAACTAAAGCAATTTACTCTGCGATCCATCCCTGGCTCGTACTCCGGGCAGACTCTGCAATCCCCTGCGCATGGAAAGATCTTTTAGGACCTAACGGAATGAGGTCGATGAAATGGTGGGACGCTTGAGTCGCGTGCCTGCGATGTGCCTGCTTGCAATCTGTGTTCTCGCCGTCAGCCCGAGCTCCACCCAAGTCGCAACCGGTAGCCCCTCGGAAGATACTGCAACGCTCCACGGTCCGAGCTTTGTTCCGGATGCAAAGTTCGCGGGATCAACTCTAGCCGGATGGCACACCTTGGGGCAGGCCGACTGGCGTGTGGAGAATGGCGAGTTGATCGGGAAGGCGACCGGCAACGGTTCCTGGCTGGTGCTCGATCGCTCCTACCAGGATACGGGTTTCTATGCCGCCTTTCGCTGCACCGGGGTCTGCGATACCGGCGTTCTTCTCCGGATGACGAAGACCGCCGCCGGGATCAACGGTACTTACCTGTCGATTCAAGGCAATGACGTAAGCGGGGAGAACCTGACCCTCGACGCTCAGGGAAACATAGTCGATCGAGAGAAGCTGGAGAATGCCGGAGGGATGATAAGGTATGCTCCTCCCCGGCTTGACCCTACGGTTCTTCCCACATCGCCTCAAGTGACCGTCCCACGGTCCTATGTCGGGCTACGCAACGGAGAGTGGAATGAGATTGAGATCGTGCTCGATGCCAACATCATGCGGACCTATTTGAACGATGGAGGACGCGGCGTTAGCGCCGCAACGGCCGATGATGATATGGACGCCTATGGGCCCATCGCCCTCTATGTCGGCAAGGGCAGCGAAGTGCGCTTCAAAGACGTCTCGTACAAAGATCTCGCCATCAAAGTGCAGCCTCTCGAGCAAGTAGGAGACCGCTTCCGCATACAGCGCCTCACCCCCTTTTACTACAACTGGTCAGCAACTGCCGCGGACTTCAATCACGACGGCAAGCTGGACATAATTTCCGGAGCGTACCTGTACTATGGTCCGGACTTCACCACCTTCCGGGAAATCTATCCCGCACGCACCTTCAACCCATCGAACGAGTACTCGACCCCCATGCAACATGCCTACGATTTCACCGGCGATGGTTGGCCTGACGTCGTGGCCACCAGCGGGGGCGTTTACCTCTACGTGAATCCGGCAGGTGAAGCTCGCCGCTGGAAACGATATAAGGTTTTGCCGACGGTTCAGAGTGAGAACTCACTGCTCGCAGATATAGATGGTGACGGCAAGCCGGAGTTGGTCTACATCGCGGATGGATATATGCGCTATGCCAAGCCTGATCCGGCAAATCCAACCGGAACATGGATCGCCCATACGATCTCTGAGCAAGGCCAATGGCCGGCTCACGGAATCGGAGTGGGCGACATCAACGGCGACGGGCGTCTGGATATCGTGGGTGCAAAAGGCTGGTGGGAGCAGCCAGCTTCTGGCGGAAGCGACCAGCCGTGGAAGTATCATCCGGAGGTCTTCAGCCGTCAGGGACGGATCGCCCCGGGCGGTTCCACGATCGCAGTCTACGACGTAAACGGCGACGGTCTGAATGATGTCGTGACCGCTCTGGAAGCTCATGGCTTTGGCCTGGCCTGGTTTGAGCAAAAGCGCGCCGCCAACGGAGACATCTCCTTCGTTCGCCATATGGTGATGGATAACTACAACACGCAAAACGCCGGCGGCGTCACGTTCACGGAACTGCACGGCTCCGCGGTGGCTGATGTGGATGGAGACGGCATTCCAGACTTCATTGTCGGCAAGCGGCAATTCTCCCACAACGATGACTACCTGGATCCCGACGTGTATGGGCCACCGGTTCTTTACTGGTATAAAACTGTGCGCGATCCAAAAGAACCTGGGGGAGCGAAGCTGGTGCCTAACCTGATTCACAATAGTTCCGGGGCCGGCTCAGACGTGCTCGCTATGGATCTGAACGGCGACGGAATTCTGGACATCGTGACCGCAACCAAGCGTGGACTTTACATATTCTGGGGCAAAGCTGACGCGCCAACCAACTCCAGGTAAAGGTTAGCCGTTGTTCCTGATGGCGCCCTTTTTGCCTTCGGCCAGCCTGATGAAGAGAAATAAGCAAGACGTATTGAGGAGGAATGCACCATGAACCGCAGGGATTTTCTGAAGGTAGGTGTCCCCATGGCCACCAGCCCATGGTGGCTGCCGCAGCTAAGCAAGGCGCAGGCTCTGGCACCCCTGCCGCCCGCTGGAGCGGACGGATGGATTTCGCTGCTCAATGACCGCGACCTGACCGGTTGGTACACGATGCTGCAAACCTCGGGCCGCGATGTTGCCCAGGGAAAAAAGATGGTGTTAATCGAGCAGGAAATGCTTCATGTCATGGGGAACGAAATCGGTGTCGAAAAAGCCGAACCTGGTTATATCGCAACCAACCAGGAGTTTGAAAACGTTCACATCCGTGTGGAATACAAATGGGGGGTGAAACGGTTCCCGCCCCGAAATTTCACCAAGCGTGATAACGGCCTCCTCTACGGGTTAGTCGGCCCCGACAAAGTTTGGCCCAGGTGTGTCGAATGCCAGATCGAAGAAGGTGATGTGGGTGACTACTTCCTCGTAGACGGCATACGCGGCGTGCAGGCAGGCCATGGGAACGGAATCTTCGGGCAGGGTCTCGGTCCCAACGGATGGACCGGACCTGGACCGGGCCCCAAGCCGGGGGTACCTCCACCCGAGCCCACGAGCGACCGAAAGATCAAGGACGGGAATTTCGAGAATCTCGACGATTGGAATGTAGTGGAGGTCATCTGGCAAGGCGATCGATCAGCGCACATTGTCAATGGAAGGTGCGTGAACGTTTGTTCCATGCTGCAGCAGCCTGATCCGCAAAACCCAGGCAAGTTCATTCCCTTGACCCGGGGCAAGATAGCCATCGAGATCGAATTCGCAGAGATTTGGTACCGGAGAATCGAAGTCAAAGCCCTCGCCTGATATCCTGCTTCCCGATGTATCGCCTATCTATCGGAAGGCAGGAGAGCTTCATGTCCGAACCCTATCGCCCCAACCCGCGCTTCGCAGGTCAACTATTCTTGCCCGCAGCGGCGCTGACTGCCTTGTTCGTGGCCTCTCCAGTCGCACTCACCGCCCAATCCGTACCGCCTGCGCTGGAGTCTCCGGCCGCGCAACCGCCGCGGACAGGTCCCCACGGGGAGAAGATTCCCGGCATGCCAAAGTTCCATGATCCCGCGCCCTACGACATTGACGAGCACACGGGCTACAAGCAAATCTTCGACGGTAAGAGCTTCAGCGGATGGGATGCAGACCCCAGCATCTGGCGCGTCGAAGACGGCGTGATGGTGGGTGAAACATTCGAGGGTAAAGCAAAAGGCAACAACTACATCGTGTATCGCGGCGACAAAGCTCGCGACTTTGACCTCAAGCTGCAGATGAAAATTGAAAAGGGCGGTGGCGGCGGCATCCAGTACCGCAGCCTTACCGGCATACCATGGACACGGCCGCAGCCCGAGGGCCAGCCACCGTATGACCTGAAGTTCATGATGACCGGCCCGCAGGCCGACTTCTGGTTTCCCGTCACTGCGAAGACTGCCTCGTACACCGGCCAGTGGTATTCCGAAAACACCATGCAGGGCATCCTCGCCTATCGCGGCCAGGTAACCCAGGCGCTCCCCGGGCAGACCAACCGCCTCGTCGCGATGATCGGTGACAAGCAGGCCCTGGGCGGCTACGTGAAAGTGAACGAATGGAACGACTACGAGATCATCGCCCGCGGAGGAGTCATGATGCACATCATGAACGGCCAGTTGATGGCGGTCTTCATCGATGACAATAAAGACTCCGTCAATAATCAACCGGGGCTTATCGGCTTCGAGATCGAGAGCCAGCCGTGCAAGATCTCGGTGCGCGACATCTGGTTGCGAACCTTCGACTAAGAACCACGCTACTTCTTTTCCCGCATCCATGGAGTAAAGGTAAGCCCGACCAGGATTCCATCTGAGTCCTGGAACCGGCTCACTGTCTGACCCCATGGCTCCTGCTTGTTCTTGATAAGCATTCGATAGCCCATCGATTCGAGTTCCGCAGTGGCCCTCTCGACGCTCTCGACATCGAACTCGAGCCACGCCTGGGGCACCGGCAAATGATCCGGCCAGGTGCTCTTGCCAAAACAGGACTCGGCTGCATGCGAGAGCGGCCAGAGAGCGAACGTCTTCGCCCCCGGAAGACCGTCGGTATGGAGATACCCGCCCTCCTCCTCCTTGAAGGGAATCTCGAGCGTCTTAACATAAAGTTTGCGGCTCGCATCCGTATCGCGCACGATCGGCCCAAACCCCGCGATGAACAGGATCTTAGCTTTTTCCAGTCCCTGCATACGTTTCTCCTTCCTACAGCGAGCGTTGTACCTGAGCATCCGGCACAAGGCTTGATATGGTTAGCGCCGCGACCAAAAGAATCGGCATACCCCACACGCCCCTCGGCCCCGCGTGCGAGACCGTCACACCGCCGCACAATGCCCCCGCAATAAACGCGCACCAGGCGAGGGAAATAAACCTCATCTCGGATCGATTCATCGATGCCTTCGCGGAACCGGGCTCAACCAGCAGGCCAAGGAGACGAGTCAGCGTCCCTGTCAGGTACGTTGTGTGCAGACTGATCCCATCCGTTCGAGAAACGGCCCCGTTTTGCAAGCCAAGAGCAACCGACATACAAGCGATGAAGGAATACCGATGGTGCGCCATCAACAGAAAAGGGCTGACAAACAACAGGGGGAGCTCTGCTCCCAGCACATAGTGAAACCCCTTGCTACCAAAGGGCCGCTCGGGCGAGGTGCGTAGCCTTTGCGCCAATGCAGTAGCGCAAAGAAAGCAGACCACCGCGAGGACGGGCTCCCATACGCGTCCTCCCGTGGCGACCGCGATCGCTGCCAGTACAGTGTTGCCGGTTGTATGCCCGGTAAAGCAACCCACGAGAAGGAAGCTTGCGGCATCTCCGTAGCCGCCTACGGCAACCAGAAGCAGCGCTCCCGTCAGGTCCCAGATGGGCATCCGGATCGGAACTGTATCGACGGAAGATCCCACCCTCTAAGTCTCCTATCCGCGTAATCGTATCACCGAGCTATTCCATGTCCGCATGAGGCGCGGCCATGTGTTTGAACAACCAGATTCTCGCTAATGCCCAATGACGCTTCACCGATCGCGGAGACATCTCCAGGATCTCGCCGATCTCCTCGACAGAGAACCCGCCGAAATAGCGCAGTTCCACAACTTTGGACTGCCGCGGATCCACGCCTTCCAGAGTGCTCAGGGCATCATGTAACGCAATGACTTCCTTGGACCGCTCCCTGGACATCATGAATCCCTCTTCCAACTCCACACGATCGAGGTCTCCCGCTCGCCTCTCGGCGTTGTGTGCTCGTGCGTGATCGACTAGCAAGTGACGCATAACATTCGCGGCAAATCCGATAAAGTGTTGCCGGCTCTGCCAATCGACGTTCTCTCGAGCAAGGCGCAAATAGGCCTCGTTGATGAGAGCGGTCGGCTGCAGCGTGTGGTCGGACCGCTCCCGCCGCATATAAGCCTTGGCGAGTCGATGAAGTTCCTTGTAGACGAGCGGCAATAACTGCTCCGCGGCGCGCTCGTCGCCGTTCTTCATGGCCCTCAACAGGAGGGTGACATCTCCGCCATCGGCACACATAGTAGTTGGCCTTCTAGCCTAGGCCTTCCGGGGCTGCCTCGCAACCTGGCTCGCCCCTCAGCAACAGTTCAACTCCAACCATGTACCTTCGTGTCTCCGTGGGAGCCCCCTGCTTCAGATCCCCACCCTTTGTCATCCCGACCGGAGCGTAGCGTAGTGGAGGGACCTGCTGTTCCCTTCATCCACGAACCAACCTTCCCTGAGAGCGCCCCTCTCCCCTTTGTCATCCCGAGCGAAGCCGAGGGATCTGCGGTGCGCCCCTCCTCCCACCCGAACACTCCAGTACCAAGCCTCGGCCTCCAAACAGACGTGTCATCCCGACCGGAACGTAGCGTAGTGGAGGGACCTGCTGTTCCCTCGATCCCAATA
>Ga0302324_100024187_pt1 | contig 11718 bp, 11 predicted proteins | sample Palsa_T0_1_FD_201949 | JGI IMG/M metagenome (GOLD analysis project Ga0302324, IMG submission 201949) | Peat permafrost microbial communities from Stordalen Mire near Abisko, Sweden - Palsa_T0_1 | ecosystem: Environmental > Terrestrial > Soil > Palsa > Peat permafrost | place: Sweden: Abisko... | reverse complement strand
GGACGCCTCAGGCTCACCCTTGAACGGGCCCACGAAATCTTCCGGGAGGAACCAATCTTTCACATCCAGGCGAGACGGTGAGGCTGGGTATTTTTCGATAAAGTCCAGCTAAGGCGACGCCCAACAATAAGCGAGTCGAGGGACGCGCAATGCTCCTCGTCATCACCGGGCTTGACCCGGTGATCTCTCGCGGCAACGTGCTGGAACAGATCACCGGGTCAAGCACGGTGATGACGAACGGGGGAGAACCCGGCTGAAGCGATAATTAGTAGGCGTCGCCTAACGCATTTCGCGCGGCTGAACCGGATCGCGGTGGCCGAAAATCTCCTGGCAGTTCTCGAACGCGCCAGCGCTCGTATTTTGCGTGCGGGAAGCGCTGGATTACCGGCCCATCCCATTCACGGTTCTTGGTAGCGCATAACGACCTCGGAGGCTGTCGCGAATCGTCGCCACCGGTATCATCCACCCCATGCCGGACTTCAAATTGGAACGAGCCGCCGGTGGCCGGGTCGCCGGAGTCGACGAAGTCGGACGAGGTCCCTTGTCCGGCCCGGTACTGGCCGCCGCCGTCGTCTTCCCTCGCGGTGTCCCACGCAAGCTCGCTTTGATACTGGATGATTCAAAGAAACTGACCGCCGACCAGCGCCTGGCGGCCTTCATCGCCCTCCGCCGTTCGACCGCCGAGATCGCCATCGCCGCCGCCTCGGTCGCCGAGATCGAGCGGCTGAACATCCTTCACGCCGCGATGCTCGCGATGTGCCGGGCGGTGGCCCGACTTCCCGCCCCACCCGATCTCGCGCTGGTCGACGGCAACTGGCCGCCGGCGTTGCGATGCCCAGTACAGTGCGTCGTCGGCGGCGACGGGGTCAGCCTGTCGATCGCCGCCGCCTCCATCGTCGCCAAGGTTGTCCGCGACCGCCTCATGGAGCGACTGGGGCGCCGCTATCCCGGCTACTTCTGGGCGACCAACGCCGGCTACGCCACGCCGGCGCACCGGCAGGCTCTGCAGGCTCTGGGCCCAACTCCGCATCATCGTGCCGGGTTCGCTCCGGTGGCTCAATTGCTGCTCCAGGGAGGGCTGCTCCAGGGAGGGCTGCTCCAACGGGAGCTGCTGCAGGATGGCGGCTTCGTGATTGACGTGGCTTCGGCCGCTCCGTCACGATAAAGCGACGGCCCGCGCGGTCCGACTCCGCGGAGCATCGCAACCCGGTCTGGAACAAGCTTGGATATCGGTCTCGAACTCCCATTGGACCAGATTCTCCTGGGTGACTGCATCGAGGTGATGCGGATGTTGCCGGCTGGGTCGATCGACTGCGTCTTCGCCGACCCACCCTACAATCTGCAATTGCGCGGTGAGTTGCGCCGTCCTGACGACAGCCTGGTCGATGGCGTGGACGACGACTGGGACAAATTCACCGACTTCGCCTCCTACGACCAGTTCACCCGCGCGTGGCTGACCGAGTGCCATCGTCTACTGCGCAAGGACGGCTCGCTTTGGGTCATCGGCGCCTACCACAACATCTTCCGCATCGGCGCCATCCTCCAGGACCTGGGCTTTTGGATCCTGAACGACGTGATCTGGCGCAAGTCCAACCCGATGCCCAATTTCCGCGGCCGCCGCTTCACCAACGCGCACGAGACGATGATCTGGGCTGCCCGAAGCCGCGTCTCCCGCTACAAATTCAATTACCAGGCGATGAAAGCGCTCAACGACGACGTCCAGATGCGCAGCGATTGGCTAATTCCGCTGTGCACCGGCCCGGAGCGGTTGCGCAACGAGCACGGCCTGAAGCTGCACCCCACCCAAAAGCCCGAGGCCTTGTTGCATCGGATCCTGGTCGCCAGCACAGGTCACGACGACATCGTGCTGGACCCGTTCTCCGGCACCGGCACGACGGCCGTCGTCGCTCGCCGCCTCGGCCGGCATTTCATCGCGATCGAGCGCCACCCCGCTTATGTCGAGGCCGCGTGGGGCCGGCTCCGGCGCACCCGGCGCGCGTCGGCTGACGGGATCGCCATGACGCCAACGAAACGGGATCAGCCCAGGATACCGTTTGGGAATTTGGTGGAGCAGGGGGTGGTACCGCCGGGCACGCGCCTGTTTGACCGGCATCGGCGCGTGACCGCCGTGGTGGGCGCCGATGGCACGATCGCGGCGGGGAACATCCGCGGCTCGATCCACAAGGTCGGCGCGGCAGTGCAAAACGCACCCGCCTGCAACGGCTGGGTTTTCTGGCATATCGAGCGGAACGGCACTTTGATCCCGCTCGACACATTGCGCGTGAGCGCGCTGTCGGAGCCGCCCGCGACCTGATCCATCCCAACCTCGGGCCGGGCCGATGGCACAGCTTGCGGCAGGCGCGCTAATATATGCTTCCACATCCCCCGGTGGTTTCGCATGGACCTGCTTTCGTCCGTTGACCCGCGTTTCATGCTGTCCGGGTTTGTCGTGGGGCTTCTGATCGGACAGACGGGCATGGGAGGCGGCGCCCTGATGACACCGATCCTGGTGTTGATCTTCGGCGTGCATCCAGCGACGGCGGTGGGCACGGACCTGCTATATGCCTCCGCGACGAAGACCGCCGGGACGCTGGTGCACGGCCTGAACCGAACCGTCGACTGGCGGATTGTCGCGAGGCTGGCCGCGGGCAGCGTACCCGCGACAGCCGTCACTCTGGTTGCGATCGCGCAGTTCGATATCTCGGGCCCGACCACCGGAAGGATCATTGGGCTGGTGCTCGGCGTCATGCTGGTGCTCACCGCTTTTTCATTATTTTTCCGCCGCCGCTTTCTGGGCGTCTTCGGGCCGTTTCTGGAACGAGTTTCGGCTCGAAAAGCGGCGCGGCTGACCGTCATCACCGGCGTGATCCTCGGCGTGCTGGTCACGATCTCCTCAGTGGGCGCGGGCGCACTTGGGGTCACCGCGCTGCTGCTGTTTTATCCGCGCGTTCCGATGGCCGTCATCGTGGGCTCCGATATCGCTCACGCGGTGCCGCTGACCCTGGTCGCGGGGATCGGACACTGGTGGTTGGGCTCGGTCGATTGGCCGCTGCTGGCGTCGCTGTTGAGCGGGTCGATCCCGGGGATCGTACTTGGCAGCTATTTGTCGGCCCATATCCCCGACGCGGTGTTGCGCCCGATCCTGGCGGTCACGCTGATTGTCGTCGGTGGGCGGTTAGTGTTCTAGCTGGGCTGGCGGACCAGGGCGGAACCTCTTTCGGTTGAGTTACAAATCTCTTGATACAACCTGCATTACCAGTCAAAGTGAATCCCTCTCCTTTGCAGCCCCTCCCGACGAGGAATTTCGCATGGCAAAATTTGAGGAAGTCCGCACGGTCACCGCCACCGGCCAGCTTGTCATTCCCTGGGTGATCCAGCGTGCTCTGGGTCTGGAACACGGCGGACCGGTGAAATTCCGAGTGGAGGATGGCGCGGTCACCCTGCTTGCCCTGGAACCGCGCAGGACCGAACCCGTTAACGATATGAACCGCGCCGAACCCCGGATGGCCGATTCAAGGTCCGCGCTGATGGCCGAACTGAAGACGCTGCTGGATGCCGCGGCCCGGGATCGTTCCGGCGATACTTCCAGCCTTTAGCCAGAACTTTATGGGCTAAGGCAGCCGGCACCATGGAGCGCATTGCCCTATGCCGCATAGTACCCCACGCGTCAGCGGGATTCTGGAAACCTCGCTTTACTTCGATGACCTGCCGGGCGCTGTAGCGTTCTACCGCGACCTGTTCGGATTCGAATTGTTCTTCCAGGAACCGCGAATGGCTGCCTTGGGCGTACCCGGCAGCCAGGTGCTTCTGCTGTTCCAACGCGGCGCCACCCTGGAGCCCGCCCCCGGTCCAGGCGGCGGAGTGGTTCCTCCACATCACGGCGAGGGCAACCTGCATTTGTGCTTCGCGATCCCGCTCGGCGAACTGGCGGCGTGGGAGGCGCATCTGCGCGAACACGGGATCGACGTGGAAAGCAGGCTGCGGTGGGCGCGCGGCGGAACAAGTCTATACTTCCGGGATCCGGAGGGAAATTCACTGGAAGTCGCGACACCCGGGTTGTGGCCGAACGCGTAATCAAAGTGGAGTGTGCTTCAGACGTGTCTTTTTACCGGTCAGGCCATATTGTGGGAGAACGACGGCAAATATCACCACAAAGTCACGAAGATTGGAAGATCGATAGAAGCAATTTGCAAAAACTGCGAATATATCCCTTTAGGATTAACGGGACGATCTTCGATCATATTCTATGAAGACGGGAGTTTGGCGCGTTTGACAAATCGCGATTTCCCGGCAAGTAATCCGACAAGTAAATTCCCCGCGAGCGAGACAGCGGCGACCGAGACAGCATCGCAACGCGGGCGACAATCGCGAGAATGAGTCAAACACGCCCACAAAACGACCCATACTATATTGCCACTTCTCTTCGTGCCTTCGTGTCTTTGTGGTAATGCTTTTTCGTTCTCACATCCACGAGGTCCGCCGGGGTTGGCCTCATGCCCGTGCCACGCGCCTCACCCACGACCATCTCCGCTGCCGCGACGCACTCTCGGAACCTCCGGTCGAACCCGCCATCCTGGCGAAACCCAGACCAGCCACCCACACCTTCCCGCCGCCCCCCGAACGCGATACCCAATCCCGGCCCAACGCCCTCGGACCACCGCTTCATGCCGCTCCCCCGCACCCCGTCCCTTCGGCTTGACGGCCGCCGCGCCCTCGTCACCGGGGCCGGTCGCGGCATAGGCCTCGCCGCCGCCGCCGCCCTCGCCCAAGCCGGCGCCCATGTCGTGCTCGCCGCCCGCACCGCCTCCGAGATCGAAGCGGCAGCCGCCGAAATCCGCGCCGACGGTGGCACCGCCGAGCCTCTGGTCCTCGACGTCACCAACACCGAAGCCCTCCGGGCCGCGATCGCCGCGCAACCCCCATTCGACATCCTGGTCAACAACGCCGGCACCAACCGCCCGCGGCCATTCCTGGAAGTGACCGAGGACGATTACGATACCATCACAACCCTCAACCAGCGCGCCGCTTTCTTCGCCGCGCAGGCGGTGGCGCGGCGGATGGCCGAGGCCGGCGTCAAAGGCTCGATTATTCATATATCGTCCCAAATGGGCCATGTCGGCGGCCAACGCCGCACCGTGTATTGCATGACCAAGCACGGCATCGAGGGTTTGACCAAAGCGATGGCCATCGACCTCGCGCCGCTTGGCATCAGGGTGAATTCGATCGGCCCCACCTTCATCGATACGCCACTGACCCGTCCGTTCTGGAACGACCGTACATTTCACGACGACGTCATCTCCCGCATCAAACTGGGCCGCCTCGGCACGGTCGAGGACCTGATGGGCGCCGTTGTGTTTCTGGCATCCGACGCGGCGGCGCTGATCACAGGGACGGCGTTGGTGGTCGATGGCGGCTGGACGGCGGAGTAACCCAACATGATCCGGTATCTGAAACGCGGCGCGACCGAAGCGGAAAAGACCGAGGCGGATCGCAAAACACGCCAAACGGTCGAGGCGATCCTCGACGACATCGCCGCGAGAGGCGACGTCGCGGTGCGGGAACTCTCCGCGAGATTCGACAAGTGGGAACCGGCGTCCTTCCGCCTCACGGACAACGAAATCGCAGACCTGATCGCGACCCTTCCCGCTCAGGTGATCGACGACATCAGGTTCGCCCAGACCCAGATCCGCCGCTTCGCCGAAGCGCAAAAGGCTGCGTTAAAAGATATCGCAATAGAAACGCTGCCAGGCATTCGCCTCGGCCACAAGAACATTCCGGTTTCCAGTGTCGGATGCTACGTGCCCGGCGGCCGCTATCCGATGGTGGCGTCGGCGCATATGTCCGTGCTGACCGCCAAGGTCGCGGGCGTGAAACGGGTCGCCGCCTGCACACCGCCATTGAACGGTGTACCGCCTGCCGCGACCGTGGCCGCGATGCACCTCGCCGGAGCGGATGAAATTTACCTGCTCGGCGGCATTCAGGCGGTGGCGATGATGGCACTGGGCACCGGCTCGGTTCCGGCGGTGGACATGCTGGTCGGGCCCGGCAACGCATTTGTCGCGGAAGCGAAACGGCAATTGTTCGGCCGCGTTGGCATCGATCTGCTCGCCGGGCCCACGGAAACGCTGATCATCGCCGACGACACCGCCGACGCCGAAATTTGCGCGACCGACCTGCTGGGTCAGGCCGAGCACGGCCCAACCTCGCCCGCCATTCTGCTGACGACATCGAAACGTATCGCCGACGGGATCGAGGCCGAAATTCAACGTCAGTTGTCGGTGCTGGCCACCGCCGAGATCGCCGGCACCGCGTGGCGCGATCACGGCCAGGTGATCCTGTGCGATACCGATGAGGAACTGGTTTCGGAGGCAGATCGTATCGCCTCGGAACATGTGCAGGTGATGACACGCGAGCCGCTTTGGTTCCTTGAGCGTCTGACCAACTACGGTGCGCTGTTCCTCGGCAAGGAAACAAATGTCGCTTACGGCGACAAGGTCATTGGCACCAATCATACCCTGCCGACAAAGCGCGCGGCGCGCTACACCGGCGGCTTATGGGTCGGCAAATTCCTCAAGACCGTCACCTATCAACAGGTGTCGCCGGAGGCGACCGCGATGATCGGCGAATATTGCTCCCGCCTGTGCGCGATCGAAAATTTCGCCGGCCACAAAGAACAAGCCGATCTGCGAGTAAGACGCTACGGCGGTAAGAATGCGGTTTGATAATGGAAATCTACCCAAGTGGCCTGCGAATGAACCCGTCACCCGAGGCCGGATTGTTGCTGGATCAAATCTTCGATTGGGTGCACCATGCCGCGGCGCGTCAGCGTGTGCAGTTCGATAACGCCGCGAAACTTTACAGGTTCTGACGCCACGTGTCGCCAAGAGTCTACCTCGCCGGCCCGGACGTATTTTTCGCCGACCCGGAACTTTGGGTCCAGACGAAGAAGACAATCTGCGACCTGCATGGCATAGTTGGCGTGTCCCCGCTTGACGAATTACCGGACGAGCCGGCGCAGTGGTCGACATTTCCGTTCTGGCGCAAGATCGCCCACAGGAACGAAGCTCACATCAGAAGTTGTCAGGCTCTGATCGCCAATTTGACGCCATTCCGCGGCCCGAGCGCGGATGTGGGCACCGTTTACGAAGTTGGCTTCGCTCGCGCCCTGGGCCTGAAGGTTTTCGGTTACGCTACGACAACGGAACCATTCCTGGCCCGCACACTCAAAGGCGCCGCGGCTCAAATGCAACCGGACGGTTCATGGCGCGATGGCGAAGGTTTGCTCGTAGAGCAGTTCGGTCTGTTCGATAACCTGATGATCGAGGGTGCGATCATCGGCTCCGGCGGCGCATTGATCACTGGCGACGCCGATCGCTGGACAGACCTGACACTGTTCGAACGGTGCGTCGCCGCCGCGGCCAAAGTACTGGTGGCCTAGTACTCACCATCGGGAAAGCGCGAGTCATGGTCGTTATACCGTCATGGCCCGGCCTGATCCGGCCATCTCTTCCAGCACAGCGCCGCGAAAGATGGCCGGGTCAGGCCCGGCCATGACGCGGGGATGTGTCGTGCGTCAACCGCCGCTTATCGCGCCGCGCGCCGCTTCGCTTTCTTGGCGCCGGCCTTCTTCTTCGCGGCCGGTTTTTTGGCGCCCGCGGATGCAGCCTTCGCCGGCGGTCGCGCCGCCTTTTTCCGCGGTGCCGCTCGCGGCTTCGCGGGAGCCGATGACACGTCGGCATCTGCCCCCACCTTCGCCCCGACCCGAGCGCCTCTCGCACCCCTGCCCTTCTTCCCCGCCGAGCCACGCGGTTTCAGCGTCTTGCCCTTTTCGGCCAGCAACGACACCGCCTCATCCAGCGTCACATCATCCATCGTCGTGCCGCGCGGCAGATTGGCGACGGTCTGGCCGTGCTGCACGTAGGGCCCGAACCGGCCCTTCCGCACCGCCACGAATTCCTTGTCCTTCGGATGCGTCCCGAGCGTCCGCACGCTCGCCATCTTCTTCGCGATCAGGTCCACCGCGCGGTTCAAGCCCAAAGCCAGCACGTCATCGTCCCGGTCGAGCGAGCCAAACACGGAGCCCATCCGCACATAGGGCCCGAACCGCCCGATCCCCACCTGGATCGGTTCTTTGGTCTCAGGATGAATGCCGACCGTTCGAGGCATCGCCAGCAACCCGATCGCCTGCTCCAGCGTCAGTTGGTCGCCATCCATGCCGCGCGGCAAAGTCGTGCGTTTCGGGCGGACCTTCTTGTCCTCGGTCGCCTCACCCAACTGGACATAAAGGCCGTATGGCCCGCGCCGGACGGTGATTTCCTCGCTCGTGTCCGGGTCCACCCCCAGAGTGCGCTGGCCGTCCTTGAGTGTGTCGCCGCCCTCGGCACCGGTATCGATCGCGAGGCTGCGGGTGTACCGGCATTCCGGATAATTCGAACAGCCGATGAAACTGCCCAGTCGACCCAGCTTCAGACCGAGACGGCCGGTGCCGCAGGCGGCGCAACGGCGTGGATCGCTGCCATCCTCCCGCGCCGGGAAGAAGTGTGGCCCAAGGTCCTGATCCAACGCATTGATGACGTCGCTGATCTTCAGGTCCTTGGTCTGGTCGACGGCCTTTGAGAACTCGTCCCAGAACGCCTGCATCACCGCGCGCCAGTTCAGGTGACCAGCGGAAACCTCATCGAGCTTTTCCTCGAGAGCGGCGGTGAAGCCGGTATCGACATAGTGTTCGAAGAAACTAACCAGAAACGCGGTCACCAGACGGCCGCGATCTTCCGGGATGAAGCGCCGCTTCTCCAGCCGCACGTATTTGCGGTCCTGCAGCACCGACAGGATCGAAGCGTAGGTGGAGGGCCGGCCAATCCCCAGTTCCTCCATCTTCTTCACCAGGCTGGCCTCGGAATAGCGTGGCGGCGGCTGGGTGAAATGCTGGTTGGCGTCGACTTTGCTGCGCTTCAGCGGATCCTTGACCGCCATTGGCGGCAGCATACGGTTATCTTCGTCCTCGGCGGCGTCGTCAGTATCTTCCCGATACAGCTTCAGGAACCCGTCGAACGCCACGATCGAGCCCGTGGCCCGCAAAATCTGGCCTTTGCCATCGATCACGTCCACGGCGACCTGATCCAGCTCCGCCGACTGCATCTGGGAGGCGACCGCGCGCTTCCAGATCAATTCGTACAACCGGCGCTGGTCGTGGTTCAGCCCGGACACGACCTGATCCGGCGTGCGAGACACGTCGGTCGGACGGATCGCCTCATGTGCTTCCTGAGCGTTCTTCGCCCGGCTGGTGTATTCTCGCGGCGCGCCCGGCAAATAGTTCGGCCCGAAACTGCCGCGCACATGATCGCGGATGGCATTGATCGCCTCGCGCGCCATCTGCACGCCATCCGTCCTCATATATGTGATCAGACCGGTCGTCTCGCCGTCGATGTCCACACCCTCATATAACTGCTGCGCGCACCGCATGGTCTGCTGCGCGCCGAACCCCAGTTTCCGGGACGCCTCTTGCTGCAATGTTGATGTTGTGAACGGCGGCGGCGGATTGCGCCGGACGCGCTTGCGCTCGACGGTGCCGACCTCGAAACGACCGGCCTCGACCACCGCTTTCGCGGCTTCGGCGAGATCCTTGTTGTTCAGGTCGAACTGATCGAGCCGCTTGCCGTTGAGATGGGTCAGCTTCGCGGTGAATGGGGCGCCACCCGGGGTGACGAAAACCGCCTCGATGGTCCAATACTCGCGCGCCCGGAAAATCTCGATTTCCGCCTCGCGCTCGCAAATCAGCCGCAGAGCGACCGACTGTACGCGGCCGGCGCTGCGGCTGCCCGGCAGTTTGCGCCACAGCACCGGCGACAAGGTGAACCCCACGAGGTAGTCCAGCGCGCGCCGCGCCATGTAGGCCTCGATCAGCGGCAGATCGAGGTCGCGGGGATGCTGAATTGCCTCGCGGATGGCTCCGCGGGTGATCTCGTTGAAGCTGATCCGGCGGACGGTCACGCCTTTCAGCGCCTTCTTGTCCTCCAGCATGGCACGGACATGCCAGGAGATCGCCTCGCCCTCGCGGTCCGGGTCGGTGGCGAGATAGAGCGTCTTCGCTCCTTTCAGCGCCTTGACGATGGCGCCGACCTGCTTCTCGCCCCTCGCGTCCGATTCCCAGTCCATGGCGAAGTTCTCGTCGGGGCGGACGCTGCCGTCCTTGGGCGGAAGATCGCGGACGTGACCAAAGCTCGCCAGGACGGTGTACCCGCCGCCCAGATAGCGGTTGATGGTTTTGGCTTTGGCGGGGGATTCTACGACGACAACGTCAGACATGATTCCCTTGGCATGATTTTCCGGTGGTTGGTCTAAGATCCGGCTTCCGTCAACAAAGCGAACCGGTTCCCCGGCAGTGTCTCCACCCGCCCGGCCAGCTCCAGTTCAAGGAGAACCGCCATCACGGCGGCGGGAGACAACTGGCAGCGCCGCAGCAGATCGTCAACCTTCGTTGGTGTAGGACTGAGCAGGGAGACAACCTGAGATCGTGCCTGATCGAGCCCGGCCGGCTCATCCAGTTGGTCCGCCGCGTCAGGAACGCAAGGGGTCGTTTCCGCTATTCCTCGCGGTGTGGCTCCTGAGGGGAAAAGAGCGCCGAAGCCCGAAAGGTTGTCCAGCACGTCCTCGGCGGTCTCCGTCAGGATGGCCCCGTCCCGCAGCAGGTCATTGCCGCCACGCGCCCGAGGGTCCAACGGCGACCCGGGCACCGCGAACACCTCCCGCCCCAGTTCCTGGGCGATCCGCGCGGTGATCAGGCTGCCGGACCGCCGCGCCGCCTCGACCACGACCACACCCAGGGAAAGGCCGGCGATGAGCCGATTGCGGCGCGGGAAGTGTCGCGCCTGAGGCTGCGTGCCGGGGGTTGCTTCGGTGATCACGGCGCCTCGTTCGACGATCAGACGTTGCAAATTGGTGTTCTCCGCCGGGTAAGGAACATCGAGACCTCCCGCGATGGCGGCGACCGTTCGGCCCGTGCGCATGGCGGCCGTGTGCGACACGCCATCGATCCCGCGCGCGAGGCCGGAGACAATCGTGACATGGGCCGCCAAATCCTCCGCCAGCGTCTCGGCGATCCGAAGCCCGGCGGCCGAGGCATTGCGTCCCCCGACGATCGCGACGGCGGGTTTGGCGAGGAGAGCGGCATCGCCAAACACCGCGATCACCGGAGGCGCATCGTCCAACTGCGCCAGGAGCGGCGGGTAGTCGGCGTCACCGATGAAGATCAGTCGGCCGCCAAGTTTCGCGACCTGCTCGAACTCGCGCCGGGCGTCCGCGTCAGAAGGAATTACCGGGGGCGATGCCTTGCCTCCCGCACGGACGAGATGTGGCAACGCGGCCAGCGCCCGCGCCGGGCTCTGATAGCGATCGAGCAGTCGCCGGCAGGTGATCGGACCAACCCCCTCCGCACGGACGAGGCGCAACCGTTGGACATCGTCTTCGGTGGGCATGGCGGCTCCTGGGGATTGGCCCAGGGAGAATCAGCACGATTGTGTAAAGATTGGCTTAAGGGCCGGAGTGGCACTTTGACATGGGCGCCGCCACGGCTTGTGCGCATCGCCGCGCCGGTTACTCGCGGTATGCACGTTACCGCGGCCGTTGATCGAACAACCGCCGTTAAGCAAGACTTTCAACACGGAGGACGCGGAGAACCACGAAGGACCACGGAGAAGGAAATAGGGCGCTTCGCGCGGT
>Ga0302324_100024183_pt1 | contig 11719 bp, 8 predicted proteins | sample Palsa_T0_1_FD_201949 | JGI IMG/M metagenome (GOLD analysis project Ga0302324, IMG submission 201949) | Peat permafrost microbial communities from Stordalen Mire near Abisko, Sweden - Palsa_T0_1 | ecosystem: Environmental > Terrestrial > Soil > Palsa > Peat permafrost | place: Sweden: Abisko... | reverse complement strand
AGCAGTTTGAAAAAGTGGTGCGCTTTACCGCGGCCACCGAGTGCCGCATGTCCACGCTGGTGCGGCATTTTGGCGACGTGGAAGACGCGTGCCGCCCGTGCGGCATCTGCGATGCATGCGATCCGGCGGGCGCGGTGCTGCGGCTGTTTCGCCGGCCCACCGCGGGCGAGCGCCGCTGGATGCAGGAGGTGGTGGAGACCCTGCGCGGTTCGATCTACAAGACAGTGAAGCAGCTGCGCACCGAGCTCGACTGGGCCGAGGCCATGAGCCGCGATCAGTTTGAGCAGTTGCTGAGCGCCATGATGCGTGCAGGGCTCATTGAGGTGGAAGACGCGGAGTTTGAAAAAGACGGCCGCGTGATTCCGTATCGAAAAATAAGCCTGACTGACGCGGGCAGGGAACTGCGCTCCGGCACGCCGGTCGAGTTGCTGCTCTCCGATGGTGTGGTGGAGGATTTTGGCCGCCGCGCCGAGCCGGCCTTTACGGCGAAGAATGGCAAAGCCGTAAAACCCGCGCCAGCCGCGGCCGCGGCGGCCGTGCAGCTTACACCGGAGTCGCAGGCGCTGGCCTCGCGACTGCGCGAGTGGCGCACCGAGGAGGCCAAACGACTCGGCTTGCCAGCCTACATGGTGCTGACCGACCGCTCGCTCAAGGCGCTGGCCGAGACGCGTCCGTCCAATCCGAACCAGCTGCGGTCGATCGACGGCATCGGCCCCGCGAAGGCAGAGAAATTTGGCGAGGCGATCCTGAATTTGTGCCGGGACAAGAGCGTGCAGCCACAGTCCGCTCCCTAAAATCCCGTTGCAGCCATGTTTTGCATCAGGGCACGACTTCGCAGCCTGCGTAAAGCTCGTTGTTTTGAAAGGGCACGGCTTCAGCCGTGCCGCTGAGGCAGCCCGCACAGTTTCGGCTTTAGCCGCTGAGGGATGCCTTTATGCCGTGCGCCGCGCTTGTTACGAGCCGCACGCCCAATGAGCACTGTTTCAGGGTAATGTTTTCGCCGACGCGTCATTAAAATCTCACACGGCGACTGAATTGCTCTCGCGGATCATTTCTGCGCAGGCGTGATGTCGGTAACGGGCAGATCCCAGTGACCAAGCAGAATCTCAAACCGCCGCTGCTCTTCTTTTTTGTATGTGGCCTGATCGGGCCAGAGCTGCAGCATGAAAGCTTCTTCGTCGGGATTGGCCGTGGTCGCCACCGTCGAGTCCTTGTAGCGTATGGTCACGCGATAATCCCAGCGGCCATCTTCTGTGGTGTGATACGCAGGCGACTCGATCTTGAGTGAGACGATGCGCCCGGTCGACTGAATCCTCTGAAGCAGCGGCCAGTGATTCTTGAGGAAAAGCGACAGGAACTCCTGCTGATGGCCCCACTGCACCTTGTAGTAGTACTCGATGGTGTAAGGCTGGCCGGCTCCGCCCTGCGGCGGCGCGCCCTGGCCCGGCAGCGCGCTGGAAAAGCAAACGGCAACTGCAAGAGCAAGCAACACGGGAAGCAATCTGCGCATAATCCCCTCCACTGTGAGAATGGCCTTCATTGTAACGTGCACGCACGAAGTCCATTGCATAACAAATCTGCCATGTTTACAAATCTGTCCTGCCCACAAATCTGTGATCCTGAGCGGAGTTTGGCCGTCCTTTTGGCCAAACGTAGTCGAAGGACCCGCGTTTGCGGGGCGTCAATGATGCCGCGAACTTCGGAGTCGCCACACTCGTCTCTGACCGCCTGAAGTTGTACCAATGACGGGTGCCCCAGGTCCCGATTCTGGGACCTGGGAAAGCACAAATTCAACCTGCCAAATCACGCGGTCGGAAACCTAACAGCGCGCGTAACTCTCCAGCGCCGTGCGGCTGGGGATCGTGAACGAAGTTCCGTGACAGGCCACCAGCCGGCGCATCTTGAATGTAGTCATGGTCCGCGTCACCGTCTCGCGCGACGTGCCGATAAACTCACCGATCTCTTCGTGCGTCAGCGGAAAATGAAAGCGCGTGCCGGCTTCGGTCTTGAGCCCGTTCTCGCTCCAGTCCAGCAGCAGGCGGGCCAGCTTTTCCGGCGCCGACGCGCTGAGGCCGACCGTGCGCAGTTGCTCGCACACCCGGTTCAAATGCCGGCTGAGCTCCACTGCGAGAATCTGGTAGACCTCCGGATGGCGGCCAAGAAAGTTGAGGAACTCGCGCCGTTCAATGATGGCGATCTTCGCTGGGTGCACGGTTTCCGCCGTCATCTCCGCCAGCCCGCCCGAGACCGCGGGCACCAGGCCCACGATCTCACCCGCCTTGGCGATGCGCAGGATCAGCCGCTTGCCGTCGCTCGAATTCATTGACAGCTTCACCTCGCCCGACTGCACGATGTACACACCGTCCGGCGTCTCCTTCTCAGAGAACAGCACAATGCCCGGCGGATACATCGAGGGATGCTCCATCGACTCCAGGTCCTTGAGAGCGGTCGGCGACAGCTTGTTGAAAAACTCGCCAGCCCGGCGTGGTTGGCTCATGGTCTCGCAAACAGTCTGATGCATGTTCATCTCTGCTCTCCTGATGGGTTCTGTGTGCTGCTGGCTAAGATTTCTTTGGCGAGAAACTCAGTCCAAGGCGTGCCTGTTACCAGCTCCGCGCCGGTCTCGGCGTGAATGGCGCCCAGTGCCCGCTTGCCCTGGTCGTCCATATACATCACATTTCGCAAGTCCACAGCAAGCTTCCTGTTGGCCAGCCGGGGCGCAGTCTCTGCCCACACCAGGCTCAGCTCGGCCGCCCACGGGCCAGCCACGCGCCCCTCGAGTTTCATCTCGACTTTCTGTTCCGATTCGGCAACTGTGATTCTCAACAAGAGCTGGCCCGTCCCTGCCATGCCTTGATAAAGGCACGACGGGGGCCAAACCGGCAGTGACAGCCAGGGCCACAAAAATCTGCTCAAGGGAAAGGACTTAGAGAGGGAAGAACGGATCTGGGTGTTTGGGGATTGCCTGACGGTGACGAAGTGACGACGACGAAATCTCGTCACCGCGACTACATGAAGTCACTTCGCTCGATGCCCAGCTTCTTCAGCTTTGAGTTAAGAGTGGTCCTTTTCAGCCCCAGCCGCTCTGCCGCGCCGTGCTCGCCGCCGATTTGCCCTTTGGCCTCGCGCAATACGCGCAGGATGTGTTCCCGGTCGGCGTCTTCCAGCGTCACCATGTCAGCTTCGGCCCTGCGGCTGGCGGCCACCTCCAACTCCGCCAGCGGGACGTAAAGCACCGGCCCTTTGGTCAGGATCACCGCACGCTCCAGAAAGTTCTCCAGCTCCCTCACATTCCCAGGCCAGGGCCAGCGCATCAGCGCCTGCATCGTCTCGTCCGGAATGGCCTCGATCACCTTGCCCATGCGCCGGCTGTGCGCCGCCACAAAATGCCGCACCAGGATGGGAATGTCTACCTGACGATCGCGCAAAGCCGGCGCAAAGACCGGAAAAACCTTAAGCCGATAATAGAGATCGCTGCGAAACTGCTTCTCCGCCACCATCTCGGCCAGGTCGCGGTTGGTGGCCGCGATCAGCCGCACGTTCACCTGGATGGGCCGTGTTCCGCCCAGCCGCTCGATCTCGCGCTCCTGCAGGGCGCGCAGCAGCTTCGGTTGCAGCTCCAGCGGCAGCTCGCCCACCTCGTCAAGGAACAACGTGCCCTCGTGGGCCAGCTCCAGGCGGCCGATCTTGCGCGCAATGGCGCCGGTAAACGCGCCCTTCTCATGCCCAAACAGCTCGCTCTCCACCAGGCCCGCCGGAATGGCCGCGCAGTTGAGCTTGATAAACGTCCGCTCATGGCGCGGGCTGAGCCGGTGGATCGCGCGCGCCAGCAGCTCCTTGCCGGTGCCGGTCTCGCCCTGGATCAGCACCGTGGCATCGGTTGGCGCCACCGTCTCAATCTGCTTGAGTACATGACGCAGACCTCCGCTGTCGCCCACAATGTCTTCAAACCGCCGCTCCAGGTTGATCTCTTCTTCCAGATACCGCCTTTCCTGGTTGAGCCGGTCCCGCAACTCGTTCATGCGGCGAAAGGCCACGGCATTGTTGACCGCCATCGCCACCTGGCCGGCAATCTGCACCAGCAGCTCCGCCTCACGAAGCGTAAAGCTCGCCTCAAGGCGGCTGGCAACCGCCAGCGTGCCAATCACCTCTCCGCGGTGGATGAGCGGCACCCAGCACCCCGATTGCATGCCAATGCCGGTCAGATGCCGCATGTTTTCCGGCGCAAACCGCGAGCCGTCCATGCTGTTCAGAATCACGGGCTCGCGCGTCTTGAAGGCCTCGCCCGCCGGCGACTGCTGCAACGGGAGCCGCACCTCGCCACGCGACTCAGCTCCCTCTTCCGCGGTCAGAAACTGGGTGATCAGCATGCCCGTGCCCGGCTCATAGAGCGCCATGGTGGCTGCGTCGTGGGGCACTACTTCGCGGATGCTCGCAGAGATGGCCGCCAGCAGCTTGCGCATGTCCACGTTGGCCAGCAGCGCGCTGCTCAGCTGCAGCATCACCGCCTCTTCGGCGCGCTTGCGGTCGGTAAAATCCCGCGTCACCTTTGCGAAACCGGTCACCTCGCCGGTCTGGTCGCGGATAGCCGTCAGGATGCTGTCGGCCCAGAACCGCGAGCCATCCTTGCGCACTCGCCAGCCCTCATCTTCGATTCGCCCGCGCTCGCGCGCCAGCCGCATCATCTCCGCGGGCCGGCCGCGCTCGATGTCTTCCTGGGTAAAGAAGCGCGAGAAATGCCGCCCCACAATCTCTTCGCTCGTGTAGCCCTTGATGCGTTCGCCGCCGAGGTTCCAGGTCTGGACGTGCCCGTCGCCGTCCAGCAGATAGATGGCGTAGTCGCGCACGCTCTCCACAATGGAGCGCAGCTGCTGGTCGTTGCGGCGCAACTCCTCCTGGGCAGCGCGCTGCTCCGTCATATCGCGAATGAAGCTCAGCACAATCGGGCCGTCCGGCGTCTCCATAGGCCGCAGCATGATGTCCACCGGAAACTCGCTGCCATCGCGGCGGCGCGCCAACAGGTTCATGCCCGCGCCCATCTGCCGCGTGCGTGGATGCGCGTTGTAGTTTGCGCGATGGGTGGGGTGGGCGCGCCGAAACCGCTCCGGAACCAGTTCCTCGATCGGCAGGCCGCTCAACTCCTCAGGCGTGTAGCCAAACATCTCCGCCGCGCGCGGGTTCGCCCCACGAATCACCCCGTCAGGGCCCGTGACAACGAATCCGTCGGGAGAATACTCGATCAGGCTCTCAAATGCGGACGGCGCGAATTCAGACCGAGCGTGCGGGAGCGAAGACGCTGCGGCCTTTTCCGGGGAATCGAAGGGGCGCATTTTGGGGTCCTGATTGGGACGATAACGGATACGGCGTGCAAGCGGCAAACCTGCCAAGGCATAAACTCAGGCTCCGGCCCCAAATTTCAAAAGCTGCATAGTAAATCTGTCATCCTGAGCGGAGTTTGGCCGTCTTTTTGGCCAAACGCAGTCGAAGGACCCGCGTGTTCGGCTGCCAATTGTGCGGCCAACTTTCAGGACAGCACACTACCGGTCTAGATTTTGTATAACTTTCAAGCAGCCCGTTCAATGGCCGGATTCCTGTGCCTTCATGTGAAACATGCGCCGGATCTCCGGCGAAAACTCCTGCATCACGTGAAGTCCGCCCAGAACGCCCACGTCAATGTGGCCTGCCTGCACACCCTGCACCAGGGGGCTGTAGTGAGGCGGGTACCACAGAGTCCCAATCATCGAGGCTCCGTAGGCCCCAGACAACTGCGCAAGGTCCAGCGTCTTGTTCCCGTTGCGGTTATAAGTGACAAACGTCATCTCCAGGGCATGCCCCACGCGGGGAAAGAACCCCTTGCAGCCGCAAGCGAAGTAGCGCGTGTCGGTTCTCAGCGCGGCTGCCATGCCGTCGTACGTGGTGTTCTGGATGGCCGCCCGGCCATAGCCGTTGCCCAGCATGCGGGCAAAGCCGCCGGCGTTGCGGCCCCACTCAGGGGGGGTGTCAAAAGTAAACGCGGTCGCGGCGATCGACACCGCTTCCACATGAATGGTCAGCGAACCGCCGTCTTCTTTCCACCATTCCTGCAACCGGTCGTGCCCGGACATCGGCACATACTTGCCGGGCAAAAACGCCTCATTGACCGTGAGCGACTGCGCTGCGCCCAGGCATGGCGACACGCAAAGAACGGCCACAAGGATGCGAGTAAGTGAACTCATTGATCCATTGTTACCGCAACACCGGTCGCCGCGGGGAGCAAAATCGCACAGAAAGCTAAAAATTTGCGCCGCCAACCGAGAAGGCGTAAACTCCTGCACCCGCCGCGCCCCCTCGCGAATCAAAGCCCTGACAGGAGAAATCAACCCGTATGGCAGAGAAAATCGCATTCATCACCGGCGGCAACCGCGGCATCGGATTTCAGACCGCCCTCGAACTCTCGCAGCAGGGCATCCACGCCGTGATCGGCTCCCGCGACTTGGCGCAAGGCGAACAGGCCGTGGCCAGGCTGCGCGCAGCCGGAGCCAACGCTGATGTCATCCAGTTCGACATCACAAAACCCGCCGATTATCAGGCCGCTTACGATTACTTCAACAGCCGCTATGGCCGGCTCGACATCCTCGTCAACAACGCCGGCATCGCAGCAGGCGGCTTTCCTCCAGTTGGTCCCGACCACACCACCGGCGAGGTGCCGCTCGATGTGCTTCACCGTGTCTTCGAGACCAACTTTTTCGCCCAGGTGGCGCTGACACAAGCCTTGCTGCCGCTAATCCGCAAGAGCCCCGCCGGACGCATCGTCAATCTCTCCAGCATTCTCGGCTCGCTCACGTTGCACGCCACTCCAGGTTCGCCCATTTACAACGCCAAATCGTTCGCCTACGACGCGTCGAAGACCGCGCTCAACGCATTTACCATTCACCTGGCGCATGAGTTGCGCGATACAAAGATCAAGGTCAACTCCGCCCACCCCGGCTGGGTCAAGACCGATATGGGCGGCGACCAGGCGCCCATGGAGGTTAGCGACGGCGCCAAAACCAGCGTAGCGCTGGCCACGCTGCCCGACGACGGCCCCACCGGCGGCTACTTCCACATGGGCAAGCCACTGCCCTGGTAAGCAAGAAATGAAGGATGGGTGCCCCACCTTCGTCGCAGTCCTATCGCGACTAAGGTGGGATACTTTGTATTTATAGTTCTTTATAGTTTCTCGGGACTGCTTTGGTAAGTCGAACTCTTCGTCTATTTATCCCGCCGAATCGCCCGAATAACCATATCCTGCTTGAATTCCGGCAGCTTCATTACATACTTCCCACCACCCTGAACAGCAATCCCCGGCGAATACTCTCCGGTAACCGGAGAGTACAGCGAAACATCGTAACTCCCCTGCGGCAGCACGAGAGAAACATCGCCCGCGATCGTATCTCCCGCCCCCGGATCGGTCAGCTCTCGCGCGTCGGCGAGATAGGCAACATAGTCTCCGCCGGAAGCCAGCGAAGACACAACCAGATGATCGGGATGCGCCGCTACCCATTCGTTCGCCGGCTTTGAATGAACATAGTCGAATGACGCCATGAATTCCGACAGATGCTGCATCCAGCTGCGGATCGCCGCTCGCGACGCCGGCGTGCCGGCTTCATTGCCCACCGTGATCGAGAAGTCGATGTAGTCGTAGTGGCACCCACTCATCGCCGCTGTCCATGCGCGTTTGCGGTGAATTGTCCAGCCCGTCATATCGCGATACATGCTGGCTGTGTTGTCCTCGTCGAGCACCACTGGCTTGGGCTGAGCGTAGGTCGCACGGCAAAAGCCCCGCACCTCGTCGAGTTTCAACTCCTTCAACATGAAGCCGCCCATCTGGAACGTCTGCCCGCCAAACTGCGTGTTGGGCAGCGGATGATTGTTGACGATGTCGAAGTTCGTGCTGGAAAAGCTTGCGTCGTTGGGGAACATATTACTGGCGCTGTAAGTGAAAGCCTGCTGCCCGGAGAGCAGATGCGGATGGCCAACCTTTCGCATCTCATCGCGCAGCACCCGCGCCATCTCTGTCTGCCATGCATCGACATCGGCGCTCGTTGAGTGTCCTGCGTTACCCCCGCCCGGCTCGTTGCATATCTCGTAGTAGACGTTGTCATAGCCGCTGGTTTCATCGATGATCTTGCGCGCGTACTTGCTCTGCCACCTCACCAGCTCCTGATCATTCAGCGACATATAGTCTTCCCATGCCACTCTGCCCACATGCTGCAGGTTGTTCTCGGCGCGCAGCGGGTTCAGGGCCCAGATGTTATCGACATAGGTATTGCTGAAAACGGTAAGTTCCACCACGATTCCGCGCTTCGATGCGGCGTCGAGATAGCGATGCAGACGCTCAAAGTACTCCGGATTCCACTTGTCCAGGTCATAGATCGGCTCACCGTCCATGGCTTTGCCGGGGCCGGTGCGCATGAAGGGCGCAATGTAGTCCGGCGACTCCGGCTTGCACGGCGACGACGGATTGCGCGCGCTCTGCAACTCGCGATAGAAGAGAAACGTGCGCGTCATGGTCATCTTGTGCGCCACCGCGTCGTCAAGATATTTTTCGTAGTCGAACGGCCGGTTGATCACCGACCCGTAGTGCTCCGAAGCAGACACCAGCAGCAGCGGCTTGCCGCGAAACAAAAGGTATTTTGGATTGTCGGGATCGATCTTCACCGCATCCTGCGCGCGGGCCGCAACTGCTGCCGCTGCCAACATCAGTGCCGCGCACCACCATCCCCGGCTTGCCATTGTCTCTCCTGTTTTGTGCGGTGCCATCAGAACAGAGAGCGGCAAAGACGCGCAAGCGGAAAATGGGACGCTGGATTTGAGCGGTGAAAACACCGGAGGGAAGGGAATTGAAGGCGGGAAAAAAGACAGGCGAGGCCATCCTATGGGAGCCACCCAAGGCCTCGCCTGAGGAACAAACTTGTAGCCGCCGCAACGCCGGCTTAGTGGACCTTGACGTCGCCCGAGCCGGTCTCGACGCGCACAGTAGGACCGCCGCCGTTGACCTTGCCCGTGATGTGGTGCTTGTCAAACGAGCCCTGAACTGTCATCTCGTGGTCGGACGAAATGCTGCCCGAGCCGGTGGACGCGTCCAGCGTAAGTCCCGTGCCACCGGGCCACAACTCCACACTGCCGGAGCCGGTGGTGAGCTTCCAGTCGGAGGCCGGCTGGCCAGCCACCTTGATGTCTCCCGAGCCGGTGCCCGCGCGCAGCCCGCCATGAATGTCCTTGAGGTCCACGCTGCCGGAGCCGGTCTGCGCCTTCACGTCGCCTTCGCCGGTCTGCTCGGCGGTAATGTCGCCCGACCCGGTGTTGACCGAAAAACCGCCGTGCAGCCCGGTGGCCCGGATGCTGCCGGAGCCGGTGGAGAGTTTCGCGTTGTCGCCCACGCCGTCGTCATTGATGTCACCGGAGCCGGAGCCCGCGTCGAGAAACGCGTCCGTCGGCGCTTCAATCACATACTCGATGCTGATGTTGTGGTAGTTTTCGTGGTGCGCGCCGATGCGGATGATGTTGCCGGTCTGCTCGATGGGCGGATTGGCTGCGATCTCGCGCACCTTCTCCTCGCTGCCGCCCCAGTTGGAGCGGACCTTCCCCACCACGTGCACCTGGTTGCCGGGCCCGTGGGTGATTCGAATCGAGCCCGAGCCGGTGTTGACCGTCAGCTCCACATGGCCGCTGACCGAGAGCGTGCGTTCAAAGGTGGCTTCAGAGGCCAGCGCCGGCACAGCGGCGGCGGCCAGAATGGCTGTTGCAATCCAGAGATGTTTCATCGTGTTCCTCATTTCAATTACAGGGGTCAGGGATCAGGGAACAGGGAGCAACCCGGCGATATCCATGCACCGCGGCTGCCAATCCCCAATGTGCGCCAAGTGCAATGGATTCCGCAAGTCACCGCTGAGCTGGTGAGGATACGCGCGCACTCGATGTTCGGTTCCGGACACCCCTGTGCGGGAATGAACAAGCCGCCGCGGCTCACGCGGCGGACTTCACCAGCGCCAGTTTCCCCCGTCACTCTAAACTGGGGTGCCCCATCCTTCGCGCATTTTGCGAAGGGTGGGATACCTCAGACCTCACCTTAGCCGGCTCGCGCGTCCATCACGGAGCGCCAACCGCCGCAGCCTCAGCGGCCGCGCCGCTGGTGATGGTCACCGTCGCAGCACCCCCATTCCAGTAGTAATCGGTCGTCCAGCCTCCATCGAATACGCCAATCGCCACGTTGTAAGTGCCGGAAGGCGTCCCGCTCGCCGGTGTCCAGGTATAGGTATTCGAAAAGCTCCCGTCCGCCGCGAAGTTCTCAGGCGAGTACACCTGGGTTGCGACCGCGTTGTTCGATGAGTTGAAGATTTGCAGCTCCACATTGGAATTGGAAAGAGCCCCGCCGGTGTCTTTCACCGTGAAAGAAATCGTGGACGACCCGCCGGCATCAATGCTCGTGGGCTTGGCCGTTGCCGTCGCGGTGAAAGCAGGCGGCGCCGTTCCACCGGTAAGCGTAATGGTGGTCGCGTTGCCATTCCACAGATAATCGGTCTTCCACGTCGAGTCGAACACGCCGATGGCCACCGTATACTTCCCATCGAGCGTCGCCGGCGGCGAGAGGCTCGACGGCTTCCATGCATAAGTCAGCGTCTTGCTCCCGCCCGCGGTGAAGTTCTGCCCGCTGTAAACCTCGTACCCGGCAGCCGCGCCACCCGGACCCGTAACTTGAATCTCCACGTTGGCGTTGGAGTATGGCCCGCCGCTGTTCTTCACCGTGAACGTCACTGTCGAAGTCCCGCTCGCCGCGATTGACGCAGGCTTGGCTGACGCTGTGGCAGTAAATACAGGAGGCGGCTCCGGCGTAACCGCCAGCGGCATGGAGTTTGGACTCGTGCCGGCCTTGTTGGTTCCCGAAACCTCGTAGTAATACGTGTCGCCGTTGGTGAGCCCCTTATCGGTGAACGTGGTAGCCGCCGGGCTGGTCACAGTCCCGATCGCCTTGTACGTGCCGGTCTTCGAACTGCTGCGCTGCACACTGTAGCTGGTGGCGCCGCCCGTGGCCAGCCAGGTCAGCGTCGCGGTGCCGCTCGATGTCGAGGCCGCCAGACCCGCAGGTGCAATTGGCTTGGTCATCACGTCCCCCGCCGGAATCACAAACAGCGTAATGCTCTGCGAGGGAACCGTGGCGCTGATCTGGTTGTTGGCGATGGTCACGCTGGCCAGCTTCTTGATCGTCGTTTGCGTCGCAGACGACACCTGGAACGCCTCGGCTGTGCCCGTATGCGGGAAGTTGGCCAGGCTCACCGTCACTGGCGTTGCGCCCTGCTGCTTGTTGATCACAATCGCCGTGAGCGCGCCGTCCGACTTGCGCACCGCCGCGTACGACGAGAGAGTGTCGGGATCGGCCACTGTATCTGCCACCCCCGCATCGCCAAACGTCGACAACTTGCCGTCGTAGTTGCGATACATCTGCATGGCCAGGTAGGTGGGTTGAGCGGGAACCGTCCAGCGCGTGGCAAAGTCCAACCCGTAAGCGCCGTAGATGCCCTCCACGTCGGCCTGCGTAGTGGCGCCGTTCAGCGCCGTCTCGTCGCCCCAGTTGTACTCCGTGCAGCCGATTTCGAGGCCCGGATCGTACTCATCCACCCACTTCCGCAGCGTCGGAATCCAGTCTTCCACGCCGCCGTTGATGCCGACCGTACCCTCCCACGACGGATCGACAAAGTTC
>Ga0302324_100024182_pt1 | contig 11720 bp, 5 predicted proteins | sample Palsa_T0_1_FD_201949 | JGI IMG/M metagenome (GOLD analysis project Ga0302324, IMG submission 201949) | Peat permafrost microbial communities from Stordalen Mire near Abisko, Sweden - Palsa_T0_1 | ecosystem: Environmental > Terrestrial > Soil > Palsa > Peat permafrost | place: Sweden: Abisko... | reverse complement strand
CTGCTGCTTGCCGCCGTACCCGCGCTGGCCCAATCCACCTTCGGCGAGATCCTCGGCACCGTGCATGACCCCAGCGGTGCGATTTTGCAGGGCGCGCAGGTGACTTTGACCAACACAGGCACAAGCGGAACGCGCTCCGCCGTCACTGACGCAAATGGAAACTACGGCTTCAAGAACATCGATGTAGGCGTGTACACACTAACGCTGACGGCGCCGGGATTCGAGAAGGAGTCGCTGCCCTCCATTGCGCTGACGGCGCGCGAGACCCGGCGGATGGACGCCGTTCTCAAAGCGGGCGCCGAATCGCAGACCGTAGTGGTTGAAGAGAATGCTTCTCCGGTCATCACCACGGATGTTTCGAGCCTGGCAGAGACCAAGGCCGGCGATGAACTGGTCGAGCTGCCGGTGGCCATCTACTCGCGCTCGACCGGGTCAACCAGTCCCATTTCAACGCTCACAACCGAAGCCGGCGTGCAGACGGACGACAGCGGCGAACTGTCCGTGGATGGAACCACCGCCGCGCTGCTCTCCGTCACCATTGACGGAATCTCCTCGGTGGGCGTTGAGTACTCCGGCCCCGTGAATGAAATGTTTCCCTCCTTCAATTCGATCGAAGAGATTCGCGTTTCTGAATCGAACAACGGCGCGGAGTTCGGCGGCGTGGCCGACATTACCACCGTCTCCAAAGCGGGAACCAATCACTTCCACGGCGGCTTGTTTGAGAACAACGAGAATACCGCGTTCAACTCCAACAATGGCTTTGCGCTCTCCAAGCCGAAGATCGTCATGAACGATTTCGGCGGAACGCTCGGTGGTCCGGTGAAGATTCCGCACTTGTTCAACGGCAGCGACACTACGTTCTTCTTCATCAGTTACGAAGGGCTGCGCCTGCCGCGCGAAACGCCGATCGTGCTGAGCGTGCCGTCGATGGATATGCGCAGCGGAAACATTGGTAATTATCTCGACCAGACGTATTGCGAACCGGACCCGGCCACGCAGTGTCCCAATGGTTACACCGTTTACAACCCCGATGGAAGCGTGCTCACCTCCACGCTGACCGACGCGCCCGTCGCGCCCAGCGCGATCTCCACCCAACTGCTGAACGTGCTGATGCCCGCACCGAACTTCGGCGCGCCCGGCTCATTCGCCAACAACTACCAGATCAATTTCCCCTCGCCCATTTCATCAAACCAAGGCGATGTGCGCCTGGATCGCACCATCAGTTCGCGACAAACGGTCTTCGCGCGTTTTTCTTACAAGAATCGCCAGGTCACCACCGCGCCATCGGCCGCTTGCACTTTTACATATTGCGCGGAGGCCGGCAGCCCGCTGCAAGGCGCCTACAACACGCCGGAGATTGACGAAGGCATGACCTTCGCGCACAACTTTATCTTCACATCCAAGCTGCTCAATGAGTTTCGCGGCGGTTACAACGCGCAGCACACTTCAGAGACGCAGAGCTACTCTACTTCCGCCATCCTCAACCAGACTGGCACCAACGTTCCGCAGCCGGATCTCCAATGGTCAGAAGCGCCGCAGGTGCTCATCAACGGATTCATGTCCACAGGCGCGGGCAATCCCGGTGTGCAGCGCGGGCAGATTATTCAGGCGCTGGACAACGTGACCTGGTCGCATGGCAGCCACGCCTTCAAATTCGGCGCTGACTTCAAGCGCCTCTCTGACCACGATGACAATGTTTTTGGCAACTATCGTTCCGGCTGGTACGTCTTCGACGGGTCGTCAGACGTGGGCGCGGCCATTGGCGACCCCTTCACTGCGTTTCTTCTCGGCGACCCGGACTACACGGAAGTCAGCTCCACCAACAACCCCACCATGAACGGCCTGGGCTATGCCTACGCCACTTTCGCGCAGGACGACTGGAAGATCACGCCAACTCTAACGCTGAACCTGGGCCTGCGTTACGAGTTGCATCCGCCGCTCAATGAGCAGCACTACAACACCGCGACCTTCGAGCCCGGCTATACGGGCACGGTGGGCAGTGCGACCGTGAATGGCGCCGTCGTTGTTTCAAATGCGCAGGCCGAGTCGGAAGCGTCTGCGGCTTTCCTCGATGCCATCGCGCCCACGCCGCTGCTCACCGCCTCGCAAGCGGACGTTCCCACCGCCCTTCGCTTCACCGATAAGACTGACTGGGGTCCGCGGCTGGGCTTTGCCTGGCAGCCGTATCACAACGGCAAGACGGTCTTGCGTGGCGGCTGGGGACGCTTCATCGAAACTCCGCTTGGCTTCGCCCTGGTCTCCGGCTGGGCTGTGCATTCCAGCTACGTGGGCACCTACAACCAGGGCTACGAGGCCGATGGCGTGACGCCCCTGCTCACATTTGCCAATCCATTCAACACCGCGGCGGGAAGCTCTACCGGAACCGCGGGCTTTTACTACGCATTCCCCATTCACTACCACGACCCCAACGTGCAGCAGTGGAACCTGACTCTGGAGCAGGACTTCGGCCACTCCATCGGCGCGCGCTTCTCATACACCGCAAGCCACGGCCAGAACCTTGAAGCCATGGTCGACCTCAACCAGGTCCAGCCCAACCCCTACGGCTATTTCAACGCCGATCCTGCTCCGCCATCCACCGCAGCTTGCGTCACCGACGGAGGAACCTTCGTGGACGATCACCGTCCGTACCCCTGCTGGAGCGTGATTCAGAGCGTAACCAACCAGGCGGAGAGCAACTACAACAGCGGCGCCGTCGAGATTTCGCGCCGCAGCGGCAAGTCGCTCACTTTCGATGCCAGCTACACGTATACGCGCGATCTCTCGAATGCCGGCGGGGCCACGCCCAACGCTTTCGCCGTGGCCGGCGGCAGCTTCCTCACCAACCGCTTCAATCCCGGCCTGGACTACGGCAACGTGATTTACGACCGCAGGCACCGCTTCCTGGTCACCTATCTTTACGACCTGCCCTTCGGGAAAGGCCAGCCACTGCTCAGCTCCGGCTCTGCACTGAATCGGGTTGTCGGTGATTGGCAGCTGGCCGGCGTTACTGTCTTGCAGAGCGGCCCGTTTCTCACGCCCTACGAAGACTCCGTCGACCCCGCCAACACCAACATCCTGACCACCGTCGGCCAGGCTCGACCGGACCAGTTGCGCAACGTGTCGCTCTACGCGCCGCAGCGGACAACCACCCAGTGGCTCAACCCCAACGCATTTCCGTACATGAATCTGCAAACCGCCGCTGGCAACGGTATCGGCCGCTTCGGCAATGCGCCTGTCGGCGGCGTAGTTGGACCGGGCACGGAGATTTTCTCCATTTCGCTGATGAAGAATATTTCCCTGACGGAGAAGAGTAAATTTCAATTCGGCCTGGAGGCAGCGAACGTCCTGAATCATCGCAACTATGAGCCGCCCAATATGCAGGTGGATTCATCCGGATTCGGATCGATCACCGCATTGCAAACAGCTGAAGGAGCGGGGCCGCGCAGCCTGGAGTTATCGGGACGCATCACGTTCTAGTGGGATGTTCTCGGGTGACCCGACGTTGCCGTTCGCCGTGGCCGATTCTTGCGGCAATGGTGGGAGACCGCCAATCTCAGTCACCGAGTCTTAGGCCGACTTGCGGTACTTGAAGACTTACTTGCCCGTCCCTTCAGTAATCGTCACAATCCGATCCACGCCGGGCACGGTGAATTGTTCCACCTTGGCGTCTGGCCAATGCACTTCGATTGCGTCTACCGTTGTAACCTGTCCAAGGCCGAAGTGCGGTCGAGGATCGCTCGATGACAAATAGCTGCCGCCGCTGATCACATCGCCGCGCTGCTTCATGCCATTGGCTGTGACGTATACCGTTGCGCCTACCGCGTCAGCGGGGCTGCAGGGCGGTTTGCGAGTGGTGCAAGATCCCACCAGCTTCAGTTCCAGCCAGTGATTGTGATCTGCATTCACATTGCGCAGCAGAACCGGGTGCCCGTCCATCACGTTGATCACCGCGTCGATTTTGCCGTCGTTGAACAGGTCGCCAACCGCCATGCCGCGTCCCGCGATCACGTCGGCCAGGCCGGTTCCCTCGACCGCGGGAACCGCCTCGAACTTCTTGCCTTCGACGTTTTGGAAGAGCATAGGCCGTTCGGCCCAGCTTGTGCCCCAGTTGTATTTGTCGGCCTCGGGGTAGACGTGACCGTCGTCCATCAGCAGGTCCTTCCATCCGTCGTTATCGTAGTCGATAAACGCATCGCCCCAACTGAGAAACGGAACCGAAACCTCAGCTATTCCCAACTGGTAGCTGATATCGGTAAGGTTGCCGTCGCCCTCGTTGCGGTAGAACGGCTTGTAATCGTCGGAAAACGTCGTGTCGAAGATAGCCAGTAGTCCGTTGTTCTGGTAGTCGCCCACGGCAATGCCCATGGACGCCGTCTCACGCCCCGCTTCATTCAGCGCGAAACCCGACGCGTAGCTCACATCTTCGAATGTGCCATCGCCTTTGTTCAGATACATGTAGTTCGGCGTGGAGTCGTTGCCCACCAGCAGATCGATTTTGCCGTCGTTGTTGATATCGACAAACACCGCGCCCAGTCCGTAGTAACCGGGCTTGTCATCCACGCCCGCCTTCACGCTGGCGTCGGTGAATGTGCCGTCTCCGTTGTTGTGGAACAGATGGTCGGGCTCGCCCTTCAGCCCGCGCGGCCCGCAGGCAACGGACTCGCCGCGAAAGGTGCAAAAGGCATTATGGCCGCCGCTCTCCCTACTGTCGGGCAGGTTGTTCCAGTCCCAGTGAATGTATCCGGCAACAAATAGATCGAGGCGGCCGTCGCCATCGTAATCACCCCAGGTTGCGCTGCTTGACCAATTGCCTAATTGCACTCCAGCCTTTTCCGCCACATCGGTAAATGTACCGTCGTGATTGTTGCGGTAGAGGCGGTTCTTGCCTACGTTCGATACGTAGATATCCGGCCAACCATCGTTGTCGAAGTCGGCAATGGCCACGCCTGTACCCCAGCGGTCATTAGTCACGCCGGCCTTGGCGGCAACATCGGTAAACGTGCCATCGTGGTTATTGCGAAACAGCGCTGCATGCGGCGGTGTCGCCTTGCCGGTTAGGGCATCGACGGTTGAGCCGTTGACTACGTAGATTGACAGCCAGCCGCTGTGATCGTAGTCGATCAGGCCTACGCCAGAGCCCTTGGTCTCGACCAGGTAGCTCTTTGTGGGTGTACCCATCCTGTGCGTCCAGTGGGTTAGGCCAGCCTTTTCGCTGATGTCCTCAAAGACGATGGGGCCCGTCTTCACGAAGCCACCAGCAGTGATGGGCCGGTGCTGCGCGTCAAGAATCGGAGGGTTCGCGCTGCCGGTTTCCTGGCCGGTGGATGCCGGCGTGGCCGAGGCTGCGGGTGCGGGAGATTGTGAAAAGGCGAGCGATGGAAAACCCGTCATCAGCGCCAGAAAAGCAGTCGTGCGAAGAGCCGTAAACATGGCAGCAAGTATACGGTGCGGGGTGGACCCAAGTATCGTCCTAAAGGTGGAGTCTGCTAGGGCCCGGACCGCGACCGGTTCTCTGCCATTTGGATACAGGAAACATCGAGGTCAACGGCCTACTCATCCCCAATCTCGTAAGGAATCCCGAACCGGCCAATCTGAATGAGCGCCTTGTCTGACGGCGGCCAGATGTGCAGGCTGGTAACGTGGCCGGAGCCCGCGAGAAGATGCGCCTCCGTCGTCCCCACCAGCGCGCCCGTCGCCGCTTCGTGAAAACGCACATGGAGCGCATCGCCACCCTCGTCGCGGTTCCAGCCGAATACATATTCACCCGGCTTCAGCGCCACTCCCCCAATGCGCACCGGGACCTGCACCAGCAAATAATGCGAGTATTTGCCGTCCGCCGAGTAGCCTGCCGTCAGCAACACCACACCGGCAATGAAATGCCCCTTTGCGTTCACGATTCCCGAGGCTGTGCGCAGTTCCGTCTCGATATGTTCCTTCTCAACAGGCGCGCGGGCCGGCAGCAACGAGGCAAGCTCCGCATCGGTAGCCTGCCTCCACGACGACTTCTGGGCCATCGCAAACGAGGACATCAATAGCAGAATCAATGCGAGATGAATTGGTTTCTTCATGATTTTGGTTTCCTCAAAGATTCGAGCGGAACAATGCCGCGCTGAATCGCCGCCGTAGCCGCCTGCGTCCGATCGGTAACGCCCAGCTTGCCCAGCAGGCTGTTAATGTGCGTCTTCACAGTGGCCTCGCTGATCTCGAGTTCCGTGGCAATCTCCTTGTTGCTCTTGCCGTGCACAATCTGCTCCAGCACGTCGAACTCGCGCGGCGTCAACTCTTCGGTGCCCATGCGCTCTGCCAGCTTTTCGGCAATGGCCGGCGGAATATGCGATCTGCCCGCATGGACCGCGCGGATGGTCTCGATCAGTTCTTCGCTGGTCATGCCCTTGAGCAGATAGGCGCGGGCGCCGGCCTGCAGTGCGCGATAGATGTCCTCGTCTCCGTCGTAGGTGGTGAGCACAATGAAGCGCGCCCCTGGCGTCTCCATGCGCAGCCGCTGGATCACGTCTACGCCGCCCATGCGCGGCAGACGCAGGTCCATGAGCGTGATGTCCGGCTGGTGCTTGCGAAACATGGTGATCGCCTCAACGCCGTCCGCGGCCTGCGCCACAACCTCCAGCCCTTCGACCACGCTGAGCAGCGCCACCAACCCCTGCCGCACCACGTGATGATCCTCGACAACCAGCACGCGTATCAATTCCTTTGTCACTGTTGCTCCAGTTCCCTCAGGGGCTAAAGCCCCGTCGTCTTAGGCCCTCTTCGGCACGACTGAAGTCGTGCCCTGACACAATGCTGGGTGCCCCAGGTCTCGCTTTTGAGACCTGGGAAACCGCGATCCATCAAGCGTCCTTCGTCTCTCGCTTCGCCGTGAATCGTAGCCTCACGGTCGTCCCCGATCCCGGCTCGCTGATTACTTCCAGCGCTCCGCCAATCATCGCCGCGCGCTCGCGCATCCCGGTCAACCCGTAGTGTCCGGGCGGCGGCGCCTGATCCACGACGAATCCTTGTCCATCGTCGTTGACGTCGAGCGCAATCTGCTGCGGGCCGTATTCCAGTTGGACTGAGAGCTTGCGCGCCTCCGCATGCTTCTTCACATTATGGATTGCTTCCTGCGCCACGCGCAGAATCTCCTGCTCGGTGCCCGGCGGCAAAGGCCGGTAAGCGCCGAAGATGCTGAACTGCGCCTCAAGATTGCCGCCGCCCGCGCTCTCCACGATGCGCCGCAGCTTCACCGGCAGCGTGGTCTCGCCTGAGTCCTGCGAACGCAGCGCCCAGATTGACTGGCGCGCATCTGCCAGGCCTTCGCGCACGTAGCCACGGGTAAGATCGAGGTGCTTTTGCGCCGCGTCCACCTTGCTCATGCGCAGCAACTCGGCCAGCACCTCCAACTGCACTGAGATTCCAACGTACCCCTGCGCCAGCGTGTCGTGAATCTCGCGGGCAATGCGGTTGCGCTCGCCCAGCACGGCGTTGAACTCACGCTCAGCCCGCTTCAGCCGCAGCCGCTGCACAAGCACCACAAGACCCACAACCGTCAAAATCAGCAGCGCATAAAACCAAAACGTCTGATAGAAGTGCGGCCGCAATTCGAATTTCAGCGCAGCGCCTTCGGTGTTCCAGACGCCGTCGTTGTTCGCCGCCTGCGCGAAGAATGTATAGCTACCGGCCGGAATGTTGGTGTAGTATGCCGTCCGCCGCGCGCCGGCCTCGGTCCAGGTCTTGTCAAAGCCCTCAAGCATATAGCGGTAGCGCACCTTCTGCGGCGCCACAAAGCTCAATCCCGCGTAGTCGAACTCGAAGTGCACATGTCCTGCCGGAATGAGCATCACAAAGCCGGACGCATGCAATGGTTCCGCAGTGTCGTCAACGGAAAACCGCTCCAGTGCGACTCCCGGCGGCACCGCGTTCACCGGGAAATGCGCCGGGTCCACTTCGACCAATCCCTTGGGAGTGGCAAACCACAGGTGGCCGTCCCGCGAGCGCCACGCGGAGGGATGGCTGTTGGTCGCCGTCTCCCGGCTGCGCAGTCCGTCCGCCGCGCCAAACTCGATCCAGCGCAGGCATCCCCTCGGGTCTTCGCCAACAGTGTCGGCGAGGTAGAGAGGACATTCGCCGCGCGCAATTCCGTTGTCCGTCGCCATCCATAGATGGCCGTTGTCATCCTCAAGAATCGCATGGACGCTGGTTGGCCCGAGCCGATTTGGAGCCTCGTCTCCGACATCGACCTTAATGAATTGATGCCCTCCCCACAAATTCCAGCCGTGGTCCTGCGTTCCAATGATCAAGGTCCCATTTTTCCGGGCAAGCAGAGCCGTTACCACGTTGCTTGAGAGGCCGTTTGCGGTGGTGAAGTTCTCAATTTTTCCGCCATGCAGCCGCGACAGCCCAGCGAGCGTCGCCACCCACAAATCTCCTTTGCCATCCCGCGCCATTGCGCCCACCAGGTCGCTGCCCAGCCCATTTGCCTGCGTGAATGTCTCCAACTTTGCCGCCGCCGACTGGGTGTTCGCATTCAGCCAGTGCGTCAGCCCGCGCCGCGTGCCAATCCACAGCGACCCATCGCCATCGACGAGCAGCGAGCGGATGAAGTCGTCCGGCAAGCCGTCGGCAGAGGTGAATGCGTCAACAGCGCTGCCGTGAATCCGGTTCAGCCCGTCCGGTGTGCCCACCCACAGGTCGCCATTGGGCGCGGCGGCCAGGGAGAGAATCACGTCGCTCAAGAGCGCATAGTGCACCGGAAGGACGCCCGCCGGCCCCATGTCTCCTGCATTTAGGGGCAGAGCGTTGAGACCAGCCCCGCCGGTTCCAACCCACAACTTGCCGCCTGCGCCCTCCACCACCGTCGTCGTCTGGTCGGAGCTCAACCCTTCGCGAGCACCGAAAGTCCGGAAGCGCTGGTCGCGCAGGATGTGCAGTCCGTCCGCTTCGGTCCCGGCCCAGATGCTGCCTTCCCTGTCTTCCATCAAGGCCAGCACGGACGCTTTTGCAAGCGGATCGGTCACAGGCAGAACCTGCAGTTTCCCGGCTGCCCAGCGCGCCAGGCCGCCGTTGGTTCCAATCCACAAGCCGCCCTCTCGATCGGCAAACAGCGCCTGAATCCGGCTGCCGGGAAGCTCCTTACCCACGGTCAGCCGTATCGATACGCCGCCTGAGGCGGTGATCTCAACCGTTCTCTTGTTGGCAACGGCGCGCACCCCGTCGGGCAAGGGCGCCTGAAACTCGGTCGAGCCTTTTACCTGAGATTCCGGGGCCGCGGATGTGAACCGACCGGCGCTCAAATCGGCCCACCCGCTCTCCGTCTCGACCAAAAGTCCATCTCCTCCGTCCGGCCGCAGGCTCACGATACCGTTCTCGGGCAGGCCGTCCTTTGTGATGAAAGCAGTCACCACGCCATCCTTCCACCGCGCCAGTCCCTCGCTGGTCCCGATCCACAGCGCTCCATCCTTCGCAGCCAGCAGGCACCGCACATCGTTCCCCGGCAGCGCTGGTGCCGTGTTCTTGTCGAACACCTGAAACCCAATCCCGTCGAACCGAACCAGGCCTACTTCAGTTCCGAGCCAGACGAAACCATCCGGCGTCTGCGCCAACGCCTGCACCGTGTTTTGCGGCAGCCCGTTTTCCATGCCCCAGGCCTGGCGTCCATAGCTGGAGAGCGAAGTGGTCGGCTCGAGCGCCATTCCCGCTGCTACGGACGCCAAAAGGGCCGCTCCTACGATCGCGATTGGGAACCGGGGAGCAAACACGCACGCTTTACCCGGACGCAAAACTGCATTGCCCTTTGCAACACTCGATTTGGCGTGTTTTTGAGCCACAGGTGAGCGTGGAACCCGTGCGAAACGGCATTGGCCCTGCCGCTGATGCGAACCCGAACCGGAGGATGAGGCCGGAAGATGAGCAGCGCGCGCTGAACAGGCCAATGCAAACAGACTACCGCACAAAGACTTAGGCTAGTCTCCACCCATTGATGGAGTCCAGCTTCACTCCATTGGCTCAAGACATGGATTTGACCTGGCGCTACTCTTTAGGTGACTCCTGAAAGGGTCTCCTGAGTATCACCTTTTCGGGTGGCAGCCCAAGTTGATGGGCAGCCACCCGATTTCTTTTTGGAGAGCGAGTTCTCTGCCGCCGCAAATCCCGATTATCTACTCGGTCTTGATTTCCGTGGCCCGGTTTTTAACATACGTAACCGTCCATTTCTTCCCATCCTGGTCGTAGGTCACGGTCCGGTCGCCTTCCTTGTCGCCGTCCGGATGCTCCTTCTGGCCGATGGCCATGCGGGTCTCCAACTCGCTCATGCCCGGCTTCACCTGGTGCGCATCCACGGCCGCCCAAACGTCCTTCGGCCAGTGGTCATAGATGGTGTGCGGGTCGTCGTAGTAGAAAAGCATGTCGGCAAAATAGGCCTCCTGTTCACCCTGGATCGCGCCGATGGGCGTGGCAAACGTGCCCTCCTTGCCGGGGAGTGCGAACACCGCGAATACCTGCCGGGTGCCATGCTCCAGGCTGTCGTCGACCTTCGCCGGGACGGCTGCCTTGATAATCTTCTTCACATCCAGCACCTGGGCCGCTGGAAGGAGACCCACCCGTTTCGAAAACTCCACCAGGCCTTTTTCGTAGGGGAAGTAGGGCATGGCGTAGCCGTCCTTCATCCAGACGCGCGTGCCCTCGAGCCGCTGCAGATCGTCGAAGTGAGCCGGGAAGAAGGCGCGAACCACGGCTAGGTCGTCCTTGCTCAGGGTCTGACTGGCATCGGTTTGCGGGACGATTCCCGGGTTCTGGCGCTGCTTGAACACATAGAGCAGATATCCGCCGCCAATAAACAGCGAAATCAGGGTGGGAATCAGGATTTTTTGCCAGGTCTTCACGGTCTCTCCCTCTCACGTCGTTTGGCGCACCGCTGGTTCTCTCCGGCGCGGCAGTTACCGATTTTACCGTCTGCTCCTACTTTCAATGCGGCATCGACCGTGTTTTTCAGCCGCCGACGAGCCTTGCGGAGTCCGCGCGAATCCAATTGGAATAGGCGATGTCTGCCACTTACCAACTAAGATGAGAAATGCCGCTGCGGCGTAATGCGGCACGAGGAGGGACGACGAGTGAAGGCATTGGTAAAGAGCCGCGCCGAGCGCGGGCTATGGCTGGAGGATGTTCCGGAACCTTCCATCGGCATCAATGACGTGCTGGTGCGCGTTCGCTACGCCGGCATCTGCGGAACGGACGTGCATATCTTCCAATGGGACGAATGGGCACAGCGCACCATCCCGGTGCCCATGGTGATTGGCCATGAATTCGTAGGCGAGATTGCCGCGGTTGGCTCAAATGTGAATGACTTCTACCCCGGCGACATTGTCAGCGGCGAGGGGCACGTAGTCTGCGGGCGCTGCCGCAACTGCCTGGCAGGCCGACGGCACCTGTGCGCGCAGACGCAGGGCGTGGGCGTGAACCGGCCGGGCGGTTTTGCCGAGTACATTTCCCTTCCCATGACCAACGTCTGGCGACACGACCCTAAGATCAACCAGGAAGTGGCGGCCATCTTCGATCCCTTCGGCAACGCGGTACATACGGCGCTCTCTTTTCCGGTACTTGGCGAGGATGTGCTCATCACCGGCGCAGGCCCAATCGGCATCATGGCCATCCCCGTCGTTCGCCATGCCGGCGCGCGTCATGTGGTGGTCACGGACATGAATCCCTTCCGGCTCGACCTGGCGCGCAAGATG
>Ga0302324_100024181_pt1 | contig 11720 bp, 4 predicted proteins | sample Palsa_T0_1_FD_201949 | JGI IMG/M metagenome (GOLD analysis project Ga0302324, IMG submission 201949) | Peat permafrost microbial communities from Stordalen Mire near Abisko, Sweden - Palsa_T0_1 | ecosystem: Environmental > Terrestrial > Soil > Palsa > Peat permafrost | place: Sweden: Abisko... | reverse complement strand
GCCGCACGGAATCCAGCAGGTTCTTCGTATCCACGATGATGGGTTTCTTGAGTAGGTGCTTGATCCGCTCAAAGTCGAGCGCGCGGAACTCAGGCCAGCCCGTGCCCACCACCAGCGCGTCCATGCCTTCCGCCGCGGCATAAGCCGATTCGCAATAGCGTACCGAACCATTCAGTCGCAGCTTGGCCTCGGAAAGAGCAACCGGGTCATAAGCCCGCACCCTCGCGCCTTTGGCGACCAGCCTTTCGGCCAACCGCATTGCGGACGAACCGGCCACCGAATTCGTATTCGGCTTGAAGGCCAGGCCGAGAATTCCCACGTCCTTGTTCTCCACCGAGTTCAAAGCCAGGGCAATCTTATCGACCAGGCGCTCGGCCAGAGTATGGTTGACGTCGCGCGCCGCGCTCAGCACTTTCAACGGCACGCCGTTCGCCTCAGCCAACTGCGCCAGCGAATCCATGTCCGACTCGGAGAACACGCCGCCCATGCCCGCTCCCGGCTGCAGGCAGCGCGGAGCGATCTTCTTGTCGAGGCCGAGCGCCAGAGCCAGACTGACTGCGTCCGCACCCACGCGCTCGCACAGCGCGGCAACTTCGTTGATGAATGAAATCTTCGTCGCCACAAAGGCCGTCGCCGATTCGCGCACCAGTTCCGCCGTCGCCTGGTTGGTCACAATCACCGGCACACCGCGCATCACCAGCGGATGAAAAATCTGTTTGAGAATCTGGACTGCTTCGTTGGAGGTCGACCCTAGAATCAGCCGGTCGGGCCAATTGAAGTCTTCCACCGCGCAGCCGTCGGTAAAGAACATGGGCTGGGAGACAATCGTGCCATGCACGCCCGCATCCTTCAGGGATTTCTCAAGCGCCTCGGCCGTGCCTACCGCGACCGGAGTGACGATGGTCAGAATCGGAGGCTTGGGCGCCAGCCGCGCGATCCGCACCACCACGTCGGTCAGGTTGTCGGCTCCGTCTTCCGCCAGAAAAATCACTTGCGTCTTGCGCGCAAAGGATTCGAGATCGGTGGAATACGCCAGGCGCCCCGCCCGCACGTTTCGCCGGATGATCTCTTTCAGATTCTTCTCAAAGAATGGGATGTTGCCCCGGGCCATCTCGACCATGCGCGACCGGTCGGGATGACAGCAGGAAACTGGAGTGCCAAAATCTGCCAGACAGGCCGAAATCACTGTTCCTAAATAACCCGACCCGTAGACTCCGATCTGCATGCTTGCCCTCCGGCTGTGCGGGAACCCACGTCCGAGACCGCTCCCGGCGCGGGATTCGACCCATTCCCTCTCTTCTGTTTACAGTGCAGCCAGAGCCTTCGCAACGCACGGGAGGGAAATGTACCAGGGGCCATGCACTCTGGCCAGAGAGTAATGTCCTAGCGGGTAAGCGGGGAGCGCCCAAGGCCAAACCAGGACGATTTAGGGTGAAAACCAGGTTGCCGCCGAGCAGGACCGGCACCTCGCCTTTTCGCTCTTATCGAGGGCCAGCCCCCTATCTCGTGTAGGGGTTCACACGCTTAGGGTCGAACTCGAAATCAACAAGACCGTCGCGGTAGTCCAGCTTCACCTCAAGGACCCGCAGCATTTCAAAGCCCAACAAACCGGAAACTTCCGTCCCGGTCTGGCGGCTTAGGGTGGAAAGGTCCAGCGTGAGGATGCCCAAGGTCGGCTGCTGCAAATGTCCGAAACGCAAAGTGGCCTTGTCGGAACTGTAGACCTTGTTCACTTCTCCGTTCAGACCACGGACGCGGATGCGGTCGTCGGAACTTACCTTGCTGACCTGCCGCCCGGCCCGCGCCGAGAGAATATTGCTGGATGAACCCGTGTCGAGTCCGAAGAGCATGGATTTTGAATCGTTCACGCTGGTCGGCACGAGCATGCTGTGGCCAAAGCGGAACACTTTTGTCCAACTCGCCATCTCTGGCGAAATGTAACGGTCTCTCGGCAGGAGGGCTGGCCTTGATATCAGAGCGGGAGATTTCTGCTCCTTCGAGGCCTGCTCGTTCGTGCTGTCTTCTTTCCGCTCAGCATTCGCTTGCTCCTCTCCCTCGCTGTTCAGCGACTTCGGGGCAACTTCGTCTTCGGGGCGCTTGGGCAGCGGCGAAAGTTTGAGCCGCATTCCCGGAAGGTCGATGTCAATCAGATAAGCTCCAAACACATCGGCCCCGATCAGCCCGTCGTCATCTGTGATTGAACCCTTGTCGGTTACGGCGACCACGCAGTCTTGGAACTCCAGTTCGCCGATCCGTATGTGGTCTGCTACCGCCGTGTGGCCGCTTTGCAAGCCTTTGTCACCGATTCCTCCGTAATGCACTGCGGAGAGGACGGTCAATCCCGCCTTCTCCGCGACCTTGCGGCTTACCATGATCCCGCCGGCTCCGGTGTCAAGCAGGAGGTGGGCATTCCGATCGTTCAGCTTGACCGACAAGCCTAAGCCTCGCATGCGGCGTGATTCCCCCGCATACATGGTCTCCAACGGAGTCTGGGTCTGCTCCACTTTGCTGACCAGCCTGCAGGCATGAACGGGTTTATCTGCTGTCGCTTTCAGAAACTCCAAATAATCGGTCATCCACTTGGTTTCTTCGTCATTATCGGGATGTGGCCCGCCGAGGTAGGCCTCCAATGCCGCCAACCTTTCTTTGCGTGGCAGCATGGGCAGCCATGCTCTCTGCACTTCGATATTGTCGGGAGCAACCTCATGGGCGTTCTGTAGCTGGTCATAGGCTTTGCGATATAAGGAGTAGGAGCGGTACAACTTCGCCAGTCCGAGATAGGCGCGTACTTCTTTTGCATCGAGCTTCTTCGCTGTGAGGTAGGACACCTCGGCATCTGACATTTCAGCGCGACGAAACTGGACATCTCCCTTTGCCGCCATCAAAGCCGCCGAATTAGGCTGCGCGGTCAATGCGGTGTTTGCGACGTCCAAGGCCTCATCAATCTTTTGTTGTCGTAACATTGTCCGGACAAGCCCAACCTGCGCGGGCACGAGCTTCGAATCGGACTTTAATAGTGCCTGATAGCTGGCCTCGGCCTCGGAGAACTTGCCCGCTCGATAAAGTTGGTCCGCAGCCGCCAGGCCCGGAGCAATAGCGGGGGCTTTGGTGTCGTCGCCCAGCATAAGTTGCAGAGAGATCAGCAGAAAAACGGGAGCGAGGGTTGAGCGCAGGAAAGACATCTACGGTGAAACTAGGCTGCCGCCGAGCGGGACCGGGGCCAGGTCAACCCAGCGGTTCTGTGCGTCTTCCCGCACAAACGTGAGCCGGTCGAGCAGGATGCGGCGGCTGCCCGAATACTGTTCCCAGCGTTTGCGGGCCATGCCCATCGCCTGGTTCGCTGCTTCTGCGGTCGGCATTTTCGCAATCGTGAGGTGAGGGATGTAAGGCCACTCTTCGGCGAAGGCCAGAGCCTGCGCGTTGAGCTGGTCGTGCAACTCCAGCAGCCGCCACGCGGCATGAGCCACGCGGATGTAAATCGTGGGAGTAGTCGGAACAAAGCTTTCCACGTCTCCCAGGGTCACTTCAAAAGGCTCAACCTGGCCGCAGATTCCCCCCAGCACCTGCAGGGCCGCGCCTTCCGTGTCCTGCAGAGGCCGCGGCGGCAGAAAGGTGATGTGCGCCGCGAGATGAGGGTAGGCGGGATGCAGCTCCCGCCGGAGGTTCTCCACGAACTCTCCCACTGGACTCCTTACATACGCAACCAACGCATACCGCAGGCTCGGCATATCCAGTAAAGAATTATAGCGTGCTTCGACGTTTATAATCGAAAGCGTTGTTGATTCAGCAGAGTCATGATTTTAACAAAATCGGGGCGTAGCGCGCCTGCACGGGCTCATGTGCCGCGCTGGTGCTTTGAGCCTTAATTTTATGAATGATCGCGAACAAGGTTATTCAACGGACTCCGGTCTGGGCGTTAAAGCACTCCGTCATAAACCAATCACGGAAGTTGGATGACTTCCGCTGTGGAGAGTCAGGGGGACCGCGAGGTTTCCATTTAATGGAAACGGAGTTATATGGTGCTCCGCTTTGGAATCCACTTCCTCGATGTCGATTTCAATCGTAGCAAAGCTCGGATCTAGTCCCAAAGGCTCGCCAAAGTAGAGTATCTGCGATAGCGTAATCTGCCATCATGTTTTCGGTTGTGAAATCCTTCTCAGCGGCCGAGCGCCTGGACCTCGCCAGTCAATTCGTCCGCTCGTTCCCTGGCGGGACCGAGTTCCTGTTGATTGGCGCCTCGCGTGATGCCGTGGACGATTTCGTCCGCACGCTGGCGCGCTCGACCACGGCTACCTTCGGACTGCATCGCTTCAGCCTCACGCAGTTCGCAGCCAGGCTGGCCATCGTAAAGCTAGCAGCGGCGGGCGTCACCCCCAGCTCTCGAGTCGGTGCGGAGGCATTGGCCGTGCGGGCCGCTTACGAAGCAGCGACCCGAAACCAGCTGCCCTACTTCGCTCCGGTTACTAAGTTTCCGGGTTTCGCCCGGGCGACGGCTGCCACCATTGGTGAGTTGCGTGCATCTAGTGTTGCCGCCGAAAAGCTCGAGACGCTCGAGGAGGCCGGCCCTGATCATGCCGCTCTTCTCGAACGTTACCAGGATCAGATGGAGGAAGTCTCGGTCGCTGACCGCACTATCCTTTTCCAGGCTGCTTTGGAAGAAGTCCGCGCCGGCGCGGACCTCGCCAGGCACCCACTGCTGCTCCTGGATGTACCCATTCACTCGGCGATCGAACGAGCATTTCTCGTCGAGTTAGCGTCCGTCGTGAAGCAGGTACTGTTCACCTGTCCTGCCGGAGACCTCCGCACTCAGGGCAACTTGAAGATGGTTCCCGGCGTTCAGGAAAACGCTGCACCTGCCGTACCCGGGGATTCGAGTCTCGCGCGACTGGGTTTTTATCTGTTCTCGGAGACAACTCCGCCGCAGGGAAAGCCTGACGATGAAGTTGTCTTCTTCTCCGCCCCGGGAGAAGAACGGGAGTCGGTCGAGATTGCGCGTCGCATCCTCGCCGAGGCCGAGAGAGGCACTCCCTTCGATCGCATGGCTGTGCTTCTGAGGGCCCCGGAGGCTTATGCGAGTTTGATAGAGGCCGCATTGAGGCGGTCAGGAGTCCCTGTTTACTTTGCGCGTGGAAGCCGTCGGCCAGATCCCTCGGGTCGCGCTCTGTTGGCATTGCTCGCATGCGCCGCCGAGGGACTCTCCGCCCATGCCTTCGCGGAGTATTTGTCCTTTGCGCAGGTTCCAAGCCTGCCAGAAGATGGCGCACCTCCCAAGAACAAGGTCGAGTTTGTCCCGCCCGAGGACGATGCCCTGGGCTCGGCTGCGTCTGCCATCGCACCTCCGGCGCCGAACACATTACGCGATGAGTACAGCGAGCAAAAAGACGCAGACCGGTCTGAGTTGGCGGGCGCTCTACGCTCACCCTGGAAGTGGGAAGAGCTTTTGGTGGATGCCGCCGTAATAGGTGGCAAGCAACGTTGGGCCCGGCGGCTCGACGGACTGCGGAACCAGTTCAAGCAGGAGTTAGAGGAATACGCGAAGGAGGAGCCGGACTCGCCGCGTGTGACGGCGGTCGAACGCAAGCTTCGCAACTTGCAAAACCTCCGCGCATTCGCTCTCCCAGTGATCGAAGAACTGGCGGCATTGCCGGAATCGGCAACATGGGGAGAGTGGATAGCCGTGCTGGAGCAGCTCGTTCCCAAAGTTTTGCGAAAACCCGAACGGGTACTGGCGGTTCTCGCCGATCTGAGGCCCATGGGTCCGGTCGCTGCTGTCCCGCTCGCTGAGGTGCAGAACGTATTGCAACACTGGCTGGCCAACCTGCAGCAGCAGCCACCAGAGACCCGCTACGGTCGCGTGCTGGTGGCAACCCCAGAACAGGCACGCGGGCGCGCGTTCGACATCGTTTTCATTCCTGGACTCGCCGAGCGCATGTTCCCGCAGAAACTGCGAGAGGATCCGCTGCTTCTCGACAAGCTGCGGCTACAACTCTCTTCGGATCTGGCGGTGCTGTCCGACCGTAGTCAGCAGGAGCGCCTACTGTTGCAAATCGCCGTCGGCGCTGCAAGACGACGTCTCTATCTTTCTTATCCTCGCCTTGAAGTTGCGGAAGCCCGCGCCCGAGTGCCTTCATTCTATGCGTTGGATGTGGCGCGATCGATCACCGGGTCCGTACCGGATTACGAGGTGCTAGCCAGAGAGGCCGAACTGGCCGGCGCCAGCCGGCTGGCGTGGCCGGCACCACGCGACCCGCGCGAGGCCATCGATGATGCCGAATACGATCTGGCCACGGTATGGCCGCTTCTGAATACGAACAAGCCGCGGGCGGGGCGACTGGCCTATGTCACGAAACTGAATACGCACTTGGCCAGGTCGCTGCGCGGCCGCTGGGCGCGCTGGCAGGAGAAGTGGTCTGAGCATGACGGCCTCTTCACGAAACGCCCTTCGATCTGCACGATCCTCGAGTCGCAACGTCTTGCGGCTCGTCCCTACTCGGTATCAGCGCTGCAGAATTTCGCGGCCTGCCCCTACCGTTTCCTGCTCTCCGCCATTTACCGGCTTGAGCCGCGGGAAGAGCCGGCGCCGCTCGAAGAAATGGACCCGCTGACCAAGGGAGGACTTTTCCACCGCATCCAGGCGGAGCTGCAGCGCGAGCTGAAAGACAAGGGCATGCTCCCAGTGAAGGAAGCGCAGCTGCAGCAAGCTTTCAAGATGCTCGACCGGACGGTGAAGCGGGTCGCAGAGGAAGCCTACGAAGAACTCGCTCCCGCGATTGATCGGGTGTGGTTGGACGCGATCGAAGCGATGCGCTCGGACCTGCACGTCTGGCTGCAAAAGGTGGCAGAGCAGGACGGCTGGGTTCCGATTCATTTCGAGTTTGGCTTCGGTTTCGGGGCGGCCGAAGGACGCGATCCCGCGAGCCTTCCCGATCCGGTGACGCTTTTCGGCGGCCCAATGGTTCACGGGTTCATCGACCTGATCGAGAGGAGCGACGACGGCAAGACGCTGCGCGTCACGGACCACAAAACCGGGAAGGACCGGACGAAGAAAGGACTAGTGGTCGGACAAGGTGAATACCTACAACCGGTGGTTTACGGTCTGGCTGTCGAAGCGGGCCTGAAGCGCACCGTTTCCGACGGCCGCTTCTTCTACTGCACCGCCGACGGCGGCTTCAACGAGCGCTCGGTCCCCCTCGATTCAATCGCCAGGCACAGTGCAGAAACCGTTTTGCGCACGATCGACGACGGGATCGCCGCTCCCTTCCTCGTGGCCGCCCCGCGCGAGGATGCCTGCGTCTACTGTGACTTCCAGGAAGTATGCGGTCCTTACGAGGAGATTCGCTTCGCCAGAAAGCAAGAGATCGCGCAGATCGTTCAGCTGAAAGCCATGAGGGATCTAGCCTGATGGAACTCATCGACCAAAACGCACGGGATGCCATCCGCACTGCCCTCGACAAAACCCTGGTGGTCGAGGCCGCGGCGGGAACGGGGAAAACGAGTGAACTGGTGCAGCGGATGATCGCGGTGGTCGCGGCTGGAAAAACAACGATCGACCGTATCGTCGGCGTAACTTTCACCGAGAAGGCCGCAGGCGAACTCAAGCTCCGTCTCCGCTCCGAACTCGAGAAAGCGCGCCGCACAGAGAAGAACTATGAAACCCGCAACAACCTCGAGCAGGCTCTGGCGCACCTCGAGGAGGCTCGGCTGAGCACGATTCACTCCTTCTGTGGCGACCTGCTGAAAGAACGTCCTGTGGAGGCCTCGATTGATCCGGAGTTCGAGCTCATGACCGAAGCACAGAGTCTTGGTCTTTACAGAGAGGCGTTTCGTTCATGGTTCGAGTGCAAACTGGAAGATTTGCCGGAGGGCACGCGCCGGTCCCTGCGACGTAAAACCAGGAACGGCCCGACTGAAACTCTTATATCCGCCGGCTGGGAGCTGTCAAAGTGGCGCGACTTCTGCGCGAAATGGCGACAACCGGAGTTCGATCGTCAGGCCGCGATCGACGCGCTCGTCGAAAACTTCCACCATCTCGCCCAGCTCACCAGGGACCCTTCCGACCCGAGCAATAAGCTATTCCGAGACACGGCACCAGCCCGGACCCTGAGCGACAGCATCCGTTCTGCCGAGCGAGCCCGGCCGCGAGACTACGACGGCCTCGAATCCAGTTTCGTTCTGATAACCGCTGACCGTCAATTTCGGAGTCCGGGACTTGGGCGTGCCCAGTTCAGCAAGCAGGTCAAGCGTGACGACATAGTGGCCCTTCACGGCGAACTGGTTGCAGCCCTCGATGTCTTCGTCAGCAACGCCAATTCAAATCTTGCCGCCCGGCTGCAGGCCGAACTCGGAGAAACTGTCGCCCAATATCAGTTACTCAAAGAGCGGAATGGGAAACTCGATTTCCTTGACTTGCTCATCCGAGCCCGGGACCTGCTCGTGCAATCCCCCAGCGTGCGCAAGCATTTCCAGGAGCGCTTCACCCATCTCTTTGTCGATGAGTTCCAGGACACGGACCCGTTGCAGGCAGAGATCATTGTTCTGCTCTCCGCCAGTAATCCCGACGCCAACAACTGGCGCGGCGTCGCGCCGGTTCCCGGAAAGCTGTTCATCGTCGGGGATCCGAAGCAGGCCATCTACCGCTTCCGCCGCGCCGATGTTGGCACCTACGAAGAGGTCAAACAGCTGCTGCTCAGGAGCGGCGGGGAGCTGCTGCAGCTGACCACCAGTTTCCGGTCGCTGCCGTCAATCCAAGCCATGATCAACCGGGCTTTCGCACCTCATATGGATGGCAACGCGAAGAACCTGCAGGCAGGCTACGTTCCGCTTTCCCCGTTCCGCGAAGAATATCGTCAGCAGCCCTCGATCGTCGCCCTGCCCGTGCCCCGCCCTTATAAGAAGAAGTTTTCGATGGAGGCGGTCGAGGAATCGCTCCCCGATGCGATCGCCGCCTTCGTGGCATGGCTCGTCGAAGAGAGTGGTTGGACGGTTCCGCAGCCGGGAAACCCCGGCGAGCGAATACCACTCGGCCCCAATCATGTCTGCCTGCTTTTCAGGAGGTTCATCAGTCGCGACGATGACGTGGCGCGTCCCTACATCAGGGCGCTCGAAGCAAGGAATCTCCCGCACTTGCTGGTTGGTGGAAAATCCTTCCATGATCGCGAGGAAGTGCAAACGATTCGCACAGCGCTTACCGCGATCGAATGGCCGGATGACGAGCTCTCGGTCTTTGCAACGTTAAGAGGTTCCCTGTTTGCTGTCCGCGACGACGTGTTGCTCGAGTATCGCCACCAGGTCGGGCGTTTTCATCCCTTCCGGCTCCCCGACGAACCGCTCACGGCAGATCTCCAGGTAGTGGTGGAGAGCCTCCGCATCCTGCAAAAAATGCACCGGAACCGTAACTACCGTCCTGCAGCGGAAACTCTGGAGATGCTGTTGAAGGAAACCAGGGCGCACCTTGGGTTCGCGCTCCGCCCCTCGGGCGAGCAAGTGCTCGCCAACGTACTGCACATCGCCGAGCTGGCGAGAAAGTATGAGGCGTCCGGTGGCCTTTCGTTCCGCGGGTTCGTGGAAGAAGTCCGCGCCGGCGCCGATGCGGCGGAGGCCGGAGAGGCACCCATCTTCGAGGAGGGCAGCGAGGGCATCCGGATGATGTCGGTTCACAAGGCCAAGGGTCTGGAGTTCCCGGTCGTTATACTTGCGGATATCACGGCCAAGAGTTGCCACCCCCATCCCAGCCGGCACATCGACGCCTCCTCCTCGCTGTGTGCCGTCCCGCTCGCCGGGTGCACACCGCTCGATCTCCAGGAGCGCGGTGAACTCGAGCTGGCGCGGGACCAGGCTGAAGGGATTCGACTGGCGTACGTGGCGGCCACCCGGGCACGCGAGCTTCTGGTCGTTCCAACCATCGGTGACGACCCGCGTCAGTCGTGGGACTCGGTGGCGAACTGGTGGGTGAGACCTTTGTACGATGCCGTCTATCCCGAACCAGAACAGCGGCAGAGAGCGGAAAAGCCTCCCGCATGTCCACAGTTTGGGAAGGACAGTGTTCTTGTTCGGCCGCCGGATCTGAACGTAGATGAGCAGGACAATGTTTGGCCGGGGCTGCATCAATTCAAAGAGCCGGAAGCCCCGGACAAAGGCTACGGAGTGGCCTGGTGGGATCCGCGGGCGTTGACGCTACGCGTCCCGCAGTCGTTTGGCATAAGGCAAGAGGAGCTGCTGAAGGAATCGGATGATCGCGGGATTCTGGAGAGAGACCTGGCGAGTTACAACAGCTGGAAGACGCGACTGGACAACGTCAGGCAAAGAGCCGCGCAGCCGAGCGTCATCTTCTCTACGGCCACGGCCCAGGCCCGGAATCACTCCGACCTCGGTGAGCCCAACCGCGACGTGCAGGTGATCGAGCTCCCGCGCGACCCGGAGCGTCCAGCCGGTGCCCGTTTCGGAGCGCTCGTCCACGCAACGCTCGCGGAGGCTCCGCTCAACGCGGACGCCGATCAAGTGCAGCAGATCGCCGCTCTTTACGCCCGGGTACTTGGAGCGGACGAGCGGGAAACTGCCGCAGCGGTGGCTGCCGTTAAATCCGCCTTAACCCATCCGCTCATGGCGCGCGCGCGTGAAGCGTTAGCCCAACAACGGTGCCGTCGCGAGACGCCAATCACTCTTACGCTCGACGACGGGAGCCTGGTTGAGGGCATAGTGGACCTGGCCTTCCTTGAGAAAGACGCATGGACGGTGGTGGACTTCAAGACGGACCGGGAACTCGAGAAAGAGCTTGAGCATTACAGGCGCCAAGTAGGGTTCTATGCATTGTCGATCGAGCGTGCAACCGGCCAGCCCTGCGGCGGGATACTGATGAGAGTTTGATCGGGGGACTAGACGAAAGCGATTAGAACCGTAGACCCAGCGAACCGATGGTTGCCTGTTCGATTCCGGACAGCGAAGGCCTGGCGGCGGACACTTTTAAAGACCACGGTTCGACAACGGTACTCTCTTGTCCTTAGCCACCAAGAGGTTACGATTCGTATCGATTGGAAAAAGCCTTGCTGTAAGAAACTTATCCGTGATCGTTTCGCCTTGGTACTTGGCCAACCCCCTGTGGCATTGCCGTGGGAGTAGGGGGAGGAACTCGAGATGGGAGCACTAGCTCAAGATCTTCGCTACGCGCTGCGTCAGTTGCGCAAGAGCCCGGCGTTTACAACCGTTGCGATGCTGACGCTCGCGTTGGGCATCGGGGCCAACACGGCCATCTTCAGCGTGATTGACGCGGTCTTACTGCGGCCACTTCCATTTCACAATCCTGGCCGCCTGGTCGCAGTAAAGACCACCGAGCCCGGACGCCGGGACAACATCGGCGTTTCCTATCCGGCGTTTCTGGATTGGAGAGCGCAAAACCACGTTTTTGAACTGCTCTCCGCATACCGAACGGACGACTTCACTCTCACCGGCGTATCCGAGCCGACACATCTGACTGGAGCGGTTGTTTCCGCAAACACGCTTTCACTTCTTGGAGTCGCTCCAGCGATGGGAAGGGATTTTACTTCCGACGAAGACACGCCCAGCGCGAACGGCCGGCCCGTCATCTTGAGTTACAGCTTATGGCGGGAACGTTTCGCCTCGGACCCGAACATTGTTGGCCGGAGCGTTACGCTCAGCGGCCAACAATTTACCGTCGCAGGCGTCATGCCCGCAGGGTTTCAGTTTCCTGTACAAGCCGATCCAGT
>Ga0302324_100024180_pt1 | contig 11720 bp, 12 predicted proteins | sample Palsa_T0_1_FD_201949 | JGI IMG/M metagenome (GOLD analysis project Ga0302324, IMG submission 201949) | Peat permafrost microbial communities from Stordalen Mire near Abisko, Sweden - Palsa_T0_1 | ecosystem: Environmental > Terrestrial > Soil > Palsa > Peat permafrost | place: Sweden: Abisko... | reverse complement strand
AGTCTCATCCGCCAGAGAATACGCGCCGCGAGTTCGACGGGCGCCTGACCGCGCGATCGTGACAAAGAAGGCGGAAGGGTGACGCTGCGTCACGATCGCCGGTTATGATCGCGCGCGAGATCCGCCTCGTTCTCTGCTGGGACAGCCCTTTCAGTCCGGTCCGTTCGAGGCGCGCAGAACGGTGCCTTCTGTCGCGTTGCTTGTCTCCTGGAGAAATGCGTGGCGAAGTTTTCGATCCGAAACTATAGCGCCTGGTCGTGAAGGGTATGAGAGCGCTCTGCGGCACCGCCTCCTGCGCAAATGCCGCGATACAGTGTTAGGGGGGTGATCACTGTTCTCTGGCCCTCCGGACATTCGTGGTCCGTTGCTCGTAAGAGAGAGGCGGCCTTCGGTCCGCCATGTGTCCAATACGCCTCGCCAACCGCTCGCGGCACTTGCAGTAACAGTGATCTGGTGCGTGCGACAAGTTACGCTAGTCTGCACAGCATCTCCAGAGCGTCTCCATCTCGGCTCCACATTGCGCCTGCCTAGTGGGAAATGTCCATTAACCCGCCCGGCTTTGCATCACGGCGCGGCTGGCCCCAAGTGCAGTCGTGCCCTTCCTTGCCAGGCCACCCGTATCGCACAGCGAGGAGTCACGAGAATGGGAAGCCCCAGTCACACATCTCCAATGGTCAGCGCCAATAACCTGGAATGGTTCACCTGCCACGTACAAAGCGCGGGACCAGGCGAGGACGGCACGATCTGGGTCAACCTGACCGATATCAAAGGTCAATTCACCGAGGTATGGTTCACCGCCCTGCACGCCATCAGGCAGCAAGCCCTGGAAACAGCCCTAGCCGCCCTTCAGAGCAACCTGAATTGCCAGATAGGACTGACCGGGACCGATCCCGGCAGCCAGATCTACCGTATCCACGCAGAGTCCGCATAACCCACGCCCGGCCAGCGTTCAGGCGGGCGGCCGACCGCCGGTTCCAAGCTGAGCGCGGAATCGGCAGGTCGGGCGCACCTCGGAATGGCTCTAACGCTGCGTCACGCTCACTGGCGATGACCGAGGCGCGAGATCCGCCTAAGGTCGGGGATCGTCGCCTTCGGCCCCTGCGCCACACTTCGGATCGTGGCGACGGCGTTCACTAGGGCGTCCTCTACTTCCCCACCGCGGACCTCGCGAGTGGTCAGACCCGCTCACAGTTCACCACTGGGGTCTCAGGCATCCCATTTACGTGACGCATCCGGCTTCTGACGGCAACCCAGCTTCAGGCCGGCGCCGCGTCTAGCTGGCGTCTGGGACGGGAGCGGGATGGTCCTTGGATGTGCGGTGTGGTTTGCGCCGGGAGTCTTTGGTGCTGCGGTTGATCGTGGAGCGTGGCACCGGACGTGTCACAGGGTGATGGTGCCGCGGATGTAGGCGGTGGCCGCGCCGCCGACCCAGACGGTGCCGTCCGCATCGGCGGTGACCTCGATGGTGGCGGCCCGGCCCACGCGGGTGCCCTGGGAGACCCGGTAGGTGCAGGGTGCGGCGCTGGTGGCGGTGAGCCATTGCCCGACCGAGGCGTTCATGCTGCCGCACGCCGGGTCCTCGGCCACGCCGACGCGGGGGGCGAAGGTGCGCATCTCGAAGGCGTGCCCGGACCCGTCGGGGTAGGCCCCGATCGCGCCGACCATCGCGGCCGGGATGAGGGAAAGGTCAGGTTCGAGGGCGAGGACCTCTTCGGCGGTGGGCAACTGGACCACGGCCCAGCCGGGTCCGTTGTCGACCCACTGGTGGGTGAGGACACGGTCCCGGTTGATGCCGAACGCCACGGCGATCTGCCCCACGAAATCTTCCTCGAGCGGACCGTCGCGGACAAGCGGCGGAGCGGCGAAGGACAGGGTGCCCTCGCCGTGGCGCACGCTGACCAGGCCCGCGGCGCACTCTTGCACGATATGGCCGGGGTGCTGCGGCGTCCCGCCGCCCTCCAGCCACGCGCGGGCGGAACCGAGGGTGGGGTGCCCGGCGAACGGCAGTTCACCTCCGGGGGCGAAGATCCGCAGCCGGTAGTCCGCCTCCGGCGCGGTGGCAGGCAGGATGAACGTGGTCTCGGACAAATTCGTCCAGCGCGCTAGGCGCTGCATCTCCTGGTCGGTCACGTCCGTGCCGTCGAGGACGACGGCCACCGGGTTGCCGAGAAAGGACGTCGTCGAGAACACGTCGACCTGCATGAACGCACGTGAGGGCGGCATAGCTATCAAGGCCTTTCCACGAACCGATTCCGGCACCGCCGGGTGGTCAGGTGCTCGCCGCTGCGGCGGCCACCGCGTCGGCCGCGGCGAGCGCGTCGGCGACCAGGTCGGGCGTGTCCTCGGTGCCCGCGGCCAGCCGGACTAGGCCCAGCGGGACCCCTGAGGCGTCGATCTGGTGCTCGCTGAGCATTCCGCGCCACATCGACGCCGGGTGCACGGCGAGCGAATCCACGCCGCCGAGGCTAGCCGACCGGCGGGCGTAGCGCAGCCGGCCGAGGAACGCGTCGGCCGCCTCGAACCCGCCGGCGAGCTCGATCCCCAGGACACCGCCGAATCCGCTCATCTGACGGCCCGCCAGCGTGTGCTGCGGGTGGGTGGCCAGGCCCGGATAATGCACCCGCGCCACGGCCGGATGGTCATTCAGCGCCTCCGCGAGCGCCTGCCCGTTGACGTTGTGCCGTGCCACCCGCAGCGGCAGGGTGCGCAGGCCGCGCAGCAGCAGCCACGCGTCGAACGGGCCGAGCACGGCGCCGGTGAGCAGGGCGACGTCCCAGATCCTGTCCAGGATCTGGGCGGGTCCGGCCAGCACTCCGGCCGATACGTCGGTGTGGCCGTTGAGGTATTTGGTCGCGCTGTGCCAGACCAGATCGATGCCGAAGTCCGCCGGCCGCTGGTTGACCGGGGTGGCGAAGGTGTTGTCCGCCATGGTCAGCACGTCGTGCGCGCGGGCCAGTTCCGCGATGGCGCGCAGATCGGTGATCTGCAGCAGCGGGTTGCTCGGCGATTCCACCAGGATCAGGCGGGTCTGCGGGGTCAGCGCCTTTTCGAACGCCTCCGGGTCGGTCTGGTCGACCATGCTGGTCGACACGCCCAGTCGGGGCAGCAGGTTCAGCAGCACTGACGCCGTGCCCCCGTAGGTGGACTTCTGGCCGATCACGTGGTCTCCGGCCGATACCAGGGCCAGCACGGCGGTGGTGAGTGCGGCCATTCCTGACGCGGTGACCATCGCCGCCTCGGTGTGCTCAAGCTCCGCGACGACGGCGGAGACCTGGGCGTGGTTCGGATTGCCGTAGCGGGTGTAGAAATCCTGGCCCCGGCGGTTGACCGCGGCCCGCGCGAACTGCTCCGCATCCTCGGCCCAGAACGTCGCCGTCTGGTAGATGGGCGGTGCCACGGCGCGGGTGGGATGGACCTCGCGATCGGCGTGCAGGACGACCGTGCTGATGCCCGGCATGGGTTTCCCCTCTCGTGAACCACGGATGCGACCCTTCCAAGATGACCTGCCGGCATGCCGATGACGCCTGATTCCGGCAACTTTGGCAGCAAGTAGCGCCAAGACCGAGGCAGCAGGTTGTGGTACAGACCGTGATCGAGCAATAAAATTGCCGACGTGGATGAAGTCGACCGGTCGATCCTGGCGGTTCTGGAACAGCACGGCCGGATCAGCAACGCCGAACTCGCCGCCAAGGTCGGCCTGTCACCGTCGCCCTGCCTCCGCCGGGTGCGCCGGCTCGAGGAGACCGGCGTCATCCGCGGCTACCGCGCGCTGATCGATCCCGCCGCGATCGGCCGCGGCCTGCGGGTATTCGTCGGCGTCCGGCTAATGCGGCACGCCCGCCCGGACGTGGCCGCGTTCGAGCGCGCGGTCCTCCAGCTGCGCGAAGTGGTCTACAGCCACCACGTCACCGGCAACTACGACTACCTGCTCCAGGTCGAGGTCGCCGACCTGCCCGCCTACGAGGACTTCCACGCGAACCGGTTGGCCACCCTCCCCGGCGTCGCCGCCGTGACCAGCTACGTCACCATGAAGACGCTCTCCGCCGACACCCCCCGACCGGCTGGCGCGGTGTCCTAGTCGTTGACGAGAACAGCGGCCCCGTCGAACAGGCCCGCCTTGAGGTCCTGCAGCGCCTGTTGGCGCCCCTCGCCGACGCGGCGCCTAGCTCGAGTGCCAGCCGCTGGGACGCCTCGCCGTGGGTCAGGGCGTGGACCGTCGCACCTTGCGCCAGCGCTACCTGGGCGACCGCAGCAGGCCAGGACCTGAACCAGCAGTTCGCCGGGAGCCGCGGCCGGCACGGGTTTCTCCACGTACCTCAGCGGGCTGGTCTCGATCGGTCCCGGCTGGCTGAGCACCCACGCCTGCATCGTTTTCGAGCTGCCAACAGTCTTCCCTTGCCCCTATCACGGTCGTCCGGGCGGGCATCGGGCAGTGGCCGGTCTGGAGCGTCCGGCGCGGCCGTGTCCATCTCGGGAGCTTCCGTTCGTCGTCTGCGTGGACGAGCCGAAAAGGCGGCTCGAGGGAACTTGTACCGGATGGAGGAGCGATGGTTTACCCGCTGTCGTATCAGCTGTACAAGTACGAGCAGGGCCTTACTGCCGCCGGGCAGCGGGCCGCGGACGTGGTGACCGCGTCGGTACGGGTCCCGTCAGGTGTTCGGTAAGGGAGGGCAATGCGTTACATGCTGATCCACACGGCCGATCCGGACGTGGCCGCGAAGTGGGACGAAAGCGAGAACTGGGCCGCGTTTTCGTCCTGGGTTCAGGAGGCGACCCGCTCCGGCGTCAACCTGCAGGGGAGCCGCCTGCGGCCGACAGCGGATGCCACCACGGTCAAGATCCGGGACGGCGAGCTCATCATCACCGACGGGCCGTACGCGGAGACCAAGGAGCAGGTGGCCGGCTACGACGTGCTCGAGTGCGCCAGCATGGACGAGGCGGTGCGGTGGGCCGGCCGGCACCCCCACTCCTGGCTGGGGTCGGTCGAGGTGCGCGCCCTGCCGGACAGCGCCCCCGCCGTGCCCCTGCCCGGGCCTGGTCACGGCAAGATCCGGTACATGATGCTCGTCTGCATCGACCCGGCGGCCGGCCCCGGGGAGTTCGCCCGCATCGAACCGGCCGGTCCCTGGGTCGCCGAGATGGACGGCCGGGGCGTTCGCCTGTACGGCAGCGAACTGGAGCCGCCCGGCAGTGCCCGCACGGTACGGGTGAGGGACTCCCGCGCCATCGTGACCGACGGCCCGTTCGCCGAGACGAAGGAGCAGATCGCCGGCTTCGACGTGCTCGAGTGCGCCGACCTCGACGAAGCCATCGAGATCGCGGGCAGGCATCCGATGGCCCGCCTCGGCATCCTGGAGGTGAGACCGTTCTGGCCGTTCGAGGAGGACTAACCCGCGGCTCCATCCGGACACAGGACGGTCACGAGCCTGCGTCAAGCTGGGTATCAGTGTGCACCGGAGTCGCTTGCTGTGCGTCTATCCCTTAGGTGCGGAATGTAGCTGTACCGGGGGAATAGGACCAGGAGATGTCCCTTCTTGACATCTGCCGGTATTACCCGCCCGTCCCCTCGCCGACGACCGTTCGGGCGCTGGCCAGCAGAAACTTACGGGAGGGGACAGTATGAGAGGGCTCAGGCGCGTCAGCGCCTCCATCGCAGCAACCATCCTGGTGACGGCAGGCGTCATCGCCGCAGCTTCGGCCGCCGCTGCCAGCACCGGGATCGGCTCGTGCAGCGCCCAGGGTGATTTCGCCACCTGCGTCGCCAGCGGCACCGCAACCAAGCCGGTCACGCTCACCGTGACCGTGACCTCCAGCCCGGACCAGGACGTCTACGTGGCGTGGACCGACGTGTGCTCGCAGGGGACGGGGGCCGGGAGCTCATCGGGGAGCTTCACCGCCGAGACGCCGGTCAGCCGCACCGTCTCTCATCCCTATTCACAGCCTGACTCGTGCATTCTCTCGGCCGACGCCCAGCTCCAGGCCGGCGGCAACAGCGTCAACGTCTCGCTGTCGTACTCACAGACCGCGGCGCCCGCCGTGCACGAGGTCCGGGGCTACTCGAGCATGTGCGCGGATGACTCGGGCGCTAGTTCCGCTCTCCGCACGAAGATCGTGGCCTGGAAGTGCAACAGCAGCGTCGGCGCCCAGTCGTGGTCGTTCAGCGGCGGGGAGCTCAAGCGGGGCAGCATGTGCATGAACGACAAGGCAGCAGGCGGCAGCGGCAGCCCTGTCATCCTGTACACCTGCAACGGCGGTACGAACGAACTCTGGAGCCACAACTCGCAGGGCGAGTACGTCCTGAAGGCGCACGGGAGCACGCTCTGCCTCGATGACCCCGCGTACTCCACTAAGAACGGCACCCAGCTCATCGTCTACACCTGCAAGAACAGCGCCAACCAGCACTGGAGCCTCCCATAGCGGGCGTCCGCACGACGCCGCCCACGTCAAGAAAGCACTCCACGCGGCCGCCGGCCCGCTGATCCTGGTGATCTCAGCCGACATCCACCGCACTGTCGTACGCCACGGATATGACGGCATCGACCAGCGCGCCTTCCACCCCCTCGTCCGCGTGAACGTCGCCGGGCACCGGTACCCCGGCTGGATCCACATCCCGCCCAACCGCCCAGCACCAGGTGACTGAACTTGCCAGGTACCGGCCGGCCTGAAGGCTAACGCTCACCGGGAGGTGCGACACCGTGCCTCCCGGCCACAGAGCAAAAAAGCAACTGGCTATGCCAGATCGGCGACTCTGCGCTATTAGTCGACGACGACAGGTCTTCTATGAATCGACCGTACGGAATGACGAATTCTGGTGCCAGACATCATGCACCGTGTCTTGGGAGTGTTAGGCACCGTCTGGGCACCAGCCCAGTCCACGATGTCCGCCGGGATGCCGTCCCCATCCCCGATCCCCGACGCCCGGGCTCGACCAGCACCGCCTGTGCGCATCCGCCAGAAGCCGCAGCTTGACGAGCCAGCTTGCCTACTGGACAGATGGCTTAGAATCTCATGGATCTGCCTGGAGGGGGAGTGGCGCGGCGGTAGTCTAGAAGAAGTGATTTAAGCTTTCTCGCTAATCGTGATACCCAAATATTAAGGTCTCATCATGGATGATATAACGACAGGCAGACGGCGGACGGTCTTCATTAGTCACGCCGCATGCGACAAGAAGGCTGTTGATCTGCTAACTGAATGGGTCTCGGGAATAGGGGATGGCACGATCGACGTGTTCTGCACCTCGACCCCAGGATCCGATATTCCAGCGGGCGCCGGATTCTTCCAATACATCAAGGACCTACTGAAACGCAGCGAGCTCGTCATTCATTTCATTTCCCCCGCATTCTTGCGAAGCGAATTCTGCATGTTGGAACTTGGAGCCGCATGGGTACAAGACAAGTCATTCCCCCTGCTGATGCCCCCATTGACGCTCAAGGACATGCACAACAGCGCCCTCACCAACCTTCATCTTGTCCCGCTTGACTCGGGAGACGGGCTGGACCGGCTAAGGGACCGGATCAGCGACCTTTTCAAGCTACCCATGAAAACAGCCGGCTGGACGGACCGCCGCGACCGCACGGTTCGCTCAATACTGGAGGGTCTCGGCAAGCCGGGTGCTCCACTCATTAACCGCCTGGCTTCAGTTGGCTCTCGAGAATATCATCTAGAGATCTGGGCACTTAACGCCGAGGGACGGGTAAGCCACTCGTGGCGGCCGAACGACAACGGAGCTAAGGCCTGGAACATGCCATATGATTTCCATGCCCCCGGCGGGATCGTCGACTTGGCCGCCGCCAGCCGAGGCCGAGATCATGGCGAGGTCTTCGCGGTTGACAACCGCGGGGTGCTCTGGCACCGGTGGTGGAGTCCAGGCGAATGGTCTGGCTGGTCCGCGTTTGACGGTCAGCGTGTTGCGCCGCCGCTTTCGGCCTGCAGTCTCACCGATGGCCACATCGAAGTGTTCGCGCTGGATCCAGCTACCAACTTGGTTATCCATCAATGGAGCCCGGGACCGGGGCGATGGGGCGGTTGGGTCCCGCTCGACGAAGGTCTTGAACCCGGGTGATCGTTGTCTGTCTCGTTGGCGCCGTTGCTACTTTGGCATCGAAAAAGCACATGCGTTCATCGCTGCATTTACTGAAGAGGCGCGTAGGTTATTCCTGTCATAAGCAAGACCGATTGCGATACCGGCTTCGGAATAAAGCCCACAGACTGTCGCTTATCAGACACAGCCCCTCGAGTGACAGAATACAATGTTATGTACTGCGGCCGATGCAGAGTGCTAAAGCTAGTAATCAGTACAGATCGGCGGGTCGGCGCGCGGTTATCAGGAGCTCTCTTCGCGTCGTTAGCCGCATTGCAGTCCCCGCCAACGGACCGGTTGGCAGGCGGCCAGGCCGTATGTTTATGCATCGCCGCGCTTGGCGTGAACATCCTCAATTGCCGCGGATCGGATGCGGGCCGACCTGCCCAAAGCATGTAAGAGCAGACGTTGTAGTTCTTCGATCGTCATACCGGTGTCTGAGAGGATTCCGCGCGGCGTTCCCTTGGCCACATCGCGGCCGTGATGGACAGGTACCGTGGTTCCGCGCCCGTCGGGATGCCGCATGATGTGATGGCTTCCGGCAATGCGCGCCACCGCGAACCCGGCCTTTTCTAAAGCGCGCACGACCCGTTCACCGCGGATGGACGGCACCGGTGGCATCAGGCCACGTCAACCATGACAGTGAGCTCTTCGGGAGCGCCGAACTCCGCGATCAGGGCTTCGAGTGCCTCACGCAAGTCCGCAACGGCGGCATTTGCTGTATCGCCCTCGCCGTTAGCCCCCACGCCCGGGCGCAATTGCGCGTGAGCGCACCAGATGCCGTCCTCGTCCTGCTCGACGGTGTACGGGACATGCACAGCACGGGTCATTGCGGTCGGCTCCTTCGAGACGGTCCCCTACATCTTAACCTGCAGATCTCGACGGCAACCTCGTGCCAGCTACGTTTGCTCACCGTCGGTGACGTCCATTTATGCCTTCGCGCGCGCATATGCCGGGAGCTTGGCAAACAGCGGAAGCCGCTGCAAGGTCACGGCATGTGACTTTCACTGAGCTGGCCTCCGTGGCCTCCGTGGCCTCCGACCCCGCGGCGCCTTTTTACTGACCAGCTTCGACTGGCAGTGGCTGCGCACCTGGCCCGCTTCAAGGGCACGTCCCGCGAGCACACAGAGTCGGACCTGCGCTGCTACCTGGCCTGGTGCGCTGAGCGCGGCCTGGACCCACTGGCCGCGCAGCGACCGCATCTGGAACTGTACATCCGGTGGATGCAGGAGATCCGCCGGTTCAGGCCCTCCACCGTCTCCCGGCGGTTCTCGGTGACGGCCGGGTTCTACCGCACGTGCGTCCTCGACGGCGTCATGCAGCACTCACCAGCCGAGCACGTGCGCCGTCCCGCGGTCCCTCCTGAATCGCCGACCCTCGGGTTCACGCATCTGCAGTTCGAAGGCCTGCTCACCGCCGCCCGCCAGTCACCGCATCCGTGCGACTTCGCGCTGGTGGCAATGCTCGGCCTGCTGGGCTTGCGGATCTTCGAAGCTACCAGCGCGGACATAGCCGATCTCGGCGAGGAACACGGTCACCGGGTACTCCGCGTGTGCGGCAAGGGCACCAAGGTGGTCCTGGTCCCGCTGCCGCCAGCAGTTGGGCGGGCCATTGACCGGGCAATCGGGTCTCGTATTCGCGGGCCGGTCCTGCTCAACAGCCGCGGCGCTCGGATGGACCGGCATGCGGCCACACGGCGCCTGCACCGTCTCGCCGACGTGGCCGGCATCCAGGTGGCCAGGACGCACCCGCACATGCTCCGCCACACGTCACGACAATGCTCGATGCTGGCGTTGACCTGCGCGATGTCCAGATTGCCGCACGCCACGCTGACCCGCGCACCACAATGCGGTATGACAGAGCCCGCCAGAACCTGGACCGCCACCCGAACTATATTCTCGCCGCCTTCATGGCCTCCGGCACCTGACAAGCCCGAGTCTCCCGCGGCCCCGGGATCCGGTGATAGCCGCCTGGCGTGGCCGTCGCGGTAGTGTGTAAATAGGCCTCATTGACGGGAGTATTCGTGGGCTTTTTCTCCAGATTGCTTGTTCCGCGCAGTGTGCGGCGTGCTTTGCACCCTGGACGTGCTGTGAAGCGCGCTGTGACACCAAAGGCCGTCAAGAGAGCAAGCAGGGCGCTGCATCCCGTTGACAATGCGATCTATACCATGCAGCGTTCAGCTGCAACCGCCATCCGGTCAGGCGGCAAAACCGGCAAAAGCAAGACTCCAGTTTTTCGGCACGGGAACTGCCCGGTCCGCCACCGAAGCGCGGAGGCCGCTGCAAGATGCAGGAATCCATAACCATTCGAGCGCCAGAAGCCATGTTCTAGACATCCGTTAAACTTCCTCATCTGCCGCATTGTGGACTTTGGCTGGCAGCAGGCCCGGGTCTACTTCCTGGCCTTCTTGAACCCCTCAAGGGACAACCGGTGCCTGCCCTTACCGCCAGGTTGGCCAACCTCCACCACCGTAGATGAGCCAGCGGCGGAGCTCGACTGATCTACCGCTCATGCCGCGATTGGCGTACCGCCGACTCCTCCGGCCATGTCGGGTTCGGATCTATCCCCAGAAGATAGCGGTAGGGTCGCGGTCGATCTCGCGGAGCAGGTCATCGATCAGGGCTGATGGCGTTATCCGGTCGTAGAGGTGGAAGCGGAGATGGCGATCACGCCAGTACAGGGACCACTGCCGGGTCACCTTGGTGTAGCGGAGCCGGGCGATCGGGAATCGCGTCCACTCCGCGCCCATGTCCGCACGCCAGGGGGGTCTGCACTCCACGATCGTCAGATGCCGGGGCGTCACGTCGAACTCCACCGTGACCTGGCTCCGGGCACGTTCAGGAACGCGCTGCTGGCACCAGCGCCGGACCCGCGCCACATCTAGCTCTGGCAAGCCTGCCTCCGTCACCCTGACAGTCTGCCAGCGATACTCCCGTGGACCGCCGGATTTGCCGCTAAGGTGCGTGCTGGCCGGCTTCACGGTGACCGTGAGCCGCATCTCGCACGCGCGGGCCTATCCTGCTCAACCGCCGCGGCACCCGGATGGACCGGCACGCTGCCACCCGCCGCCTGCACCAGCTCGCCGAGATTGCTGGCATCCAGGTCACCAGAGCAGCAGATCGGCGGACCGCTGGCGCAAGCAGCTGATCGGCGGACCGAAGCCGGGCGACTGCCGTGGGCCGGGGGGCAGGCCGCGGCCGTTGGCACCCGCCGGGCTGGGCGGCGATGCCTGCCACGGGGCGCGTCCTCGCCGATGCGACAGGGCGTAACGGATACCCGCCGTTCATTGAGAATCCTTGCGGACTACCCATCTGAGGCTGCGCAGGTCACGGGCACAGAGCGGCTGATCTGGCCGAGCGCGGCGAGGCGGTCCCGGCGGCTCCGTTCTTGCCAGGTGTCCATCGGGGTTCGCCCAGCGGACACGATTCCAGCGGTACCGTAAGCGATTAGTCCGGCCATCCCCGTCGGTCAGTTCCATGTGCTCCGCGGTCCATCCGATCATGAGGGAGTCGTCATGCCTCGCACCCGGGTCCACAACCTGAACATCTCCCTCGACGGCTACGCGGCCGGCGAGCACGTGACGTTCGATGCCCCGATCGGCGGTGCCGAGCGGCTCTTCACCTGGTTCGATGGTCGCGCC
>Ga0302324_100024179_pt1 | contig 11720 bp, 8 predicted proteins | sample Palsa_T0_1_FD_201949 | JGI IMG/M metagenome (GOLD analysis project Ga0302324, IMG submission 201949) | Peat permafrost microbial communities from Stordalen Mire near Abisko, Sweden - Palsa_T0_1 | ecosystem: Environmental > Terrestrial > Soil > Palsa > Peat permafrost | place: Sweden: Abisko... | reverse complement strand
GCGGCGAGGAATCGCTGGCCCAGATCAATCGCGAGATCGAGCATCCCAAGCTGAAGAACCTGGAAAAGACCGGGCTGGTGATCTTTCTCTATAGCCTGCTTTTCACCTCGCTGGTTTCGTTTTTCGCGGTGATGATCATTCCCGACGGGGTGCGGCGCGATTACTTCGCCAACTTGATCAGCGGGCTGGCCATGAACGTCGTGGGGCCTTACAGCCTGAAGCTGGTCTTTCAGGCATTCGTCGTCATCGTCGGCGTACTGATTCTGTCGGGCGCGGTCAACACCGCGATCGTGGGCGCCAACGGCGTGCTCAATCGCATGAGCGAAGACGGCGTGCTGACCCCCGGTTTCCGCAAGCCGCATCCCAAGTTCGGTACCAGCTACCGCATCATCAACCTCATCGTCGGCTTGCAGATTCTGACCATCGTGGCCAGCCGCGGCAACGTCTATCTCCTGGCTTCGCTCTACGCCTTCGGCGTCATCTGGAGCTTCGCCTTCAAGTCGCTGGCCGTCGTCGTCCTGCGCTACACCGAGCCCGAGAACCGCGAGTGGAAGGTCCCGGGCAATTTCCACATCGGGGGAGTAGAGATTCCGGTTGGGCTGGTGCTCATCTCGCTGGTGCTCTTCTCCACTGCGATCGTGAACCTGTTCACCAAGGAGCTGGCAACCATCTCCGGCGTTGCCTTCAGCCTTGCATTCTTTGCTATCTTCACCGTCTCTGAGCGCATTACCGCGAAACAGCACGCCCACGCCGAATCCGGCTTCGACCAGTTCAACATCGCGCAGAATGCCGAGCTCAGCGCCGAGGCCATGGAAGTGCGCCCGGGCAACATTCTGGTCGCGGTGCGCGATCCGCACAACTTGTATTACCTGCGAAAAGTGCTGGCCAGGACGGACACCACCAAGACGGACGTCGTGGTCATGACCTCCCGCGTCTATCTGCGGGAAGATTCGTTCGGCGGTGGCGAGCTCGTGGACAGTTCGGAAGTCTTCCGGAAGTACGAGCAGGAGCTGTTTTCCGCCGTAGTCTCCGTTGCCGAAAAGGAAGGCAAACACGTTTCTCTTCTCGTGGTGCCGACGAACGACATTTTCGAAAGCATAGTGGCGACCGGGCAGCGGCTGCACTCGTCGGTGATCGTTTGCGGCAAGTCGAACAAGCTCACTGCCGACGAGCAAGGCAAACTTACCGGCGACGCCTGGGAGCGATTACCCGAGCCTCGTCCGCGTTTGCGTCTGGTGGTCTTCGAGCCCGACGGGGTCAAACATGAGTACATGCTGGGGCCGCATACGCCGCGCATGCGCCAGGAGGACGTTGACCTTCTGCACGGCTTATGGAAGGAGCTGACCACCGATCCCCACTATCGCAATCTCCATCATTTCCACGTGCTGAATGTGGCTTTGCAGGAGATGGCCTCGCGTATGCACGACGAAGGACGGCGGGAAGAAGTTCTGAAAGACATCTCCGACGAGATGAGCCGCCAGAGCGGCGAACCGATTATCGACGACGAAACCTCGACCACGCCGCCAACGTAACGCGCCGCGACAAATGGCTGCTCATTTCGGTTGCGTGCTGTCGATTCCAAGCAACCGCCGAACTTCAGTCAATAAAGCCTTGCCGTGCCACCAGGAAAAGCGGTCTTGAATCAATATCCGTGAGATCCCTCCGGCTGTGGACTGCCTGCCGCAACTGAAAATCCTGGGGTCGGCTGAAAAGTGTGGAGGGCCAGCAATCGAATCCCGCGTAGCAGGACGGCGACACGGTAGCCCAGCACTTCAGCGCCTGGGTGAGACTGGAAAAGGACATTCGTGCTGGGACAGACACTGACGGGCCGGTTAAAACAGCCGCGCAGTGGCGGGAGCGCAGTTAGCCCGGGGCGTAAGCCCCGGGTAAAGTGGGGAGACTTTGCGAGCCGCGTAGCGGCGGCAGGGGTTCTCAGACAGATCGATCATGCGGAACGCCGCCAATTTCAGCAGCCATCACCCGAGCAGTACATGGACGCTCCGCCCAAGAAAAAAAATAAAAAATCCGTCAGCCTGGAACGCTGCTGCATCCTGTCAAGTTACGAAAGTACATGTACCAAGTTGCGCCTCGACAGTAACGCGAACCGCCATACGCGCTCCTCCGCGGGTAGAATCGAACTCACCATGAAAGCCGTCCTTGTCACTCGCTCAGGTGGTCCGGAAGTTCTGGAAGTCCGGGACGTTCCCGATCCGCAGCCTGCTCCCGGCGAAGTCATCGTTCGCGTTGAGGCCGTCGGCATCAATTTCGCCGACACGATGACCACGCGTGGCAGCTACGGCGGCATGCCGCCTCCGCCATTTATCTCGGGACGCGAGTTTGCCGGCGTCGTCGAAGGCACCGGCGAGCGCGTCATGGGCTACATGCAATGGGGTGCGGCTGCCCAGAAGGTCGCCATGAACCTCGACCTGCTGTGGCCGCAGCCTAAGGGCTGGACTTCAGCGCAGTCGGCCGCGTTTCCGGTAAATTTTCTTACGGCATATCTGGCGTATTGGAAGGCCGGTCTCACCAGCGATGCGATGGAGCCGAACCGCTGGGCCGACGGCCATCAGCGCCGCGTGCTCATTCATGCCGCCGCCGGGGGCGTCGGCACGGCCGCGGTTGAGATCGGCAAATTGCTGGGCATCGAGACCTACGGCACCTCGTCGTCGGACGAGAAGCTGGAGCGAGTGAAAAAGCTCGGACTGGACCACGGGATCAACTATCGCGAAGTGGATTATGAGCAGCGCGTGAAGGAATTGGCCAACGGCGAAGGCATGGATGCGGTCTTCGAAATGCTTGGCGGCGAGCACGCCACCAAGAGCCTGCGCTGCTGCCGCTCGTTCGGCCGAGTGATCATCTATGGGACGGCGACCGGACAGCCGCACCAACTCGATGCTGGAGTGATGATGGCAAGGAGCCTGAGCGCGCACGGCCTGTGGCTCAGCGTGCTGGCCAAAGATCGCGAGCTGATCGACCGCAGTCTTCAGGCCATGCAGCCCTGGATCGGCCAGGGCAAACTGCATCCCGAGATCGGTCATACGCTACCCATGGATCAGGCCGGCGAAGCGCATCGACTGCTGTTACAGCGCGCCAACTACGGAAAGATCGTACTGCTGATTGCGTAGCAAGCCAAGCTAAGGGGCACTTCAGAACACGGTGGTAGAGCCGGCCTTTAGGCCGGCGTCGAGGCAGTTCAGAAGGGTTTTACGGCAAACGGCGGACGCGGCGCTGAAGCGCCGCTCTACCACCGACTCCCGCTCCCGCTACAATTGCTTTCGTGGATGCGAAACCCTGGCTGGTTCTGATCTTGTTTTTCGCCGTCTGCCTCGGCGCAGGCGGCCTGGGCTCGTTCTTCACCGCCAGCAGCGTTCGCAACTGGTATCCTCGGCTGCGCAAACCGCCGGGTACCCCGCCCAGCTGGGTCTTCGGGCCGGTCTGGACCACGCTCTACGTACTGATGGCGCTTTCTGCGTGGCTGGTCTGGCGGCAATACGGACACGGCGCTCGGCCTGCGCTGCTTGTCTTTTTCGCCCAGCTGGCGCTGAATGTCGCCTGGTCGGCAATCTTCTTTGGCTCGCGACTGCCCGGCGTCGCCTTTGCAGAAATCTTGCTCCTGTGGTTCGCTATCGCCTTCAACATTCTCGGTTTTTATGTGTTGCTTCCGGTGTCGGCGCTGCTGCTCGTCCCTTACCTCTTATGGGTGAGCTACGCAGCCTATCTCAACTTCGGTATCTGGCGGCTGAACCGCGAGTGAGTGACCTGACCGGGTCAAGTTGCTCGGTTCGCTGCCCCCATTTACGATAAAAGCGAGCAATGCCTCACTCCAAGCAGGTCTTTTTCGATCCCCAACGTAAACGCTGGCGCCGTTTGCGGTTCATCATTGATTGCAGCGTCATCGCCGTTACCTTGTTGCTGATTCTTTTCGTAGTCTCCGTCCTGCGTGGATCCTCTGTCCCAGGCGTCGCGCTTCCCGAAGTCAAGAAGCCTTACCACGCTCTGAAACCCGACCAGAAGCGCAAGCCGCCTCGCCGCGTCAACACGCATCGCAAGACCAAGCAGCCGGCCTCGCAAGTAGTTCTGAACTCCGACGAAGGCATCCGCGGCGCGTTCTACGTGCAGTGGGACGCCGCCAGCTTCGCCTCGCTCAAGGAGTACTACCCGCAAATCGACATGCTCTTTCCCGAGTGGATGCACGTGCTGACTGACGATGGCCGCCTGCAAGCGGTCACCGAGCTAAACACGCTGTACGACGTAATGGATGAGCACGGTAAGCCGGAGCCTGTTGACGAAAAGGTGATGGCATACCTCAAAAGCGAAAAGGCGCTGACGGAAGTCTTTCCCCTGGTCAACAATTTCGATCCCGTCGTCAACAAGTGGAATCCGGACCTGACTGCGAAGTTCATGTCCGATCCCGAAGCGCGCCGGCGCTTCCGCCGCGAGCTGCTGTCCTTTCTTGCCACCGATCAGTACAAGGGCATCACGCTCGATATCGAGGCGTTCCCCGACACTTCGCGTGACGACTACCGTCAGTTGGTGACGGAGCTCTACGGCGATCTTCAGGCCAAAGGGTTGAAGCTCTACGTCGCGGTTCCGGTCAACGACAAGGACTTCGACTACGCGTCCATTGCCAAGGTCTCCGATGGCGTCATCCTGATGAATTATGACCAGCACTATCCCGGTGGCGATTCCGGTGCCGTCGCCAGCCAGGATTGGTTCGTCAAGAACCTGCAAGACGCATTGAAGGTGATTCCCAAAGAGAAGATCATTTGCGCCGTGGCCAACTACGGTTACGACTGGGCGATGAAGAAGGATCAGAAGCCCGGCACGCCGCCGGAGAATAATCACACCGTTACCGTGCAGGAAGCGTGGCTTGAGGCCGCCGAATCCGATACTGACATCAACTTTGACGACGACGCGATGAACCCGCACTTCGCCTATCTTGACGGCGACATACGCCATGATGTGTGGTTCGTGGATGGAGTAACCGCGCTGAATCAGATGCGGGCCGCGCACGCCTTGGGCATCGATACCTTCGCGCTATGGCGTCTGGGATCGGAAGATCGCTCGCTGTGGGCGGTGTGGGACAAGCCATTCGAGGTTGGCGCCACTGACAAGCTGGCCATCGTGCCCCCCGGTCAGGACGTGGACGATGAAGGCTCGGGCGAGATCATTCGTATTCAGTCGCGGCCGTCGGCGGGCGAGCGCACCATCACTCTCGATCCCGAAACCCACCTGGTCAGCGACGAAATCTTCAAGACCATTCCGATGCCGTACGTCGTCGACATGTATGGTGGTACCCAGGAAAAGAAGGTTGCGTTGACGTTTGACGATGGCCCCGATCCGACCTGGACGCCCAAGATCCTCGACGTGCTGAAGCAATATGGCGCGAAGGCAACGTTCTTTCTCATCGGCGCCGAGGTGGAAAAGTTTCCCGGCATCGCCAAGCGGATTTTCAACGAAGGCCACGAGATCGGCAATCATACCTTCACCCATCCTGACGTCAGCAACATCTCCAAGCGGTATTTCGAGGTCGAGCTGAACCTGACGGAGAAGCTGTTTGAGAGCAAGCTGGGCGTAAAGCCGGTGCTCATGCGTCCTCCGTATGCCATTGACGAGGCGCCCGACACTGCGGACCAGGTGCGCCCGCTGGAGTGGTCGCAGGACATGGGCTACATCACCGTCGGCGAGAAGATCGATCCCAATGACTGGCGCGACAATCCACGCCAGACAGCGCAGGAGATCGCCGACAATGTGCTGAAGGACCTGCCGCCGTGCGCGCCCAACAATCAGGTGCGCTGCGGCAATGTGATTCTCTTTCACGACGGCGGAGGCGACCGCAGCCAGACGGTGTTGGCCCTGGGTATCATCCTTGGCGGGCTGAAACAACGTGGCTACCAGGTGGTGCAGGTGTCCGAGTTAATGGGCAAGACCCGCGCCGACGTCATGCCTCCCATTACCACCAATGAGCGCTGGGCGGCATGGGTCGACAGTCTGAACTTCTCCCTCTTCGGTCTGGTGCAGTCGTTCATCATCTTCGTCTTTTTTGTGGGCGACGTGCTGATGAGTGGACGCCTGATTCTGGTCGGTGTGCTCGCGATATATGACCGCTGCCGTCACCGCACTGACGATCCCAATTACCGTCCCGCCGTCGCCGTGCTTGTCCCGGCGTATAACGAGGAGAAGGTCATCGAACGCACCGTGCGCTCCGTTCTGGAATCCGATTACCCGCAGCTGCGCGTCATCGTAATCGACGATGGGTCGCAGGACGCGACGCTGGAGGTCACCCGTACCGCTTTCGCTAACGAGATTGCCGCCGGGCGCGTTACTGTGCTGACGAAGGCCAACTCGGGCAAAGCGGACGCCCTCGATTATGGCCTGGAGCAGGTGACGGAAGAGGTGTTCATCGGCATCGACGCCGACACCATCATCGCCCCCAACGCGATTTCCAAGCTCGTCCCGCACTTCAGCAATCCCAAGGTCGGCGCCATGGCCGGCAACGCCAAGGTCGGCAACCGGGTCAACCTGTGGACGCGCTGGCAGGCGCTGGAATACATCACCAGCCAGAACTTCGAACGCCGCGCCCTGAACACGTTGAATTCGGTCAGCGTTGTTCCGGGGGCAATCGGCGCGTGGCGTACATCCGCTGTCCGCGCCGCCGGAGGTTATCAGCGCGACACCGTCGCTGAAGACGCCGATCTCACCATGGCCCTGCTGCAAGCGGGATACTGGGTGAACTATGAGGACCGCGCGCTAGCCTATACCGAAGCTCCTACCACGGCGAACGGCCTGATGCGGCAACGCTTCCGTTGGTCCTTCGGCATTATGCAGGCGGTGTGGAAGCATCGTGGAGCGATCAAACACAAAGGCGCTTTGGGCTGGGTGGCCATTCCCAACATGGTGATCTTCCAGATCCTGTTGCCCCTGGTCTCGCCGTTCATCGACATCATGTTCGCCGTGGGCGCCATCACCTATTTTGTGGACAAGTACCGTCATCCCGAGTCGGCCAATCCAGCCGACTTCCACAAACTCGTGCTGTACTTTGCACTCTTCATGGTGATCGACTTTATTGCCTCCAGCATCGCCTTTACTCTGGAGCGGCAGCAACCCGGCGGCAAACGCGACTTCCTGCTGCTGGCCCACGTCTGGCTGCAGCGCTTTGCCTATCGCCAGCTGTTCTCGCTGGTGCTCATCAAGACCCTGAAGCGTGCCATGGAAGGCCGCGGCTTCGCCTGGGACAAACTGGAGCGGACGGCCAGTGTCCGGCAGCCGGTTGTGATTCCGCGCGAAAGGCGGGCCCAGTGAGTCCCGCTCCCAAGCCCGCACTCGACATGAGCGTCAAGGTTGCCGGCATCGCCTTCAAGAATCCGGTCCTCGCCGCCAGCGGCAGCTTTGGTTACGGAGTGGAGTTCGAGGATGTTGTGACCCTCAGCCGTTTAGGCGGCTTCGTCACCAAGGGCCTGTCGCGCGAACCGATGGCCGGCAATCCTCCGCCGCGCCTCTTCGAGACTGCGGCAGGAATGCTGAATGCCATCGGCTTGCAGAACATTGGCGCGCGTGCCTTTCTGGAAGAGAAGCTTCCGCTGCTGCGGAAAATCGGCAACATTGCTTTTCTGTGCAACGTCTTTGGGCACTCGCAGGACGAATACGAAGACGTTGTTCGCATCCTCAACGATGGCGAGGGTATCGCCGGCTATGAACTCAACGTCTCCTGCCCAAACACCAAATGTGGTGGCATCGCCTTTGGCAGCGATCCGCGGATGTTGTCGGAAGTGGTCAGCGCGGTAAAGAAGATTACCACGCGTCCGCTCATCGTGAAGCTCTCGCCCAATGTCACCAGTATTCCTGACATGGCGCGCGCCGCCGAAGAAGCAGGCGCCGATGCCATTTCCCTGGTGAACACCTTTGTCGGGATGGCCATCGATGCCGAAACCCGCAAGCCCCGGATTTCGAACATCACGGCGGGTTTGTCCGGCCCCGCCATCAAACCGATTGCCGTGCGTATGGTGTGGGAAGCCGCGAAGGCCGTTAAGATCCCAGTCATCGGACTAGGTGGCATCAGCACCGCGGAAGATGTAATTGAGTTCCTGCTCGCCGGCGCCAGCGCCATCGAAGTGGGCACGGTAAATTTCTGGGATCCCTGCGCCTGCGAGACCTTGGTTGACTCGCTGGAGAAGTGGTGCCTGGAGCATCGCGTCGCAAAGATCAGCGAGCTGACTGGAGCGCTGGAAGTCTAGGAGCCTTCCAGGTGTGTTGCAAATGGGCAAGAAAGTTTTGCCGGCGGAAACCGGCTCAGATTTGCTCACACCCTAGGGACGGCACACCTGACGACAGAGTTGTGAAACAGTAGGACCTTGCCTTGGCAAACTCCTAGCGGCCTGCCAGCCTGGACAAATCCACCGACTCTTCGAACTCAACGCCCAAAAATTCCCGCAGACAGCGCCGCAAATCGGCGGGCGTGCTGAGTTCAACTTCCTCTCGACTTCCTCCGCGAGTCGCAATCAGCCGCATGTTGGCCAGCGTGGTGCGCCCGTCCGGCGTCGCCCGGCTACAGATCCAGTTTTTCGTGAAGTGCGACTCCGGCGAGCTCTGATGAAACCTGCACATCCCTTCATAGTCATTCAGCCCATGCGCAACATCGCGAAACGCGTACAGCGGGACTTGCCCTCTCTCATCCTCGCGCAGCAGTTGCCACTCCTGGCCCACCGCCGACACGATATAGCGATGTCCATTGACTTGATCAGCTCCGCCTGCACAAAACATGATGGGATCGACAAACGAATCTCCGAAGCCGACATCCACCAGCCACGGTTCGTCCAACTCCACCTTCAGCAGCATGTGATCGAACTCCCGCCCAAAGCCACCGTCTTCGCGCCGCACCCGCGCTGACAGCGTCTGCACCGAGAAGCCCATCGCGGTAAGCAACTCGCCAAACAGGCCATTCAGCTCATAGCAAAATCCGCCGCGACGCCGCGCAACAATCTTGTCGTAGATCAGGCCAATATCAAGTCGAATCGGAGTTCCCAGGGGTATGTCTAGATTTTCGAAGGGGACGAGGAACAGATGCTGGCGATGCAGCGCGCGAAGAGTTTCAACGGACGCCACCCGAGGGCCATCGTACTCGATGCGCCGTAAATAGGCGTCGATGTTCATAGTTTGCCGCTAAAGCCACAGCTCCAGCAACCAGGCTCTTAGCTCTTAACAACAAAGCAGCCGCTAGTGGGCTACTTTGAATAACGCGCCAGAAAACGCACTAACTCTCGGCTGCAAGTAAACATCAAGAAGAGTCCCATTCCGCCCGCGAACAGGCGCATGTACCTCATGACAGGGTAGCGCTTTCCCTTCCCCCATGATCGGCGGAAGCAAGCGGAATAGAGCATAAACGCTCCTAGCAAGATGGGTGCGCATAAGCCAGCAATGCAAACCGCGTAGATAACATTATCAATCGGGGTCACGCTGCCCTCCTGCTCCCCGTTGCTCGTAGCCCATTACCAGGCAGCCGACCGACGACCGCAAGCAAACCGCCGCGAGCTGACTGCTAAGAGCTAACGGCTAACCTTCACACCGGCAGCTCATCCTGCAACCAGCCCGCTTCCTGCGGCTTCGCTTCGGCGGTCAAATCCAGCACTAGGTTCTCCAGGATCAGCCGTTTGCTGGGAGGATTAGAACGCAGCGCCAGGTCGGCCCGCGCCACTCGCCGGATCGCGCTGGTTAGCTCGCGCCGCGACTTGTAACGACGCGCCTGCCGAATGATGTCTTCCGCAGCAAATGGTGGAATGCGAAAGCCCTGCCATAGCGCCTGCCACAGCGCGCGCGAGTCCCTCACATTGCGCTCCAGGATCACCAGCATTTGACGAAGGGTGCGTTGCAGCATATACAGATGACCGATCGCGGCTTCCTCGCCGTCGCCGCTGCTCAAAATCGCATCCAGCACCGCCAGCGCGCGGCCGCGATCGCGCGACGAAATTGCGTCGGTCAGCTCGTAGAACGATCGTTGCTTGGCCGCCAGCACCAGCGTTTCCACGTCGCCCAGCGTGATGCGTTTCTTGTCGCCGACAAACAGCACCAGCTTCTCCAGCTCATTGGCCACCATCATCATGTCGCCGCCCAGCGAGTCCACCAGCTCGCGCGCCGCGTCGGTATCCAGCGTCACGTCTTCGGCGCCGGCAGTCGCTATCGCCCACTTCACCGCGTCGCCTTCCTCCACGCGGGCGAACTCCAGCAACGGGCAGTGCTCGCCCAGGGTCTCGCGAATACGCTCGTAACGGTCCTTGTCGGTCAGCTCCATGCGGCGCGCGTCCGCCGGAATGCTGATGTGGTCTGCCACAAATATCAGCAGCGCGTCCGGATTCGGGTTCTTGAAGTAGTCCTCGATGGCGCCAAACTCGTCGTCATGCTTGCCCCGCCCGTAAAGGGTCTTGATGCCGCGGATGAAGAACACCTGAAATGGAGACATCAGCGACGGGGTTCGCGCCTGGTCCAGCACGTGCCGCAACTCCACTTCGCCCAGGTCCATGTCGTACAGACTTAGTTCGCGAACGTCGGCCGGCACCAGGTGCTGAAGAATGGCATCGCGGCAACGCTTGCGAAAGAACGCCTCATCGCCAATGAACACATATCCCGGAGCTACCTTGCGGGCTTTCACGTCGGCCACGAAGCGGTCGGACGCCGCAAAGCTTCGCATCTAGTAAGCCTCCAGGATATTGGCGACCAGCGTCTTGGCGAAGTCGGCGGCTATGCGCCGCACTGCCGGGTTAGCTTCTTCGAAGAAGCTGGCAACCGCAACCGATTCCTGGTACTGCTCGCGATACAGCAGGTTCGGATTACTCCAGAGCACCTTTCCGCCGTTTGCCGTCAGCTGGGCGTTCATAAAGATCACCACCAGCGACGACGAAATGCGGCCCGTAACCGAATCGTAGGTCAACGGTGCGATGTAGACACTGGTAACTGTTCCCGTGAGCGTGGCGTCTACATTACCGTCGTTGACCGTCACGATGCGGTAGTTGGTGCGCTCGCGCAACTCCTTGATCACCGCCTCGGTCAAAATTTGGCCAACCTGATAGGCGGGCGACGCGTTCAGTATTCCCGGAACATAAATTGTGTGTATGTCGGACGGCAGCCGCACACTGTGGCCCTCAGTGTGATATCCGCAGGCGGTCGTCAACAGCAGCACAGCTACGGCGCACGTAAGAACTGTCCGGCGCAGCATTAGCAGTGCGGGATGGCTCACTGGACTGTCCCTCGCGGGCGCGAAGCAATCATGTTTTCGGCGCACTCCACAGCCATCAGGGCCGCTATCCGCAGGTTGTCGGATGCCGCCCACAGCCAGAATCCATTGGGGTCCTGCGCATCCTGCCGTACAAATACCTGGATCTGTTCCTGCCCGGCGGCGTTGACATTGCTGGGCGACTCTTCCCCGCCCTGCAGTACGTCAACGTGCTCGCCGGAGATCGCCGCCGTCAACTCTCCCATTTGCGCGGCGTTGTCCAGTTCAAGGTAAAGCGAGAAGGCATGCCCATGGAAGATGGGCGCTTGCAGCAGCATCAGCGAAGGTACGATCACTTTTTTCTGGACGATGCTCCGGAAATGCCGCTCGATGCGGCTCTCCACGCTCGCCAGCGATGGCAGAGAATTTTCGCCATAACGGTCCAGCAGATTGAACGCGACTTGAGTGTCAAACACCCCCTTAGGCAGCTGCTGGAAAGAGAGCAGGTTCACCGTCT